>WNFC01004069.1_pt1 | contig 21174 bp, 17 predicted proteins | sample 5400541 | NCBI WGS metagenome assembly WNFC01 (sample SAMN13153342, study PRJNA577476) | soil metagenome | isolation source: 120 cm saprolite under Douglas fir tree site 2 hole 2 replicate 1 | place: USA:California | collected 2015-04-18
CCGCTGCTTGGCAACTACATTCCCCGCTGAAGAGCAGGTCGACGGCGTCCGTGGAATCAATGGTTTCCTTTTAGATATTTGTCGAACCACTCGACCGTCCGTCGGATCGAATCGATCTGGTTCTCGCGCTTTTCGAAACCGTGGCCTTCATTCGGATAGTAGTGTGCATCTACGGTTTTTCCGTCTTTCTTGAGCGACTCGACAACCTGTTCCGCCTCCTCCTTGGGAACCCGTGGATCGTTATTCCCTTGCAGTACCAGTAGCGGAGCCTTTACGTTGTGGATATAGGTGATGGGAGAAGCTGCATCGTAAGCGCCGCGGTCTTTGACGGGGTCGCCCAACAGACTCTTCTCATATTCCTGCAGCATCGCATCCTCATGATCCAGCATTGTCATCCAGTTAATGATGCCGAAAAGTTCCACGCCCGCAGCCCACACATCTGGAGTCCTGCCGATCGCCATCAGAGTCATGAATCCGCCGTAGGACCCGACCGTAATCCCGATCTTTTTCGGATTCACGTAGCCTGTGGCTTCCAGGAACCTGGCTGCGTAAGCCTCATCCTGCAAATCTCCGCCGCCCAGGTCTTTGTGGTTGGCCTTTTGAAACTCGATTCCATATCCGGTCGAGCCGCGGACGTTGGGAGCGATACAGATATACCCGCGGGACACGAAAGCGGCGATCCGCGGACTCCAATAGTCCTGGGATTGCCCGGTCGGGCCGCCATGCGGCAAGACCAGCGCGGGGTTCGACCCGTCGCGTTTAAGATTGAACGGGATCCAAAGCAACGCGCTGATCATTTTTCCATCGAATGACCTGTAGCTAACGATCTGCGACGGCGGCCGCGGCGCGGAGTTCAAGCTGGCAATGGCGGAATACGTGAGCTGTTTTGCTTTCCGCGAGGGCAGGTCATAAATCCAGAAATCGACCGGCTCGACCGAGCTCTCGTGCGACAACAGCAATCGATCTCCAGAAGAGGAAAAGGAATTCGGGAAGGCGCCAAAACCGTTCACGCCCCCGCCGATAGGGATTTTCTCCGACTTCAGCGCGGCCACGTCTCCCATAAATACATCGGCGCGGCCGTCCGCGTTGATGGCATAGGTAAAGTGCTTGCCGTCGGGAGAAAAGTCACCCGCACTGGCCTCCCACTTGGTGTCCGTGACCCACGTGAGGTTTTTCCCTGTAATATCCTTCTTCTCTGCAAGATCAAGCAGCGCCACGTTCTGGTAGCCGCTCTTTTGGTTGGATGTAATCAAGAGCGTTTTCCCGTCGCTGGATAGGGAGGAGGCTGTGTTCAGAGCCTGGTCTGTGTGTTCAGTCAGGTTTGTGGTCTTTCCGCTTGCAACATCGATGGCGTAAATGTCGGCGTCAGTAAAGCTTACTTCTAGACGGTTGGCGTAAAGGGTTTTTCCGTCAGGGCTCCAGGCGACCGATTGCCACAGATGGTTGGGCGTGCTTTCGTGGGTGAGCAGCGTCACCTTCCGCGTAGCCCAGTCCATGAGGGCAATGTTGTATACCGTGGCTTCCTTTGGCTTGTGGTTCAGTGCGACCGTCCTGCCGTCGGGCGACCAGCGTGGGCCCTCTTCGCGAACCTCAGGTGTATTGGTCAGGTTGATTGCTTCGCCGCCGTCACTCGGGATGGCGAAGATATCCCACAGCTCGTTTCCGGCAGTGTCCTGCTGAAAGAGGATCCACTTGCCGTCGGGAGACCAGGTTCCGCCATACTGCCTCTCGTCTGACTGCGCCAGCTGTATCGGCCATCCGCCGTACGCGTTTACCTTCCACAAGTTCGATCGGGCAGATATGTCGGTAGTGAACACAATTTCTTTGCCATTGGGCGACCAGGACGCGCTGGAAACGGAGCGCGTGAAATAGAGATCGTCAATCGGAATGGGACGCGCATTTGGGTTGGAGGCCGACACGATTGTTTTGGCATCGGTGATGGGCCGCGCATCTGGCCCCGATGACTGGGCCACCGAGCAAACGCAAATGAAGCAAAGAAGGAGAGAAGAACAGATATTTCGACGAGACTTCATCGCAACCTCGTGTGAAAGTGATGCCGGGGAAGTAATCCGTTTGAATCAGCGGTGGAAATTATACAGGCTGCACGATGTCCAGTCAGTGTTCCGCACCGCAATAGTCAAAGAGACGCGGAGGCTCGCGATATCTGAGCGGGTTACTTGGACGCCTGCGTTGCCGACAACACCGCCACGCCATACACTGGAAGACTGATCGATGATTTCGATCCGCCTTCGAGTACATCGTTCATCGCTGACGGCAGTGAAACTGTCTGCTCGGTTTTCGAAAGATTGACCAGGATGAAGATCGCTCCCCGCTGACCGTAGCGGGGATAGACCTCCACTCCGTCCGGAACCGCGCCCAGCGCGGGTTTTACTCCGCTCACGTCAGCCATCCACTTCGCCGCAGCCGCCATGGCGGAGTCATCAAACCAGGCGCCGATGTAGGTGATTCTGCCTTTGCCGACTCTGCGGGTGATGGCCGCCGGTTGGCCATCGAGCCAGCCGTTGCTCTTTCCGTATCGTTCGAGAATTTCGGTGTCACCGTCCTTAGCACTCAGCAACTCGGCCCAGAGCTTGCCTTCTCCCGAGCCGAACTTTCCTTCCACCGGAACCGGATCGGTCAGTGCGTAGTATTGTTCGACGCGTCCTCCCAGCAGGTCTGCGAGCGGTCCGGGTTGACGTTGCGGCTGAAGGCCGTTGTCGTCATCCTTCATGGCGGAGCGCTGGCCCAGCACTAGGTGTCCGCCCTGGCGCACATATTCGACAAGGTTTTTAGCGGCGGCGTCGGAAAGCACGTTGAGTCCTGGCGCTACAACCAGTTTGTATTGACCGAGCGGAGCAACTGGCTCGACTACGTCGATGGATTGGCTGATCGCACGCAGCGGCCGGTAGTAGCTGACGAGTTCGTCGGCGGGGCTGTAGCTCTTATTGTGGCGCTGCCAGTCGATCGCCCAGCGGCTGTCGTACGAGTGCAGGATGGCGACCTCGGATTTGACTGAGGTTCCCGCCAGGGCCGGACCGGCCTTGGCAAATTCCCGGCCAAGCTGCTGCGCCTCCGCGTACAGCGGGACAGGCGTACCGTCCGCCCCAAGCAGCGTGCCGTGGTACTGCTCTTGGCCATTCAGCGCGCTGCGCCACTGCCAGTAGCTCACGACATCCGCACCATGGCCGATGGCGTGCCAGGCCATTGCCCTGACCTCTCCTTTATCGAGGGAGTTGTTGACGGGCGCCCAGTTTACCGACCCGGGTTGCGTCTCCATAACCCAGAAATTCTTGTTCTTGAAGCCGCGGGTCAAGTCGTGGGCCAAGCCGTTTTTGGCCGCGTCGAGGTGTCCCGTGCCGACGTAGTCGTCCCAGGCGGCGAGATCAAGGTCCCGCTCCACCACGTAGTGATCGTAGCCGTCAAACCAGCCCATCGTGTTGGTCGTGATGAACTGCTTTGCATCGGAATTGGCGCGGATCACGTCCAATTGGTTCTTTTGGTAACTGCGCCACGTATCGGTGACAAACCGCTTCCAGCTCAACAACAGGCCGGGATTCCCGTATTTTGTCTGGATCGGAATCTGGCTCCAGTCGAAGATGGTTTCGCTCCAATAGGACGTTGTCCAGCGCGTATTCAGGTTATCGAGAGTGCCATAGCGGGCTTTGAGCCACTGCTGGAATTGCGCCTTGGTGTCGGGGTCGAACGATACATCCGCATACTCATTGTCAATCTGCCAGCCCAGTACCCATGGATTGTGTCCGAAGCGCTTGGCCAGCTGTTCGGCGATCTTGCGCGCCATCTCGCGATATTTGGGATTGGCAAAGTTGAATTGTTGGCGATTTCCGTGTTCGGCGCGGTGACCTTCTTCGTCCACCCGCAAGGTCTCCGGATATTTCTGTGTGAGCCAGGCTGGCGGAGCCGCGGTTGGGGTTCCGACTACAGTGTAGATCCCGTGCTTCGCGGCGGCTGTAACGGCATGATCTAGCCAGTCCAGATCGTAGTGACCTTCGCTGGGTTCCATCCGGCTCCAGGCGAACTCGCCCACCCGGACCATGTGTATGCCCGCCCGCTGCATCAGGCTGAGGTCTTCGTCCCATCGAGACTCTGGCCACTGTTCGGGGTACCAAGCGGTTCCAATCATGATGGGTGGGGCCGGCGGCGCTGTCTGGCCGTGCAGAACGGTTACGAGAAGAAAAACGGCAGCTACAGCCAGCTGGACTGCGTACTTTAATCGCTGCGGTGACCGGACTTGATCCATCAGAGTGCTCCTGACTATCTGCTAGTGACTACGAAGAGGGTGACGGTTCGCGGCAGTCTGAGTTAAATCTTGGTTCCACGCCTGCCCAGGGCGAGCATGATCCCGCCAAACACCAGCATGACAACTCCCCACTCAAGGTTGATGTTGATGCCCAGTGAGCGCTGATAGATTGCCGGATCGCTGAGAGCGCCATAAGCGATCAACAACACTCCAAAGATGGAGAACAGGAAACCAATTGGCAGCCGAATGTCGAGTCCCATTATTTCTCCTACCTGCGTCTCTCCTGCCTGAAAGGCCTATCTGAAAATAATGTTGAGCAACACCGTGGCCGCCAGCACTACGACCGCCAGCACCGCGGGCCGTTGATACCAGCGAAGGCCGTGTTGCGTCGGGCGCTCGGTGAGCGAGTACACCAGGCCAACCAGTTCTTTTTCTTCATGAGGACGCGTCAGCAGGCTCACCAGGATCGTGACCAGGAAGCAGGTGGTCCAGGCATAAATCGCAGTCCAGAAGTTCTGCGCCATTTCGCTGGGGTAAACATGCATGATGGCAAGCCATCCGCCCTTCACTCCGGGGGCACCTCCTTGCGGAAGAGTAAGACCGTGGTGGAGTGCGGCGGCCACGGTACCACTCAACAAGCCTGTGAAGGCGCCGTGGCCAGTAGTGCGCTTCCAGAACATGCCCAGCAGGAAGGTTGCAAATAGCGGCGCATTTACGAACGCAAACACCAGCTGAAGCATGTCCATGATGTTGTTGAAGCGTGTCGCCATATAAGCGGCCGCCAAGGACAGAGCTATGCCGAAGATCGTGGCCATGCGGCCCATCCAGAGGTAGTGCGCGTCGCTGCCGGTCTTGTTGATGTACGACTGGTAGATGTCGTAGGTCCACACCGTATTAAACGCGGTTACGTTCCCCGCCATGCCAGACATGAAACTGGCTAGCAGTGCAGTCAGGCCCAGGCCCAGAATTCCTGTGGGGAAATAGTGCAGAAGCATGTTGGGAGTAGCGAGGTCGTAGTCAAGCTGCACTGCACCGTCTTTGTCGCGGATGGGCTGGCCCGAGGCGTCAATCTTGGCGGGGACAAGCCCCTCCCCCTGGACTGCTGCGGCGACATGAGTTCCGGCAAGGTTAGCGAGATTTTGCGTAGGAAGAGCGATGGCAATCAATCCCGGCAGGATGACCAGGAAAGGGAAGAGCATCTTGGGGAAGGCCGCAATCAATGGTGTGCAGCGCGCCGAATTCATGGAGTTGGCGGCCATGGCGCGTTGGATCACGAGAAAATCCGTACACCAATATCCAAACGACAGCACGAAGCCCAGCCCCATGGTCAGACCGAACCACTCCACGCCCAGGCGGTTGGTATGCGCGCTTCCCAAGCCCAGCCAGGAATGGGTGTAGGACGGATTGAGGGTGGCCTTGAGCCCGTTCCAGCCGCCGACGTTCTTCAATCCGAGGTAGACCAGAGGCAGGAATCCGGCGACGATCAAGAAAAACTGGACAACCTCGTTGTAGATAGCGCTGGTCAGCCCGCCAAGCAGGATGTAGCCCAAGACGACGAGCGCTGAAATTACTAAAGAAAAGTGGAATATCCAGGCCTGCGGCAGTCCCAACCAAGCGAACGGGGCGTCGAAAATGTGCAGGATCTGGATCAGCTTCGCCATGGCATACATCGAAATGCCCGAAGAAAACAGGGTCATGACAGCGAAGGAAACCGCGTTGAGCCCGCGAGTTTTTTCGTCAAAACGCAGCCGGAGATATTCGGGCACTGAGCGCGCCCGAGAGCCGTAATAAAAGGGCATCATGAAGACGCCGACGAAAACCATAGCCGGGATGGCGCCAATCCAATAAAAGTGGCTGGTGGCGATGCCGTACTTGGCTCCCGAGGCGCCCATTCCAATTACTTCCTGCGCGCCCAGGTTGGCAGAAAGAAAGGCCAAACCGGCAACCCAAGCGGGGATGGAGCGTCCCGCCAGAAAGAAATCGGTACTGGTCTTTACGTATCGCTTCAGGACCGCGCCGATGCCCAACACGAAGACGAAATAGACGATCATGATGGTCCAATCGATGGTCCTCAACATGAATCAGTTCTCCTTGCGTGGCCGTCTTGGGCTGGGCCGAGACTTACCAGAGGCTCGACCGGCGGTGTAAACGATTACAGGCTCGGCTTGGGTTTGTCAACGCAATTTGGGTGGTGGTGGCTTGAGGGTAAAGACTTTAACGGCAAAGTTCGCAAAGTCAGCGTGAAGGACGCAAAGCGAATCCTAAGGCGCTCTCTTCGTCATTCACGCTTCCCGCAGAGTAATTGCAAATGCGCAGCCGCGCTTTCCGGAGTGATGTCGCGCTGCGGCATGCCCAGCATTTCAAATCCCACCATGAATTTGCGAATGGTCGCCGAGCGGAGGAGCGGCGGGTAAAAGTGCGCGTGGAAGTGCCATTCATGGTGCGGATCGCCGTCGGTGGGCGACTGGTGAAAGCCCATCGAATAGGGGAATGGAACGTCGAAAACCTTGTCGTAAGTGGATGTCACCTGCTGCAGAATCTGTGCTAACAGAACGACTTCTTCTCCGTCTAGATCGGGAAGCTTTCCCAGGTGGCGGCGGCTGCAGATCAGCACTTCGAACGGCCACACCGCCCAGAACGGCACTAGGGCAATAAAGCCCTGGTTCTGGCAAACCAGGCGGACTTGCTGGTGGTCTTCGAGATGGATGTAGTCGCACAACAAACAGGTCTGATGAGTGTTGAGATGGGCTCTCTGGCAGGTCAGCTCTTTCGCAGGGATGTCCGGAATCGAATTGGTCGACCAGATCTGACAGTGGGGATGAGGGTTGCTCGCTCCCATCGCGGAGCCGCGATTCTCAAAGATCTGCACGTGATTGATTTGCGGCATCGCTCCCAGTTCCTGGAATTGCTCAGTCCAGGTACGGATCACGTTTTCGATGTCTCTTGCCTGCATGGTGGAGAGAGTGAGGTCGTGGCGCGGTGAGAAGCAGATCACGCGGCAGAGTCCAGGTTCGCCCTCGGCCACAATCAGCCCACGGCTTTCCAGGTCCAGGCGGTCATGGTGGACGGCCGGCTTGAGCGCGGCAAAGTCGTTGTCGAAAACGAACGTGCTAGTGTATCGCGGGTTAACTACTCCGCCGACTCTGGAGTTCCCCGGACAGAGGTAGCAGGAAGGGTCATATTCAGGCTCTTTGTGAACCGGAACCTTCTCGAGCTGACCCTGCCACGGACGGCCAGCGCGATGGGGAGATACCAGCACCCACTCGTTGGTGAGCGGGTTGAGTCTGCGATGTGGATCTTCAGTGAGCTTCAAGCAGTTGGCTCCGACTGTTGCGTTACAATCTATGAAAAGTCTCAAGAACACTATCAGAAACACAGATTTGACAGGGAGCGGGTGGGGGCCTATCGTTGCAACTGGTTGTAATCGCTTACATATGCAGTATTTCACGTTTTCAGCTTCACGCCGCTACTGGTTTTTGACCTCTGTTTCGTCTGGGATCATGGAATGACGTCGGCAGAATTGACTCGGCGCTTTGAGGATTCATTCGGATCGAAGCCCCGGATTTTTTGCGCCCCGGGTCGGGTCAACCTGCTGGGAGAACACACCGACTACAACGACGGATTCGTGATGCCCTGCGCCATCGGTTTCTCCGCCCGCGTGGCGATTTCCTCCCGTCCGGACCGGAAACTTGTGATCCAGTCGGAAGAGTTTTCGGAGAAGTTCGAATTCGACCTCGACAATTTGCCCAGCCGGGGCAAGGGCGTGTGGAGCGACTATGTTGTGGGCATAGCCGTCATGCTGCAGCAGATGGGCCAAAAGACGCCGGGCGCCAGCTTGCTGGTACGGGGTGAAGTTCCGATTGGCGCGGGGCTCAGTTCTTCGGCGGCGATCGAGGTCGCCAGTGCACTCGCTCTGATGAGCCTCAATGGGGCGAAGCTTTCGTTGCCCGAGGTAGCAAAGCTGTGCCAGAGAACCGAGAACGTGTTCATCGGCGCGCGTGTCGGGATCATGGATCAGTTCATCTCCTGCCTGGGTAAAGCAGGGCACGCATTGCTGCTCGACTGCCGCTCGCTCGAGTTCAAATTGATTCCAATTCCCGAGTCCGTTCGCCTGGTGATTTGCAACACCATGGTGAAACACGAACACGCCAGCGGTGCCTACAATCGTCGGCGCGAAGAGTGCGATGAAGGAGTGAAGATCCTGACCCAGTGGTATCAGGAGATCCGCGCTCTGCGGGATGTTTCGGTCGAGCAACTGAAGCAGCATGTGGCGGAAATACCAGCGACCATTTACAAGCGCTGCCTGCACGTCGTAGCGGAGAATCGCCGGGTGCAAGAAGGCGCCCAATACCTGACCGGGGGTGAGGTGAGCCGCTTCGGAGAGTTGATGCGCGAATCGCATCGCAGCCTTCGCGATCTCTTTGAAGTGAGTTGCCGGGAACTCGATGTAATGGCTGAGATCGCGGAACCTCTGGAAGGCTACTGTGGCGGGCGTATGACCGGCGGCGGGTTCGGCGGATGCACGGTGAACCTGGTCAAGACTAACGACGCGCAAAAGTTCGCCGCACAAATCGCGGAGCGATATCAGGCGGCTATCGGGATCAAGCCCGACATATACGTTTGTTCAGCCGCCAACGGCGCAAGCGCAGGCTAGCGGCGCAGGTTTGAGCAAGTTTTTCTTTGCGTCCTTTGCGCGAAGGACGCAAAGAGCGCGAAGAAATTCCATCGTCCTCAAGTGGTGTCTTGCGGTCCCTCAGACCGCGCGCGTAGAACCTCGCAGCACCAGATGAGATGGAATGGTGTAGTCGCCGTGAGGTCCTTCTTCTTTTCGGATGAGAGCCTCCAGCGCGGCAAAAGCCGTGACCGCCAGCTGGGTACGTGACAGGATCACCGTGGTGAGCGGCGGCTGGGTCAGGTGCGCGAAAGAAATATCGTCAAAGCCAATCAAGGACAGGTCGTCGGGAACCTTCAATCCCGCCTCGTGGATTGCCCCCAGCGCTCCAATCGCAGTGAGATCGTTCGAGGCGATGACTGCGGTGGGGGGCTGCGGCAGCTTTAGCAGATTCTTCATGGCGATGGCGCCCCCCTCGATGCGATGGTCTCCCGTTTCAATCAGCGCCCGCTCGGAGAGTCCATGGGACTTGAGTCCGGAGAGGAAAGCCGCGCGCCGTATCCGCACCGACTCCAGGTTCATTGGGCCTGTGATAAATGCAATGCGGCGGTGGTTCAAGGAAAAGAGATGATCCAGCGCTTCGTGAATCCCTTGGGCATAGTCGATGCGAATGTTCGCGCTGTGAGCGCTGCTGGTGCCGGTGTCCATGAAAACGGTAGGGATGTTTCTTCGCGTCAGTTCAGTGACTAGTCCAGGGTCGCCTTCGGAAGTCATGATGGCCACGCCGTCTACCTTGCGTTCCACCATGCGCCGGATACACCCCGCCATGCGCTTTGGATTGTAATCCGTGTTTCCAATGATGACTTCCTGCCCGCCCTGAACCGCCTGGTCTTCAAAGCTTTTCACCAGTTCGGGGAAAAAAGGATTGGTGATATCCGAGATGATGAGCCCCAGCATGCGGCTTCTTCCCGATACCAGTGTGCGAGCGTGAGTGTTGGGATAGAAATTCAGCTCTTCGATGGCTTTGCGCACGCGCGCCGCAGTTCCCGGCTTCACCTTTTGCGAATCGTTGATGGTGCGGGAGACGGTGGCGGTGGAGACTTTCGCTCTCTTGGCTACCTCTTTAATGTTCATGCGAGTCCACGAGGAAGAGCTCGGGAAGAGAAATCTATTCTAGCAACGATTGCCGGGCAAAGGAACGAAGGTCTCCAAAGGGGTAGTGGGGTCTTTGACCCCACTACCCTCCAAAGGCTGTGTGGGGCGGACACTCTTGTCCGCCACCTTTGAAGGTGATCTTATGCTTTAGAGCTTGTGCCTCCGGCTCCCCGGAGTGGCTACTGAGAGAAGATGCTTTGGAGGAGTAGAGTCAAGGTCAAAGGCGGCGGACAAGAGTGTCCACCCCACACCAGCATGTAAGCGTTTACAGGAGCAGCCCAATATTAGATAATGCCCACCGCGACCATATCCGGAAGGCACCTCATAGGGAAAACTTATGGACCGACGCAATTTTCTGAAGACTACCAGCACGTTTATCGCGGGCGCGACCATCGCCCGCTCCGCTTTTGCCAGCGCTAAAGCCGAGTCGAACTCAGCCCTGGGCCGGCTTGTTCTTCCCATCAACCGGAACTGGCGCTATAGCCCTGTGGTCGTGGAAGGAGCCCACGCCCGCGACTTTGACGACTCCGGGTTTGAGCGCGTCGTCGTTCCGCATACGAACGTCCGCCTGCCCTGGCACAGCTTTGACGAAAAGACCTACGAATTTGTTTCCTGCTACCGGCGGCGCTTCAAGCTTCCACCCGCGGCCCGTGGCCATCGCGTCTTCGTGGATTTCGAAGGTGTCATGACTGCCTCCACGGTCTGGATCAACGGCACGCGCTTGGGAGAGTACAAGGGCGGATACACGCCTTTTTCTTTCGACCTCACGCCGCACGTCGATTTCGACGGTGAGAACGTGCTCGTCGTGGATGTTGACTCCAGCGAACGCCCCGACATACCTCCCTTCGGCTACGAGATTGACTACTTGACCTTCGGTGGCATTTACCGCGAAGTTTTTCTGCGAATTGTTCCTCCGACCTTTATTGAGAATGTCTTCGCCAAGCCTAAAGACGTGCTTACCGCGCACCCCAGCGTGGATGTCGATTGTTTTATTCAGCACCTGGACGCATCGAATGACACTCTGACTCTTGAAGTTGACCTCCGCGAGGGCGATCGAGTTCTCGCCAAAGGTACCCAGCGCGTTCCGCCTTCTGCTGTCGTGGCTGACCCGGTCGTGCATTCCGTCCATCTCGACAATCTTGGTTCCATCAAGTTATGGGATCTCACCAACCCCAATCTGTACACGGTTCACGTTCGCCTGCTACGCGGGACACAAACGGTTGACGAGGTTTCACGGACCGTTGGTTTCCGCGAGGCACAGTTCACCGACCACGGCTTCGAACTTAATGGCAAAGTCATCAAGTTGCGCGGGCTGGATCGTCACCAGACATTTCCCTGGGTTGGTCAGGCCATGCCTGGCCGGGCGCAGCGCCGTGACGCGCAAATCCTGCGCAATAAGCTCAAGACGAATATTGTCCGAACCTCGCACTATCCCCAGTCCCGCCACTTTCTCGACGCTTGCGACGAGATTGGGTTGTTGGTGCTCGAGGAAATTCCTGGCTGGCAGCACATCGGCGACGAACCGTGGAAACTGATCTCCATCGACAACGTGAGCCGAATGATCCGCCGCGACTGGAATCATCCTTCCGTTATTCTGTGGGGCGTGCGCATCAACGAGTCCAAGGACGACCACGATTTCTATGTCCGCACCAATGCGCTGGCCCACAAGCTGGATCCGACTCGTCCCACTGGTGGCATCCGTTACTTCCAGGAGTCGGAGTTTCTCGAAGATGTTTTCACCATGAACGACTTCGGCTTCCCTCTGAAGCCGCCCAATCACCCGCGCTACCTGAACACCGAGTTCGTCGGCCACACCTATCCCACCAAGACCATCGACCAGGTGGAACGCCTCACCGAACACACCCTGCGCCATGCCCGCATTCACGACCAACTGGCCTCCAACCCGCAATACGCCGGGGGCATCGGCTGGTGCGCCTTCGACTACAACACTCACGGTGATTTTGGCTCCGGTGATCGCATCTGCTATCACGGGGTTACAGATATTTTCCGCGAGCCCAAGCCGGCGGCGGGCTTCTACAAGTCACAATGCGATCCCGCGGAAGAAGTAGTGCTCGAGCCCGCATTCCATTGGGCGCGGGGCGATGCATCCGTCGGATTCTCGAAGGCGGTTGTGTGTTCCAACTGCGACCATCTGAAGCTTTACATCGCCGGCGAACTGGTCGCCGAAGTGGAACCCGACCGCAAACAGTTTGCCCACCTTCGGTATGCCCCGTTCGTCGTGGAACTCAGCGAGCTCTTTCACAAATGGGGAGACCTGCGTCTCGAAGGCTATATTCAAGGCAAACAAGTCGTCGTGAAGAAGTACTCCGGCAAGGGCATTGATCAGAAGTTCACCCTGCTGCCCGACGACACCAGCCTGATCGCAGACGGAGCCGACACGACTCGCGTGGTTCTCCGTGTGACCGACGAATTTGACGCCATCCGGCCATTCGCCGCCGACCCCATCAAGTTTGAACTGCAAGGCCCGGCGGAGCTTATCGGAGACAATCCCTTCGCGTTGGTAGGCGGCACGGGAGCCGTCTGGATTCGAGCCAAGGAACAGACTGGCACAGTTCGCCTTACGGCGACGCATCCGGTGTTGGGCAAGCAGCAGGTTGAATTTGAAATTGCGGCGGCGGCTCCAGAGGCCGCCTAACGGGCGAAGGAAAAGGGAGTTTCAGCACTCGTACCTAGCCGCGAAGCGGCGAAAGAATGCAGCCCAGGCGTAAGTCCTGGGTTTCCTAGCAAAACTAAAGTTGAGCCCCGAAGGGGCGAAAGAGCCGTTCGCACTACGGACTCCGAATCTGAAAACGCGCACCTGTCGCAGACTGATGAAACCGCGGAGCTTCGCTCCGCCGGATGGCCGGGGGCAGCCGTCCCTACGTGGCCTGTGGTGACTGCCTCGCTATATTTTTTGCCGCAACAGATCTTCAACGTCGCCGATCTTGTCCCCTAACAAATTCAGCTTGCGGGCCAGACCCTGAATTTCGGACTCGGCGCGGCGGTTGACGTCGTAGTCGAGTTCGCCGCGCAGCCGGTCCTTGGTATCCTGCCGGTTCTGGCTCATCATGATGACCGGCGCCTGAATGGCGGCGAGCATGGAGAGGAACAGATTCAGCAGGATGAATGGATAGGGATCCCAGGCCGACCCTCTCAGGGCAATGTTAATCGCGGTGTAGACACAAATGGCCACGGAGAACGTGATGATGAATGTCCACGATCCGCCAAAGCTGGCGACCCGGTCGGCGATACGCTCGCCGAAGCTCATGTCCTCCTCGATGATGTCGTTGGGGTTACGGCTGGCGCGAACCCTTACCAGTTGCTGGGAGGCGTGAAATTGGCGTCCCAGCACCGTCAACATGTCCATCCCAGCATGAGGTTTGCGTTCCAGCAAAGTGGCGATATCGTTACGGTCCACTTCCAGGCATACGGTTTCTTCGACGGCAATGGCGTCGGTTTGATGGGCGGTTTGCTCGAGCATGGAGGCGAATCCGAAAAACTCGCCTTGCGCCGGCTGGTCCACTATGACTTCCTGCTGATCCTCGTCAACAGTCGTGACCCGCACCGAGCCGGAAACCAGGACATAAGCTCGTCCGCCGGGGTCCCCAATCTTCCAGATCCGCTGGCGGGGAGTAAAGGTTTTGAGCTCGACTTGTCCGGCCAAAACCGCGGTCTCGTCGTCGTCGAGCAGGGCAAACAGGGGGACGCGTCGCAATATCTCTGGGCTGCAGGCCATCGGTCACCTCGTCGCTAGACATGGATCAAGGGTGGAAGTGGACTATGCCGATCCGTCCAGAAGGATCGCACAAACCAGCGATGCGCAACAACTGGCGGGATGAAACTATTTGTGTTCTGCGAAAGCGCGGGAATGGAACTCCATAACCTCTCCCATGTGCGACAGGAAATAGGTCAGGCTATGGTCGCCGGGATACGAATGATATTCGTGACTTATGCCTTCCCTTTGCAGTTGCTGGTGTAAAACCGCGGCGCCGTCTTCAAATCCGAAGTCATCCTGCTGGCCACAGTTGAAATAAATAGCCAGTTTGCGCAGACCAGGCCCGTTCGTCTTTGCCAGCGCGAAGACACTATTTTGATTCCAGTGCGCCTGGTTGATGGGCTGTCCGAAGGCCGATCCCAGCAGCCGGCCGAGAGATCTGTTGGATTGTCCCGCGGAACCGAGCTCTTGCGGCGTCTGTGTAATCAGGGCCGCGCTCTGGGCGCTGACGGCCGAAAACAGTTCGGGATGGGCGAAGGCAAAGCGCAGCGCTCCATAGCCGCCCATGGAGACGCCCGTCACAGCCCTGCTCTGGCGTCCGGGACGAATGCGATATCGGTTCTCGATGTGAGGTATGAATTCCTGGAGAAAAAAATCGCTGTAGCGGAACGAGTTGTCGGCCGAATTGATGTAGAAACTGCGTCCCCCTTCCGGCGCGACAATCAGAAAGTCATCGATCTTATGCTGACGGCGCAGGTCTTCGATCAGACTCCATCCCCCGGTGCTGAACAGCGTCTGCTCGTTTTGTCCGAGACCATGGAGGAAGTAAAGCACTGGATAGCGGCGCTGCTTCGCGTCGCTGGCGTCATAATCCGGCGGCAATTGCACACAGTAGTGGAGGGTCTGCTTCAGGATACGGCTGTTTACGACATTGCAGTCGGTCCGGCTTTGCGCTTCTACCGACTGAAGTAGCGAAAAGAAGACAACCAGCAGGAAGAAGGGCCGGCAAAATCGAACCATGATTTCAGTTTACTCGTAACGCAGCGCCTGTACCGGATCCAGGCGAGCGGCGCGAGCCGCGGGATACAGGCCTGAAACCAGGCTGACCACGAAGGCAAAAACGATAGCTGCGGCCACCAGCCACCAGGGCACCGACCAGAAATTCTCAGGCGGAAGCGACTGGCGCTTCAGATATATGTTGGTTCCCAGGTTAATCACGTGGCCAATGGCCCAGCCCAGCGTCACGCCCACAAAGCCGCCCAGCACTCCCATGGCTCCGGCCTCGGCGAAGAAGAGTTTCTTGACGTCGCCATCGCTGGCGCCGATAGCTTTCATAATTCCAATTTCACGACGGCGCTCCAGGATCGCCATGACCAATGTATTCACGATCCCAATCGACGCCACGGCCAGCGCCAGGCTGCCAAAAATTCCCAGGAACAGATCGAGCACGGCAAAAAACTGCCGCAGGCTGCGAGTGGCGTCCAGGATGGAAAAAGTGTTGAACCCCAACTTCTTGATGGCCTGCTCTACCGCTTCTATCTGTTTGGGACTCTTCACCCGCGCGCTAATGGTGGAGTAGCTGGGTTGCTTGCTGAACCCGCGCATGCTGTCGCGCAGATCGGAAGGTTGCATCACGTGCAGGCCTTCGGCCAGCTTCAGGGGTAAAAATACCCGAGCTCGGGCTGCGCCTCGCATACTGTCGGGGTCGAGGTCGGAGACCCCAACGATTTTCAGCTTCTGCTCTTTCGAGATGACCGAATATGCGGCGTCGGACAGAGTCGCAGCCGAGCCAGCCAATTGGCCGGTCTTAATCGTTGCCGGCGCGCCCTTTTCTTCGGGCGATGGCGACGGAATGCGTTGGGCATAGCGCATGGTCAGTTCCTGCCCCAAAAGCGGCTTAGCCAGTTCGGCTACAGGGACATCGTCTTCCTGGCCGGGTTTGGCGGCTTCGGCTTTGTTCAGCAATTCCGCGGCAAAAGATTTTTGCAGGATAACCTCAGGTGCATTTTCCGAGGAGAAGAAGCTGCCCTGGATTCCTGAAAAAGCGTCGTTCGACCGCGCGGAGTCAGGAATTCCGGACACCATGGTCAGGTGCGGCTTATCCTGGTAGCGGAGTTCGGTGATGAAGCGGATGATTTCCTGCCGGGCAGGTTCGTCGAGAGTCCGGCTTTCGGCGGCAGAGGCGGTATTCCTTTCGTCATCGCGGCCGAAGCCGCGCAGGTCTCGTCGCGACATTACTACCACTGTGTCGAAAAGGCCCGAACCGGCCAGGCGCCGGGTGGCTAACTTTTGCAGGCCAATGCCGAGTGACAGCATAGCGACCAGGGACGCCACTCCCACGGAGATGCCAATCGTCGTCAGCGAATTGCGTAGCGATGATTCGCGGAGATTGCGTAGGGCCAGCTCGGTAAGATCGTAAGTTTTCATCGCCGTTCTCCCCGCAAACCCGCAGTTACGGACGCCGAATTTGTTTGGTCATCTATCAGCTTGCCATCGGCCAGAAAAATCATGCGCTTGGCATAGCGCTCGGCCAGCGCACGCTCGTGAGTGACCATCACGATCGTCATTCCCAGCGTTTCGTTGAACTCGCGGATGAAATTCATGATCTCGGTACCGGTGTGGCTGTCGAGATTGCCGGTGGGCTCGTCGGCCAGCAGAAGCTTCGGCTGATTGATCAGCGCTCGTGCCAGCGCCGCCCGCTGCTGCTCGCCGCCGGAAAGTTCGCTGGGCCGGTGCGTTGTGCGTCCTCCCAGACCGACGCGCTCCAGAGCCTGCCGCGTAAGCGCATCGCGCTGGCTGCGGTCCACTTCCGCGAAGCGTAGCGGCAATTCCACATTTTCCGCCAAGGTCATGCGGGAAACCAGATTGAACGATTGGAAGACCATACCCACGGTGCGCAGGCGATATTTCGCCAGTTCCTCGCGCGAGAGTTCGGCCAGGTCCCGATCTTGGACGATCACCGCTCCCGAGGTGGGGTGGTCAAGGCCGGCGATCAGATTCAGCAACGAAGACTTGCCTGACCCGGAACTCCCCAGCAGAGCCACAAATTCTCCCGCGCGTACCTGAAGCGAGACGCCGTCCACGGCGCGAATCAAGGTCTCGCCCATCTGGTAGTGCCGGCAGAGGTCCACAATGCGGACCGCCGAGGAGCCGTTCTGACGGGATGGGTTAGGGTCGATCGTCATTTAGTGTCGTTCATTCGGAAATCTTTGTTTGAGATCTAGCGTCCTGAGTGAAAAGTCCTATGACCCTCTCATCCCGACCGGAGCAGAGCGAAGCGAGCGGAGTGGAGGGATCTGCTTTTTTCACGCAGCTTACAGCGCTCCAGACCATGGTTCCGCACCCCGCTAGCGCACTTCTCCTCTCATTAGACGCAAAGCATCGGCCGGACTCACGTCGCTATCGCTATTTTTCATAGGACTGCCCTCTTCGGAAGGCACAACTGCCGCGTCGCCCTCTCCGGGGGCCAGGAACAGATTGTTCTGCAAACCCTGCTGTTTAGTGTAGAGATCAAAATAGCGGCCCTGTAGCGAGTAAAGTTGGTCGTGCGTGCCCCGCTCCACAATCTGTCCCTGCTCAACCACAAGAATCTGATCGGCCCGACGGATGGTGGAAAGCCTGTGCGCAATCACAAACGTGGTGCGTCCCTGCATGAGATAAGACAGCCCGTGCTGGATCATCTCCTCCGACTCGGAATCAAGGCTGGAGGTAGCCTCATCGAGAATAAGGATGCGCGGTTCGGCCAGGATGGCCCGCGCAATCGAGATTCTTTGCCGCTGTCCTCCAGAAAGCTTGACTCCGCGTTCGCCTACAATCGTGTCGTACTTCTCAGGGAAACTTTCGGCAAACTCATCCACGCGGGCGATACGGCAGGCGCGCATGATTTCCTCTTCGCTCGCGCTGGGCCGGGAAAAAGCCACGTTCTCGCGAATCGTGCCGTCAAACAAAAATGATTCTTGCAGCACCACCCCCAACCGTGTGCGATACGAATCGAGGCGTACGGTGCTGAGGTCACTTCCGTCAACCAGGACCTTTCCTTCCGAGGGTACGTAAAAGGCGGAGATCAGCCCGATGATGGTGGATTTGCCTGAACCCGAAGACCCGACCAGCGCCGTCACCGTTCCCAGTTCAGCCTGAAAAGAGACATCATGCAAGACCGTGCGACTGCCATCGTAGCTGAACGTGACATGCTCGAATTCCACTTTGCCGTAAATGTCGTGCAACGTCACAGTCCGTTTCGGATCTTGATCCTCGGGGCGTTCCTGCAAAATCTCCTGCGTCCGCTCCAGGCCTGCAAGAGCTTCGGTGAGCTGGGTCCCGATGGAAACGATCTGCACGATAGGCGCGACCAGGAAGCCCAGAAAAAGCGTGTAGGTGAAGAAGCTGCCGATGGTCAGCGTGCCCGCGATGATCTGGTGCGCGCCCACATACATGATTACGGCTCCCACCACGCCCATGAGCAGACTGGCGGAAAGACTCATAACGGACGTGGCGGTGAGGGTGCGCATCACGTTGTCCAGCAATCGCCGCACGCCGCCGGCGAAGACGGCTTCTTCGCGCTCCTCGGCGTGATAGCCCTTGATCACTCGCACCCCGCCCAGCGATTCCGCTAGCCGGCCTGTCACCTCGGCATTGATTTTGCCGCGCTGCCGGAAAATGGGCCGGATGGTGCTGAATGCCTTGTTCAGTGCGACCGCGAAACATAGCAGGAAGCTGAATGCCAGCAAGGTCATCACCGGGCTGATGCGAAACAGCACCACCAGTGCGATGCCGGACGTGAGCAACCCGCCGACCAGATCGACCAGGCCAGTCCCCAGCAGGTTCCGTACGCCCTCGACATCGGTCATAATTCGCGACACCAACGTGCCGGTTTTATTGGAGTCGTAGAACGCGACCGGGAGATGCGAGATGTGCGTCTGCACTTTCTGTCGAAGCTCTGCGATGAGCCGCTGGGCCGCTTTCGACAAAAGCTGGGTGAGCGCGAACGATGTGATTCCTTGAATCACCGTGGCCAGCAGCACCACCGAAACCAGCTGCCGCAACAGTTCAACGTGGTGTTTGGCGATGACACCATCGATCAGGAATTTGGTGGAGTAGGGAAGCACCAGCCCCGAAACCCGGTTCACGATCATCAGCAGGAAGCCCAGCGCTAGCAGGCCTCGGCGAGGACGCATGAGTTCCCACACGGCGGGCAGAACGCTGCGCAGCCGCTCCTTGGTCATGGCCGGCTTGGGTTTCGGTGTCGGGGGCGAACTCACTGAGGCGAACTCACTGTTGTGTTTAGACTTGGCTGGGAGGCGGAAGGGTTCATTTTTGCGGGTGGGGGCGGCAGTCGAAGGCTCCGGAGCAAGGAAAAGGCGCGGCTTCAAGCTGCGCCTTGCCATTCAATCAAAAGTTTCCCGCCTACTCTTCCACGTGCGATTCCCCGGGCAGGGCCCACTGCTCGGCCGCCGCCGCGAAGTCTTCAGGCGTGAGCTCTTCGGATCCAGTTGCCGGTTTCTCCAACTTTCGCTGGACCTTGCGCTCGGCCTTTTCTTTCTGTTTTTCCTGCCGCGAGCGCTCTTTCTGACGCTTGGTGAAGCTGGAACGGCCTCGACCAGACATAGACACCTCCAAGGGACATTTTTTTGGCAGATCGTTTCTTGCCAGATCAGTGCCCGTAAAACTCTGTAATGCTCTACTGTGTGTTGCTGGTTACCAGCGCGGTTCTCGAGGTTGACGCGCGTGGCCCTGATAGTCGTCACGCCCACCACCGCCACCGGAACGGCCACCGCCACCGGGACGCCCACCACCGCCGCCTGGACGGCCACCGCGGGAGGGCGGACCTCCGCGATCCGTCTTGGGACGGGCTTCGTTAATGTTCAATGCCCGCCCACCCAGCTCCTTGCCATTTAGGGCGGCGATAGCCTTCTCCGCTTCCGCGGAATCGGTCATTTCGACGAACGCAAAGCCGCGTGAACGGCCGGTGTCGCGATCGGTCACGATGCTGACTTGCTCGATAGCCCCGTGGGGTTCGAACAGCGCCCGCAACTCTGCTTCAGTGGTGCTGTGGGGGATGTTGCCAACAAACAGCTTCTTCATATAGTTCCTCGTGCTGCAAGGTAAAGTGTAACTCAAATTTCAAGACGCGGGTTTTTCGGAATGACGATTCACTGCGTCTACCCAGGAAAACTGCGGGTGCTTCTTACTCGGTACTACATGACTCGGACGCGGGTCCTTCAACGACCGGGTGGCGGCAATGCGCCAGGAGGCTTCTTGAAAGCCATAGCGTCTGGGCAAGGCTACGCAGGCATTCGCGTACATCGCAATCACCATTTCGCCCCACGCGCCGTGGACATCGGGCGCGGGGATCGGCACGCCGTCATCGGAGGCGGGCGATCCTGCCAGGTACTCGGGCTTGCCCACCAGAAAGGCTACGCTCTGCGGCGGCTTGGCGCTTCTCACTTCATCGCAGAATTCCTGAACATTGGCGGCGTCATTGTGCACATCGACAAGTATCAGACTGTAGGAATCGGCTTGCCAGAGCGAACGCGCCTCCGTAATGTTGGCGGCGCAATCCACGTCCACTCCGAGCTTGCGCATGATCTTGGACCGCAGATCGCGCTTGGTGGCATAACCGTCGACCAGAAGCACGCGCTTTCTCGCTACTGCTGATGAGAACGAGGAACCAGGTATTTTGCTCATTCCCGGTCCTTGCTGAGGTCGGGAACGCTTCGCGGCTTCTTGCTTACGGCGGAGCTACTGGCGCTGACTGCGGCCGCCTGGAACAGTGCCTTGTTGCGCTTGCGGCGCTGGATGTTCTGCTTCCGCTCCCGGTTAAATCTGGCTTTGTCTCCGTTAAATTGCGACATCGCTGCTCCCCCATGCTTTTGCTCCGGCATGACTGCGCAGTCCGGAGTTTCTCTCGAGGCTGGTCGAGCGTTGGCGCCTGCGAAGCGCTCTTGTGTCCGGCGAGGACGGGGCCTGGTTGCTGGGTATGGACGCGCCTTACCGGGAAACGGTTCCTCTCAATCGCGAAGGCGCAGGGTGGATTTTGCGATGTGTCTTCGTGGTTAAGCCTTTTTGTAATTATACCTGCCCACTACGGAAGTGAAAGAAAATACTGAGGCTAGATTGAGCCTTGCGTCCCGTTGTGGGGGCCGGGCACGCGGGTTGGGGAGTTAGCAGCCGCGTGAGCCGGTTACCGAAGATATTCGTCCCGACGGTCTAGAGGCAATTTACCAACCCAGATCAGCCTTTTTCTGATAAACTAAAAGTGCGTTTGATTAGAATCGGTTGTTGAGCAGCTTCTTGCATACCAGCTTGAACCGCCCTTAGTACCTCCGATCTCACAGCGTAAATCGATTGAAAAGGAAACAGTAACAAAATGGCAGAACAAGGAACAGTAAAGTGGTTTAACGACGCCAAAGGCTACGGCTTTATCAGCCGGCAGAG
>WNFC01002151.1_pt1 | contig 21170 bp, 10 predicted proteins | sample 5400541 | NCBI WGS metagenome assembly WNFC01 (sample SAMN13153342, study PRJNA577476) | soil metagenome | isolation source: 120 cm saprolite under Douglas fir tree site 2 hole 2 replicate 1 | place: USA:California | collected 2015-04-18
GAAAGTTGAAAGCCGGAGAAATCCGCGCACTTGTGGCGACGGCTTCTCTCGAATTGGGTATCGATATCGGAAGCGTTGATCTGGTCTGCCAAATCGGCTCTCCCCGGTCGATTTCGGTGGGCTTGCAACGTATCGGCCGCGCGGGTCACTGGCGCGGAGCGGTGCCAAAGGGCCGTATCTTCGCGACCACGCGGGACGACTTGCTGGAATGCGCTGCGCTGGTGCGCGCTATTCGTCAGGGGGATCTTGACCGCATCGACGTTCCCGAAGCCCCGCTCGACGTCCTGGCGCAGCAGATCGTGGCCATGTGCGCCGCTGAAGACTGGATAGAGGATGACTTATTCAGAGCAGTACGCAGAGCTTATCCCTATCGCAATCTTGCGCGCGCGGATTTCGACGAAATCGTCGAGATGCTTTCCGAAGGCATCGTCAGTGCGCGTGGACGGAACGCGGCGTACCTGCATCGCGATGGCGTGAACGGTGTGCTGCGCGCCCGCCGCGGCAGCCGCTTGGCAGCCATCACCAGCGGAGGCGCAATTCCTGAGAATTCGTTGTACACCGTGGTCGCGCAGCCGGAAGGCACCATTGTCGGTACGGTGGACGAAGATTTTGCCGTGGAAAGCCTCGCTGGTGACATCATGCTGCTGGGGAACACTTCCTGGCGCATTCGGCGCGTGCAGTCCGGGAGCGTCCTGGTGGAAGACGCTCAAGGAGCGCCTCCCAACATCCCATTCTGGCGTGGCGAAGCACCGGCCCGCACAGACGAGCTCTCCGCACATGTCTCGGCGTTGCGCGAAATAGTCAGTTCGCTCGTTCCAGGCAACGCGCCGGACTCCAACGGACAGACGGCCGCAGATATTGCCGCAGCAGTGAACTGGCTCAAACTCGAATGCGGCCTAGACGACACGGGAGCTGAGCAGGCCGTAGAGTACGTGGTGACCGGGCGTGCGACGCTAGGCGCCGTTCCCACGCAAACGACGGTGATCGCCGAACGCTTTTTCGACGAAAGCGGCGGCATGCAGCTCGTGATCCACGCCCCATTCGGCGCACGGATCAACAAAGCTTGGGGCCTGGCACTCCGCAAGCGATTCTGCCGCTCGTTCAATTTCGAGCTGCAAGCTGCGGCTACCGACAACGGGCTGAATATCTCGCTTAGCGAGCAACACAGTTTCCCGCTCGCTGACGTCTTTCGTTTTCTACATCCAAGTTCCGTTCGATCCGTTCTGGAGCAGGCTGTGCTGGCTTCGCCGCTATTCACCACGCGCTGGCGCTGGGATGCCGGCCGTGCCTTGGCCTTGCCCCGTTTTCGCGGCGGGAAAAAAGTTCCGCCGCAGATCCAGCGCATGCGCGCCGACGATTTGCTGGCTGCCGTTTTTCCCGAGGCGCTCGCTTGCCAGGAAAACATTGAGGGCGATATCGCCATTTCCAATCACCCACTCATCCGCGAAGTGATGAAGGACGTCCTCCGTGAAGCGCTGGACATCGACGGGCTCGAGCGCCTGCTGTGCGCCATCAACGATGGCACTATGAGGTGCCTTGCGGTCGACACTCGGATGCCATCGCAATTTTCGCACGAGATTCTGAACGCCAATCCCTACGCATATCTCGACGATGCGCCACTTGAAGAGCGCCGCGCTCGTGCTGTCGAGATGCGCCGCGTCCTGCCCGATACGGTGCTGGGAGAAATTGGCCGGCTCGATTCCGTTGCCATCGCCAAAGTGTGCGAGGACGCCTGGCCTGATATACGTGACGCCGAAGAGCTGCACGACGCGCTGCTCACTTTGACCGCGCTTCCAACCTGCGCCAAAACTGAAGCGCAGGTAAACAATCGTCTGCGTGCCAAGGCGAGGGAATCGCTGCCTGCATGGAGCGGATTTTTCGAGCAGCTGGCTGAAGGGCACCGTGCGGGACGAGCACATGTGGGCGGCGAAACATATTGGGTCGCGACCGAACGGACTCGCACTTTCACGGAAATTTTCCCCTTAGCGCGGTTCGAAGCTCCGCTGCCGAATGTAGAATCACCACAGCCGTCCCGCGAGGATGCCGTGCTGGCGCTCGTAACGGGATGGATCGCCCAGGGCGGTCCAGTCACCGCGGACCAACTGGGGGATGTCCTTGGTGTTCTTGTATCGGACATTGAGAAGGCTTTGCTGCGCCTAGAGGCGAACGGAATCGTGCTGCGCGGCAAGTTTACCGACCCTGGCCTGGAACAAACGGAATGGTGCGAGCGCCGCCTGCTCGCGCGCATCCACAGGCTGACGCTCGGACAACTGCGAAAGGAAATCCAGTCCGTCACTCCGGCGCAATTCATGAACTGGCTGCTTCGCTGGCAGCACGTGGCGCCGGGCACGCAGCTTCTCGGCGAGCGGGGCACGCTCGAAGTGGTTCGTCAGATCCAAGGTTTCGAAGCGCCCGCGAATTCCTGGGAACCCCAAATCCTCAAACGGCGTATCGCCGATTTCGACCCCAAGGTGCTGGACCATCTTTGCCTGACAGGTTCGGTCGGCTGGGGTCGCCTCTCACCCCATCCTGCCACACTCGAAGCACTCACAGACGGAAAGCGCCGCGTCATCCCCACCAGCGTCGCGCCAATTACCTTCTTCGTGCGAGAAGACGCTGACTGGATGATTCCGCGACACGAAGCCGGCGGAGCAGAAGGGACCGGTCTCAGCGCTGACGCCGCTGCGGTTCTGCAGTTTTTGCGGCAGCGCGGCGCCTCATTTTTCGCAGATATTGTGCGTGGCACCGGCAAGCTAAAGTCAGAAGTAGAAACGGCGCTTTGGGAACTTGTTGCCGCGGGCCTGCTCACCGCGGATGGCTTCGATAATCTGCGTGCGCTCATCGATCCCAAACGCCGCTCAGGCCAGGGCAGCGGACGCAGCTCCCGTCCCAGGCACAGCGCGGGCCGCTGGTCGTTGCTCTATCCAGGCGAAGCCCACGACCGCAGTCGAGCCCTAGAGGCTACTTGCTGGATGCTGCTTCGTCGGTACGGAATCGTCTTCCGCGAGCTTCTTACCCGCGAGACCATCCTTCCGAAATGGCGCGAGCTACTAGTAACCCTGCGGCGCCTGGAAAATCGCGGTGAAGTTCGGGGTGGCCGATTCGTTAGTGGCTTTTTGGGAGAGCAATTTGCTTTGCCTGTGGCGGTAGAGTCCTTGCGTGCCATGCGCAATCAGCAGCCATCCGGTGAAATCATAACTGTCTCTGCGGCGGATCCGCTGAATCTCTCCGGGATTGTTGTTCCTGGTGAGCGTGTCGCCGCCAATTCCGGGAGAGTTGTTGGATTTCGCGATGGTGTTGCCGTCCAGCCAGACCAGCGAGCGAGCGTTATTCGAATGACAGGCGGGCGTTGAGAAAATGTCGCGCGGTCTTTCGATTGCAGAGTTAGGCTCTTCCCTGTCGTTGGCGAGGTTTATCGCGTATTGATTCCCAGCGCTTCCGGGCGTGGCATCCTCCAAGCGGTAAAGGATTTAAGGGGTAACCGGTCGAGAGTTTGGTGGCTGTAAACGGCGCTAGCAGGCTGCGCAAATTCCTGCGCCATATGCTCGCCTCATTGGAGGAATAGGGGCGCTGAATCAACTGCGAAAAAATGCTAACATTTTCGGCGTTCCGAAACACAAGGCACTTCCGCGAGATTCGACTACTTGCTTTCACCGACCTTCACGACATTGGCGGCCTGCGGTCCTTTTGGCCCTTGCACGAGCTCGAAGCTGACACGGTCTCCCTCTCGCAGCGTTCGATATCCGTCTCCAACGATCCCAGTGTAGTGGACGAACACGTCGAGTCCGTTTTCAAGGCCGATAAACCCGTAGCCTTTGGAGTTGTTGAACCACTTGATCGTGCCTTCCATTTGAGAAACCTCCGAGACTCGTTAGTCGACAACCCCAAAATCTGAGATGAAAACGGGCTTTTGTTGGATTGGAATGCGCCTCAACCGCGCTGCGATTCAATTCAGTAGCCCTTCCACTTGTTGGTGTATCGTGGCACGGCCGTTCTGAACAGGAAGCGAACTCAGTAGCCACACGACTGGTTTTCGCTACAACTCTGAAATTTGTACCAATCTTTCCCGCTCCGCATATGAAGTACTCCCGTTTGAGGACGACCCGACGAAAGGAGGGCTATGACCCTGTGCTGTCCATGTCGCGGAATAAGTGAAGGAAAGTATTCAAAACGACATATCGACGTGGCGAATCGTGCCGTTACCGCCGCTGCCAGTTCTGCAAGGCGCGTTTCCGGACGCAAGAGAAGGCGGTACGCTGGGAAGGCGTGGACCGGAACTGGCCTGGCCAAAGCCCAGCGCGCAGGGGTTGGAAAAGTCATCGAATCCCGGCACTTCGAGGAAGTTGCGAAGTGGCGTTTTGCGAAATAGATTTCAAGGAAGCCGGGGCCAGGCGCCACGTGGACCACATCGTTCCGGCAAGACTCATTCGGCGATTGAGGGCAGGGAATCCAGACCGCCGCGAAAACCTTCAGTGTATCTGCGGCACCTGCCACGGGTATAAACTTCAGGCCGACCACAAGCTGTGCTTAGGCGACAGACTGAGTTACCTCGAAGTTCTGCGCACTCACCATTGATGTTGGACGCGCTGAGCGGGCGTTAGCATTGTATGGCCTGTAGCTTTCTCCGAAAGAACTGGGGCCTATGAACCACCTACGCCAGGGTCTCTAGGAAGGCTTCCCACAGGCGTTGTCACGGCACGTCAATGCTAAGGTCGTGGGTTCGATCCCTGCCGCCCTTCCATTTGTCCGGTAACCGCGGTGCATTCAATAGGTCGATGCAACACCACCTGAGATGAATCTTCCTTCCGAGGTGGTGTCTATGACGCAAGGGAAATACGTGGAGCTTTCTGTGGCGCAGCGGACTGACGTGTGGCGCCGCTGGAAAGCGGGAGAGTCGTTGCATAGGATTGGGCGCGCCTTTGACAGGCCGCATACGTCCATTCACTGTCTGTTGGCGCATCACGGCGGTATTGTTCCAGCAGTTCGTCGGCGCTCGGTGCTAGCGCTCACAGTGGTTGAGCGAGAGGACATTTCGCGGGGGCTCGCTTCTGGTTCGTCGATTCGCGATATCGCGAATCGCTTGGAGCGCGCCGCGTCGACGGCGAGCCGGGAGGTGGCACGTCATGGTGGCCGTCCTGAGTATCGAGCCCATGAAGCGGATCAGCGGGCCTGGGACTCGGCCTTGCGGCCCAAGCGGTGCCTTCTGGCCATTCATGTGAAGTTGCAGAGGATTGTTGCGAGTAAACTGATTCTGGATTGGTCGCCGGAACAGGTTTCCGCAGCAACACCGTAGCAAATTGCGGAAAAACTCGGTTCCAAACCAATTAATCCCTGCTACGAAGCCGTCCGGCGCAGCGCGACAATTTCCATCTGAACAGGCACACCTCTGGTCACCTTCACGCGCAGCACCGCTTCGAACTGTTTCAATTCGCCGGCCTTCGAAACAGAAAGCCGCTGAAGCAGATCCCTCACCAGATTTTCGCGGCATACAAAATCAGTGGCACCCTGAGTGCCAAACGTCGTCGTTCCCGCAAGTATCATGATCGAACGCGAAGGGCTTAATCCCGGCAACAGTGCGACGACTGCGTAGTCCTCAGTCAGCGGGGCAACGGACGGGCTGGCAAGATACTCCTTCGACTCGCCGCGTTCAGGATGTACGTTGACAATCGCGAGATCCCCTTTGCGTGGGCCTGAGTCGAGCCGTTGGAAAACAAATTCCTTGGTGCTCGGAATGTCCATCAGCGTGAGATTCTCCGAGGGTGACCCCAGGAAGATCAAATCATTGTTCTGGACGTCGTCGAGTTCGAAAAGACTTCCACGTTTCACGCGAAGGCGCCGGTGAAGCAGTCCAAAGACCTGGTCGAGAGAATGAATGGCCAATACTTCGCCAACACCAGTATAGTGATCCCAAACCGAGATTTTGGAATCCCGTGCTGGATCAAAGTACCGCAGCCCAGTTTCAGGTCGTCCCACAAAGGAGGCATTGCTGAAAACGACCCAAGGCTGCTCAGAGCCAGAGGCGAAAGGCTCCCAAAATAACTGGAAAGCGATGGGTATGCTTGGTTCCTTCTGGGCCGGGCTCGCGTCGGATGATTTGCGGAAAGTTGTAAGCCGCGCAATCGCTGCGATGGACACAACCAGCACAATCGAGAGCGCGACAAGTGCTGTGTATAATATCCGACGCGTTGGCCGGGCTTCCTGATGGGCTTGCTCAGACGATCGATTCCCGTGGAGCTTTACAGTGGCCTTGCCATGATGATGAAAAGAAAGAACATACGATCCTTTTGGCAGTTCCACTACTATCGGATCGTTCGCGCCTTCGGTCTCGTAGTATTTTGACAGTTTGGAACGTAACCGGCCTGCTTGCACTCGTATAATGGAGTCCAACTGCGGATCGAAGTCTGAGGAACGTCCAAAGACTTCCGTGGCAATCTTGTATTCCTTTAAAGGTTCCCCCGGGAAGTCCAACGCATGGTTGGCCAAATAACGAAGGAGCTTGCAAAGGGACTCCGCCCCATGGAGCTCCTTACTGGCCATGAGCGTGTCGATTTGCCTAACATACTGGCCCCTTTCATTCATGCAAGCCCTCTGTCACGTCTTGTGACTGCAAGGTAACAAATTACAGAGGTCGTTACAATAAAAGGATTTAGACCGGTAACCGTAACATGCCATCAAGTACTTGCATTGGAATCAGAAAAATCTCAAATTGATGCCCAATTGTGATAAATGCAAATTCAGGCAGACGCCCGATCTTTGGGGTAAGTCTGCGGGTGCTGGGTTCCAAATAAACCCATTTGGAATTTTATGGACATCCTGGCTGTGCCGTCGAGGGGATGCTCCTCGTGCATGAGGGCTAGGAAACGAGGTTTCTCCAGCCAGAGGTATTGATGGCCTCCAGGTGGGCGATGGTGAACCTTTTTCGTAAATGACCAATGCCAAATTCAAAGAGAGCCGAAATGTGCGGCTTGGAGATGAAACCGATGCGCAAAGCTAGCTGGAGTGTGTTTTTAGTCCTAAGTCTGGCGCTGTGTTTGGTCATTCCCGTTCTGGCCCAGAACGACCGCGCCTCCATCACGGGGCGAGTAACGGACCCCAGTGGAGCGAATGTCGTTGGTGCGTCGGTCAAAGCGACGAACATTAATACGGGCGCGTCTTTTGGGGCGACAACCAATGACGATGGGCGGTTTGTCGTGCCGTCGATCCTGCAAGTAGGGCAGTACCGCGTGGAAGCGACGAAGGCGGGCTTCAAGACGGCGGTAAGCGACAACATTGAGTTGCGCATTGGCGATGTCCGCGAAGTAAACCTGGCGCTGCAGGTTGGCGCAACTTCAGAGACGGTGACGGTTACGTCGGAAGCGCCGCTGCTGAATACGGAGACGAGTTCGCAGGGCGGCATCATCGTCGGGCGACAAATTACGGAGCTACCTCTCCGTGACCGGAACTTCACGAATTTGGCCTTACTCACACCGGGGGTGAGCCGCGACGTCACGGCGCAGCTAACGGACTCCACGTTCTTTAACCAGGGCGACGCCAGCGCGGGCAGCAATGGGGTGTCCAACTCCCAAGGTGACACACCTGCGGCGCGGTTCGGCCGCTCGGGCGGCTCGGCGATTTCTGCGAATGGATTGCGCGCCGGGAACAATAACTTTTCGCTGGATGGCGTGGACAACAATGAGCCGATCTATGGACAGATCGGCGTTTTCCCGAATCCCGATGCGATCCAGGAATTCCGCGTCGACACCAGCTTGGCGAAGGCGGAAGCGGGCCGCGGAGGCGCCCAAATCAATACGACGTACAAATCCGGAACGAATGGCCTTCATGGAACTGCTTCCTATTACGGACAGAACACGGCGCTAAATGCCATCAATCCTGGTATTGGGGCGGCCCGCGAGTTGTCGATTCTAGGGGGCAACACGCCAGCGAAGGCTAATGCTATTCTGCCGAAAACAGTCACGCACATCAACGAATTCGGGGCTACCGTCGGCGGGCCGATCATTAAGAATAAGCTTTTCTTCTTCGGCGATTATCTCGGTCAACGCAATTTGATTCCCGCTCAATTTGCATCCGCCGTTCCGACCCAGGGCGCGAGGAATGGCGATTTTTCGGTTTTTTCGCAGCAGCTTGTGGACCCCAAAACCGGAAACCCGTTTCCGGGGAACGTGATTACAAATCTTACGAGCCGGTCAGATTTCAGCCCAGTCGCTCAAAAATACTTCAACGAATTTCCACTGCCCAACCTTCCCAACGTCAAGGATCCGACTCAGTTTGGGGCCCCCAACTACGTTGGCGTGCGGCGCAATCAGGAGACCATTGATTCTTTCGACGTCAAAGGTGACTACCGGTTCTCGGATAAGAACACTCTCGCGGCCCGCTACACGCGAGACAATCAGACGCGCGTGAGAGCGAATTTCTTCCCGGTTCTGCCAACAGCAGGTTTTGGCGCAGGCAATGAATTGGGAAACACCCGTCAGGTGGTCGTAACCGACACGCACATTTTCAAGCCAACTTTGCTGAATGAGCTTCGCTTTGGCTATACCTCTGTGGAGTTGGGGATCTTTAACTGCGGGGTGCAAGGCACTTGTGGCGTTAGCCCGACCTGGTGCAACGATATCGGCATCCCGAATTGCAACAAGGGTACGCCGGCCACGACAGGCGGAGCTTTGATTGGCTTCGGCTGCTGCGGCCCTGGCACCCTTGAATTTACCGGGGACGGAGGTATCTTCCTGGAGAAATCGAAAAGCTATTATGTTGCAGACTCCGTGACGTACATCCAAGGCAGGCATAGTTGGAAGGGCGGTGTTGAAATCCGGCCTCGAGAGATTGACCAGCTCGACTCCGGCGGTTTTGGCGATTTGAAGGGCGCATTTGCCTGGAGTAATGGATTGGGATCTTGCCAACCTGCACAGAAGTCATCTGGCGTGTGCCCGGGCCACACAGGCGTGAATCAAGCCGATGCCCTTCTTAGCGTTCCCTCCGACTTTCAGAACAGCGGCACCGTGGGAGGGGGAAATAATCCATTCGTTCTGAAATCCACGGAGTACTCCTTCTTTGTCCAGGATGACTGGAAGGCAACAAACGATTTAACGTTGAACCTCGGCGTTCGCTGGGATGAATTCCCGCTCTACGCGGAAGATAGTGGAAGAATTGGCAATTTTGACCCAGCCACATTGACTCTAAACCGCGCGCAAGGCGGCGGAAATAATCTCTCCAGTACTCGCCACAACAACATCGCACCGCGGGCCGGTTTTGCCTATTCCTTTGGCGGTAAACGCAAATATGTCCTTCGAGGCGGCGCAGGGATCTTCTATGGTCTGGAGGGGTTCGGCGGCGATTACCCCCTCATCCTCAACCCGCCCAACGTGAATCAGACTTTTTCAGGACCGTCAAACTTTCAGATTGGACCGCCGGTAGCCTCGGTGACTAACCCACCCGTACTTTCGACGGGAACAACACTCAATACGATTCCGTCGAACTTCAAGAACGAGACCATCTACGAAGGGAATCTGAGCATCGAGTACCAGTTCGCGAACAACTTCCTTCTGGATGTTGGATATGCCGGAAACCGCAGCCGGCACCTGTTGGCCGAGCGGCAGTTGGGTTCAAATGGTAATGGACTCGGAGGCGTTTCCACGACCAACGGCAATTTCGGGTGCACCAGCGCTAAATGCTTCTTCAACGACGTGCGCGCCTTCGAAGGCCGCGCTAACGCGGACTACGATTCGCTCCAGGCAAAGCTGGAGAAACGCTATTCCATGGGAATTGTGTCGACGGTGGCATACACGTTCAGCCACAATCGTGACAATAGCACTGGTTTATTTGGAAATCCCGGCGATCAGCGTGGCAATGTGGGCGGGCCCCTCAATGCTTTGAACTTAAATGCGGACCGCGCGGATTCCGCCCTGGATCACCGGCATACGTTCGTCGCCAGCACGCTCTGGGACCTGCCATTCGGAAAGGGCAAGAAGTTTGGCGGAAGTGTCAGCGAGATGGCGGACAAAGTCATAGGCGGGTGGCAATGGAACGTTGTCTTCAACGGGACCACGGGCCAGCATTTCACCGTTGTCCAGAGCGGACGCCCGGCAAATCAAGTCGGACCTGCGTATCTAAACGGGTACTTGAATCCGGCTTCGTTCGCAGATGGATCCGTCGCTACCAACCCGGGGTCGATCTGTTACAACAACCTTGCGGGGAACCAGTTCTGCTACGGAAACTCTGGCCGGAATCACTTTACAGGCCCCGGATATTTCCGTACGGATATGTCCGTCTTCAAAAACATCACGATCACCGAACGGGTGAAGATGCAGATCGGCCTGGAAGGATTCAACATGTTCAACCAAGCCAATGCATTGGTACCTAACACTGATCGAGGAGGCGGGAACTTTGGCTTTTTCCAGAACACCTGGCTGCCTGGGCGACTCGTTCAGTACCGTGGACGGATCATTTTCTAGAAACATTTTGGTTCCATTTGCCGCGGGGTGGCCGGTCTTCTTTTGGACCACCACCCCGTCCGCTTCTCCCGTGTGGTAGTCGGCGGATTCTTAAGCTGAGGGGGGAAAGATGGCCGCAAGGCATATCTCGCGATTTATCCGAGCACTTTTTCTGATTGCGATACCGCTGACGCTGGCGCAAGCGCAGGATTTCAAGAAACAGGTCATCTATCAGATTGTGACCGATCGCTTCAACAACGGCGATGCCAGCAACGACAACCCGCCGCAAAGCTCCGGATTGTTTGATTCCACCAAGGCCAATTGGCGGCTGTACTGGGGCGGGGATTTAGCCGGCATTCAGCAGAAGATGTCGTATCTCAAGGGAATGGGAGTAACTGCCATCTGGATTTCGCCGCCAGTCGACAATCTGAATTTGAACATTCCAGACGGGAACGGCAATCCGACGGCCCCTTATCATGGCTACCAGGCCAGGGACTTCAAGCGAATCGAGGAACGCTTTGGCGACGCCAGCAACACTTGGGCTGCGTTCGACACTCTTGTCTCGACGGCCCACCAGAATGGCATCAAGGTCATCGTGGATTTCGCCCCCAATCACACCAATGACAATGGCGCCGGGGAATTCGGCTCGCTTTATGACAATGGGACTTTTTTGGCCGCTTACAACAATGATCCCAATGGCTACTTCCACCACAACCCCAACATCAGCAATTTCAATGACCGCTACCAGTTGCAGTACTACACGCTATTTGGCCTGTCGGACTTGAACCAGGAGAGTCCCGCGATAGACGGGTATCTGAAAGCGGCGCTGCAGCAGCTTGCGCAGCACGGGGTCGACGCTTTCCGGATTGACGCGGTCAAGCATGTCACCTGGGGCTGGGAGTACAGCATGCAAAACGCGATTTTCAACAATGCTCCCAGCTTTATCTTCGGCGAGTGGTTCCAGGGAAATACCAGCGATAGCCTGTACCATGATTCCTTCAAATTCACGAATAAAAGCGGGATTTCCTTGTTAGATTTCCCGCTGAACACCGCGATCCGCGACGTCTTCGCCAACAACAACGCCTTTTCGGAAATTGACAGTACCTTGACCACCGAAAATTCCAATTTCACCTGGCAGAATGATCTGGTCACTTTCGTTGACAATCACGACATGCCCCGCCTGCTGAGTGTGAATAACAACATGAACCGGCTGAACGAGGCCATGGCGTTCGTCTTGACCTGCCGCGGCATCCCCGTCATTTACTACGGCGACGAGCAATACCTCCACAATGACACCAACGGAGGCGGCGATCCTTTTAACCGGCTTTGGATGTCCTCCTTCAGCACGACGACGACCGCATATTCGCTCATCAACAAGCTTTCCACGCTGCGCCAGACCAATAACGCGCTCGGCTATGGCACCTCTCAGCAGCGCTGGATCAACAGTGACGTTTACATCTTCGAACGGAAGTTCTTCAACGATGTCGTTTTGATTGCCATCAACAAAAACGACGCGACCGGCTACAGCATAGGGGGACTCAATACAGCACTGCCACCCGGCAGCTATTCGGATTATCTTGTGGGACTCTTAGGCGGCTTCGGCATCACCGTGAACAGCGGCAGCGGCGGCAACAATCCCGTAGTCAATTTCACCTTGCCGGCGCATACCGTCGCGGTATGGCAGTCGGTCGGCTCGGTTCCTGCGCCCGAAGTTGGTTCGATCGGACCTACCGTCGGCCAGCCTGGCCTAAGCGTCACCATCGCCGGGAAAGGTTTTGGTGCAACCACCGGGAGCGTCTTGTTCGGCGCCACGGCCGCTGCCATCCAGTCGTGGTCGGATTCCAGCGTCAAATTCACGGTGCCCAGCGTCGCCAACGGCGTCTACAACGCCCAACTGAAGAACAGCTCCGGAACCGCCGCCAACACCATTCAATTTACGGTGCTGGCCGCCAAGTTGATTCCGGTAACATTCACCGTAAACAACGCTACGCCCACCAATGCTGGCGACTATATCTTTCTCACGGGCAACACTGTGGAACTGGGCAACTGGAGCACGACTTGGGACGGAGCTGTCGGTCCCATGCTCGATCCGAATTATCCCAACTGGTTTCTAAATGCCTCCATGCCCGCCGGCAAAACCATTCAGTTCAAGTTCATCAAGATCGCTGTCGATGGCACGGTAACTTGGGAAAATGGATCGAACCATCAGTACACGGTTCCGACCAGCGGCACGGGTTTTGTTACCGTGAATTGGCAAAACTGAGAGTGTTCCGCGTATTTGTCGTTCTTCCTCGGCCGGGGCGATTGCCCTGGCCGAGCTTTTTTTGACTCGTAAAGGACTCTTGCCTCCTTGCTACAATGAAGTTGCCATGAGTTTGCACGAAAAAACATCTCTGCGGCACCTGGTTCCTCTGCTGCTTGCGCTCCTAGCGCCGGTAAGCGCTAATTGTCAGGCTACGCCTGAGCCTTCTCACCAGGAGCGTTTTGCGCCCGCGACAAGGACATTGGAGAAGGCCGAGAGCGATTTGACTTCGAAATTGGCGGCGGATCCCAAGGACGCTTCGCTGCTGAGTTCGCGCGGGCTGCTGCGGTTGCAGCTGAACAAAGGTCCGGAGGGTGTCGCGGATCTTCGCCTGGCGACAAAAGCTGCTCCAACGAACGCGCAATTGCATATCAACCTGGCTTATGGGCTACTTCTCAACCGGAAGCTGGAGGAAAGCATCGCCGAGGCTCGCAAGGCGCTGGAGCTGGAAGACAAGAGCTATGCGGGACATGCGTTGCTGGGGCGTGCGCTGATCGCCAGCGGCGGCGATTCGAATGAGGCCATCGAGCATCTCCAGAAATCCCTCGATTTGTACCCCGACCAGACCGACTTGCGGTTTGAACTGGTCAACACCCTACGGAAGCAGAAGGACTTCCCCGCCGCCGGCGTGCAACTCCGCATCCTGAAGGACCAGTTGCCACCGGGCGACGCGCGATTGGAGTATGCGCAGGGACTGCTATCCGCGGATTTGGGGTATCCGGCAGCGGCCGCGGCGAGTTTTCGCCGCGCACTGCAAGGCAACGCAAATTCATTAAGCGTCCGGCAGGACTTGGGTGCTGCGCTTGTTCGGATGGGCAGATGGAGCGAAGCCGCCTCGGTTCTGGGCCCGCTTGCCCTGACGCGGGCGGATTCCCCTCTTGTGGCCTATTTACATGCGCTGGCGCTACAAAATTCCCAGCATCCCAAGGAGGCGGAAGCTGAGGTGCGACGCGCGCTTGCACTGGACTCCAATTCCGCAGACGCGCATACGCTTTTGGGAATCACGCTGTCTTCGCAAAGCCGTTTTGACGAGGCCATCAGCGAGTTGGGCCGGGCTGTGGAAATCGACCCGAATTCGTTTGACGCGCAACTCTACTTGGGAAGGTCCCGCTATGCACGCAGCGACACTGCAGGGGCGGCTGCGGCCATGAAGAAGGCTGTTAGCTTGCATCCAGAGGATCCAGAAGCGAGATTCTTTCTCGGGACGGTCCTGGAAGTAGCCGGAGACCAGGACGCCGCCACGAAGCAATACCAAGAGCTTCAGCGAATCAGCCCAAACGACCCGCGAGGTTACCTCGGACTTGGCGGAATTTTCGGCAAGACGGGTAAGAATGAAGAAGCTCTGGGCCAGTTGCGAAAAGCCCGCGAACTTGATCCTGGGAATTTCGAAACCAACATGGCCCTGGGCCGCCTCCTGGCAAAGACTGGTAGCCTAGAGGAAAGCATCCGATTCTTGCAGGACGCCGCAACGCAGTCACCCCAAAGCCCGGAAGTCCATTACCAGCTTGCGCTGAGCTTACAACGGGCAGGTCGCAAGGCCGAAGCTGCCAAAGAGTTCGCCGAAGTCGACCGCCTGAACCGCGAGCGGCGCGGCGCAACCGGCACGGGAATGGATAGTCCGAGACCCTGAGAGACAATGCATAGTCGCAACAAGGTGAATCCTCTGGTCAGCTTTTTTCGTACGGCTCTCGTGTTGATTCTGTGCGCGTCGCTCCTGCCTGCTCTGTTTGCGGACGGCCCGCAGCATAACAAGTCACAGGAGATACCTAAGCCCCAAGGACCACCTCAATCGGGCGGCGCTTCGACGGGCGGCGTCTTTGCGCCAGTGCTCGACGAAAAACACCGGCCCATTACTGCGGGTGGATTTGTTGACGACGCCCCGGTGGTCTTTGTGGACGACACGAAAAAATCCGGGCTCGACAAGTTCAAACATGTCTCTGGAACACCGGAGAAGAATTTGATCCTGGAGGCTCCGGGTTCCGGCGTGGCGATTTTTGACTATGACAACGACGGATGGCCGGACATTTATTTGGTTAATGGATCTACGTTTGATGCGCTCCAAGGCAAAGGGAGGCCGCCCCGCGCGGCATTGTTTCATAATAATCACGACGGAACGTTCACCGACGTCACCGAAAAGGCTGGCGTAGCCAATGAGCGATGGGGGTTTGGCGTGGCGGTAGGCGACTTCGACAATGACGGCTGGCCGGACTTGTACGTCACGAATTACGGAAAGAATCGCCTCTATCAGAACAATCACGACGGCACATTTACCGACGTTGCCGAGAAAGCGAGAGTTACCGTCAGCGGCGCGCAACCCATTTGGTCAACCGGCGCAACCTTCGGCGACTATGACGGAGACGGCAAGTTGGATCTCTATGTCGCGGGCTACGTTAAGTTCGACCTGAACAATCCGCCGGTTGCCGGAACCGCCGCGACGCAGTACAGCTTCTGCCAGTACCGGGGAAAGCCGGTGATGTGCGGCCCGCGCGGCCTACCGGGCGAGCATAATCACCTTTTTCATAACAATGGCGACGGCACATTCACGGAGGTCAGCCAGAAGGCTGGAGTTGCCAACGAAAAGGGTTACTACGGCTTCGGGGTGGCCTTCGCCGATGTAAACGATGACGGAAAGCTCGACATCGCCGTGGCCAACGACTCCGTGCCGAACTATCTCTTCCTGAACAAAGGTGACGGGACATTCGAGGATGCCAGCTACCCATCGGGATTTGCGCTCAAAGATGATGGGCGCGAACAAGCGGCCATGGGGCTGGGCATCGGGGATTACGACAATAGCGGGCACTTGTCGCTCTACGTCACTACGTTTTCGGACGATTACTTTGCACTCTACCAAAACGAGGGCGATGCGAATTTCTCGGATGTCAGCTTTCTGGCCGGAGTGGCCGCCGTAACCATCCCCTTCCTGGGGTGGGGCACGGGCTTCCTGGACTACGACAACGACGGCTGGAAAGACATTCTCGATGCCAATGGTCACGTCTATCCGGGCGTGGATCAAAACAATTGGGGCATGACTTACGCGCAGCGGCCGCTTCTCTTCCGTAACGTCGATGGCCATCATTTTCAAGTTGTGCCTCCAGCGACCAATAGCGGGCTGGCTGTTGTCGTTTCCGCCCGCGGCGCGGCCTTCGGCGATCTCTTCAACGATGGCAAGATTGACGTGGTACTGAACACCATTGATGGCCCGCCGGTTTTGCTGAGGAACGTCGTCAGCAACGGCAACAATTGGGTAACTTTGAAGTTGACGGGCGGAACAAAGAGCCCGCGCGATGCCATCGGCGCAAAAGCGTTCCTGACCGCCAACGGGATGACTCAGCGCAACGATGTGATCAGCGGAGGGAGCTACATATCCAACAACGACATGCGGCTCCACTTCGGAATTGGAAGAGCAAAGCAAGTGGACAAACTGGAAGTCCGCTGGCCCGACGGGAGCAATGAGAACATTTCCCTCCCTGGAATCAACCGTGTGTTTACGATTGTGGAAGGCAAGGGCGTGTCGAGCGAGCAGCCGAAGTGAAGTCTGTACTAAATACCGTTCTTTCCGTTGCAGCAATGCTCGCTTTGGCAGGTTCTGCCGGTGGGAAACAAAAAAAGGCCGTCGCGCCTGCGCATCCGAACCCCGCGGCCGAGAAGGTACTGCAGGAAGTGGGGGCGCTCATACAGAGCGGAAAATTCTCCGAAGCCGAGGCGTTAGCAAAGGAAGCCGCGAAACTTGCTCCGTCCTCACCTGTTCCCCACAATTTGCTCGGTTTTATTTACGAACAATTGAAACAGCCCTCTTCCGCTGAACCGCAATACCGCGAAGCCATTCGCCTCGATCCCCAATTTGCCGCTGCTCATGGCAATCTGGGAAATCTTCTTCTTCAGCAAAATAAGCTTGCCGCCGCCCGCAAGGAACTCGAACAAGCGATCAAGCTCGACCCGGGAAATGCACGCGCGCACTACAACCTGGGCATGGTGCTCGCGGCTTTGAAAGAGTATTCGCTGGCTGCGGATCGGTTCGCCATCGCGCGGAAACTGCAAGGGAATGATCCCGCAATTACATTCTTGTTCTTGCGAGCGGCGCTCAAAGCCGACCGCATCCAAGAGGCAATGGCCGCCGCCGACGAACTAACCAAATTGAATCCGGAAAACTCCGCGCTGCTTTTTAATCTTGCACTAACTCTGGCTCAGGAAGAGCAATACGAGCGAGCCGCTGATCTGTTCTCTCAGGTGAATCGGCTGCGGCCCAAAACCCCCGAGGTCCTCTACAATTTGGGCGTCGCTTACCACAACTTGAAGAGGTTGGACGATGCCGCGAGTGTTCTGGCGGAAGCCGCCGATTTGAATCCGGAAATTCCGGAAACGCATTTTCGCCTTGGGCTGATCGCAGTAGAGAAGTTGGATCATGATAACGCCATCCTTGAATTCCAGCACGCGACAGCACGTGCCCCAGACCATGCTCAGTATCACTATGTTTTGGGGCGCGAAGAATTTGCGATTGGCAGCTGGGAGCTCGCTGCCAAGAGCTATCGGCGCGCCGCCGAACTGGATCCGACACAGGTCCTATACAATTTGAGCCTGGGTAACGCTCTGTTTCGTGCCGAAAACTATGCCGAAGCTGCGGCGGCATTTGAAAAGACCGCGAAGCTGGACCCCAGGACGGAAGATATTGAGTATCTGATCGGCTACTGTTATCGAGCGCGGGGCCAACTTGACTTTGCGAAGCAACGCTTTGAACAACAATTGAGGACCGACTCTAAACACGTCCGTGCCCGCGCAGGGGTCGGTTTCCTCTTGCTGGAGCAAGACGATCTCGAAGGAGCACAAAGGGAGTTGGAACAGGCGGTTGCACTCGACCCAGAAAACGTTGATGCACTTTTCGATTTAGCCCGGACCTACGCCAGAGAGAAGCAAGCGGATAAGGCAATGCCATATTTCGAGCGCGTCTTGCAACTTAGCCCCGATAATACGCAAGCCCACTACCAACTGTTCATCTTGTACACGCGGACCAAACAGCAGGAAAAAGCGAATGCGGAACTGGAGATCTTTCATCGCCTCGAAGAGATGGAGAGGATGGTTCGACGCGAAGAGAGTGCGCTTACTAAGGCGCGGAGAGCGAGAGCGGACCAAGCCAGTCCGGCCACCGTGGCGTCGCCTCCTGACGCGAAACAAAGTCCCAAAGATCAGCAGTAAGAACAGCCTTTTTGCCGATTTGGGTGTCGCATCATTGGACTGGCGGCGGAAAGCAATGGAACATAGGGGAGTTCGGTTGTCGCTACCAAAAACTCGGTTGGCCGACCCGTCAGCGAAATAAGCCGTGCCCAGCGGCGTGATGTCCCGGATCAACCCTCCAGAGTCTGGCGTCCTCCCAGGAAAGACTGAACTTCGCATGGCGAACGAGCACACTGCTCGTTCTGCATTCTCACGCGAGCGTTGGGAAGTCTTTTTCGATCAGGCAGCTTTGCGCGTGTAGAGATGATGCAGGCCGCCGACTTGTGGAATTTGGATCACGTGTCCGAGCAACGGAGGCTCGACAGGTCGGCTGAGAGGTGTAACCTTTTCGAGCGATAGTTGTGTACGGCAACGTTCGTAGTAATCGAAATAATCCTTGAGTGTTCGGCGAACCCAGCCTCATTGCAGTCGACGAACGCCACGTGAAACGCCGGCTCTCTGAGTATATTCGCTACTACCACGAGGACCGCACGCCTCTCGGACTCGGGAAGGGAACGCCGGACGGAAGAACTCGCACCCTAGCCTCAGGTCGCGTCCTTTCTCATGTCCGCCTGGGAGGACTGCACCACCGGTACGATCGGGCTGCCTAATCCGAACCAACGGAGCGTCGCGAAAACGTCCGGGTTCCGTCATCCTTATATATACAGATATACCGCGCGGGCGTTCCTCCGGGAGGGTGAAGGGATAACCTGGATGGGACAGCCGTCGCGCCAGGGAATCGCGCTATTTTCAGTGCGCATAGAATTGTGGCGAAGCACACCGCGTTGCACGATTGAGAGATGTAACCACGGATGGGTGTGTTGACGTCTCTCGGACAATCGCGGGTAGAGGTGTTGAACAAAAATGAAGTGGCTAACGGCTTTTCTCGATATGGCTTTCCTTAACCAATCTTGGGCATTCGAATTGGCCATGTCCGACTCCGAAACGCTTGGGTCCTGCCGGCGCAAACAACTGTAGCACTCAAAATGTTCAGAAGTTGTTCTGGACGAGTTCCTCAAGTTTTGCGCGATACGCGCGGCCCGATGCCAAGCGACCACCTGTGCTCATGGTCATGGCATACTCACGATGAAACATCGATCATGCGCGAGCTCATGAGGCGGGGAAGGTAAGACCGGTCATCGACAAGTGCTACATGTTGAGTGAGGTTCCCGAGGCCATCCGGTATCTGGAAGAACGACACGCTCGCGGAAAAGTTGTAATAATTTTCGAATCGAACATCAAACCTAACAACAAACCTAACAACGCGCTGCAGCCGACCTCTTGGGAGGAAATGAAATGACATTCAGCACTATCGACGAGTCACAACGCACGGCTGCAAGGATCGCAGGGCTTGCTTGCCCGATCTCGTTCGTCACCGTGGTCGCGGTCAATTTCGGCATCTTTGCCCGCCTCATGGTCCGGGGCAATCCGGCGGAAACCGCTCGGAACATCATGGCGCACGAAACACTATTCCGTATCGGCGTCGCGGGCGACATGGTTTACTGCGTTGGCGTTGTCGTACTGCTGACAGCGCTTTACGTGATCCTTAAGCCGGTCAGCCAGAACCTTGCCTTGCTCGCGGCATTCGGCAGGCTGGTCCATGGCCTCACGTGGCTCCTGGCGACGCTCAATCTCTTTACCGCTCTGCGACTCTTGAGTGACGCTGATTACTCGCGCGCGCTTGGACAAGTCCAATTGTCGGCCTTGGCGCGGCTGTACCTCAGCGGTTTCGACGCGTACTACGTTGGCCTGCTGTTTTGGGGATTGGGAGCCACAGTTGGCAGCTACTTGTGGTTCAACTCGAACTACATCCCCAGAGCACTGGCTGCCTTTGGTATGATCTCCAGTGCATGGTGCGCCGCCTGCACTTTCGTTTTTTACATCTTCCCCGACTTCCCCAAAGTAGTGAACCTGTGGTGGTTCGACTCGCCCATGGCTATCTTCGAACTAGCGCTGAGTTTTTGGCTTCTGTTTAAGGGGTTAAGGTCATCTGGGATAGCTGAGCCCAATAAAGCAGGCGGTTGAGCACAGGCGTGAACGTTCAACGATGGAAGGAGTAAAGACACCGCAGCGGAGGAACGTCAATGAAAGCCGCCGTCTATACCAGATACGGACCACCGGACGTTGTTGTCCAAATCAAGGAGGTCGAAAAGCCTGTTCCCAAGGACGGCGAGGTCTTGATAGAAGTTCGCGCGGCTTCCCTCAATCCGCTTGACGGGCACCTCATGCGAGCCCCGTTCCCGCTGCGCCTGATGACCGGGCTGCGCAAACCAAAGAACACACGGCTGGGCGTGGATGTGGCGGGCCAGGTTGAAGCGGTCGGCAGGAACGTAAGCCAGTTCAAACCAGGCGACGAGGTGTTCGGAGCGTGCCGTGCGGCATTTGCCGAGTATGCGTGTGCTTCCGAGTCGAGATTGGTCATGAAGCCCAATAAGGTGGCCTTTGAGCAAGCGGCGTCTGTACCTGTGGCGGGACTCACCGCATTGCAAGGTCTTCGCGACAAAGGAAAGATTCAGCCGGGGCAGAAGGTCTTGATTAACGGTGCGTCAGGAGGTGTGGGTACGTTCGCTGTGCAGATCGCCAAGTCATTCGGCGCAGATGTGACTGGCGTGTGCAGTACGCGGAATGTGGACATGGTCCGATCAATCGGCGCAGATCACGTCATTAACTACACGAAAGAGAATTTCACCCAAAGTGGGCAACGTTACGACCTAATTTTCGACAACGTTAGCAACCATTCGTTCTCAGAGCGCCGGCGCATCTTAAATTCCAATGGCATCTGCGTCTTAGCTGGGATTGGTGGAGCAGGATCGCACGAGGGTCAGTGGGCGCGTTTGGGTGGTTCGCTCAAAGCGCTGGTGGCGTCATGGTTCGTTAGCCAGAAGTTCGTCACGTTTATTGCGAGAATAACCAAAGAGGATCTAACCATCCTGAGTGAACTGATGGCGACTGGAAAGGTAACGCCGGTCATCGACAAGTGCTACAGGTTGAGTGAAGTCCCTGAGGCTATCCGGTATCTGGAAGAAGGACACGCTCTGGGGAAAGTAGTAATAACTGTGGAATCGAACAACAAAACCTGACAACGCGCTGCACTCGGGGGAAACGGCACTCTCGACAGTTTTCCGTCTTGCTCATGGCCCGAGTCTGCTCCTCATCCTAATTCCAACTGATTTCGGTAAGTACCCTTTTTCTGCCGCTCATTTCCTGTGCACAGCTTCAGGCTAATTCCTGCG
>WNFC01006406.1_pt1 | contig 21162 bp, 20 predicted proteins | sample 5400541 | NCBI WGS metagenome assembly WNFC01 (sample SAMN13153342, study PRJNA577476) | soil metagenome | isolation source: 120 cm saprolite under Douglas fir tree site 2 hole 2 replicate 1 | place: USA:California | collected 2015-04-18
GGAACTTTACGAAGTACACGGCCGTGCCGGGCACGCCGGAGTTGCGCGACGCGATTGTGCACCGTCACGCGGTAGATTTCGATTCTGACTATCGCCGGGAAGAGGTCATCGCGTCGACTGGCGGGAAGCACGCGCTGTTCAATGCGATTCAGGTGCTGGTGGATCATGGCGACGAAGTGATTTTGCCGGTGCCCTACTGGGTTTCGTTCAAGGACATCGTGCGTTACGCCGGTGGCGAGAATGTGTTGCTGCACTCGGACGAGTCGCAAGGCTTCCGGGTTACCGCTGAAATGGTGGCCAGGCTGATCACGCCGCGGACCAAAGTCATCATTCTAAATTCGCCCTCGAATCCCTCGGGCGCGGTAATGAGTGCGGAAGACCTGACGGAGGTCGTCCGTCTGGCGCACGAGCGCGGCATCTGGGTGCTCTCCGATGAGTGTTACGTCTACCTGAATTACACCGGCAAGAATTTCTCGGTGGGATCACTGCGCGAATCTAAAGAGCGCATTGTGGTGCTGGGTTCACTTTCAAAGACTTACGCCATGACGGGTTGGCGCCTGGGTTACGCTCTCGGACCGGCTGCGGTGGTGAGTGCGATGTCGAAGTTGCAGAGCCAGTCTACTTCGAATCCGACTTCAATTGTGCAGAAGGCGGCGGTGGCCGCGCTGAATGGACCGCAGGAATGTGTAGAGCAAATGCGGCGCGAATACATTGAACTGCGCGACCATGTGGTGAAGGGCTTGCGCTCGATTCCGGGCGTGACCTCCACGCTGCCGGAAGGCGCGTTCTATGCCTACCCCAACATCTCGTCATTCCTGGGACGCGGCAACGTGAAGTCTGCGTCAGACGTGGCGGGACGGTTGCTGAGGGAAGCGCACGTAGCGACCGTGCCCGGAGAAGGCTTTGGCACCGGCGAGCATATCCGCGTGTCCTATGCGACTTCGAAGGCAGAGTTGGATCGCGGATTGGAACGCATGCGCAAGTTCTTCGCAGCGCTTTAGCGTGCCAGCCTGGGTTTTGGGATGACGTATTAGGTTCGGCTGAGGCCGTCCGTTCGCGAACGGCCTTTTTTATGTAAGTTATTTGGTTATGGGGAATCTCTATCCTTTGCTGATGCTTCCGCGATTCGATCCGAGGCCCTGGGGTACGTACGATCTGTCGCCGATTTATCCGAACCGCAGGTTCGAGGAGAAGATCGGCGAGGCCTGGCTCACCGGCGACGACTGCAAGATCGCTAACGGGCCGCTGACTGGGCAGACGCTGGCACAGGTGAGCGAGAGATATCAGCGGGATGTGATCGGCGATGCAGCACCCGATGCGCGGCGTTTTCCCTTGCTGCTGAAGTTTCTTTTTCCGCATGAGAAACTTTCTGTACAGGTTCATCCCGACGACGAACAGGCGCGCCGTGTACATCAACCATGGGGCAAAACTGAATGTTGGTATGTAGCGCACGCGAAGACCGGATCGCAGATTGCCCTGGGATTGAAACCTGGCGTGAGTGTTGCTCAGTTGGAGAAAGCGATCCAGGAGACACGCGCCGAGGAATTGCTGAACTGGCTCAACGTTTACACCGGCGACATGATCTATGTTTCCGGCGGAACGGTGCATACGCTGGGGCCTGGTTCGGTAATCGTCGAGACGCAGCAACAGTCGGACACAACATATCGCTTATACGATTACGGACGGCCGCGCGACCTGCATCTGAAAGAGGGATTGGCCGCGGTAAAGTTGAAGGTTGCGTCTGGAAGAGTGGTAAGGCCTGCGCCTGTGCAGCTCCCCGGCAGCAACAACCGGCAAGGCACGCTGGTGGCTGCCCCTTATTTTGTTGTGGATATGTTTGAGATGAAGAACGAGCAGGAATTGAGCACGCGCGACGATTCCGGCAAGAGTTCCGCGCAGATCCTGGTGGCGGTCGAGGGATGCGGTGTAGTAGAAGCAGGCGGCGCGGAACCCGTCACTATCGCGAAGGGTGACGCGGTAGTAGTTCCAGCGTGCGTTGGGAATTTCACTGTGCGCCCGCAATGGACACTGGAATTCTTGAGAGCGCGAGTACCAGGGGCCGAGTTGCCCGAACCGGAAACGCGAATGTAAGTGAATCCTAAACGTGGCTAAGAATCCAAATATCTATCCTGTGATACTCGCTGGCGGCCGTGGTACGCGGTTTTGGCCGCTGAGCCGGAAGAAGCGCGCCAAGCAGTTGTTGGCGCTCGATGGCAAGCAAACTATGATCCAGCAGACGGTGGCGCGGTTGATGCCACTGGCTCCGTCAAGCCGATTTTGGATCATCACCAACGACGATCTTCGTCCCGCAATCCTGAAACAACTTCCGAGACTGCCGAAGACGCAGGTGCTGGCCGAACCGCTGGGACGCAACACCGCGCCCGCTATCGGCCTAGCCGCTTTTCTTCTGTTGCGAGAGAATCCAGATGCGGTGGTTGGAATGTTTCCCTCTGACCACGTGATCGCCGATGAAGAAGCCTATCGCGCTACCATTGAACGTGGGGTAGAGATCGCGGCCGCGGGCGAAAATATTGTGGTGCTGGGCATCCGGCCCAATCGGGCTGAAACCGGGTACGGCTACATTGAGGCCGGCAGCACTTTTAGTGGCAACGCACTGCGCGTGTGCCGTTTTACCGAGAAGCCTAATGCCGAAAAGGCCGCCACATTCGTTGCGGCGGGAAATTATTTTTGGAACAGCGGAATGTTTTTGTGGAGCGCCCGCACCCTGGCCAATGCTCTGCGCGAGCATCTTCCCAGAACCGCGCCCATCCTTGAGCAGATTGCCGGGACTTTTGGCACGCGAAAGTTCGCGTCCACATTTGGCAAGCTATATCCCAAGTGCGAAAATATCAGCATCGACTACGCCGTGCTGGAACCGCGCTCCGCCAAAGGCGAGCGCGCCAGTAATCTTTTCTGCCTTCCCGCGGATTTTGGCTGGAACGACCTGGGATCCTGGACAGCGCTGCACGAGCATCACACGGCGAAGAGCAGTCCGCCCGAGGGCAACCTCATCAGTGCCTCAAGCGTGTTTGTGCTAAATGCCCACGGCAACTACGTCCATGCGCCGGGAAAGTTTGTCGCGGCGGTAGGAGTAAGAGATCTGGTGGTGGTCGAAACTGAAGACGCGTTACTGATTACAACCCGGCAGCATGCGCAGGACGTGGGAAAGGTGGTTAAGTATCTCGATGAGAAGAAGCTGCACAAACTGGTGTAAGGAAGTGGTCAGTGGACGGTGATCAGTGGCTAGTTAAGACCGAATATTTCTTGTCACTGGCCACGGATCACTGACCACTGAATTTCCATGCCTCAAGAAATCAAATTCGGAACTGACGGTTGGCGCGGCATTATTGCCGATGATTTCACGTTCGATAATGTGCGCCGCGTCGCGGGAGCAATCGCTTCCTACGTGTTGAAACACGAGGATGCGCAGCGCGGAGTGTTTGTCGGCTATGACACGCGTTTCGCTTCGCAACGCGCGGCGCAAGTGGCTGCGGAAGTGATCGCCGCCGCAGGCATTCCGGTGAAGCTGGCCAATGATTACACGCCCACGCCGGCTGTGTCCTACGCAGTGAAAACGAGCGGAGCCGCGGGCGGAGTGATGGTTACTTCCAGCCATAATCCGTGGAACTGGAATGGAGTTAAGTTCAAAGGAAAGTTTGGCGGCTCGGCCACTCCAGCCATCATGAAGAAGGTGGAAGAAGAGCTGCGAGCCGGCGCGATGCCGCAACGGGCGAAAGCAGCGGTCGAGGAAGCCGATCTCAAGACGCCGTACGTCGCCGCCGTTTGCCATTTTGCCGATATGAATTTGATCGGCAAAGCCAAGTTTAAAGTTGCGGTTGACTCGATGTACGGTTCCGGCCGGGGGATCCTCGCTGGAATCTTTCGCGATCGCGGGGTTCAGCACATCACGATCCGCCAGGAAGTAAACCCTCTTTTCCCTGATATCAATCCCGAACCCATCCAACCGCATATTGCTTTCCTGCAGGAAACCGTTGTCCGGGAGAAGTGCGACGCTGGGCTGGCTACGGACGGCGACGCCGATCGCATCGGCGCGGTCGCGGAAGACGGAAGCTTCGTCGACTCACACAAGATTTTCTGCGTGCTGCTGCGCTGGTTGCTGGAACGCAAGAAGTGGTCTGGAGACGTGGTGCGAGCCTTTAACACTACCCGGATGCTTGACCGCATCGCCGCAAAGCATGGCCGCAAACTTTACGAAACGCAAATTGGATTCAAATACACCGCTGATTTGATGATGGAGCACGACATCCTGATCGGCGGCGAGGAATCGGGCGGCATCGGCTACTCGCGTTTTCTGCCCGAGCGCGATGGAGTACTGAATTGCCTGTTGCTGGCCAATGTAATGGCGGAGGAAGGCAAGCCGCTGGGCCAACTAGTCGCAGATCTGCAACGCGAGTTTGGGTCCCACTACTACGGCCGTCGCGATCTGCACATTCCGGAAGAAATCAAGCAGGGCGCGATTCAACGGGCTCGAGCCGAAGGCACCCAGAAGCTTGGGCGATATCGCGTCGTAAAAAAAGAAAATCTCGATGGCATCAAGTTTTTCCTGGATGCGCCGACCAATGGCAATGGGGCGGAGGCGTGGATTCTGTTTCGCGCTTCGGGGACGGAGCCGCTGCTGCGCGCGTACGCGGAGGCCGCCTCGCCGGAGTTGGTGAGCGAAATCCTGACAGCTGCGGAAAATTTTGTTAGAAACGCTGCTTAGCTGACGCTCATCTATCTGGCGGAAAACCCCACATTGGACGGCTCGAGAATGCGATACTTCTAACTACGCATGACTTTCGCCGGAACCACAACTCCGCTCGCGGACGACTCGCCTGAGGCGCGCCGCTACAATCGGATCCAGCGCCGGCTGGGAATCGCCGACTTCGTCATTGGCGCGGCTTTTCTGGTGCTTCTGCTGGTCACTGGCTGGAGCGGTTGGTTGCGCGATCTTGCCTTACGCCGCGGATTCCAGAACTATACGCTTGCCGTTTTGCTGTACTTGTTCTTCTTACTCTTGATCAGCAAAGTGCTGGGCTTCGGCCTCGACTACTATGGATTCCAACTGGATCGAAAATTTCAACTCTCCACGCAGAGAGTTCGCTCGTGGCTGTGGGATGAAGCGAAAGGCTTTCTTGTCGGGCTGGCGCTGGCAGGGATTGTGACCGAGTTGCTGTACTTCATGATCCGCCAGTCGCCGCAACATTGGTGGCTCATCACGTGGGTACTCTTCCTGGGACTGTTCATACTTATGGCCCAGCTTGCCCCGGTGGTATTGTTTCCGATCTTTTACAAATTCGAACCGCTGGACAACGAAGACCTGAGGCGCCGGCTGGTGACGCTGAGCGAACACGCGGGTACGCGCGTGCGCGGAGTCTATCGCTGGAAGCTCTCAGAAAAGAGCAAGAAGGCAAATGCGGCTCTCACCGGACTCGGCAACACGCGGCGAATTATCCTGGCCGACACTTTGCTGGACAACTACGGTCCCGAGGAAATCGAGGCGGTTCTCGCGCACGAACTCGGCCATCATGTTCATCGGCACATTTTGAAGGGCATTGTAGTGCAGGCCGCAACCACCTTGCTTGGTTTCTGGGCGGCGAACTGGGTACTTCATTACGCGGTCGATCACCGCATGTTCGACGAGCTTTCCGATTTCGCCAACCTGCCCCTGCTGGCGATTACCGCGACCGTGCTTTCACTTCTGCTGATGCCCGCGCTCAACGCATACTCACGCTACAACGAGCGGCAGGCCGACCGCTATGCTTTTGAATCCATCGCCAGCGTGGAACCGTTTATTTCATCTATGAACAAACTGGCGCAGCAGAACTTGGCGGAGCGCACACCTTCGAAGTTGGTGGAAGTATTGTTCCACTCCCATCCCGCAATCTCCAAGCGCGTAGCGGCCGCGGAAGCGTGGGGCCGCGCCCAGAGCGCCGGTCCCCAGAGTAACCCGCACAATCCCTGAGCACGCTTATGGCTCGGCCTGATGATGTTGAAAGACGATCGGGCAAACTTTCCGCGCGGACTCTTCGTTTCTTCGGTAGAATCCTGCCCTGTGGTTATGGAAGGAGTGTCATGCGCAAACTGGCCGTTGCCATCTTCTTGATGTCCGCTTGCTGTATCGCTGTCATGGCCCAGACTCTCTCGCCGGAGGTGCGCGCCTTTGTGAAGGTGGACGCGCCAGTAGTGGCACTCAAACATGTGCGCGTAATTGACGGCACAGGCGCGGCCGCGCGCGAAGACCAGACCGTGGTGATTTCCAAAGGAAAGATCGAATCGGTTTCTGATGCTGCGTCGGCCACTGTTCCCAAAGATGCCCAAGTGCTCGACTTGCATGGCTACAGTGTGATCCCCGGCCTGGTTGGTATGCATGATCACATGTTCTATCCGATGGGGAATGTGGTGTTCGGCGAAATGGCGTTTAGCTTTCCGCGCTTGTACCTGGCGGGAGGCGTGACTACGATCCGCACGACCGGATCCCTTGAGCCCTATACCGATCTTGAGATCAAGAAAAAAATTGACGCGGGCGGCATGCCGGGGCCAAAAATTCACGTCACCGGGCCTTACCTGGAAGGCGCGGGTAGCTGGGCCCTGCAGTTGCACCAACTGACCGGGCCTGAGGACGCAACGAAGACAGTCAATTTCTGGCTAGATCAGGGAGTCGATAATTTCAAAGCTTATATGTTCATCACTCCGGCGGAGCTTGCGGCCGCGGTGGCTGCCGCGCACAAACGCGGCGCCAAAGTTACCGGACATCTTTGCTCGATCGGCTTTCGCGAGGCGGCGGCGCTCGGGATCGACGACCTCGAACATGGCTTGCTGGTCGATACTGAATTCCTGCCGGGGAAGAAGCCGGGTGAGTGTCCAGACGAACCGGAGAATCCCGATCTTACCTCCAAGCTGGACGTGAACGCCGGGCCGCTGCACGAGATGATTTTGGACCTGATAAAGCACCACGTCGCGGTCACCTCGACACTGCCTGTGTTTGAGATGGGAAGCTTTCCGGGAAGGCCGACGCTCCAGCAGCGCATGCTGGACGTACTCTCTCCGGACGCCCGGACCGCATTGCTGGCCAACCGCGTTCGCTCCAGCGACTCCAGCCGGCTTCGACAGCTGTACGGAAGCGACATATCTCCCTGGCCGGCAGCTTTTAAGAAAGAGATGGAATTCGAGCACGCCTTCGCACAAGCAGGAGGCCTGCTGCTCGCGGGTTTGGACCCGACTGGCATGGGAGGCGTGATTGCGGGCTTCGGAGATCAACGCGAGGTAGAGTTGCTGGTGGAAGCCGGATTCACACCTGTCGAGGCGATCCACATCGCGACTTACAACGGCGCTCAATATCTTGGCGAGGCCGGCAAGATCGGGACGATCGCCGCCGGCAAGCTGGCCGATTTGGTGGTGATCAAAGGCGATCCGGCGACGAAGATCCAAGATATCGAGAACGTTGAGACCGTGTTCAAAGATGGCATTGGTTACGATTCGGCCAAGCTGATTGACTCGGTGCGCGGCGTGGTTGGGAGCCGATGAAAGCCTTCCGTTAAAATTCAGATTAAATGCTCATTCTCGCCTCCGCCTCCCCGCGCCGCCAGGAGTTACTGCGCAACGCCGGAATTCCCTTTACCGTGCATGCGGCCGATATCAACGAAACGCCACTTGCCGGCGAGTCTCCGCGAGATTGTGCGGAGCGGCTTGCACGGGAAAAAGCAGTGGCGGTTTTTCAAAGCCGGCCCCAAGATTATGTTCTGGGTGCGGACACAATCGTCGTAGTCGCTGACGCCATCCTCGGTAAGCCTCGTGACGCAGAAGATGCCAGCCGCATGTTGCGGCTGTTGTCGGGGCGGACGCATGCGGTGATTACGGGAGTCTGCTTGGTGGGGAAGAAAGTGGTAAGTGGTCAGAGGCCAGTGGCCAGTGGGGCAGGGAGAACGGAAGATCCGGAATTGAGAACTGCTTCCGAGACTACGGTCGTCACTATGGGCGCCTTATCCGACGATGAGATTCGCGACTACGTCGCGACCGGCGAGCCCATGGGTAAGGCTGGAGCGTATGCGATTCAAGGGATCGCCTCGCGATGGGTTTCTCGCATCGAAGGCGACTACAACAACGTGGTTGGTTTGCCGGTGGCGCTGGTGTATGCCATCTTGCGCGAGTGTGGGGCGATCTAGACTGGAGGGTGAGTTGACTATGGATAGTTACAGGCAAAAATAGAAATCGTAAACGAACGGCAACTCTAGACTTTCTTCTCCGTTTCTTTTTTTTCTTCTTTCTTTGGTTCTTCCTCTCTCATCGAGGCCTTGAAGTTACGGATGCCCTCGCCCAAGCCCTTGCCCAGCGCGGAAAACTTGCTGGTGCCGAAGATCAGAAGGATGATTCCGATGATCAATATCAGATGCAACGGCTGAAAAAGACCTTCACCCATAACTCCTCCAAGGGGTCGTCGGCGCTTGCAAACAACGCTCGCCTACCGAACTCCCTGTAAAAAGTCTAGGCTTTGCCAACCCCGGAGTCAAAAAACGTGGCCGCGCAATTCTCCACGACGCATCTGAATCCCCGGATGCTCACCAACCCAGCCTCGCTAAGTCTATCTTTGAGGCTCGAGTGGCTGGAGGTTTCCGTGGTTCTCAAACGTTGCGCTCTCCTATTGGTTGTACTTATCTCGTGCCCAACTTTTTCCTCCGCTCAGAGTCCCCCTCAAGCCCCAGTCACACCGCCGGGCGAACACCGCAAGACCAGCAAGCCTTACACAGGGGATCTCTCCATTTTCGATTCTGCCGGGCGCGACCTGCGTTTGCAAATCGATCGCGTCATGGACATTTTGGGCATCACACAGGGAAAGACTGTCGCCGATATCGGAGCTGGATCGGGCTGGTTCACAGTGCGGGCGGCGCGGCGAGTGGGAGAAGGTGGGATCGTTCTTGCGGTGGACATCAATCCGCAGTCGACTCGCTATGTGAGTGATCGTGCGCAGAAGGAGCATTTGCGCAACGTCAAGACAATCCTCGGAAAAGAGGACGACCCTCTTCTTCCCGCGGGCGCAGTCGATTCCGTTCTGCTGCTGAAGACGTATCACGAAGTCGCGCAACCGGTTGCATTGTTACGACATCTGCGGGCGTCGCTTCGTCGCGGCGCGAAGGTTGGAATCATCGATCGCAATGGAAATGGTGAGGACCATGGCGTAGGGAAAGACGTTGTCATCCACGAGGCCGCGGAGGCGGGTTACCGGTTGCTCGACCAGTACGATTTTGTGAAAGGCGACAAGATGGATTACTTCCTGGTCCTGGTCCCGGTCCCGAACGAATAGTTCTCAAACGCTTTCTATCATCCCCGCCAAGAGCAGCGCCCTTCGCGGCAGTTCGGAAATCACGACGAACTCGTGCACGGCGTGGGCTCCGTCGCCGACGCCGCCCATACCATCGAGTGTGGGAATGCCCATGCCGGCGGTGAAGTTCCCGTCGGAGCCGCCGCCCACGGCCGCTTCCTCGAGCTTCCATCCAATCTCACCGGCAATCTCACGGGCTTTCTTGTACAGGGCTGCTACGCCAGCCGTGCGTTCCATGGGGAGACGATTGATCCCGCCCGACATCTCGAGTTTGCAGTGCTTGTCGAATGGTTTGAGGGAGCACAGCTTGCGGTCCATGCCGACGGCTTGTTTCGCGCTCTTGATGCGCACATCGATCTCCACCGAAGCCTCGGCTGCAATCACATTAGTGCGAGTTCCGCCGTGCAGCACGCCAGGATTTACCGACAAACCTTGCTTAACATTGTTGAGTTTGGCGAGTATGCCGATCTGGCGCGCCAGCTCAACAATGGCGCTGTGGCCTTTTCCAGGATCAAGTCCCGCATGCGAAGCGACGCCCTTCACGCGCAGCGTATATTCGCCCACACCCTTGCGCGCGGTCTTAACCGCGCCCCTGAGTCCGGCGGCAGGTTCGAGCACCAGCACTCCGGCGGATTGCTTCGCCAAGGCCTCGGTGATCGTGCGCGAAGAAGGGCTGCCGATTTCTTCATCGGGGACCAGAAAAACCGTGACTGGCCGCGGCAGTTCCCCGTGCCATGTTTGCAGTGCTTCGATAGCATGGAGCATGAGCGCAATTCCCGACTTCATGTCGAGGACGCCCGGCCCAAGCAGTCGGCCTTTCTCAATCTTGCATGGCATGCCGGCCAGCGTCCCCAGCGGATAAACCGTGTCGTAGTGACCGAGCAGCAAAACGGGTTGGCGATTCGTCGAAGGCTCGCGAGGTCCGGCAAAATCTACTTGCAAACTGTCGCCGAAGTGATTGCTGCGATGAAGACGAATGCGCCCCCCAAGGGATTCAAACCTGGACGCGAGGAATGCTGCCATGCGATCGACTGCTGGTTTGTTATCGCTTGGCGATTCGATTTGTACGAGCTCGCGAACCGTTTCGACCATGCGCCCCTGATGTTCAAAGAAATAGCGGAAGCGATCAGCCCACCGGGTCCGCGGGGCAGTTGCAGCGTTTTGTTTTGTTTTTTTACCGGGCACGATTTCCTCTCGCTGCAGGGGTTTCGCCTTCTCCGTGAAATGCAGCGCGGTACAGTATAATCTTCAGGCTGATTGAGACGAACTGATTGAGACGAATCATGATTGAGAGTACTCCTTCCGTGACCGACGCAGCCGCATCCAAAACGGCACTCGACATTCACGAAATCCTGAAAATCCTACCGCACCGCTATCCCATTCTGCTGATTGATCGCGTGCTGGAGTTGAAGCGGAAAGAGAGTATCGTCGCCATCAAGAACGTCACCATCAACGAACCTTTTTTTAACGGCCATTTTCCAGGATTGCCGATCATGCCGGGGGTGCTGATTGTGGAAGCCATTGCCCAGGCAGGTGGCGCGCTGCTGCTCACCGAAGTTGAAGATCGTGCGGACAAAGTGATGGTGTTTACCGGCATCGAGCGGGCGAAGTTCCGGCGTCCCGTAAGCCCCGGCGACCAGCTACGAATCGAAGTGGAAGTGAAAGGCTGGCGTGCCATGCCGCGCATGATCGCCGCTAAAATGCACGGCGTCGCGTCTGTTGCGGGCAAGCGCGTGGCCGAAGCGACGGTGTCGTGCCAGCTCATCGACAGCTCTCGCGGTCGTGGCGACGGCAGTGACGGCACGGGCGATCTCCCGGCTGCGGAATGAACAACGGTCCCACGACGCGCACAATGTCGATCTCCCAAGCTGCAATGACTCGATCATGAGTGTTCATGCTACCGCCATCATCGATTCGCGCGCCAGGGTGTCGGCCTCGTGCAAGGTCGGCCCATATTGCGTGGTCGGTGCAGACGTCGAAATTGGCGAAGATTGTCGTCTGGTGTCGCATGTAGCTATCGAAGGACCGACGAAAATTGGCGCCGGTAACGCTTTCTTTCCTTTCTGTGGGATCGGCATGGCGCCGCAGGATATTTCCTATCGGGGCGAAGCAACGTGTCTGGAGATCGGCGACCACAACCAGATTCGCGAGGGCGTTACCATCAGCCGCGGAACAGTGAAAGGCGGGGGACTCACCAGAGTTGGCAGCCACGTGTTGATCATGGCATACGCCCACGTCGGACACGATAGTGTGATCGGCGATCACTGCATGCTGGTGAATGGGGCCACATTGGGCGGGCATGTGACGGTGGAGGAATGGGCCGTAGTCGGCGCGCTCTGCCCTGTGCATCAGTATGTGCGCATCGGCGCCCACGCTTACATCGGTGGCGGCACCACGATCACGCAGGATGTCCTGCCATTCTCCATGACGTCGGCCGCGCGCGACACGCACGCATATGGCATGAATAAAGTCGGCCTCGAACGCCGGAGCTTCTCGCCCGAACGCATACGCAAGATTCACCACGCTTACAAAACTCTGCTGGCGTCGAAGATGAACACCACGCAGGCGCTAGAGAGGCTGAAATCCGAGCCTGACCGTGGCGACGATGTGGATCTGCTGATCCGATTCATCGAAGCGTCGGAACGCGGGGTGATCAAGTAAGTGGCCAGTGGTCAGTGATCAGTGGCCAGTAAAACGGCACTGACCGCTGACCACTAGCCACTGACCACTGCTATGGCACGCATCGGCCTCATCGCCGGCAACGGCAAGTTTCCCCTGCTCGTGCTGGACGCTGCTTGCGCCCAGGGATTCGCAGTCGTCGTGGTTGCGATCAAGGAGGAAGCCTTGCCTGAGATCGAGTCCCACGGTGCGGCCTCGGTTCACTGGCTGTCTCTGGGCGAACTTTCGAAGCTGATTGAAACTTTTCAGCGCGAAGGCGTACAGCGCGCCATTATGGCCGGGCAGGTGAAGCACAAGCAGATTTTTTCCGCCATCCGGCCGGACTGGCGGCTGGCCAAACTTCTACTTTCGCTTACCACGCGCAACACCGACAGCCTGCTGGGCGCCGTGGCCAAAGTTCTTGCGGAGGAAGGCATCACTCTGGAGAGTTCCACCGGACTGCTCGAGCCCCTGTTGGTGAAGTCCGGCTTGCTCACGCGGCGCGCCCCCACCGAGGAAGAACGCAAGAACATCGAGTACGGCCGCACCGTGGCTGGTCATTTAGCGCAGCATGACGTCGGCCAGACCGTCGTAATCGCCGACGCGGCTTGCGTGGCGGTCGAAGCGATGGAAGGCACCGACGCCACGATCCAGCGCGCCGGAGAAATAATGGGTTCGTTGCCCGGCAATGCTTCCACGCTTAGTCGCGCTCTGACCGTGGTGAAGATTGCCAAACCCAGTCAGGATATGCGTTTCGACGTTCCCGTGATTGGAGTGAAGACCATCGAAGTGATGAAGGGGGCGGGCGCGAGCTGTCTCGCGTTAGATGCCGGGAAGTGCCTGCTGGTGGATGGGGAGAATACTATCGATGCGGCGAATGCCGCAGGAATCGCGGTGGTGGCGGATGCGCCGCACCCTTAATGCCTGATAAGGAATATTTTCCGCAGAGGAGAACGTAAGAATATGGCTTCCTCCAACTTGTGCTGCACGTCGCTGCTTGGGACAGTGCAGCTCTCCGCCGCGTTGGCGGCGAGACGGTCCAGCTTACGGGCACTGCGAATTTCCCGATGGTTCCAAAACCCACCGAGGCTGCGTGGCGCAAAGCGCTCGCTCAAGCGAAGCGCGCGCACGATGTGCTGGTGAAGACGGTTGCCACGCTGTCTGAGTCCAGCCTTCGCGAGCGCGTCCCCGGCAAAAAATACGATTTCTACCATCTGCTGCACGGAGTGGCGCAGCACGAGCTTTACCACGCCGGGCAAATCGCCATCCTGAAAAAGGCGCAAGCCGCAGGGGGAAGGATTAAGTAATCCTGAAAAAGGCGCAAGCCGCAGGGGGAAGGATTAAGTAATCGGCAATCGCTCAGTTCCAGGTCGAAGAGACTGTCGAGCTTCGCTCGACCGGACAACCGAGGGCCCCACATAAGCATCTCCACAGCCGCTTCCGATTACACAGTTACCAAATTCCACTACCACTGTTTGAAAATCACCGCCACCGCAGCCACAATCATCCCGAACCCCACGGCATGGTTCCACCGCACGGGCTGCTTGAGATAAAGCACGGAAAACACTGAGAACACCAGCAGGGTGATGACTTCCTGAATGGTTTTGAGTTGTGCGGCGCTGAATTCGTAGGAGCCAATGCGGTTGGCCGGCACCTGGAAGCAGTATTCGAAAAAGGCGATCATCCAACTGATCACGATCACTTTGAACAGCGGCACTTCACGATATTTCAGGTGGCCATACCAGGCGAAGGTCATGAAGATGTTGGAAACAGTTAGCAGCGCAATGGTTCGCATGTGGTGAGGTGTTTCTCCTTTCGCGGTTGAGGTTGTAGCGGCAGACGGCGGTTTGAATTGTTTCAGGCTGGCCGCGTTATCTATTCCAGATGCTCTTTCCCCGCTTTACATTTACAATTTGTTGTTCCTTGTGGCAACCAGCCAGCCGAGAGTCCCTTCCTGCAAGCTGACAATCCGATCTCCGTAGCGGTGGTGGGTGTGGGCGTGTTTGGACGCAACCACGCCCGAGTCTACCAAGAGCTGGAACAGCAGGGCGAGCTGGTTCGGCTGGTCGGAGTAGTCGATTCCAATCTCGACCGTGCCGATGCGGTGGCTCGCGAGTTTGGCTGCCGAGCTTTCGGGTCGGTCGAGCAGATGCTCACCACCCACAGCGAAATCCGAGCCGCATCGGTGGCCGCGCCTACCGTTCATCATCTTGCAGTGGCCCGCGTCCTTATGCAAAAGGGCGTTGACGTCCTGATCGAGAAGCCGCTCGCCGCCTCGCTGGCCGAGGCGGATGAACTGGTGCAACTCGCTGCCACTTCCAAGCGCATTGCCCAGGCGGGGCACCTGGAACGGTTTAATCCCGCGGTTCGCGCCACCATACCGCTGCTCACGCAGCCCATGTTCTTTGAAGTGCACCGCCTCAGCGTCTTTACGCCCCGGTCTCTTGATGTGGATGTCGTGCTGGACCTGATGATCCACGACCTCGACATCGTGTTATCGTTCGTGAATTCTCCGGTGAAGGAAGTTCGTGCCGTCGGGCTGCCGATTCTCTCCGGTAGAGTTGACATCGCCAACGTGCGCTTGGAATTCGAATCCGGATGTGTGGCCAACTTCACCGCCAGCCGCGTCTCCACTGAGCGTGTACGCAAGCTGCGCTTTTTTCAACCTCATCAATATGTTTCTGTCGATTACGGACGCCAGGAAGTTTTAGTCTTCACCGTGGAGGCAGATGGATTGGCCTCGGGTGCTCCCACGGTTAACCCGCAGATCAAGGTCGCCAAACCGGCGGTCACTTCAGAAGAGCCGCTGCACGCGGAGTTGAGGTCGTTTCTCCACGCTGTGCGGCAACGTGCTACCCCGGATGTACCGCTGGAAGACGGCCGCCGCGCTCTCGCCCTTGCGCTCGACATTGTGGCTGCGATTCGCGATCACGGGAAAAAAGTCGGGCTTTCCGGCTTGGCCAAGGCGAAAGGTTAGGCGAGAGACAAACTCGTGACCGGTCGTCGGGCCTTATGACTTGGTGTAATCGCCTGATTTCAACATTGAGAATTCTGCATAGCAGTTAGCTTTCGGCCCGGTTTCTCCGCGTACTCCGCGGTAGTTCTCCCTGACCTCCGCGAGTTAAGACTTTGTGTTTTTTGAAATCTCATCAAAACCCTAAAACGCGGAGACCGCAGAGCACGGCCGCGGAGTTCTGAGAGGAAAGGCAGTCGCCTTTGAGGTCTTGGCCAAAGTTCTACAAGTTAATTTCCATCCCCTCGGCAGCGGCACGCACTTTGGGATAGTAGTTGCGGGCTTCGAGCACGACCTTGTCGATGACGGCATCGGTGTGTTCGGGATCGTGGTGGAATAGTACGAGTTCTTTGGCGCCGCTCTCCATCACGATGTTGACGGCTTCGCGCCAGTGGCTGTGGCCCCAGCCGCGGCGGCGCGCTTCGTATTCCTCGGGGAGATATTGAGCGTCGTAGATGAGGACGTCGGCGCCTTCGGCCAGGTTGCGGACGGCCTTGTCGAAGTCCGCGTCGCCGGGCTCGTTGTCGGTGGCGTAGACCAGGACTCCATCTTTGGTTTCGAGGCGGAAGCCCATGCATCCCTGGGGATGGTTGAGCCAAGCGGTCTGCAGTTGCACGCCGTCCTCGATGGTGACGCGTCCGCTCTCGAGGTCGTAGAAGTCGCGCTGCGCTTTCATCTGGCCGATGTCTACAGGGAAATAGGGCGAGGCCATCTGGTCGGACAGAACCCGTTTGAGGCTGCGGGTTCGAGTGGAGCACTGGAAGAGGAAGCGGTTCTCCGCGTTTTCGTACAAGGGACGGAAGAAGGGCATGCCCTGGATGTGGTCCCAGTGAAAATGGGAGACGAAGACGTGGGCGGAAAAGGGCTTCTCGCCGAATTCGCTTTGCAGTTGCTGGCCGAGCACGCGGAAGCCGGTGCCGCAATCAAAGATGTAGATGCGGTCGCCGAGGCGCACTTCGACGCAGGAGGTGTTGCCTCCGTAGCGCATGTTCTCGGGTTGTGGGGTCGGCGTAGAGCCGCGCACGCCCCAGAACTTAATCCGCATAGGCTTGCTAGCGCACCAGGGTCCCTTGGTGTCTTCTCTTAATATCTTCTCTTGATATCTTCGGACTAAGGAAGTCATCCGTCAATTGCTGGAGTGGTTCAAGGCTTATTTCACAGCGATTCTTCGAGGCTGGGGTTTGCTCATCGCGTGAACTTGCGCGGCAGCAGGTAAGTGAAGCCGAGAAAGATCTCCCACTGCGTGGATGTACTCGTGAGCCCGCAATTGAACCCGCCATCGAGCACCAGATTTTTCCGCAGGTTGTAGTTCAGGGCCCACAAGTTGCCGACGGCACGGCTCCGGAGAAAAGGCTGGGTGAAATGCCATATCTCTGCGGAGACGCCGAAGTTTTTCACGAGGGGATGCGAAACCGAGAGCGTCTGCCCGAATTGAGCGCGGTGAATCGTGTTGTCGATGACTTCGTTAAACATATAATTGGTGTCATAGTGAAAGCCCTTTACGTCCGCGCTGGCCAGAAACAGGATTGAATTTCTGGGACTGCCCAAATCGATATCGGGTGCATTCCCGCTGTAGACCTGCCGAAGGTAGCTCAATGCAATTGTCGGCCGCGCTGCTTCTCCATGATGGACAACTCCTTGCACTCCCAGTGCCATGCCTCCCGCGGCATTCCCAGCCTGGTTTTCGACGAGGGAGTGGGCGAACGGCTCAGCTACAGCGAGCAGTTCGACGCGGCGCGTTACAGAAAACTTAACCACCTCATTGAAACTGGACTGAGAAGAGAATTCGGGAGAGCGCCACGCGCCCAAGTATCCGGTTTCAAATTGGAAGTAGCCAACCGGGGTGAGGGTGGCGGGAGTGGAAACCGTGGGTCTGCCCGGGTTGGCTGCGGGGCTTTCCCCTTGAGGTGCTTCATCTGGCGCTTTCGGGGCTCCAGCGCCTTGCTGGGCTGCGACGGAAATCGCAACAGCCACCAGCGACGACAGCAGCAGAAGTGCCGACAAGGGCCGAATCATCGTATTCCCATCGCGCAATTCACTTTGCCCGCAGCAGAAGGACGGGAACGCTGATGCTGTGCTGAACGCGGCTGGCCGTGGTGCCCAGAAATATGTCGGCAAGGAAGCGGTGTCCATGAGTGCTCATCGCCACCAGGTCGCAACCCTTCTGCTGAATCCATTTGATAATTTCCTTGACCGGCTCGCCATAGGCAAGTTCGGCTTCTGCCGGAATGCCCGCGACCTGAAACTCGGCCCGGACTTTTTCCAGGTACGCCGTGTCTTCGGCGATTTCGGGACTAACCGCATCCGGGCCATAGGTCCTGGCAGCCCATCCATCGGCCACATGAAGCAGTACCAGGCGGCTGCGCGCGAACTTCGCAAGCCGCTTGACGTGTTCGATAATCGCCCGATCGCGCGACGTGCCGTCGAGGGTCACGAGAATTTTTTCATACATGGGTTTATCCATTCGTCATCCTAAGTTATCCGCCCCGAAATTACCCGCCGGTAATGACCAGCCATGCGGCTTTGAGCGAGTCCGGCAGGCTATAAATATCCATCGCGGCGATCAGGATTGCGCTGCTCCAACCGGAAATCAATAGCAACCAGCCATTCTTCCAGCTTCCCATGCGTTTGCGGGAACTGGTGAATTGCAGAAGGGGGAACATGGCGAACGGAAGCTGAAGCGCCAGCACCACCTGACTGAGGGTAAGAAGATCGGTAACGCTGCTGTCGCCGCGCAGGCCAATAATGAAAACGGCGGGCAGAATGGCCAGGGTGCGGGTGATGAGCCGCCGCACCCAGGGCTGGATGCGCCAATGCATGAAGCCTTCCATCACGACTTGGCCGGCGAGAGTACCGGTGATGGTGCTGCTCTGGCCGCTGGCCAGCAGAGCGACCGCGAATAGCGTGCTGGCGGCCGCCGTTCCCAACAAGGGCGCCAGAGTGAGATAAGCGACCCGAATCCAATCGCTGTCGGCGGTAAACTTGACCAGATGGCCGCCGGCTGCGGTTACGCTGTCCTTGCCGAAGAACACAGACGCCGCCAAAACAAGAATGGCTGCATTGACGAAGAAGGCGATGGTGAGGGCCACGATTGAGTCGATGCTGTTGAACTGGATGGCGCGGCGAACCGACTGTTCGTCCTTCTGCAACTGGCGGCTTTGCACCAGGGCCGAGTGCAGGTAAAGGTTGTGGGGCATCACGGTGGCGCCGATGATACCGATGGCGACGTAGAGCATCCCCGCTTCACGAAAGTGTGGAGACACCAGGGCGCGTCCCATTTCGAGAAAACCGGGGTGGGTCTGCGGGAGAACGAAAATCTCGATGAAGTAGCAGACTCCGATTGTGGCAATCAGCAGGAGGACGATGGCCTCAATGGTGCGGATTCCAAATTGTTGCAAAGCCAGCAGGAGCAGCACGTCTAAGCCGGTGATAATGACGGCCCACAGCAGCGGGATATGGAACAGCAAGTTGAGGGCGACGGCACTCCCAAGCACTTCCGCCAAATCACAGGCGGCAATGGCCAATTCGCTCATCAGCCAATTGGGCCAGCGGGTCCAGTTGGGGTACCAGTCGCGGCAGCACTGGGCAAGATCTTTGCCGGTGACCACGCCCAAGCGGGCGGAAATGACTTGCATGAAGATCGCCATGAGGCTGGCTAATCCGACCACCCACAAGAGCCCGTACTTAAAGCGCGCGCCGGCCTGCAGGTCGGTTCCCCAGTTGCCGGGATCCATGTAGCCGACGCTGACCAGAATTGCCGGGCCGACGAAAGCCCGCCACTGTTCCCAGAAGCCGGCTCGATGGTGCGGCACCTCGACGGTGCTGTGCACGTCCTCCAGGGAAACGTGCCCGCCGTTTGGAACCTTCGTTGCCATCGCTCTCCTTAGTAATTAGCCTCAGTATAGTAGCATGAGTTAACCATAGCTAACTAGAATAATAAACGACGGCATTGTATCGGGATGGCTGGCAATCCCGAAGCAATCCCCGCCCCGGTGGCGCGTACTGGAGGATTTCCAATAACGGTTCCCCTATAATGACGGCGAGGCGCTGCCGGACGCGGGCGAGCCTGCTTCTATGCCATATCTTTCGCATGATTAATCCCGACTTCAAGGAGTTCGTTCGCCTGGGGCAGTCGGCGACATTGGTGCCGGTGGTGAAATCGGTGAGCGCCGATCTGCTGACGCCGGTCTCCGCTTTCCTGGCCATTGCGGAAAAAGAGCCGCACGCGTTTCTTCTGGAATCGATTGAGCGGGGTGAGGAGATCGGCCGGTACACGTTTCTTGGCGTGCGGCCGTATATGCGGTTGCGAGCGCGGGGCAGTGTTATCGAGATCGAACGGGGACGGCACAGTGAGCGGCACGAAGGCAGCGTCTTTGAGTTCGTGAAACTTTTGCTAGGCGAGCACCGGCCAGCTGCAATCCCCGGGCTGCCGCCGTTTACCGCGGGAGCGGTGGGGTATTTTTCCTACGACGTGGTGCGGCAATTGGAAAGGATCGGTGAGCACGCGAAAGACGACTTGTCGCTGCCCGATTGCGAATTGATGTTTTTCGACCGGCTGCTGGCCTTCGATCACTTGCGCCACCAGATTCATATTGTGGCCGCGGCCGACGTTTCTCGGGAAAGTCCGCGGCGGGCTTACGACCGGGCGGTGCGCGATATTGCGGCGCTGGAAAGAAAACTCGCGGGCGGATTACGCCCGGCCATGTGGCGCAAATCCGCCAAGGCCAAGACGGGGAAGCTGAAGATCCATGCGGGTACTACGCGGGCGCAGTTTCTGCGCAGCGTGGAGCGATGCAAGCAATATATTGCCGCGGGCGATATTTTCCAGGTGGTGCTTTCCCAACGGCTTGACTTCGTTCCTGGGATTGAGCCTTTCGATCTTTACCGCGCACTGCGCCAGGTGAATCCCTCGCCTTATCTTTATTTTCTGCGGATGGGCGAAACGCAGATTCTCGGATCTTCGCCCGAGATGCTGGTGCGTGTGACTGGACGCAAGCTGGAATACCGCCCCATCGCAGGCACGCATCCACGAGGGCGGGACGAGGCGGAAGATCTGCGTCTGGAGCAGGAGATGCGCAACGATGAGAAGGAGCGCGCCGAGCACGTCATGTTAGTTGATCTTGGGCGCAACGATCTTGGGCGGGTGAGCGAGTATGGCTCGGTGAAGGTGAAAGACTTGATGTACGTGGAGCGCTATTCCCACGTGATGCATCTGGTTTCGGCGCTGGAAGGGAAGCTGCGCAAGGATCTGGGCGCGCTCGACGCGTTCGCCGCATGTTTTCCCGCGGGCACGTTGAGCGGAGCGCCTAAGGTGCGCGCAATGCAAATCATCGAGGAACTGGAGCCGGTGCGCCGCGGCATCTATGGAGGGTCGGTGCTGTATGCCGATTTTGCCGGCAACCTGGATTCGTGCATCGGCATTCGCACCATGGTCATGCAAGGCAAGCACGCGTATCTGCAGGCGGGAGCGGGGATCGTTGCGGACTCCGATCCGGCGCGCGAATTCGAGGAATCAATTAACAAGGCGCAGGCGCTGCTGCGGGCGGTGGAGATGGCGAGGGGGAGTGACTGATCGCTGTTGCCCGTTGCGGTGTGCTGGCGTATAGTCCGTCCCGCCGGACTTCCGGAGCCAGTCATGGCTGAAGGTCGAGACAACGCGGTAAATCCCCCACCTAATCCTTCTGCACCACAGGGTGGCGAGACTGTAATCGACATCGAGGCGGACCTGCAGATCGAGAAGCTCCGTCTTGAGGTGGAGTCTCTCCGGCACAAGTTATTCCATCGTAACGACTGGATGGAATGGATGAAAGCGGCGAGTGGCCCGGTCGCTGTCCTGGGCCTTGTCATCTCAACCATACTGGCGGCACTACAAATGGGAGCCGCGAGGGAAGCAGGCCTCGAAGATCGCTTCCAGAGAGAGGTCGCACATCTAGGCAGCAGTTCCACCAGTGAAAGGCTGACGGGTGTCGCTGGCCTGAGCCTGATATTGGGTGACGGGTTACAGGCCAAGCGTCACCGCGAAGCGGTGAGCTTTTTAGTGAACGAACTGTCAGTCGAGCAGGATACTACGGTTAGGGGAGCGATGGTGGACGCGATCGCGCAGCTTGACCCGAAGAAGCCGAGCCAGAGTGCTCTGGCGGAGGAGGCTTTGCAGCTCCTGATCGCGCGAAAT
>WNFC01013627.1_pt1 | contig 21161 bp, 20 predicted proteins | sample 5400541 | NCBI WGS metagenome assembly WNFC01 (sample SAMN13153342, study PRJNA577476) | soil metagenome | isolation source: 120 cm saprolite under Douglas fir tree site 2 hole 2 replicate 1 | place: USA:California | collected 2015-04-18
TGAAGGAATTGAATGTCCTTCAACATCGCCTGCTGTAGGGGCGACCCTTGGGGCGACCCTTGTGGTCGCCCATTTTGAGCACTGCGTCCACCGGCAAGCGGGGCGACCACAAGGGTCGCCCCTACAATTCGTCGCTCAAAAAATGAACAGCGCGCACCAGGACCGTATTGCGCCGGCCGGGCGTCGGACTACGCTCCAGCTTATCATTGGGTCGGCCAAAGGCCGGCAAATCCGGAGGGGCCCATGAGAGACGTGATCCGCATCATCGCTATTGGGGCGCTGGCGGTGGTGACGAGCCCGCCGCGCGCACACGCCCAGGTCTATCCCTCGCGGCCGATCACCATGAACGTGCCCTACGCGGCTGGCGGGCCGTTGGACGTGATGGTGCGCGTCGTGGCGGATGGCCTGCGGGCGGCGCTGGGCCAGGCCATCGTGATCGAAAATGTCGCCGGCGCGGGGGGCAGCCTCGGCGTCGGCCGCGCCGCGCGCGCCGCGCCCGACGGCTACACGATCAGCGCGGGCAACTGGAGTACGCACGTCGCAAACGGCGCCGTCTACGCGCTGCCGTATGATTTGCGCAGCGACTTCGAGGCGGTTTCGCTGCTTCCCTACGAGGCCAACGTGATCATCGCCAGGAAGGATTTTCCGGCCGGCACGCTCGGTGAATTGATCACGTGGCTCAAGCAAAATCCCGACAAGGCATCGGCGGGGACCAGCGGCATCGGCGGCCCGTCCTACATGGCAGCCGCCTTCTTTCAGATGCGAACCGGCACGCGGTTTGCGCTCATCCCTTATCGTGGCGCCGGGCCGGCCTTGCTGGACCTGGTGGCCGGCCAGGTGGACATCATGAGCACGGGCCCGGCGATCGCCTTGCCGCATATCCGCGACGGCGCCGTCAAGGTCTACGCCGTCACCGCCAAGGACCGCCTGGCGGCAGCGCCGGACATTCCCACCACCGACGAGGCGGGATTGCCCGGCTTCTACTTCTCCGCATGGGCCGGGCTGTGGGTTCCGAAGGGCACGCCGCGCGACATCATCGATAGGCTCGACGCCGCGGTGCGCGACGCCCTCGCCGATCCCACCATACGGCGGCGTCTTGCCGTGCTCGCCATCGAGGTGCCGCCGCCCGGGCAACTCGGACCGAAGACGCTCGGCGCCTTCCACAAGACGGAGATCGAAAAATGGTGGCCGATCATCAAGGCGGCGGGCATTAAGGGGGAGTGAGCCGGCGGGGCATGCGGCGGGGCCGGGCCACGGCGTTGTTGACGGGAGCAGCCTGAGGAGTATGCCATGTCACCGTTGCTGATCGCGAGGCAACAAATCTAGGGGGGTGACCATGAGATTCGTGAATATTCTGACCATAAATCTGCTGCTCAGCACGCTTGTGTTCTGGATCGCAGCCAGAATCTACCTGATCCCGAAGCTCCGCCAGTTGGACGCTTCCGCCGTGGTGCTGCCAATCCTTCTGCTGCACGCCATGCGGCATCTGGGGCTCATGTTCCTTGCCTCGGGCGCTGTCTATTACGGCATGCCGCGGGAGTTCGCCGCGCCCGCCGCCTACGGCGACCTGCTGGCTGCGGCGTTGGCGCTCGTCGCCATTGCCGCCGTCACGCGGAAATCACGGCTCGCTCGTCCTCTCGTGGCGCTGTTCAACATCGAAGGAACGCTCGACTTGATTCTCGCAATTACGCTCGCCACCAGGTACGACGCGACGCCATTCATGGGGCCGGCCTACTGGATACCGGCGTTTTGGGTTCCGGCGCTGCTGGTGACGCATTACATCGTCTTTCTCCTGCTCGGTAAGCGCTGGATGGGGCGCATGTAGCGCCTCACTCCACCTGCGCGCCCGAGGCCTTCACTACCGCGGCCCACTTCGGAATTTCGCTCTTGATGTAGGCGGCGAATTCCTCCGGTGTGCTGGAGCCGACTTCGACGCCGAGATCATGGAGCTGGCGCAGCGTGTCGGCATCCATCAGGGCCTGCACGGTGGCGCGATTGAGCGTGTCGATCACGCTGCGCGGCGTCCCGGCGGGCGCCACCAGCCCGTGCCAGGTGGTGGCGTCGAAGCCCGGCAGGCCTAGCTCCGCGACGGTCGGCAATTCCGGCATCAGGGAGAAGCGTTTGACGGTCGTCACGGCGAGCGGCCGCAAGGTGCCGGCCCGCAGGAAGCCCACCACCGACGCAGAGGTCGCAAACATCACCTGCACGTGCCCGGCGATCAGGTCCTGGAGCGCCGGCGCGGCGCCCTTGTACGACACCGACACCATGTCGACCTTGGCCTCCGCCTTGAACAGCTCTGCCGACAAATGCGCCGCGGCGCCGAACCCCGAATTGGCGTAGTTCAGCTTGCCGGGATTGGCCTTCGCGTAAGCAATCAGCTCCGCCATGCTGGTGGCCGGAAACTTCGGATTGACCACCAGGATGTTGGGTTGCGACCCGATCAGGCTGATGGGCGCGAAATCCTTCGCGCCATCGAAGTTGAGCTTCTTGAACAGGCTCTGGTTGGTAGCAAGGAGCCCGTTGTTGCCCATCAGCAGCGTGTAGCCGTCAGGCGCCGCGCGGGCGACCGTGTCCGCCGCAATGTTGCCTGAGCCGCCCGGCCGGTTGTCGATGATGAAGGGCTGTGCGAGAATTTTTTCGAGCTGATGACCGACGATGCGGGCAAGGACGTCGCTCGGTCCGCCCGGGGCGAATGCGACGATGAGGTTCACCGGGCGAGAGGGGTAGTCGGCGGCTGTGGCATATGACATGGCGTTCGAGGCAAGCACCGCGGCGAAGGCGAAGAAGGCGGCGAGAATTCTGATCATGGGCAGCTCCGTCGCGGAGTGTAGCGGCGGATTGTAGGATGGGTTGAGCGCCAGCGAAACCCATCATCTGCTGTTCGGCGTGGCCCATGATGGGTTTCGCTTGCGCTCAACCCATCCTACGGCCGCCTCACCGCCCCGCCGCATAGCCCTGCATGCCGCGCGGATTGGCGGCGGCCTTGCGGCGGCGGCCATCGCGGGAGGCGGCGGTGAGACGGCCTTCCGACCAGGCCGGGCCGATCTCCACGACATGACCGCGCTTCTCCAGCTCCTGGCGGGACGCCGCCGGAACGCGGCTCTCCATCACCAGCACGCCGGGCCGCGCGGTGCGGGGCCAGAACGAGATCGGGAAGTGCTCGGAGTGCCAGGCCGGCGCATCGATCGCCTCCTGAAGATTGAGCCCGCCATGGACGTGGCGCAGGAAGAATTGGGTCGTCCATTGGTCTTGCTGGTCGCCGCCGGGCGAGCCCCACGCGAGGTAGGGCTCGCCGTCGCGCAACGCCAAGGTGGGCGACAGCGTGGTGCGCGGGCGCTTGCCGGGCTTGAGCGAAGCCGGGTGGTTCTCTTCCAGCCAGAACATCTGACCGCGGGTGCCGAGGCCGAATCCGAGCTCCGGGATCACCGGCGAAGATTGCAGCCAGCCGCCGGACGGGGTCGCGGAAATCATGTTGCCGGCGCGATCGACAATATCGAAATGCACGGTATCGCCGCGCATTTCGCCGAGCCGGCCGACGGTCGGCTCGCCGGCTCCCGCGGCGGCGACCGCCTCCCTAACGTCCCCCATATGCGGGGGAGTCTTGAGCTTGATCACAGCGCCGAAGCCCTCGACCGAACCCGGCCGCAGCTCCAGCGAAGCCGCGTCGTGGATGAGCTTGCGGCGCTCTTCGCTGTAGGCGTCGGAGAGCAAGGTCTCCATCGGTACTTGCTCGAATTCCGGATCGCCGTAGAACTTCTCGCGGTCCGCAAAGGCGAGCTTCGATGCCTCCACGACGGTATGGATGAATTCCGGACCCGTGACATCGAGGCCGTCGAGGTGAAAGCCCTTGAGCAAGGCGAGCTGCTGGAGCATCACCGGGCCTTGCGCCCACGGTCCGGGTTTGCAAACCGTATAACGGCCATATTGGTACGTCAGCGGCCGCTCGACGGTGGCTTGCCAGCGCGCCATGTCCTGCCCGGTCAGCACGCCGCGGTTGCGCTGCCCGCTGGTATCCATGATTTCCTGGCTGCGGCAGAAGCGATCGATCGCCTCGGCGACAAATCCCTGCGACCACACGTTGCGGGCGCGCTCGATTTCCTGCTCGCGGCTGCCGGCGCCCGCCACTTCGCGCAGCACCCGCTTGTAGGTTTCGGCGAGCGCCGGATTGGTAAACAGCGTGCCGGTCGCCGGCACCTTGCCGCCACGCAGATAGACGGCGGCCGAAGTCGGCCAATGCTCGCGGAACAGCTTCTCGACGGTCGCGATGGTGGCGCTGGCGCGCTCCACCAGCGGATGGCCCTCGCTCGCATAGAAGATCGCAGGCGTGAGCACGTCGGCCAACCGCATGGTGCCGTAGTCGCGCAACAACATCATCCAGGCGTCGAACATGCCCGGCACGCATGCGGCAAGCAGGCCGGTGCCGGGCATCATGTCGAGGCCGAGGCTGCGGTAATGCGCGATGGTGGCCCCTGCCGGCGCTGGGCCCTGGCCGCAAATGACCTCCGGACGCCCTTTGCGAACGTCAAACAGGATCGCGGGCACGTCGCCGCCCGGCCCGTTGAGGTGCGGCTCGACGACCTGAAGCGTGAAGGCGGTGGCGCAGGCAGCGTCAAAGGCGTTGCCGCCTTTCTCCAGTACCGACATGCCCACCGCGGTCGCGATCCAATGGGTCGAGGTCACGACCCCGAATGTACCCTCGATTTCCGGCCGCGTGGTGAAGGGATTGGGATTGATGTTGCTCATGGGATCCGATCAGAAATCTTCGCCTTCGTGCGGCTCACCATAGCATATCGTTGCATGCGGGAGCTGCGCCGCTGCGCATAGGCGCTAACCGCGCCACAGGCGCTGGCGGATTTGTAAAAATGTCATTGCCTCACATCTTCGTTCGTATTTCGCCATGAATTCACCTTCATTTCCGAGCGGATGTAACTCCCTCGACACAGGGGGGGTAAATGGCAAGACCTGCGGTCATTTTGGTTGGCGCTGACAAGGGCGGAGTCGGAAAAACGACGGTGTCGCGCACGCTTCTCGACTATTTTGCATCGCGAAAAATCACGACCCGCGCTTTCGACACCGAGTGCCCGAAGGGAACGCTCAAGCGTTTCCATCCCGGCATCACTGACGTCGTGGATGTCACCTCGGTGTCGGACCAGATGAAGATTTTCGACACTGTCGAAACATCCGGCGCGCAGGTCACCTTGATCGACATCAGGGCGGGACTGATGACGCCCACTTTGGAGGCGTTGCGCAATATCGGCTTCATCGACATGACGAAACGCGGCGACCTCGCTTTCGCGGTGTTTCATATCCTGGGGCCGTCGATCGCGTCGCTTGAGGAGATCGCGGAAACGTCGAAATTCCTCCTTGATGCCCGCTATTTCCTCGTCAAGAATTTCATCAACAACACGACCTTCTTCGATTGGGACCAGGGGACTTACAATTCCTATTTCAACAAGATTCCTCACGCCGTCGAGGTGGTGGTCCCCAAGCTCAGCGAAATGGCTTGCGAGAAGGTGGAGCTGTCGGCGGTGCCATTCGCCACTTTCATCGCCGACAAGACGGCGAGTGGCCAGCCGGCCGGTTACTCTTTTACGCTCAGAGGCTACGTTCGCCATTGGCTCAATGGCGTATTCGCCGACTACGACCGCGTCCGGCTTACCGACGTTCTCGAGTCGCCGGATTCTGCCAAATCGCCGCGCTCTAACGCCAAGGTCGCGGAGTTGTCGCCTCAGCGCGCCAGTTCTTGATGCCGGATTGCTGCCCCCACCCTACCCTCGCCCGCTTGCGGGGGAGGGTAGGGTGGGGGTGTGGGGCTGCGCATGACCGCCTCCGCCATCGACCGTTGCGAGGTGCCCGCCGCTGCCTTGCCTGAACCGGGCCGGAGCGTGCCGGCGCCCCTCTATGTCGTGTGCTCTCCGAACCGGCAGGTCGGCAAGACCATGTTGGCGCGGCTTCTCGCCGAGCACTACATGGCCGACGCGCGCCCGGTCGCGGCGTTCGACCTTTCTGACGAGGCGCCGGGACTGGCGGACTTCCTGGCGACGCGTCATGTCACCATTCCGAGCATCCAAGATACGCGCGGTCAGGTCAGGTTTTTCGACGGCCTCATCGAAACCGCCAACATTCCGAAAATTATCGATTTGAGCCACCGGGAATTCGCGAATTTCTTCACCATCGTCGATAAGATTGGCTTGTTTGAAGAGGCGCAGCGCCGCTCGATCGAGCCGCTGATCTTGTTCCTGATCGATCCAAGCCCGGTCGCCGCCAAGGCCTATGGCCTGTTGCGCCGCCGTTTCGCGGGAGTTTCGCTGCTGCCGGTGCGCAATCTCACGGTTGCCAAAGGCCTGCCCTATTGCGCCTCCTTCCCCCACGCCAGCAGGCTGGTGGTCTCACTCGAAATTGCAATGCTCGGACCTGCCGCAAGAGCGCTGGTCGAACGCGAGAAATTCTCTTTCTTGAATCTGGCCAAGCAGGCTTCGCCTTATTCCGATATGTCGGCGCGCACGCGCGCGGAGCTTGATGCCTGGTTCCGGCGCGCCCGGTTCCAGTTTCGCGAACTCGAGCTGTCGCTGATCCGCGAGCAAATTTTGACTGCCCTGCAGTCGGACCTCTGCGCCTGAACTAGCGCCTTGCGTATTTGCGTTCCATCTCGGCGAAGAAACCCTCCTGCTTCAAGCCGTCGAGAATGCCGGCATCGATGTAGTCATCGATATTGCGGCTCTTCAGCCGGACGTGACGGCTCGAGATTGACGGGCGATTGCTGCTTGAAGTCGTCGTAGCTCGTGTCGATGATCTTCGCCTCGACGATCCCGGCCGCCCGTGCCAGCACCTCCTTTGCGCGCTTCTCATCGGTCAAAGCCAGATAGTTGCCCTCAATCGAGGCCTTCAGGAACCGCATCATCACATCGCGATGGCTTTGCAGAGAGCTCGCCTTCACCACGATGCTGCTGAATAGCCACGGAATCTTCTCGGCCACAAGATCGACCAGCGCGGTGAGGCCCGCCTCGCGGGCGAGGCTCGCTACCGGCTCGTTGATGGCGGTGCCTTTGATCTCGCCCGACTTGAGCGCTTCCAGGCGACGCATGCCGCCACCATACTCCTTGAGGACGACATCGTCCCGCCGCAAGCCGAGGCGCCAGAGCGCCAGCGTAACGGTGGAATCGCTTTCCGAACCGAACGCGCTGACGCCGACCGCGCCGCCTTTGAGGTCGGCCGCGGTCCTTACGCCGGGCGCGGCGAACAACGTGAAGCGGATGACGTTGCTGAGCGACGCGATGGTGCGCAGATCGCCGCCGTCCTGGTTGAGCTTGATCACCGAGGACAGTCCGACATGCATGGCATCGATGCGGCCCGATTGCAGTTCCTGTGCGCCGCGGCTGCCGCCATTCATGCTGATGATTTCGACGTCGAGGCCCTGGGCCGCATAAAGCCCTGCCGCCTGCGCCATCCACAAGGCCAGCACGGTATTCACGGGCTCGGAGATGCCGACCTTGAAGTGCATCATCTCCGCGGCCGCGGCAGCCATGGGGTGTGCCCATCCGGCGAACAGGAGCGCCAAGGCGGCAAGCGGCCCGCGCAATCTGCGTCGACGTTCATGACGATGTTTCATTTGCACGTTGGGGTCCTCCCGATAAGCCGGCTCTGTCATCACCGAAAGCGGTGTCAGCTTGTCGACGGTCGGCAACCGTTTTATGCTAGCTACGCACTGTCTGGTTTCACAATCGGGACGCTCGCCGATCAAAAACCGCCACCACGAGCGCACCATCACGAAAATCGGGAGGTTAGCATGAAAAGGACGATGTTGGGATTCGCCGCCGCGATTTGCCTGGTCACGCCGGTTGCCGCGCAGAGCAACGAACCACAGCCGAGCTGCAAGATGTGCCCGGGGACGTACATTCCGGTCGACGAGCTACAGGCCTACACCAAGAAAGCGATCGCCGAGAAGCGGGTCGACCAACAGGTGCGCGACGTCGACATCGGCAAGGCCCACATCGGCATCGGCATGGTGTATCGCGGCAAGCTGGACGCGCCGGCGCCGGAATCGGTTGCCGAGCACGACCTTGTCAGCGAGGTCTATCACATCATCGAGGGATCAGGCACGCTCGTGCTTGGCCCCGACATCGCCGACATGAAGCGCCGCCCCGCGACATCGGAAACCGTGCGTCTCTTCAACGGGCCCGGCAACAACGGCACGACGATCCGCAATGGCGCGACGTATCAGCTCAAAGCCGGCGACGTGGTCATCATTCCGGCCGGCACCGGGCATTGGTTCACCAAGATCGACGATCACATTACGTACGTGATGGTGCGCATCGATCCCGACAAGGTCACGCCGGTCAAGGACGAGGCGGCATCGCAGGCGTATCTGAAAACGACGAGGTAACGGCTCTACAGTTCGCCCATCCACTGCCGTCACCCGCGGGCTTGACCCGCGGGTCCATCCGCTTCGAATAGATTTTGCGAAGGATGATGGATGCGCGGGTCAAGCCCGCGCATGACGACGGAGTGGATCAAATCGCCCGGAACTGTGGCGCTCCGGAATGACGCGCTTGGCAAAAGTTGTCATATTGGCACCAGGAGTCTGCTCGATGGGTAAGCACATCATCGGTCGCCGCACTTTTTTGGCCGGCGCGGGCGCTGTGGCCGCCGGCGCAGCCGGGGCGTTTTGCGGCGAGGGCTTAGCTCAAGAAACGGTTGCGGTCCCCAACTCCGCCGGCACGGCGACGCCGCAGCTCAAGGCGCCGGCGGGGGCCTGCGACTGCCATCACCACATCTACGACACGCGATTTCCGTTCAGCCGGCCGGGGGCCCGGATGGTGGCGGATTCGCACGTGTCGGATTACCGGTTGCTGCAACGGCGCCTCGGCATCACCCGCAACATCGTGGTGACGCCAACTCCGTTCCCGGCATCCGTCGCCGACAATCTGGTGACGCTCGACGCCCTCAAGGCTTTTGGCGCCAATGCCCGCGGAGTCGCCATCGTGTATCCGGAAATCACCGACGCCGAACTCAAGACGCTGGCCGATGGCGGCGTTCGCGGCATCCGGTTTTCACTGGCGGCCGCGGGTGCTTCTCCTCCCATCCCGACTTCGATGGCCGATACGATCGAGTCCTTGAGCAAACGCGTCGACGCGGTCGGATGGCATGTGCAGTTCAACATCGACGCCACGCAAATCGTCGCCTTGGAAGCGCTGTTGAATCGTCTTCCGTCGCAGATTGTCTTCGATCACATGGGACATATGCCGCAGCCGGCCGGCATCGAACATCCTGCCTTTAAGATCGTCCGTGGGCTCATCGACAAGGGCCGCACCTGGGTCAAGCTGTCGGTAACCTACGATTCGAGCAAGGTGGGCCCGCCCACCTACGCGGATGTCAACAAGGTCGGTGAGACCTATGTCAAGGCGGCGCCCGAGCGGATGCTGTGGGGGAGCAATTGGCCGCATCCGAACGAGACCAACAAGCCCGATGATGCGAGGTTGTTCGACCTTCTCGCCGAATGGGCCCCGAGCGAGGCCACACGCCGGCGTATCCTGGTCGAGAACCCGGAAATTCTCTATGGCTTCGCGAAGGCCGCTTAAGCGTCCATTGCGATGCGAGCGACTCTTGAGGCTTGGAGGGTGGCGGGCAGCAGATAATCGGCAAAACTCGTCGTCACCGGTTGGCCGTCGCGATCGAAACTCATCCACTCGAATACGCCCCGCAGATCGCTCGGCGGCCCTGGTCAAACCCCCGCCATGACTCGGAGAAACGGTTCGACACGACCGCAACGCGCCTCTAAAATCCGCCACGGTCTGCGGGGTGGCAGACGCGAATATCAGGAAGGGGAGGTTGGCGATGCATGGCTGTGTCTGGCGGGCCGGATCGGTCGCGATGGCAGTTGCGCTCTACTCGCTGCCGGCTGGCGCGGTTGATACGAGCCGAGCGGTCCAGTTCGTGCAGAATGCTTCTGACGGGGGCCAGGCAGCCGCTGAGCCGAGCCAGCCGCCGGTGGCCGATGTGCCGTCGGTATTGCCGGCGAATTCGCGCGAGCAGATCAGGAAGGCGCAAATTGAACTCCGGCGGCTCGACTGCTTCCAGGGCAAGTCTGACGGCAAGCTGGGCGATCAGACCCGGCAGGCCGTGAAGAACTTCTGGGCCAGCGCCAAGCAGCCTGTCGTCGAAGTCGACATCACCGACCAATTGATTGCCGACCTTGCAGAACGCGGCGACAATTTTTGCCGGCCGCCCCGGCGATTCTTTGGCTTCGGCGGTCGCCCCGGCATGAATTCTGCGGTGCTGCCTTTCGTCCGCGGCACGCAGCCGGCTGCGGGCCCTGCCACGTCCGAGCCGCCTCGCTCTCCCGCCTCGACGCCTTAGAGCGCGTCCGGCTGACGTTCATCCAACGTCATTGCCGGGCTTCACCCGGCCATCCATCATCGGTTCAACCGGCATGTTTTTTGCGAGGTAAATGATTTCGGAATCCCACGTCGAAGGCGATCTCGAAAGCCGGGTAGGGAGGACACTATGATTTTGCCCCGTTTCGCCGCTGCAGTCGCGAGCTACCTCGTTTTGATGCTGCCGGCACGCGGCGAGGACATACTACGCATCGGGATGACGGCCTCAGATATCCCGACCACGACCGGGATGCCCAATAACGGGTTCGAGGGCATGCGATTTCTCGGCTATCCGATCTTCGAAGGACTGGTGCTGTGGGACCTGTCGAGGGCCGACCGGTTGGCTGGCCTTCGCCCTGGGCTTGCCGAGACATACGAGCAAGCCGCGGACGACAAGAAAACCTGGATCTTCCACCTGAGGCGCGGCGTGAAGTTTCATGACGGGACGGATTTCAATGCCGACGCCGTCATCTGGAATCTCGATCGCTACTTCAAGAACGACAGTCCGCAGTTCGACCCTCCCAGCGCCGGCCTCAGCCGGGCGCGCGTGCCGCTGATGGGCAGCTATCGCAAGGTCGACGCGTTTACGGTTGCGATCACCACCAAGGAGCCGGCGTCCTATTTCCCGTTTATGGCGGTCTATCTCCTCATCACGTCGCCGTCCTCCTTCGAGAAGGGTGGCCGCGATTGGGGACGCGTCGCCATGCTGCCGCCCGCCGGCACCGGGCCGTTTCGTCTGGCCAAGGTGGCGCCGCGGGAATTCGCGGAACTCCATCGCTTCGACGGCTATTGGGACCAGGGCCGCAAGGCAAAGCTCGATATCATCCGCCTGCTGCCGATCCCTGATGCGAATAGCCGCCTCGCGGCGCTGCGAGCGGGCCAGGTCGACTGGATCGAGGTGCCGCCGCCCGACGGCATCCCGTCGCTCAAGGCGGCGGGATTCAACATCGTCACCAATTCCTATCCGCACGATTGGCCGTGGATGTACAACATCGGCGCAGCGAAATCGCCCTTCAAGGATGTGAAGGTGCGCCAGGCGCTGAACTACTGCATTGACCGCGGCGGCCTGGTCACTCTCCTCAACGGCACGGCGGAGCCTTCCGTTGGCTGGCTGAAGCCGAAAGATGCGGGATTTGGCAATCCGATCAATCGTTACGGCTTTGATCCCGCGAGGGGCAAAGCGCTGCTGGCTGAGGCCGGCTATACGGCCCAGAAGCCGCTGTCGTTCAAAGTGATGATTTCGACCTCCGGCTCCGGCCAGATGTTGCCGCTGCCGATGAACGAATATCTGCAGGACAACCTGAAACAGACCTGCGGCGTCAATGTCGAGTTCGACGCCGTGGAATGGCAGGTGCTGCTCGACGCGGTGCGGGCGACACCCGACAGCCCGGCGCTGCGCGGCGCAATGGCACTCAACGCGTCGTCGCCGTCGTCAGATGCCGGCATCATGGCGCGCTATTTCTCCTCGGCCAACTTCTCCCCTAACGGCTTCAATTTTGAGCAATGGAAGGACGACAAGTTCGATGCTGCGTTGGCGCAGCTCGCCGCAGCAACCGATCCGGCCGCGGTGGAGGCAGCATACCGCGCCGCCAATGAGCGCCTGGTCGACAACCCCCCGTGGCTCTTCATCGTGCACGACCTCAATCCCCGGGCAATGAGCAAGCGGGTTCAGGGGTTCGTTTCGGCGCAGTCGTGGTTCGTCGACCTCACTTTGGTTGGCGTGCGTTAGGGGGGCCGGTAAGAGGGGTAAAACTCGTGGCGATCTCTACTTGGTCATGGCCGGGCTTGTCCCGGCCATCTCGACAATCGGCGCGCTGCGCCTTCCGTTAAAGGACTTCATTCCTAAGTCTGGTTTCGGACTCGGCCAGCGCCATTTAGGCAAAACGAAATACCCCTAAAAAATAGCGGAGCCTCGCATGCGCCGCGCCACAATCCTTTCATCGCTGATCCTCGCATCTTGGGCTCTGTCGGCCCAGGCCGAGACAGTCGTCCGTTACGGAATCTCGCTCGCTGACATTCCATTGACCACCGGCCAGCCGGATCGAGGTGCGGGCGCCTACCAATTCACCGGACATACCATCTACGATTCGCTGGTGGCCTGGGAGATGGATATCGCTGACCGGCCCGGCAAACTCATTGCGGGCCTTGCGACGGAATGGAAAGTCGACGGGACGGATCAAAAGCGATGGACCTTTGCGCTTCGGCGCGACGTCAAATTCCATGATGGCAGCACCTTCAATGCCGATGCGGTGATCTGGAATCTCGACAAGGTCCTCGAAGAAAAATCGCCGCAATTCGACAAGCGCCAGAGCGCGCAGGTGAGGCCGCGGCTGCCCTCGGTCGCGAGCTATCGCAAGCTCGACGATTATACGATCGAGATCACCACCAAGGAGGTCGACTCCTTCTTTCCCTATCAGATGCTGTGGTTTCTGGTCTCGAGCCCAGCGCAGTACGAAAAGGTCGGGCGCGACTGGGACAAGTTCGCGAGCGCGCCCGCCGGAACCGGGCCGTTCCGTCTCGACCGGCTGGTGCCGCGCGAGCGCGCCGAGCTCGTCAAAAACCCCGACTACTGGGATAAGCACCGCATTCCCAAGGTCGATCGGCTGGTACTGATTCCCATTCCGGAAGCGCTCACCCGCACCAATGCGCTGCTCGCCGGCCAAGTTGACCTGATCGAAACGCCCGCGCCCGACGTGGTGCCGCGGTTGAAACAGGCCGGCATGAAGATCGTCACCAACGTGACGCCGCACGTCTGGAACTACCACCTGAGCACGCTGCCGGGCTCGCCCTGGACCGACATCCGGCTGCGCAAGGCGCTCAACCTCGCCATTAATCGCGACGAGATGCTCGAACTCCTCAATGGGCTTGCCAAGCCCGCGAGCGGCCAGGTCGACCCGTCAAGCCCGTGGTTCGGCAATCCGAGCTTCAAGATCAAATACGACCTCGCGGAGGCAAAACGCCTCGTCAGGCAAGCCGGCTATTCGCCCGAGAAGCCGCTCAAGACCACCTTCGTGATCGCCCAAGGCGGCACCGGGCAGATGCTGTCGCTGCCGATGAACGAATTCCTGCAGCAGAGCTTCAAGGAGATCGGAATCGACATCGACTTCAAGGTGGTCGAACTGGAGGCGCTCTATACGTATTGGCGCAAGGGCGCCAAGGATGAGTCGATGGCGGGCATCACGGCGAATAATATCGCCTACGTGACATCCGATCCGCTCTACGCCATCATCCGCTTCTTCCATTCCGGCCAGGTTGCGCCGGTCGGCGTCAACTGGGGCTGGTATGCGAACCCGAAGGTCGATGCCATCATCGATGAGGCCAAGCGCACCTTCGATCCGAGGAAGCAGGACGAGCTGATGGCGCAGGCGCACAGCGCGGTTGTCGACGATGCCGTGCTGGTGTGGGTGGTGCACGATACCAATCCGCACGCCCTGTCGCCCAAGATAAAGAGCTTCGTCCAGGCGCAGCACTGGTTCCAGGACTTGACGACGATCGGGGTGGAGTGATTCCCGCCAAGCCGCATGTGGGACCGCGGGCGTCCCGCCCGCTGTTCACGAAACCCGCCCCCCTCCCTACCCTCCCCCGCAAGCGGGGGAGGGTAGGGAGGGGGCAGCGGGCGGGACGCCCGCGGTCTCAGGACACGTGCGGTCCCAGGACATGAGGCCATGCTGGTCTACATCCTCAAGCGCCTCCTCTACGTAACGCCGGTCGTGATCGGGGTGAGCATCATCTGCTTCCTCCTCGTTCACATCGCCCCGGGCGATCCGCTCTCGGCCATTCTGCCGGCCGACGCGACGCAGGAGCTGGTGGAGCAGATGCGCGCGGCCTATGGCTTCGACAGGCCGCTGCCGGTGCAATACGCATTGTGGTTCTGGAAGGTCGTGCACGGCGATCTCGGCACCTCGATCGCCACGGGCCGCTCCGTTGCCTCCGAGGTCATGCGCGCCGTCGGCAATACCTTGATCCTTGCTACCGTCGCGACCGTGATCGGATTCACGTTCGGCACCTTGTTCGGATTTGTCGCCGGCTATTTCCGCGATTTATGGCTCGATAAGCTCGCCTCGCTGGTCTCGGTGCTGGGCGTCAGCGTGCCGCACTACTGGCTCGGCATGGTGCTCGTCATCATCTTCTCGGTCAATCTCAATTGGTTACCGCCCACCGGCGCCGGTCCGGACGGCTCCGCCGCTTGGCGGCCCGATCTCGAGCATCTGCGCTACATCATCCTGCCCGCAATCACCATGTCGGTCATTCCCATGGGAGTGATCTCGCGCACCGTGCGAGCCCTGGTGGCCGACATTCTCGGCCAGGAGTTCGTTCAGGCGCTGCGCGCCAAGGGATTGCGGGAGTTCGGCGTGTTCCGCCACGTCGTCACCAACGCAGCTCCGACCGCGCTTGCCGTGATGGGCGTGCAGCTTGGCTACCTGCTTGGCGGCTCGATCCTGATCGAGACCGTGTTCTCCTGGCCGGGCACCGGCTTCCTGCTTAACGCAGCCATCTTCCAGCGTGACCTGCCGCTGCTCCAGGGGACCATCCTGGTCCTGGCGCTGTTCTTCGTCGCGCTGAACCTCGCCGTCGACGTGGTGCAGACGGCGCTCGATCCGCGCATCAAGCGGACTTGAGCCGATGGCCGCCGCTATCGATCTTGGAGCGCATTCCGATGAGATCGAATCATCTTTCCACCATCATGCCTGTCCCCGGATCAAGTCCGGGGACGGGCATGACCGTGGAGAACATCGTCCCCGCGCGGCGGATCGGGCGCGGCTATTGGGCGGGCGTCGGGCGCAGACTGCTGCGCGATCCGGTAGCCCTTGCCGCCGCCCTCGTGATCATCGTGATCGTGTTCGCCGCGATTCTGGCGCCATGGCTCGGCCTCGCCGATCCTTACCGCGGCGCGATGCTGCGTCGCCTGCGGCCAATCTCCGACGCGGTCTACCGGCTCGGGTCAGATGAACTCGGCCGCGACATGCTGAGCCGCCTCGTCTATGGCGGGCGCCTCTCCTTGCTGATGGGCGTGCTGCCCGTGGTGTTCGCGTTTTTCGCCGGTTCCGCGATCGGCATTCTGGCGGGCTTCGTCGGCGGCCGCGTCAATACCGCGATCATGCGCACAGTCGACGTATTCTACGCGTTTCCGTCGGTGCTTCTCGCGATCGCGCTGTCCGGCGCGCTCGGCGCCGGCATTTTCAACGCCATCGTGTCGCTCACGATCGTATTCATCCCGCCGATAGCCCGTGTTGCGGAATCGGTCACCACTCAGATCAGAACGCGCGACTATGTGGAGGCGGCGCGGATCAGCGGCGCCGGCCCGTTGGCAATCATAAGAGTGCATGTGCTTGGCAACGTGCTCGGTCCGATCTTCGTCTATGCGTCGAGCCTGATCAGCGTGTCGATGATCCTTGCTTCAGGGCTGTCGTTTCTCGGCCTCGGCTCGAAGCCGCCGGAACCCGAATGGGGCCTGATGCTCAACACGCTGCGCACCGCGATCTATGTCCAGCCGGTGGTGGCGGCGCTGCCGGGCGTTATGATCTTCATCACCTCGATCGCATTCAATCTCCTGTCCGACGGTTTGCGGTCGGCCATGGAGGTGAAGTGATGGAGGCGTGTGGCGCCGCCACCGTCGGGCGCGACCGCGGCGGGCCGGCGCAGCCGCTGCTGTCGGTGCGCAGTCTGGTCAAGCATTTCGGCGGCAGGCGAAGCTGGGGCGGCCGCGGCATCCGCGGTGCGGTGCATGCCGTCGACGGCGTGAGCTTCGACGTCGCCAAGGGCCAAACGCTTGGCATCGTCGGTGAGTCCGGTTGCGGCAAGTCCACGCTCGCACGCCTCATCATGCAGATCATCCCAGCCGATGCGGGCGAGCTCCTGTTCGATGGCGAAGTTGTCGGCGCGCACGCGCTCGATCTCGTCGCTTACCGCCGCGAAGTTCAGATGGTGTTCCAGGACAGCTACGCCTCGCTCAATCCGCGCCTCACGGTCGAGGAGACCGTGGCGTTCGGGCCGCGCGTTCATGGGCTCGCCAGGCGGGCCGCGATTGCGCGCGCCCACGATCTCATCTCGCGGGTCGGACTGGATCCGAAGCGCTTTGCGGCGCGCTATCCGCACGAATTGTCCGGTGGCCAGCGCCAGCGCGTCAACATTGCCCGCGCGCTGGCCCTGCAGCCACGGCTCGTGATCCTCGATGAGGCAGTCTCGGCGTTGGACAAATCCGTCGAAGCCCAGGTGCTCAATCTGCTGATCGACCTCAAATCCGAGTTCGGGTTGACCTACGTCTTCATATCGCACGATCTCAACGTGGTGCGCTTCATGTCCGATCGCGTGTTGGTCATGTATCTGGGCAAGGTGGTCGAACTCGGCCCGTCCGAGGTCCTCCTCGCGGCGCCGCGCCATCCCTACACGATGGCGCTGCTCGCCTCGATGCCGTCGATGGACCCCGATCGCCGCCTCACCGAGGCGCCGCTGTTCGGCGATCCGCCGTCCCCGATCGATCCGCCAAGCGCGTGCCGCTTCCATACGCGGTGCAAATTCGCGGCGCCGGTGTGCGCGGCGACCGAACCGGTTCTGGCCGAGATCGCCCCGGCGCATCGCGCTGCCTGCTTCTTGGCAACGCCGGGGTCCGGACATCCGCAGGCCGGGCCGATCGCATGAGCGCCGACGAGATCGTCGACGTGGAGGGACTGACCGTCGACTTCCTCGGCGGCGCCAAGCCGTTGCGCGCGGTTGCAGGCGTCGATCTGACATTGCGCCGCGGCGAAACACTGGCGCTGCTCGGCGAATCCGGCTCAGGCAAGAGCGTGACGCTGCGCGCCTTGATGCGGCTGTTGCCGGAGCGCCGTGCGATTATCGGGGGCAGGCTTAGAGTCGATGGGCAGGACGTGCGCGCCTTATCGGACCGTGACCTCTCCGCCTATCGGGGCCGCACGATTGCGATGATCTTCCAAGAGCCGGGGCTCGCCCTTGACCCCGTCTATCGGCTCGGCGACCAGATCGCCGAGGCCGTGATGCGCCATGACGGCGTGTCGCGGCAGGCCGGCCGGGCGCGGGCGCTCGAACTGTTCGAGCGCGTACGCATCCCGTCGGCGGCCCAACGCCTTGATAATTATGCCCATGAGATGTCCGGCGGCATGCGCCAGCGCGCCATGATCGCGTTGGCGCTCGCGTGCCGGCCAAAGGTTCTGCTCGCGGACGAGCCGACCACAGCGCTCGATGCCACTGTGCAGATCCAGGTTCTTCTGCTGCTTCGCGAACTCCAGCGCGAACTCGGGCTTGCGGTGATCTTTGTCACCCATGACGTCGGCGTTGCCATCGAGATTGCCGACCGGATCGCCGTCATGTATGCGGGGCGGATCGTCGAGACCGGTGGATGCCGCGATGTCATCGGCGCGCCGGCGCACCCCTATACGGCGGGCCTGTTAGCATCTCACACCGGGCGTGCCTCATCAAGGGGTGCCCGCTTGCCCGTGATCCCGGGCGCCCCGCCCGATATGGAGAACCTGCCGCCCGGCTGCGCCTTTGCGCCGCGCTGCAAACACGCGCAATCTCTTTGCGAGCGAGGCGATCCGCCGGACGTATCGGTCGGTCCTGCCCATCGCGCTCGCTGTTGTCTGCTTTCGGCTCCCCTCAAGGCATTGCCGGCATCTGGGCCGTGAGGAATGCGCGCAGCGCCGAATCCTCGCTCAAGCCGACGGCGCGGCGATAGGCGTCCGCGGATTGCGTCGTCTGTCCCAGGCGCTTGAGAAGATGGGCCGCCAGCGCCCAGTAGGGTTGATAGCTCGCCACGGCCTCGGCCGGGATCATCTGAAGCAACGACCACGCTGTTGCGGCGTCGCGCGCCTCGGCGACTGCGGCGGCGCGGCCCACCAATGCACCGATGCCGGGCGCGTGACTCACAAGCCCTTCGTACAGCAATGCGATTGACTCCCAGTCAGTGCGGCCGGTTCGCGCGCGGCCTGCGTGCGCCGATTGAATTGCTGCTTCGAGCTGATAGCGACCGATGCGACCGGCGCGCTCCGCCGCCCACAGCAACTGTTCGGCCTCCTCGATCAGCGGCCGCGACCACAGCGTGGTGTCCTGTTCTGTCAGCGGCACATACCCGCCGTTCGCCGAGCGTCGCGCGGCGCAACGTGCCGCGCAGTGAAGCATCAGCGCCAACAATCCCTTCACCTCGGGCTCGTGCGGCATCATTTGCAAAAGCAGCCGGCCGAGTTCGATGGCCTCAGCCGCCAGGGAGTCACGGCGTCGATCGGCGCCCTTGACGTCCTCCCAGCCTGTGCCGTAGGCGGCGTAGATCGCTCCGAGCACGGCGTCGAGCCGCGGCGGCAGCTCCGCGGCGCAAGGCAGCTCGAAGGCCACGCGCGCGTCGCGAATCTTTGCCTTCGCGCGGGTCAGCCGCTGACCCATCGCCGAAGGTTGCACCAGGAAGGCAGCCGCGATGCGCGCTGCATCGAGCCCAAGCACGGTCTGCAACATCAGCGGCGTGTGCACGTTTGGATCGATCGCCGGGTGGGCGCAGACAAACAAAAGCTTCAGCCGTTCGTCGGGAAACTCAAGCTCGCCTTCGGTCATCTCCTGCGCCTCCGCAGCCGCGGCAAGCAGGCTCGGCGTAGCCTCCGCATGGACGCGGGCGTGACGGGCGGCGTCGATCAGACGGCGCCGCGCCGTCACCAGCAACCAAGCCTCGGGTTTCTCCGGTACGCCGGTTCTCGGCCAGGTGACGAGGGCGGCCTGGAACGCCTCTGCGAGCGCATCCTCGGCCCCTGCGACATCGCGCGAGCGCGCTGCGAGGAACGCCACCAGCCGCCCGTAGCTGGCGCGCACCACCTGGTCGATCGTCGTGCGCGTGTCCATGGGCAGCCTCCTTCGATTGGTGCGGCTGGGCTCAGCCCGGAGGCGCCAGGTTCGGCCGGACCTCGATTACGCTCCCGGGTGCGGCCGGGATGCGTGCCGCCCACTCCAGCGCGGCGTCGAGATCCGGGACATTGATGACGTAGTAGCCGCCGAGTTGCTCCTTGGTGTCGGCATAGGGGCCGTCCTGCACGTGACGTTTGCCGTTACGCATCCGCAGCGTCGTTGCGGCGGGGGTAGCTTGCAGGCCGGCGCCGGCGACCATCACGCCCGCGTCCTGGAGCGCCTTGGTATAGGCCATAAAGCCGCCCCAATAAGCCTGTCGCGCGGCGGCATCGGGTGTGTTGCGCAGGTCAAAGCCAGCACTATTTTCGTAAATCAGAAGCGTGTAGTTCATGGCGGTCTCTCCTGGTTGGGGAGCGCAATGCGTTGCACTCGACCCAGTAACGGACCAGCAGATGGCATTTCGACATTGCAGCAGGAAAAATTTTTGTTCGCATCGCCGGGAGGGCAGTTCAGGAGAGCCGTTCGATCATTGTAATGTCATCGCCCTCTCCGGAGGTGCTGCGGGGATCGGCCGGGCGATGTAGCTCGACGATTTCTAAGTTCGAATCATTTCGTGCGGCGTTTTGCAGGATGGGTTGAGCGACAGCGAAACCCATCAAGCGGTGTGCCGCGCTGAACGGCCGTTGATGGGTTTCGCTGACGCTCAACCCATCCTACAAACGCCACCTGTTCGACGCGATCAGGCGGCTTTTGCCATATCGGCCACCCGCTCCCATGTCGTGGCTTTGAGGCTCGAGCGAGCGGTCATCCTGTCGAGCCAATCGACGAGGTTTCGATTGCCCGCGGACAATGGAGCCCACTCCGGCGTCTGTGCGAGAAAGTCGAGCTGGGGCGCGAGAAGGAGGTCGGCCAGCGTCACGGCCTCGCCGGCAAAATAGGGCTGCGGGCCGAGCAGCCGGGCAAGCTCGTTGCAGACTGCGTGCGCTTTCGGCATCGCGGCCGCGATGGCGGATTCGTCCGGCGTGAGCCCCATGAGACGCGGACCCACGATGCGATGGAAGGTGATCACATTGTTGACCCCCTGGAACAGATACCAGTCGTTGATGTTCATCGCCCGGTCCATCCGGGCTGCGGCTTTGGGCTCATCCGGGGTCAGCGGCGGCGTGGGCAGCACGCGGTCGAGATAGCGCAATATGGCCTGGCTCTCGTAAAGCATGAAGCCCTCGTGCTCCAGCACCGGCACCCTGCCGAACGGATGGCGCGAGATGTGCGGCTCCTTTCGTAAGCCACCGGGCGCCACGGGTAAGAGACCGAAGGATGCGTGCTTCTCCTCCAGCGTGGCGAGTACGGCGCGTCCGAACGGACTCCCTGGAATGCTATGAACGATGAATTCCGACATCATATTTTCTCCCCTTCTGCTGCTGTGGTGAATTGCAACTGCTCGATCACTGTTCGGCCGCCGCACGGAAGCCCTCCAGGATGCCGGGCCAACCGCCGTCGACGTCCTTGCGCAACGAGGCGCCGCCCTCCGCTCCCATCCGCTCGAACTTGCGATGCTCAAGTTCGACCAGGGTCGCGTCAGGTCCTTCGATCGTGAAACGCACCTCGACCTCCGAGCCGACAGTCGTGTCGGGCTTCCAGTGGTGGTTGATGTCCCAGCTGACGATGAAGCGGTTCGGCGGATCCCAAAGGAGAATCTTGCCGACGGTGGCCTCCGAGCCGTCCTCGCCGGTCTCGTACCAGCGTCCGCCAAGACGCGGCTCGATCGTCACGGTCTTCATCGGCGAAGTGCCGATCGTTCCCCTGCGCGGCCACCAGCGGTCAAGCCCCGCCGTGAACACTTCGAAGGCATGCGCCTGGCTGGCCTTGACGCGGACGCTCTTGCAAACGGGCGCGATGGCCACGGTCTTATTCATGGTGCTTTGCCTTTTTCATGAGGACTTGCCT
>WNFC01003699.1_pt1 | contig 21155 bp, 18 predicted proteins | sample 5400541 | NCBI WGS metagenome assembly WNFC01 (sample SAMN13153342, study PRJNA577476) | soil metagenome | isolation source: 120 cm saprolite under Douglas fir tree site 2 hole 2 replicate 1 | place: USA:California | collected 2015-04-18
AAGGAGGAGCTTAGCTGTTCTAATACGTGAACCGCACACTGAGGTTCCATAGAACAAGAGGCCGACGCACAAAGTGACGGCAATAGAGAGGCTGAAAATGAAGTTCTCAAATGACAGTCCGGTAACAACAACGCCGACGCAACACATAGCGGTTGCCAGCCACGTATTTTTCAAGTGATCGCTCACCGTCCCTGCCGTCATAGATTCGGAGATGGGTATTTACATTAGACACCATCCAGCCGATGGTTGACGTAATCAGGCGTTTACACAAGCTTGCGCTTTTCCTTCGTCTTTTTCGGTGCCCCATGAGTGTTATCGGGACGTTATGCCAATGAACCACGGACACCTGCGGGTCGTGCAGATGCCGGCTCGTTACGTGCCGGGATCTTTACCCAAAACATGAGCCAGAAGCCAGTTGTGACTTCGGCGATGGCCATCAGCGCCCAACCATACTGGAGCGTCGCAGCGTGTTCGGGAAAGATGAGACTGCCAAAACAGATGACCGTCACAACGGCCGAGGCAAACACTCCGAATGCAGACAGAACTTGGGGGATGTATCTCGATTTGAAGAGCAGGTAAAAGAAGAGGAGCGAGCCGATGCTGAAGCATATCGCGCTGGTGTTGTAGACAGCGAAACCCGCTTCGCGCGTCAGACCCACTAAGACCTGCAACCGGTCGGTTCCCAGTGTGTCCAACGCGTCGTGGGAACCATAGAGACGCAGCTTCAGAAAGCCGAAGATAACCCCCACCACACCGATGAACGATTCGCCCAATCTCCAATACATAGCGATTTGAGCCAGAAGTTTATCGACGGGCTTGAGCGTTACATAGAGAGCGAAAGCAAGCACGAGCGCGCTCAAAGTCTCAATAAGCTCGCTGGAGAGTGCGATCCGATATAAGTGCTCTGACGCTGCCACTCTCTTCGCTGTTTCTGCGAGTGTCCCGGACCCAACTATACGAGAAATCGTCAGCGCACCGGCGAGACCGGTGATGATCAACCATAAAAACAAAAAGCCCGCAACCCTCGCGTAAATAAGCTGCGTTGCTTTCGTGGAATTGTTTTCCATTCCAACCTGGCTCATTGCGTCGCTCCCGCGGGCTCACCGCGTTGGTTTATGCACACAGGCCCGCTGATGGCTGAGAAGCTGTACGCACCAAGGCCCGGTCAGGTTCCCCGCCGCCGAGTATATTTTTATCCAACATGCTTGCATCCAGAGGGATAGCTGGTGTAATCAGGCGATTATACGCATTGAAGAGTCTGGGTTATGCGTCGTGTTTCCCAGTCGGCAATGACCCGCATCAATGTGGGGTGCTAAGCTGGTCGCCCAGAGTGCTGCCAGCATCGCAAAGATTGCCCTGATAACCGCCGCGATTGGAACGGCTGCGGTCGGCCTTTTTCTTGGCGCAGCATCGCTCGGTATCTGGATGGAGGGCGCTAACCTACACCCGACGCCTCGCATTAATGCTTCCACCGTCGGCCTGGGCTTAGCTCCGGTCCCGGCACTCGCGTGGATTCTCTATCTGTGGACGCGCACACGCCCCAGCAGCTTCCTCGACATTGTCCTTCGAGTCTTAGTTTCCTGTGTGCTTGCGTTGGGAGCTCTATATTGCGCATTCGCCTCAATGGTTGATGCTCTCTTCGTCGGCTAGCTGCAGGCGCATGGCTGTTGTAATCAGTGTTTACGTCAACAGCGCGGCGACTGCCGTGGACGTGGTAGATTCCGCTCGTATGGCTCAGCTTTGACGACGGGCCGCTGGAACCATCTGGGCTCTACGTGGTGGAGAACCGGCGGCGATAGGCGGTAGGTGTCGTGTCCAGCGTGCGGCTGAAGTGCTGCCGCAGCGTCGCCGCGGTCTGTAGCCCCACCGCTTCGGCAATCGCATCGATCCCGTCGTCGGTCTTTTCGAGCCTCATCTGCGCGGCCAGGAGACGCTGGTGGGTGAGCCATTGGTGAGGCGTGGTTCCGGTCTGCTGGCGGAACTGGCGCGCGAAAGTGCGCGGCGACATCGCCGCGTGGCGGGCCAGATCCTCCACGCGCAGAGCCTGGCCCAAATGCGATTGCGCCCATTGCAAGAGCGGCGCGAGCCCTCCGGCCGCCCGGCTGTCGAAGGGGCTTTGAACATATTGCGCTTGACCGCCGTCGCGGTGCGGCGGCATGACCAGCCGTCGGGCCACGCGGTTGGCGATTTCGGCGCCATAATCGCAGCGGACGATGTGCAGGCAAAGGTCTATGCCCGCGGCACTGCCCGCCGAAGTCAGAATGTTGCCTTCATCCACGTACAGAACGCCGGGGTCGACGCGGATCTTCGGAAAAGCCAACTCTTCCGCGTAACGCCAGTGGGTGGTGGCGCGCTTGCCATCGAGCAGGCCGGTGGCCGCAAGAACGAAGGCTCCGGAACAAATGGAGACCAGACGTGCGCCGCGAGCGTGCGCCGAACGCAGTGCTTTAAGGAGAGATTCCGGAGGAGGTTCGCTGGTTCGCTTCCAGCCCGAAATAACGATGGTTCCGGCCTGTTGCAAGGTCCGCAATCCACGACGTGCCTCGACATGAACGCCGCCGGTCGTGCGGAGCGGGCCGCGCTGGTGCGAGCAGGTCTCAAACTTGTACCAATCGACCTCCAGCTCCGGCCTCGGCAAGCCGAAAATCTCCACCACGATCCCGAACTCGAAGATGCTGAGGCCGTCGTAAAGCAGAGTAGCCACGCGGCGATGGTCGCAGGAGCGCATGGCAGGATTTTAGCGCATATTGGCATTTCTGCCTATCGACCAGGGTTTGAATCGGGCAACAGTGGTTTATGAACATGCACAATGAGATCGCCGCCGATCCGCAAACGGCCCTCGATCACTTTGAGAAGCTCCTGTCTCTCGAAACCGACTGCTGGGACGTTCACGCGGCGTTGGCCTCGGGCGCGCCCGGGTTTGTGCTGCTGGATGTTCGCAGCCCGCAAGCTTTCGAGGGCGGGCATGTTCCGGGCTCGCTCCATCTCCCGCACGGCCGAATCAATGAACGCAATCTCGCCGCCTATCCCCCGGATACGCTATTCGTTGTCTATTGCAGCGGGCCGCATTGCAACGGAGCCGACCGCGCTGCAGCTCGTCTGGCGCGCCTGGGCCGGAAAGTGAAGAAAATGATCGGCGGCGCGGAAGGCTGGAAAGTTGAAGGCTTCGCCCTGGAAAAAGGAGCGGAGGTTCCATGAGATTCCATTCCAAGCGTTAGCGGCCTTGTCTCACCGATTCAAGGTCACCCTTAGCGCCTGTTTCCCGCTCGCCAAGCGAAAAGTCTATAGATTCGAGAAGTTGCAAAGGAAGGAGTTGATTATGACGCCGGCGCAACTGGGACTAGAGGTGTCGGCCCCATGGACCTACCGCGAAAAGCTGTTCAACCTGTTGGCTGGCCGGGATCCGATCGAGGTGTTAGGGCAGACGGCATCCACCCTGGCCGATATTGTGGCCAGACATCCGGCGGAAGTCCTGCGCGGGCGAGCAATTCAAGGGAAATGGACCCCGAATGAAATCATCGGCCATCTCACCGATAGCGAATGGGTTTATGGATATCGCCTCAGGTTGATCCTTTGCGAGGACGAGCCGGCTATTCTGGGCATCAGGCAGGATGCTTGGGTAGCCTCCCTGCACCACAATGAACGCGAGCCGTCCGAAGTTGTCGAAATATTTCGGACGCTGCGCGCACTCAATTTGTCTGTGTGGAGACGAATGTCACCAGAGGACTTGCAACGCAGCGGGCAGCACAATGAGCGTGGCGCGGAGTCCTTGGCCGTGATGGTACGATTGCTGGCCGGTCACGACCTTTCCCACCTGGACCAGATCAGTCGTTACATTCAAGCCCTTGAGTCGCGGGGCTAGCGCTGCCGCGACTGCATGGCAGCAGCCGAGCATATGGTTCAACTGCGCCCCGAACTGTTTGCCGCCTACGTCGGCACTGGCCAGGTCTCCAGTTGGGCCGCCAGCGTCAACGCGCAGTTCGACCGGCAGCAATGTTGTTGTTGGCGACCGCGATCGGAGCGAATGCACAAGCGCCGACAGGGCAAATCGCCCGAGTATTGTTTGTCCACCACTCCGGCCGGAGTGCCTGCGCGCACCCATACCCCATACCAAATTGGATAGTCGAAGCCCGTAACGCCGACCTCAGCGATCGTGGGCACTTCTGGTAGCAAGGGTGTGTAGAGAAAGAAATCCCGAACGCGATGGGAGCGGTTTTTCAGCGTCGCGGCCGTTCGATCTGTATCAGAGTTGCGTTCGGCTGCTATTGGCCGAGATCAATTTGCATCCATCGAGAAAATCTGTGAGATTGGACTTCGGCTTCTTGACCTTGGGATTGAAGAAGTCAGCTGCTTCCTGACCGCATAGATGAGAAGCGGGGTCACTTGTCCGGTTAGCCGGTTTTACCTCCAAGTGACGCGAACTCGGTCGTAAAACCGACTGATCTGTTTACTGATGTATAACTTCCAGTTAGGCGACAAACCAGGCACAACCCTATTCCCGGCCCTTTCTGCGTTTCGGGGTACTAATCTCAAATGTGCGCGATCTCTATAATCGGCCTATGACCAATCATGGCCAAAAATACTTCTGGCTCACGGCGGCAGCTCTGCTCGTAATTCAAGCGACACTGGCGCTGACGATGGTGCATCGAGAGTCGCTTACCTTTGATGAAGGCGATCACATGTTCGCAGGCTATATGATGTGGAAAGCGTCAGATTATGGGCTAAACCCTGAACACCCACCTCTAGCCAAGCTTCTCGCGACCGTTCCCATCCTTTCGGACCATTTGTGGGTACCGCCTCCAATGCCCGGCCAGTTTTTCAAAGCTGAAGCGTATCTGAATGGCCGCGACTGGCTGGGTCGTAACGACGGAGACCGACAGCATCTCGTCTTCGAGATGAGGGCGAGCGCGGAGCTGCTTGCTCTCGGATTGTGCCTCTTCGTGTTTCTGGCGGCTCGGGATTGGTTTGGCGACACGGCCGGTCTTATTGCTCTTGCTCTCGTGGTCTTTGATCCCAACGTTCTTGCACACTCTGCCCTTGTAACTACCGATATCGGAGTGTCATGTTTCTTTGTCGCAGCAATTTGGACGTTTTACCGCTTCGCTGCCCGACCGACGCTCATCCGCCTGCTCCTTGTCAGCCTGGCAACAGGCCTGCTCCTCTCAACCAAGCATTCGGGCATTCTGATCGGCCCTATGTTCGTCTCTCTTATCGCATGGGAGGTGCTGAAGGCTCCACGTGCCGAGCGCAAACGAGTGGCACTTCGACTCACCGGCGGCTTTTTCGCTATCGTCGTCCTTAGCGTCTTCGTGCTTTGGGCTTTTTACGGGTTTCGATACAGCGCGCGTCCTGCCGGTATGGCGTTCAGCACTTCGGTCGCAGGATACGCGCAGCCTCTGCCGCATTTCGAATCTGCCGTAGTTGTTGCGGTGGGTCACCTCCACCTTTTGCCCGAATCGTATCTGGTTGGACTCGTCGACGTGAAACTAATGTCGATAGCCTATCCCACCTTCCTCCTGGGTAAGGTTTATCCGCACGGCCTGTGGTATTACTTCCCTTTGGTGATTCTCATCAAGACGACGCTGGGGCTGCTTCTGCTCATTGTTCTCGCCACGTTCGCCACCGCCACAGGCAAGCTAACGAGACACCGCGAGTTGTTTTATTCTCTTGCTCCGCCCGTCCTTTATCTTGCTGTGGCGATGATGTCCGGAATGAATATCGGTGCGCGGCACCTGCTGCCCATGTACGCCTTTGTTATCATCTTCGCCGCTGCCGCAGCGGCGACGCTCGCCGGTATCAATCGCCGTTGGGCGATCATTTGTTCTGCCCTCATCGTCGCCCACGTCGTCTCTAGCCTTCTCGTATTTCCTAATGAGATTGCTTATGCCAACGAAGCCTCGGGAGGGCCCAGGAATCTACACAATCTGCTGAGTGACGCAAGCGTCGATTGGGCGCAACAGCTTCTCCAAGTCAAGCAGTGGCAGGATCGTCACCCCGATCAGGAGTGCTGGTTCGCGTACTTCGCACGGCCCGTGATTGATCCGGGCGTATACGGTATTCGCTGTCACGCACTCCCCACCTTCGACACGCAGTGGGGCGGCGTGGGACTCGTTCCTCCCTCTGTTACCGGAACCGTTCTGATCAGCGCCGGAGACCTCAGTGGCTGCGAATGGCCCAGCGGTCAACTCAATCCCTACAGATCGTTTCAGTCGCTCCATCCCGATCTGGCGATTGACGACTCCGTATTCGTCTACCAGGGAACCCTCGCCATCCCTGAGATCTCCGCTCTCGCAAGTGCGCAGCAGAGTCAAGCGCTACTCGCGAAGGGGCAATCAGGACCAGCGCTCGCCGTGGCACGGGAAGCTGTCGTCACCTCCCCCGACAACCTCATTACCCAGACGGCGCTGGGTGACGCCGCAGCCGCAACAGGTGACAAGCAGATGGCAAAGACCGCATGGCAAGCAGCCATCCTGATCGCTCAGCGTCTGGAGCCGGGCGCACAGGCGAGCTACATTCCGGATCTCGAATCCAAAATCAAGGGTCTATCGGCCGGCAAGGAGTAAATCGCGAACCGACCCGGATTACGAAAAGCAATATTCGCCCGTTTATCAATCATGCTTAGCAGCAACGGATCACCCCGACACCTTTCCCTTTGTATTCGTCGCCGCTATCGGAGCGGACGGTCAAGTACTGCGGCTATACATCGATTCAGACTCATGTGGCGCCTCAAAGCGTGGACACCTGACCTCCAGATATCACTCCGGCAAAGGCCCTTCGCAGCGACGGCAAAATAAGCTGGTCGCCCTCTTGTTGTGGGAGGAAGGCGTGCTCTTCGTATTTTAGTGGACAAAGTTCGGAACTCTGGTGTTATCATGAGCTTACTGTCGTATTGAGCGGGAGTAGTTCAGTGGTAGAACACTAGCTTCCCAAGCTGGATGTCGCCGGTTCGATCCCGGTCTCCCGCTCCATTCTCTAACATTCCACCATGAAGCTCGCCATTCGCCGCTCTCCAATTCACTCTGACGGAGTCTATGCAACGGCGCCGATCAAGAAACGCGCCGTCGTGGTGGAGTACACCGGGCCTCGTCTTACCTATGCCGAGGCCGACGCTATTTACGAACATTCTCCGCGGACGTATCTTTTTGGCATGATGGACGGACGACGCGTGATTGATGGAGACGGAATCGCTGCCTTCATCAATCATTCCTGCGATCCCAATTGCGAGGCCGATGAAATCAGGGGACGAGTCATCATTCGCGCCATTCGAAACATCGCAGCGGGCGAGGAGTTGGTTTACGACTACAACCTCTACGATGGCGATGTGGAGGATTTTGCGCTCTGCGTCTGTGGATCGGAAAAGTGCCGCGGCAGCATGTACTCGGAGCAAGAACTGGTGCGCAGGAAAAAACAGGCGTCAGGCTCCGGGCTTTAGGCTCTGGGTTTCAGCCCCGGGCGCTCGGGCTAGAGCCTGAAACCCGAAGCCTGAAGCCCAGAACCAACTGCCTGCTTTAAGACAATTCTCTGGCCATGCGAACCTGCGGCCGCAATCAACGGAACGCTAGCATCCTCTTCCGAGGAGCTTATCCCGGTTTCGCGCAATGCTTTCGGTTCTGCGCCAGGCTCGGCGGCGATCACCGCGCTCAAGAAGGCGTCCGCCCAAGTCTGAACGTTGTGAGTGCGAACAATGTCCCGCAAAAGCTGCATGCGAGAGCGCTTTTCTTCCACCGGCATTACGCAGGCGCGATGAATGGCCTCGGCAATTCCGGCCAAGTCGTAAGGGTTGATCACAATGGCTCCATGCTGCAATTCAGCCGCGGCGCCAGTGAATTCGCTGATAATTGCGACTCCGCATTCCTCCACCTGAGCAGCGCAGAATTCCTTGGCCACCAAGTTCATGCCGTCTTTCAGCGAAGTGACCAACAGGATGTCCGCTGCCCGGTAGTAAGTCAGCAACTGCTTGCGCGTCAGATTGCGATGGATGTAGTGGATCGGGACCCATCCGGCGTCGGTAAACTCGCCGTTGATCTGGCTTACCAGTAATTCGACTTCGCGCCGCAGCTCTTTGTAATTGAAAATCTCCTCCCGGCTCGGAACCACCACTTGCAGCAGAGTGACGCGATGCCGTAACTCGGGAAAGCGCCGCAGCAGGATTCGAAACGCCTTTAGACGCTCCGGAATCCCCTTGGTGTAATCCATCCGGTCCACGCCCAGGACGAGAAACCTATGAGTCAGTTCATGGCGAAGCTGCTTGGCCGCCGTTTCGACTTCGTGGCTGGCGGCATGGCTGGCGAACTCATCGAAAGCGATGCTGATGGGAAAAGTCCCGGTCCGGGTGCGACGGCCTTCGAGCCCAACTATATTGTCGGAACCGCTTCGCAAAGCGATCGCCTCGGGAAGGATCCGCTCCAGACAACTCAGGAAGTTGTAGCGATCCCGGTCGGTCTGAAAACCCAGCAAGTCATACTGCAACAACCCGCGCAAGATAGACTTCCGCCAGGGCAACTTTTCGAACATGTCGGGCGCGGGAAAGGGAATATGCAGAAAGAACCCCGCGTGTGCCGGACTCCCGGCTTCCCGGAGATAACGGCCCATGAGCATCAGGTGATAGTCGTGGGCCCAGATCACATCCTTCGCCGTGGCAATTTCAGCGGTGGCCTGGGCAAATCTTCGATTTACCCTCTGGTAAACCTCCCAGTATTCGGGATCGAAGTCACAACGTGAAGGCATGTCGTGAAACAGGGGCCAAATGATTTCATTGGCGAAACCGGAGTAGAACTTGGAAACTTCGTCGCGTGAAATGGTGATCGGCTTAAAGCTATAAGATCGCCCGTGAGCGGCCTTTTGCAGAAGCGCTTCGGCGCTCGCAGAGTCCGCGGCGGCGCCTGCCCACCCGATCCATACCCCATGCTGGCCTCGCCAAACGCTGTCGAGAGCTGTGGCCAGCCCGCCCGAACTGCGCGAGAGCCGCGGATGACCGGAGTGGTTTTTGATTTCCACCGGCAGCCGGTTGGAGACATTAATGAGACGCCCTTCCAGCAGCTTCATAGGTTTCAGCTCCACAGGCTGTAAGCCAGCCTCGCAGAAAATTCCCGAGCTCCTCTGGCGGTCGCAACCAAACGTCGGCCATGGTTGGCCGGGGTTCAGCGCGAACCAGGACTGCCAATCCTCGTCCTTTAATGGCACGGAACGCGTTCTCGTCCGTCTGATCATCCCCTAAATATGCAACCGCGGCTTGAGGACCGACCTCCTCAAGAATGGCGGTCACCGCGTCCCCCTTATTTTTGCCCGGGGCACGCAGTTCCAAGCCTCCATCAAACGGAAGTATTTGCAGACCATGTTCATTTATCGGCGAAGACCAGAGATGTCGTACTTTATTCTCAATCGTGGCTCGCTCCTCGGGAGACAGCCCCCGCCAATGCACCGCAATTCCTCCCGGTTTGGTCTCAGTCCGTGCCCCGAGGCCGCTGGCTTGTAGCGACCTGGACGCCAATTGCAGCGCTGTCCGCTGCTCCAGCGGAGGCGCATCTACTTCGTACGACCCATCCGGATGAAGTCGCTCCGTCCCGTGGCTTCCCCAGATTTCAGGATGGGGATGAATGCCGCTCAGGAAAAGCAACTCTGTAGCTGGGCGGCCACTGATGAGTACCACTCGCGTCTGGTGGCGCATGATCTGCGCGATCAGTTCGGGAATCTCGCGGTAGGGAAATGCACGCGTGCGGTCAAGTGTGAAAGGCGCCAGCGTCCCATCGTAGTCAAGAAGCAAAGCCCGCGCTGGAGCCCGACTTACTCCCTCGAAAAACGGCCCGCAAACGTCTTGTCGTTCCGCCACCTTCATTCCGAAACTCCGCCTTTTGGGGTTCAGGCTTCAGATGCAGGAACCAGCAGTAGGGTTCGTTCGCGCGCACAAAAAAGGAACCCTAAATCCTAGAGCCTACAGGCTTAAGCTTGAACTCTGTTCGCGAAGAAACGGCAGAACCTTCCAGTTACCCGGAAAACTTGCGGCCTGAGCGGACCAAAGGGGCACACCTACGCTACGAGCGCCTCAAGTGCGACGGGACGCAAACCCCAATATCTTGCGTCCCGATCACAGGTGGAGTCTAGCACGAATGCGTTAGGCAATAGCAAGTTGGAAGTACATGGCAGCTTGTGGAAATGGGACAGGGAGTCAGCGGTCAGCTATCAGCCTTCAGCTTTGTCGTCCGCTGTCAAGAAAATCCAATCCCTTAAGAACTACTGATGTCATTCCGAACCGCCGCAGGCGGATAGGAACCTGCTTTCCTTAGCGGCGCCGGTACTGCTGCGGAAAGCACGAGAACGGGTCGTCGTTCGGAATGGCAGCGCAGCTGATCTTCCCTGGCGGCTGAAGGCTGAAAGCTGACAGACGTTTTACGTCCAGCGAAACCAGCGCAAGGCGAGCGCAAAAGAAATCCCTCCCCACAAGACCAGGATCAGGATCCTGCCGCTCTGCGAAGCCAGAGATGCGCCTTCCAGAATCGAGGCTCGCAAGGCGTCATTCAGCGCCGTCAGTGGCAGAGCCTTGATGAATGGCTGCACCGCCGCCGGAAAACGCTCTCCTGAGAAGAACACGCCGGAAAATATCCACATCGGCATCATGACCAGGTTCATGAGTCCGCTGGCGCTCTCGATCTTTTGCGCACGGCTCGCAGTAAGTAGACCGAGTCCGCCAAAGGAAATGGCGCCGATCGCGCCGATCACCAAAATACTCCAGGGCGAACCCATAATCCGCATGTGAAAGGCCAGTACTCCGAATCCGAGCAGCAGCCCCACTTCGACGAGCATGAGCACCAGTCGGCTACTGAGGAGCGCGAGCAGAAAATCGCTACGCCGCATCGGAGTGGCAACAAACCTCTTAAGCAGCTTGCGCTGGCGCATATCTACCAGCGCAAATCCAATCCCCCACATGGCGGCGTTCATCAGATTCATGCCCAGCAAACCGGGAATTAGAAAATCAATGTAGCGGGAGCCGGGTTCGCTGGAGGCAACGGCAGATGTAGGAAATAAGTCTTTGCGGCCAGCGGCGGCCTGCAGGCTGTCGTCCACCCGCGCGCGCGCAAACACGCTCTCGGGGCGCGTCGGATCATAGCGATACACGTAGCCGCCCTGATTATCGGATTCAATCACCAGATCGTATTTTCCCAAACGAAATCCACGCAGCGCCGTGGGTTCATCCAACACATCGGCATGAATTGAAGACCCGCCGGGCGCTCTCCGGATCATGGAGAGAGCATTCTGCGATTCCGGCCCGGAAACGATCGCCACGGGAATGATGTCGGCGGGCTTATCGCGGAAAGCGATTCCCAGACCGAGCGCCAGTAGGATGGGAAAGCCGAATACCCAGAATATGACCTCCGGCTCGCGCCACAGCTCCCGAAGGCGCACGTCCAAAATGTGCCGAAACCCAGACCAGCGGCCGTTTCGGCGCACGGCAGGTTGCAGCTGCGCCTTCTCTTGCGAAGGCGTCTGTTGAGCAACGGTCATTATTCCTCTCTCAAGTGCCTTCCTGTCAGTCGCACAAAAACATCTTCCAGACTCGCCTGCCGCGTGGTCAGATGCTCCAACTGCGCGGACTGCTTGTCCACTGCGTCGAGCAATGCAGGAATCGTACGGTGAGGCTCGCGAACGCTGAGGCTGACCAGTCCATCATCGTTGCGCACCGAATCCACGCCCGGCAGCGATTGCCAAGTTTCAGGCTTGCCACGTAGATCTCCAGCCAGCGAAAACTCAACCACGTGATGCCCGCCCAGCCGCGCAATCAATTCGGCGGGAGAACCTTCGGCAATAACTTGCCCATGGTCCACGATTGCAAGCCGGTCGCAGAGGCGCTCGGCTTCGTCCATGTAATGCGTGGTCAGCAACACCGTGCCGCCGGTTTTCTGAAACGCGCGAATGATGTCCCAAAGCTGCCGTCGGCTTTGGGGATCGAGGCCAGTAGTCGGTTCATCCAAGAAAAGCACCCGGGGGGATCCAACCAGCGCGGTCGCGACCGCAAGCCGCTGCCGTTGCCCGCCGGAGAGCTTTCCCACCCAGGCATCAGCTTTTTCCCCCAACTGCAGAGCATCCAGCACTTCACTTGCCCGCCGCGGTTTGCGATAGAAGCTGCCAAATAGCTCGACCGTTTCACGGACCGTCAGCTTTTCTGATAGCCGCGTTTCCTGCAGAGAGATGCCAATTTTTTCCCGCAACTCGCGCGAATGGGACTTCCACGTCTGTCCGAGGATTGTAACTTCTCCAGAAGTTGGTTCGAGCAGTCCTTCGAGAATCTCAATGGTGGTAGTTTTCCCAGCGCCATTCGGCCCCAGCAGGCCGAAACATTCTCCCGCCTGAATTTCCAGATTCAGCCCGCAGACGGCCTCAACCTTGCCATCGTAGGTTTTTCGCAGATTACGGCACTGGATCACTACAGGCATGAAAGGATTCTACTGGACATCAAGATTCACCGCGTACGCCCGGACGCCTTCTTCGACTTCGCTCAGGACCCCGGGGCGGCGCACTCGTCCGCAGATTCAAAGGAGCTTCGCTACCTAGGTGAGGGCGCCCGCCCCTACAGGAACACATTTGTTGCTAAGATGAATCCGAATATGCGTCTCTACCTGCGCGGCTTTACCTGAACCCTCTCTCCTGAGCACCGTGTGTGATCTCACATCTGAACCCTCATCCAGGAGAAAACTATGCTGCGCAAGCTTGCCCTCTGCTTCCTGTTCTTCGTTGCTTTTGAATCCGTGGCCTCAGCCCAGTCAGTCCGCCACTTCACCTTCCACTATGGCTTCACCATAAAAGAAGTTCCCGCCGGCGAGCGTGTTCGCGTATGGTTCCCCGCCGCTCATTCTGACCCTTACCAGGAAGTCCACGTTGTCTCGGCAACGGGAGATCTAAGTCTCAAGAAAACCCGCGAGTCGCGCTTCGGCAATGAAATCTACTACGCGGAGTCCTCCAAAGCGAAGCCCGGCGATCTACATTTTGAAGTCGTATATGACGTCGTCCGCCACGAGCACTTGACTCTGGGGCTGGTACGCCCGCGTCTGGAAAACGCTGCTCTCAGCAAGAAAGAAAGCGAGCAGGATCTCGCCGCCGACAAACTCGTGCCCGTCACCGGCCTTCCCGCCGACCTCGCAATCAAAGTGACCGCCGGCAAAACCTCGCAACTCGAAAAGGCCCGCGCCATCTACGACTACGTATTCGACACCATGCGCTATGACAAGACTGGGACCGGATGGGGACATGGAGACGTACTCTGGGCCTGCGATTCGAAGCGCGGCAATTGTACCGACTTCCACTCACTATTCATCGCCATGGCGCGGTCGCAGGGCATTCCCGCGCGATTCGAAATTGGATTCCCGCTGCCGGCAGACAAACGGTCTTCGGAAATTGCCGGATACCACTGCTGGGCGGAGTTTTTCGATCCGCAAAATGGTTGGATACCCGTCGATATTTCCGAGGCCTGGAAACATCCCGTTAAGAAAGACTACTTCTTCGGGGCCCACGACACCGACCGTATCCAGTTTTCCGTTGGGCGAGATCTGAAGTTAAATCCACAACAGCAGGCAGAGCCCCTCAATTATTTTGTCTATCCCTATGTTGAGGTGGCAGGGAAAGCATATTCAAACGTCGCGTTCGCTTTCTCTTTTGCCGATGTAAGTCAGAATCCGGCAACCGCGTCAAGCTTACCAAGGCCGTAAGTCACTGCAGAGACTGCCTCATGACGTCCGCAAGACTGTCCTCGATGGTTTGTTAATGGAGTGTTACAATTACCGCTCTGGACCCAGCCGAGTTTCCTCCCGGGGACTCCGCAAGTCGGAACTCTGCAAGCATGCGACCGAACGGATCAACCAAAGATGGCTCGACCTCTACCCCTGAGCAAAAACAGGGCAAGGTGGTGTTCGGGCGGATGAGCCGCTACATCGGTCAACTGGTCAAGGGCACAAAGTCTGAGGAGGTTCACCGCTTCCGCACCAACAGCCGTCGCGTGGAAGCTTTGCTCGCAGAACTGGTTCCCGATAACGGCAACAAGAAGAAGCTCCTCAAACTGCTCTCGAAACTGAGAAAACGAGCTGGACGGGTGCGGGACCTCGACGTGCAAATCGTCTTTCTGAAGAACCTGCGGGTCCCGGACCGACAGAACCACCGCGCACAACTTCTGGAACTGCTGGATGAAGAACACAGCCGGCGCTCGAAAAAACTGGCGAAGAGTTTCGATATGGATACAGTTCGTGAACTGCGCAAGCGGCTGCGCCGCGCGCACTCTGAAATCAAGCTGGACGGGATCGAACCCCTGAAGCTTGCCTTGAACCTCCTGCCCAAACTCGGCCACGCGCCGATGACCGAGAAGGCGCTGCACGCCTGCCGCATTGCCGCCAAACGTGCGCGTTATCTTGCCGAGCTAGCCACCGAATCTGCCAGCGCCAAGACCTTTGTGGAAAAGCTGAAGCACGCCCAGGATGAAGTCGGCGAATGGCACGACGTCATGAAGCTCCAGCAGAGGGCTGAACGGCTCTTTGGTACCGTACACGATTCGGCTTTGGTGTCGGCGTTGCAGAACATCAGCCGGGCGCGGTTTCGCCGGGCGGCCAATGCCATGGCCACGACCATTGCAGATTTGTCTGAGCGCAGAGCGGCGGCGTCTTCTCCAGTTGCCGGCCGAAAGGCTGCGGCGGTCGAGTCAGAGGCCGAAACCGTCGCAGCCTGACCCACTGAGTGCTTCGCGACTTCTCAAAACCTCCTTTCTCCGAGTTGTACACTGTTGCTGAATGCCAACCTTCGCCGCCGTTGACATCGGATCGAACTCCGTCCGCCTGAAAATCTCCCGCCTGATTTCTCATCGTCTCGTCGAAATCCACGAAGACCGCGAAGTCACCCGGCTGGGAGAATCCGTCTTTCACAACGGCTTCCTGTCTCCCGAAGCCATTGCACTCACCGTCAAAGTGCTCCGGCGCTTTCACCGCGCCGCGCAAAGGGCGGGCGCGGATTCAGTACGCGTGGTCGCCACCAGCGCATTGCGCGATGCCCGCAACTCGCGCGCCTTTCTGGAATGGGTGCGCTCGGCAACTGGATGGCCGGTGGAAATCATTTCCGGTCTGGAAGAAGCGCGATTAATCCACCTCGGCTTGACTTCCACCCTGCGGGTGAATTCCTCTCCCGCGCTGATGATGGATCTCGGAGGGGGCAGCTGTGAGCTCACGGTTTCGAAAAAAGGACACATACAGGAAACCGTAAGTCTGCCCTTGGGCGCGGTCCGGCTGACGAACGACTTTGTGCATCATGATCCGCCCCGCAAATCCGAAATGCGGCAGTTGCGAGGCTTGATTGCGCGGGAAATCGGCCGGGTGGCGCCACGCATCACCAAAGCACGCCCCAAAGTTGTGATCGCTACCTCGGGCACCGCAGAGGCGCTGGCGACTGTCTGCCATGCCCTCTACCGCACCAAGAGCCAGCGCGGGATGACGGTTTCGCGCCAGCAAATGCGTCCGATTGCCAAGATGCTGGCCCGCATCCCGCTCGCAGAACGCCGCAACGTCCCCGGAATCGGCTTGCGCCGTGCGGAGATCGTCATTGCCGGCGCGGTAGTGTTTGTGGAGTTGCTGGAGCGCTGCAAGCTCTCCGGGTTTCGCTACTCTCCGCTCGGCTTGCGTGACGGACTTTTGGCCCAGATGGCCGCTGATTACGACCATGCCACGCGTTCGGGCAGGCAGATCGCCTCCGAACGCCAGGATTCGCTTTTAGCGGCGGTGGCTCATTACAACGTGGACCTGGACCACGCTACACGGGTGCGGGAATCGGCCCTGAAATTATTTTCCGACTTGCGGCGGATTCATCGCCTGCCCCCGGAATACAAAGAATGGATCGCTGCTGCCGCGATGTTGTGCGAGGTGGGGGACTATGTCAACCGCACTGGGCGTCATCGGCACTGCTACTACATCATTTCGCACTCCGAAATCCTCGGTTACACACTGCAGCAGAGAAGAGTGATAGCCGCCATCGCGCGTTATCTGGGCAAATCGCGCCCTGCAATCGGAGACGGGCCCATCAAGGTGCTTCCGCCCTCCGAACAGAAACACATTGCCAAAGCTTCGCTGTTGCTGCGTCTGGCCTGGGCGCTGAACCTGGGCCGCAGCGGCGCATTGAAAACCTCACGAGTGAGGATTCACGAAGCTTCCGTTGAGTTGATTCTGGTTCCCAAGCATCCTATGAGCGTGGACCTGGAACTTTGGGCAGTGGAAAGAGAGAGGGCTTACTTCCGCGAAGTTTTCGGATGTGATCTTTCAGCGGCTGCCGCGGCTGCGGCTTGAATTTCTCGCGCCATTTTCGGCGTGAAAAACCAGTTCAGAGTCGCGGCATGGCGCAAGGTCTCTGCCCGGGCCACCGCACCCTTTTTGAAGTCCAGTATGGCCTCGCTGCCTGACTTGGTAATGATTCGCGCCAGAAATTCCGTGATGGTCGGATTGTGACCTACCACCATAATGGCTTCATGCTTCGCATATTTTTCCAGCATGCGGCGGAAATCGCTGAATGAAGCATCCGGTCGCAGGGCAGGGTCCAGTTGCAACTTGCCTTCGTATCCGATTTCGTTGCCGATCAGCGACGCCGTCTGCGTGGCCCGCTTGAGCGGACTGGAAATGATCACGTCGGGTTGCACATTCAACGCTGCCAGCGCGCGTCCCACCACTCCGCACTGCTGAATGCCATCATCATCCAGCGGACGTTTCTCGTCTTTCTTGGGACTGCTGAGCGCGGTGCCAGCGTTGGCGTGGCGGACGAAAAAAATGATCATGAGATCTTGCGTTCCTTTCGGGTGACCGGACGGCGGGTCTTGCGCTCAGGTGCAACCGGCATGGCAGCGACCGTCTGCTTGCCTTCCGCCAGCGCGACCAGGAAATCCTGTGCGCTGAATCCGGGAGTGGGGGGCTTGCGTTTCCCCGATGCGCGCCACGCCGGGGCATACGAACCGTCTCTGCGCAGCACCCGCGATTTCACTGTGTCCGCGAGATAAGCATCCAGAATCTCCTGCCGGACGCGCTCAAGCAGCATTGGGTCCTTCACCGGAAACATAGTCTCTACCCGTTCGTAGAGATTGCGCGGCATCCAGTCGGCGCTGGCCAGATAAACTTCCTCCTCGCCGCCGTTCGCAAAATAGAAGATGCGGCTGTGTTCCAGGAATCGCCCCACAATGCTGCGCACTCGGATGCGGTCGCTCACTCCGCGGATGCCCGGACGCAGGGCGCACATTCCGCGCACGATCAGATCAATTTCCACGCCCGCCTGCGAAGCCCGATAGAGCGCTGCAATGATGTTCTTGTCCAGCAGAGCATTCATTTTGGCGATGATGCGCGCCGGCCGCCCCAACCGCGCATGATCGCTCTCACGGGCAATCAGATCCAGAGAATTTTCCGCAATGTTCACCGGCGACACCATCAGCGGAGCGTAGCTGTTGTGCTCGGAATAGGCGGTTAGAAAAGCAAAGACGTTATGCACCGCATTGGTGATTTCCGCATCCGCCGTCAGCAGGCTCAGGTCCGTATAGAACTTTGCCGTGGTCGAGTTGTAATTCCCGGTTCCCAGATGCGCGTAGCGCCGCGAAACCCCATCCGGATCCCTGCGCACCAGAAGCGAAAGTTTGCAATGCGTTTTAAGCCCTACCAGGCCATGAAACACCTGCACTCCGGCATCTTCCAAATCGCGCGCCCAGCGGATGTTTGAAGCCTCGTCGAACCGCGCCTTCAACTCCACCACGGCGGTCACTTCTTTCTTGGCGGCAGCGTCGATCAAGGCCCGCACAATCACCGAATTTTCACTGGTTCGGTAAAGAGTTTGCTTAATCGAAAGGACATTCGGATCTTCGGCAGCCGCTTCGATAAACGAAACCACGGTATGGAATGAATCGAAAGGGTGGTGCAACAACACATCGTGCCGCCGGAGTTCCTCGAACAAGTCCTGCGACTTCGCGGTTAGCCGCAACTCCCGCGGCACAAATGGTTTGAACTTGAGATCCGGACGGTCGGTCTGTTCGTAAATGTTGAACAGTCGTGGAAGGTTGACCGGGCCATCCACGCGAATTACCTGCCACGGTTCCAGTGCAAAATTCGTGCGCAGGCGCTCGATGATCTCAGGGTCGGCCTCGGCTTCGATTTCGAGTCTCACCGCATCACCCTTGCGCCGATTGTGCAATTCGGTTCGGACAGACTCCAGCAGATTGCGCGACTCTTCCTCCGCCAGATACAGGTTGCTGTTGCGAGTCACACGAAAGGCGGCGGAGGAAACGATCTCGTACCCGTTGTACATGCGAGCCGCGTGGAAGGCGACCAGGTCGGCAAGAAAAATAAAATCCGTCGTCCCTTCCGACGGCAGTCTTACCAGGCGCGGCAGCGCACGTGGAACCGTCACTACCCCCGTGTATGTCAGCGACGACCGCCGGCGGCGTCGCAGCAGGAAGCCCACACACAGAGCCTTGTTAATCACGCGTGGAAAGGGATGTGCGGGATCTATCGTCACCGGCGTCAGTAGAAGATCGAGTTCGCGCTCGCAGTAGTCCTCGACGAAAGCACGCACCGGCGTCAGCAGCAGGTCGAGTTCGCGTTCGCAGTAGTCCTCGACGAAAACACGGGCGTTCTCGTCCAGTTCATGCAAGCTCAGAACGCGAATTCTCTTTTCCGCCAACTGCGGCCGCAGCTTTTCGTTCCAGCACTGATACTGCTCGCCGACAAATTTGTGCAACTCTTCGGCAACCAGATCGCGCTCTTCGAGCAGCGTCAGCCCGTCGGGACCAGCCTCGGTGTATCCGTCTTCAATCTGCTGCACCAGGCCCGCGACTCGTACTTCAAAAAATTCGTCGAGATTGCTGGCGCTGATGGAAAGAAACTTCAACCGCTCGAGCAACGGATTGCTTTCATCCTGCGCCTCTTCCAGCACGCGCCGGTTGAACTGCAGCCACGAAAGCTCGCGGTTGATGTAATAAGCCGGATTGTCCACCGAAGCGCGCGCCATACCGAATCAAGGGAGAGTAGAGCGAAAGTGGCAGACCGGCGAGAAACGTTCGCCTGCCGCCGGAACCAGTATAAAGCAGTTAACTCCCGGGGTCTTAGAAGGAATCTATCTGGCAAGTGTTAAAGGAGTATGAAAAGCAGGCTTCAAGCCTTAGGCTTTAGCTTCTAGGCTTCAGGTAGATTTCAGAACCGGCGCAAGAGCGTCCGCCACCACAGTTGCCATGCGGCGCGTCCCCTCGGGAAGCAGGTGCAACCCATCCGAGGTCGCGTTTGCGCCGCCTATGACACCAGTAAAATATCGCTTCGGTATCAGCCAGACTCCGTACTTCTTTGCAAGCCGCCGCTGAATCTGGCCATACGAGATTCGATCCGGTAAGAGTGGTAATTCGAACATGACGACGGTGCGACCTGGCGCGGTCACTTTTTGCAGAACCGCATCGAGTGATCGCCCAAATTGAACGGAAGGCACTCCCCCCATCAGATCGTTTCCGCCCATCTCTATGAGTACGACTCGATCCTCCGATTCGACCTTAGCCGCCATTCCCAGCCCCTCTGCCGTGAAGGCTCCAACACTAGATAAATTCTTGACGCGAATACCAGTGGTAGCCTGCATTACAGTCGGCCATGGTGGCACTCGCGGATCGATACCGGCCGAGATTGAATCGCCGATGATAACCAAGTGGTCGCTCGGCATCCCCGAGATCAACGGAAGACTTCGATGCTGCAGTTCGAATCCTGAAAGAACTATCAGCATCGCCGCCAGTAATGCGGTGGCAAGACGCTGGGCCCTGCGCCCCACGGACAGATTTGTCGCGACATACCACAACAGAAATGTTGCTACGAAAACTACATCAACTGTCCACGGAAACGGCGGGCAAGCCATGATGATCATGATCAGCGCGAGCCAAGCTGCGACGTTCCGCAACCGCAAAAGCCAACGCTGTTGCAGGCAGGGGCTGATTAAGATTGCCAGCATGAGTATGGCTGCACCCGGATAGAGTGACTCGCCGGAAGCGAAGTACAGGACAATAGGATTCATCGCGGAGATGGTATCAGCACATTGGCTCCGCGAGTAATGGGGCCTGGAAGTCCTGAAGCCCGAAGCCCAAAGCCGGTTCTTTCAGTGCCCCGAATCCAGCCTGGCAATCTCCTGCGCGAACAGCGGATTGGCCGGAAATTGGTCGCGAAGGTTGGCCAACAGTTCACGTGCGCGTGGTTTCTGGTTCTCGTGCACGTAAGCCATGGCCAGAAGAATGTTGGCAAAGGGAGCGAGATAGCGTCCGTGCGCGGCGGCCAGTTGCAGTTCTTTGATTCCCGCCTGCTTGTCGCCGGAAATCCCACCCAGGCGGATCAGCCAGCGCATGGGCGCGTTCAGGCTGCCAATGATGAACTTACTGAAACCGCTCGCCAGATAGGCATCGTAACAATTGGGGTCCACCGCCAAAGTCTGCTCCGCCCACGCCGTAGCCTCTTTCGTGAACTTCAAAGAAGCTAGGCTGCGTTTCTCAATCAACGCCGCGTAGTCGCCTTGCAAGCCGGAGGTAAGGGTCAACGCAAACAGCGCGTCGCGGTCTTTCGGATTCTTCGCCAACCGACCATGAGCAATGCCTTCAGCTTTCTGGATGGCGGCATTGAAGCTATCTCGGATCGCCGGGTCGGTGTTCAGCTTTGGACGGTTTTCAAATCTCTTATCGCTCTCAAAGAACTGCGCCTCCAGCACTCCCAGTCGGTGGAATTCGGAAAATAACAGCCCAGCGGCATCGGCCGTGGGACCCATCGGGTCATCGGGATGGCTCAGCTCCCACGCCGCGAAGATATTGTGGGCGCCATTGAAGTCCAAGCTGTAAAGGAGTTGGAAACCGCGGTCGAGGGGAGGGCGGGTGATCGCGGCATCCGCAGCCAGCGCAGGCAGCGCACCTAGTATCACCATCAGCGCAGCCAGCCAGATTAGACTCGCAATTCTCATTTACGCGCTTACAAGTATAGATGCGTGCCGCTCACCCCTTCAGCCCTTCGAGTGTAAAAGAGTTGTCAATAGCGGTCCCGGTTTGGCAGTCGATCGGCTACAGTTTCAAAGTGACCGACTCCTCACCATCAATTCTGCGAGCTTACAATCCCCACCCTTCGCTGCTGGCATCCAACATCAGATGTTTCGCCAGG
>WNFC01004758.1_pt1 | contig 21154 bp, 21 predicted proteins | sample 5400541 | NCBI WGS metagenome assembly WNFC01 (sample SAMN13153342, study PRJNA577476) | soil metagenome | isolation source: 120 cm saprolite under Douglas fir tree site 2 hole 2 replicate 1 | place: USA:California | collected 2015-04-18
TGTGTGCTACAACGCTGGATATGGGGAGTCCAGCCTGGCGCGAGGCTAACGCCGACAAGGTCCGCGGCTATTGGCGCGCTTGGTACTACCGCAATCACGAAGCTGTCGGCGTGGCGAGGCGGCGCCGCAAGATCGACGTTCGGCAGTTCATCCAGGAGTACAAAGCCGCATACGCATGCGTCGATTGCGGCGAGGCTCACCCGGCGACGCTCGATTTTCACCATCTCGATCCGTCAGAGAAAGAACGGTCGCTGGGCGACATCGGCAAGTACGGTTGGTCGCGCGCCAAAGCACTCGCCGAGATCGCCAAGTGCGTCATCCTGTGCGCCAACTGCCACCGCAAGCGGCATTGGGCAGAAAGCCGTGACGCTTGCGCCCAAGAATTCGAGCGTCACGCCAAATTGTGACACTGCGGTGACGCTTTTTGGCCTCCGTGTGACGCTTTCGGGCTTCGGTGTGACGCTCCGCGTGACGCCTGGTGTGGACACTGGGCTCCATGAAGACATGTGGGCGGTGTGGCCGAAGCCTCGCCTTAAGCGAATTCAACTCGAAGAACCGCGCCAAAGGGACCTGGCAGTCGTACTGCAAGCCCTGCAATCGACAGTACCAGCGCGAACACTACCTCCAGAACACGGCCTACTACATCGGCAAAGCGCACACGCGAAACCTGTCCGAGCGGGCCGACATTCGGCGGCGACTGCTCGAGCACCTGTGGGCTCATCCGTGTGTCGACTGCGGGGAGCAGGATGCGGTCGTCCTGCAATTCGACCATGCCGATCCGACGCTGAAGTCGGCTGAAATCGCGGTTCTGGTCAGGCGCGGAGTTTCGTGGCGTAGAATCAAGGCCGAGATCGACAAGTGTCTCGTCAGGTGCGCCAACTGCCATCAGCGGCGCACCGCGCGGCAGTTCGGCTGGTACCGACTCTGGTCGATTGATTTTGCGCTCGTAGCTCAACGGATAGAGCATCAGCCTTCGAAGCTGGGGGTTGGGGGTTCGAGTCCCTCCGGGCGCACCCTCCGCTGCACAGAGAGCGGCGTCGCGCAGCTCCGCGGAATTGCGTCGGCGGCGCTCTGCCTGGTGGTGGCTTTGGCTCTCTGGCCGCCAGATCTGGTGCGGGCGGCGCCAGCCGCTGACTGCATCGCACGGTCAGCCAGCGGACCTGGCCACTCACCTTCAGCCGCTGATCCAGGCACTGTGTGAATCGAGCCAGGCGGGCGCGAGCGGCCTTGACCCGCCGAGCCAGCACCAGCAGGATCCTCGAGCTGATCGCCGAAACACTGGCACTGCTGGCCATGGCCGACCCGGGCTACGGCTACTCTGCGGCAAGCTACTCGCCGAGGGCTAACCCGGGCCTCACCAAGCCCTTAGCTCACGGCGTGCGCTCCATCTCGCGTAGGACCCGCACGCGCGTTAGGGCAAGCGCGAAGATCAACATGGCGGCACCCAGCGTCGCGACTGTGGACACGAAGCCGAACACCTCGATGGCCGTGCCACCGGCGGCCATGCCAAGCGGCTGGGCGATTTGCGCGACCGCCGAAAACGTGCTGAACACCCGCCCGCGCATTTCGGGCGGGATGCGTTCGTGGCGCACGGTCACCAGCAACGGATTCAGTGGTCCGGCAACAAAGCCCGTCACCAGAAAGACTCCCAGAACCAGCGGCAAGGGCAGGCCGAGCACGAGCGCCGCAAAGTCGAAAGACACGGCGAGATAGCCCGCCAGCCAGAGTTGCCGGCGCTTGAAGCGGTGGCCAACCAATCCATACGCGACCGCGCCGCCGACCGAGCCCAGACCCAGGCTGGCCAGAAGCAGCCCAAGGGCAGCCGCGTTGCCGTACGTGTCGCGGGCGTAGACGGGCAGGATCACCGCAAACAGGGGCCCGAGCAGGAAGTTGGTGATGGTCAACTGGACCGCCAGTACCAGCAGTAGCCGGTCATGGGCCAGCGATCGCAAACCCGCCGTGAGCTGGCCAACGATGGAGGACTCGGTATCAGAACGCGGTGCCCCCAACTGGGGCACGGCCAGGCGGACCAGGGCCGCCGAAAATACAAACGTGGCGGCGTCGAGCCACAGCACATTGGCTGCACCCATGAACGTCACCAGCACACCAGCCGCGGCGGGACCCACGAGCAGCGCCATGTAGGTAATGCCCTCGAAGATCGCGTTCATGCGTTCCAGGCGCCAGCCGGCCATCTCGGCAAGTTCGGGCAGCATTGCGCGGCGAGCGGTCAAGCCCGGGATCGCCAGTAGCCCGCCGACGAAGACCAGTGCCAGGATTTGCCAGAAGGCGAGGCCACCGGTGGCATATAGCAGCGGAATGGCGGCGATGCCGGCGCCGCTGACCAGGTCGGCGGCGATGCTGACCCGCCGATAGCCCAGTCGGTCGATGACCGCGCCGCCCAGGATGCCACTCACGAACTGCGGCAACGCCAGAAATGAGCCGGTCAGGCCAGTCTGCGCGGGACTGCCAGTCACCTGCAGGACGAACCACGGCAAGGCCACCAGAGTCAGCTGACTGCCGATCAGGGACACGGCTGTAGCGGCGACTAGCGCCAGGGCCGGCATCATGTCCTCGCGAGTCCGCGGCCGATCGGTGAAGGGCTCAGCCATCAGGTGCAAGGGGCGTGGGCATGGCAGACGCGATTGTCATCGGCGGCGGGGTCATGGGTCTGGCGGCTGCGCGCGACCTGCGGCGACGCGGATACACCGTCACGCTGCTCGAACGCGCCCAACCCGGACGCGCCGCGTCGTGGGCTTCGGCCGGGATCATCGGGGCGACGCTACGCGATGAGTCCGACCCAAGCTATCACTTGCGGCGAGTGAGCCGCGAGTTGTGGCCCGCATTTGCCGAGGCGGTTCACAGCGAGTCGGGCATGGACCCGGAGTACCGCGAAATGGGTTGTTTAGAGCTCGCCAGCGACGCCGCTGAGCTTTCTGGACTGCACCGAGCGGCGCAGCGGCAGACCAACCGCGCGGCGCAGGAGCGGCAGCCTAACGTGGCGCAGCAGCATTCGAGCGGCGAAGACAAACTTGAGCTTCTCGACGCGAAGCAGCTCTGCGCGCTGGAGCCAGCTTTGAGCCCCGATCTGGCGGGCGGCTTGCTGGTGCCGGGCGGCAACGTCGACAACCGCCGGTTGTGCAAGGCGTTGGAGATTGCGGCTCGTCGGGCAGGCGTTCAAATTGAAACAGGCGTCGAAGTCACCGGCGTTGCGACGGCGGGCGGCCACGTCCGCGGCGTCGAGATCGGCGACGGCCGCCGCGGCGCGGATCTGGTGGTGCTCGCCGCGGGCGCGTGGTCGGCGACCATCGCCAACCTCAAGCCACTGCCGCCGGTTGCGCCGCAGCGCGGGCAGATCCTGGCGCTCGACCAGTCCAGCGTCGGCATCAGCCACGTGCTGCTCACACCTGGCGACCCATACTTCGTCCCACGCGCCGACGGGCGACTGGTGATCGGCGCCACGCGTGAAGAGGCCGGCTGGGACCCGAGCCTGACCGCCGGAGGCGTCGCCTGGCTGCTCAACCGAGCCATGCAAGTCGTGCCAGCGTTGAAAAACTGCCCGATCGCGGAGATGTGGACCGGCTTCAGGCCAGCCTCAGCCGACGGCTTGCCGATCATCGGCAGAGGCGCACTCGAGGGACTCTATTTTCTGACCGGCCACGGACCGAGCGGCATCGCTCCACTGCCTGGCTCGATCGCGCTCTTGATGGCGCTGATCCACGGCGAGGCGCCGCCGCTGTCACCGGTGGCATTCGATCCGCTGCGGTTCGAACGCGACAAAATCAGACGCTGACGAAATCAGGCGCTGACGGCAGTCTGGGCCAGCGGTTCGGTGACACCGGCCAGGCGGCCATTGGCGTACAGCAGCAGGCGCGTCGGGCGGACCGTGACGCCATCGTTGGGGACCGATTCTGACTTCGGCACAAACGCCAGCAGACTGGCGCCGTCGACGCTCAGGCTGACGCGCCGATAGTGGCCCAGGTCGATGTCGCTCTCGATCCGCGCGGGCACGCCCTCGCCATGCTGTTCGAGCACCAGATCTTCAGGGCGGATGCCGCACACTAACTGGCCGGCAGAAACGCCGGCGCTATCTGGCACAGGGGCGGTAAATGGTCCGGCCCTGAGCCAACCCCGCGAGTCGACGCTCGCATCCAGCCGATTCATGGTGCCGATGAAGGTGGCCACGAATAGCGTCGCCGGTCGGGCGTAAATCTCCTGGGGCGTGTCCATCTGCTCCAGGATGCCGGCGTTCATCACCGCGATCCGATCGGCGATCGACATCGCCTCTTCCTGGTCGTGGGTGACGAAGACCGTGGTGATGCCGACCCGGCGCTGAATGGTCGTGAGCTCGGTGCGCATGTGGACGCGCAACTGGGCGTCGAGGTTCGACAGCGGCTCGTCGAGGAGCAAGATGCGCGGCTCGAGGATGAGCGCGCGCGCCAGAGCAACGCGCTGCTGTTGGCCGCCGGACAACTGCCCGGGGTATCGCGCGCCCATTGCCGGTAGGCCTACCAGCTCGAGCGTGGCCGTCACTCGAGAGGAGATTTCCGAGCGCGGACGGCGACGTACCTGCAGACCGAAAGCGATGTTGTCCCACACGCTCATGTGCGGCCACAGCGCATAGCGCTGGAAGACCATCGCCGTCGGCCGCCGCTCGGGCGGCTGGTTCAGGATGCTGACACCGTCGATACGCACATCGCCGCTGTCTGGCTTGAGGAAGCCGCCGATCATCCGCAAGGTCGTCGTCTTGCCGCAGCCCGACGGACCCAGCAAGCACACGAACTCACCGTCGTTCACTTCGAGTGACAGGTCCTGAACGGCCGGTTCACCGCCGCGGCCGTATTGCTTGGCCAGGTGGTCCAACTGCAAACGGGCCATCGACGCTATCGGCCTTTGAAGCCCGCGGCCAGGTAACCAGCCAGCAGAAAACGGCGCGAAATGAGCAGCAAGATGACTGATGGCGCGGACAGCAGGATCGAAAAAATCGCGCCGACCGGCTCGGGGTAATTGACAACCAGCGTGTACATCAGCGTCGGCATGGTGACGATATACGGCGAACCGACGATCAGCGTGCCCTGCGCCTCGTCGAACGCCCCTAGAAAGGCCAGGAACGAGGCGACGACGATAGCCGGCATCGCCAGTGGCAGGGTGATGCTCCAGAACACGCGCAGCGGACCGGCGCCGGCGTCGCGCGCGGCATCTTCCAGCTCGCGAGCGACGCTGTCGAAGCCGGCCGCAGGAATCCACACCATGGCCACCAGGGTGCCGACGAGCTGGATCAACACGACACCCCAGTACGTACCCATCAGGTTCAAGCGGAAAAAGAGGGTCGCAATGGCCACGTACAGGCCAATCTTGGGGAACGCGCAGTGATGAAGCTCCACCGCACCGCCTGGCCGACGTCGCCATTGGTCAGGACCCAGTCCCACCACTTCAGCGAGGCGGACTGCGGGATGATGTTGGGGTAGCGCCATTCGTCAGCAAAAGCCCACAGCAGCAGGGTAAGCAATGGCAGGAGCAGGAACGTGCTGAGCGCAAACACCAGGATCAGCCCCATCGCCCGCCGAAATTCGGGCACATCCCAGAACCAGGCCCAGCGCATGCCAGGCGCGGCGACGCCGCCGTGAGTCGCCGTGCCCGCGGCAGTCACAGAATCACCGCTTGCTTGCTGCTGCGCGAGGTTGCCCACACGTACAGCACGCCGGCCACAGCGGCAATAGCGAATAACAGGACCGCCATGGCGACTGCTGGCTGGGGCTGGTTGTAGTTCGAGAAGTATGCCTGGATCGCTACCCCGATCATCTGTGGCGCGTTCGGGCCGATCAGGAACGGGATGGTGAAGCTGCCGACGACGCCGATGAACGTGAACGTCAGCACGATGAGCAGCGGGACCAGGTTCATGGGCAGCACGATGCGCCACAGCACGGTCAGAAAACCCGCGCCGACGTCGTGCGCCGACTCGATCAGCTCCTGCTCGATGCCGTCCAGGCCCGAGCCAAGCATCAACACTGCGAACGGGATGTTGAACCAGACCTGAGTGATGACCACGCCCCCTGGTTTGTAAGCGGGTGACGCGTATGGCAGCCCGATTGCGTGCAGAATGGCCGCCAGGACACCGCGATCCACATAGAACGTAATCGCCGCGTATGAGGCGATGACCACCGGCACGAACATCGGGATCAGGTACAGCGATCGGACGATTTGCGGCAGGCGACCTATGCCGAATCGGACGTAGAGGGCCAGGACATACGCGACGATGGCAACCAGGACCACCGAGAGCAGGCTGATCCACACGGTCAACCACAGGTCGTCGCGAATGAACGGGCTGGCCAGAAGGTCGCGATACACATCGAGCGTCGGCGTCAGGCTATTGACGAGATGCTGGCCAGTGCTGAAGGTGAGGTTGTCGCTCGGGACGATGCCGAGCGAAAAGATAGTGGCCTGAATCGCCGGGTAGACGATCAAAAACAGCAATACGCCGATAGGGGGTGCGACCATAGCCAGGCCGAGCGCCGCCTCCCGCCACCGATCGGCGCGGTCAGCAGCGACGTGAGCGCGAAGCGTCGATGTTTTCGCCGCCACAGCCACCGCTCACCCGCCCTTCAGCGCGCCGCGCACGACTTTGCTTCCGACGGCGTCACACTCGAACTAGGCGGGCGGCGGGGTGCCGGCGACCTTCTCGTACCACAGTTTGTTGCGATCGTTGTTGAACTGCGGGCTGAATTCGAAGCTGTATGCCTTGGCGACGTCTGCGTACTTCTTCTGTACTGCGTCAGGCATGTACTTCCAGTCCACCCCCGGGTAGCCATTAATCTGATCGACGATCACGCTCTGCGGCTCAGGAGTCAGCAGCCAGTTCAAGAACTCATACAGCACTTCTTTGTTCTTGCTGTCGGCTGGGATACCTAGATACGCGGCGCTACCGGCGAACGGCGGATCGATCTGCAGCAGCTTCACCTCTGGAGGCAGTAGCTTCTGCGACAGATAGCTCAGACTCTGGTCCGACCAGACGGGCGCCATCGAAATCGAGCCCTTGCCGAGCGTCTGCAAGACCGGAATGTTGCCCGCGGGGTAGAAGCCGTTGTTGAAGATGTGCGGGTGCAGGTCCTTGAGCGTCTGCCAGCCCTTCTCCCACATGGCTTCCTTGGTCTCGTCGTACTGGGTTTGGAAGAAGCTGAGCTGGTCTTGCGGGATGCCGAGCTGGAGCACTCGCGTGGTGAAGTTACCGCCTGAGCCGCCTTTGTCAGGCGGGTTGTAGGTGAACTTTCCATCGTTGCTCTTGACCCAGGTGATGAGATCGTCCAGCGTTCTGGGCGGATCTTTCACGTCGGCGCTGTTGTACGCGAGGATCACCGAGCTGGCGCGGTACGGCACACCGAAACTGCCGAATCGGTCCACGGTATCTTTTGGCACCTTGTCGAGGTTAGGAATCTCCTTGGAAGTCACTTTCTGGATCAGGCCGGCACTGCCGCCTTGAGCCAGGCGCCCGGTTTCCTCCCACAGGTCCACCCCCGAGACCGCGTTGGCCTGCTTGGCGGCAGCGAGCTTGTCGAAGACGGCCTGTGCGCTCAGCGCGTGCTCATCGAAGACCAGGGTGAAATTGATGTTCGGCTTGACCTTCTTGTAGGCGGGGAGCAGTTGCTTCTGCCACAGGTCGCGGATATTGACATCGCCACCGACATACAGGTTGATATCGCCGGTGGCGACCGCCGCGGGCGCCGTCGTCGGGGCAGCCGCGGGAGCAGTTGTCGGGGCCACGGCGGGCGCCGTCGTCGGTGCGGCTGGTTTAGCGGCCTGAGCTGCAGCAGTGGGCTGCGCGGCGGCGGGTGGCGCGGCTGTCGGGGCCGCCGCGGGCGTTGTCGGGGAACCGCACGCCTCGAGCAGCGCTGCCGTGCCAACGGCCAACGAGCCCCGGCTCGCCAGGAGCAGAAACCGTCTACGACTGGTGAGGTTCTTGAACATTGGGATCGCCCCCCCGGCCTCTTGCTTAAATTCACCGCTCAGGATGCCTGACTTTGGCGTTCGATACCAGCGCGCAATATTCAAGAGCGAGTTAACAGACGCAGCGGAGTGACGATGCGCGGGTCGTCGCTGGCGATGACGTCGACGCCGATCTGGGCGAAATAGCGCGCTTCGTCGGCGTCGTTGGTGTGCGGCGTCATCACCAGCAGCTCTGCCAGATGAAAGGCGTCAATCAGCGCCGGCTCTATCGGCCTGAAACAGGGATGGGCGTACGTCACACCGAGTTCGTGGCAGGCGGCGATCATCGCCTCAGTCCGTCCCCGCCAGTCCACGCTGAACAGGATGCTGCGCGTGACATCTGGAGCAGCCCGGCGGAGTTCGGCCACCAGGTCCAGCGCGGCTGACCCTGAGATCAATTGCACGCCCTGCGCCTCACCACCGCGGATCAAGTCGCCCAGGGCCCGTCCGGTATGGTCGCCCTTGAGCTCGACATAGATGCCCATCCTGCCACGCACCAGGTCGAAGACGTCTGAGAGTCGCGGAAGTTCGGTTTCGAGAACGGGATCCAGGACAGGGTCGTGCGTGACGACCAGCGAGCCGTCGCGGGCCAGGTGCACGTCGAGCTCCGAGTAGTCCACGCCGTGCCGCATGGCGATCCGAAACGCCTCGAGCGAATTTTCGGCAGCCAGGGCGCTGGCGCCGCGGTGGCACACCGTGATGGGTGCGGTCACGCCGCCGTGCAGATGACGCACTCGGAATGATCTGGCGCCTCTAGCATTGGTCAGGATGATAGGCGGAACAAATCCATACGAGGCCAGCGGGTACCAGGTGCTCAAGATCGAGACGCATCTGCACACCCTGCACAGCGACGGGCAGCACAGCGTCTCGGCGATGTTCGAAGCCTGCCGCTCGGCCGGCTATGACGCGGTCGCACTGACCGACCACAACACGCTGAGCGGACTCGACGAGGCGATCGAGGCCGCCGAGTTACTGGGCCTCATCTGCGTGCCGGGCGTGGAAGTGACGACGTTTCGCGGCCACGCCGTGGTCCTCGGAATCTCGCGCGTGCCTGAATGGCGGGATCTCGAGACACGCGGCATGGATTCGCTTGCCAACGAGGTGCATGCCGATGGCGGCCTGCTGTGTGTGGCGCACCCGGCTGCATTTGGTTCGCCCCTGTGTAGCGGCTGCGCCTGGGAGTGGCCAGTACGGCCAGCCTCGGTCGATCTGTGGGAAGTCGCTTCCGCGCCGCGTGCGAGCTCCGAGGTTTCACTCGCATTGTGGCGCCAGCTGATCGCGGCGGGCGGGCACGCTGCGCCGGTTGCCGCGGGCGACGTCCACTCCATCTCGGCCGCGGCCCGGCAAAAGGCGTCGACCTACGTGTACGTTCGCGAGCGGCACGCGGCCGGAGTGGTCGAGGGCCTGCGCCAGCGACGAGTCTTCGCCTCGACCGGGCCGCGACTGGACTTCTGGCTCGAGGACGATGACGGCAATGTTGGCCTCGTCGGCAGCCGCGTCAGTCTCGATCATGGACACTGGACGCCGCGGGTATCGGAACCGGCAATCGTGCGCGAGATCGAGCTAGGCGATGGTGGACATTGCTTCTACGCCGAGCTCCGCGGGCCCGATCAGCGGCCCACAGCGATCTCGGCCTCGATCTGGATCGACAGCTCGCACTGATCCGAGACAACGGTGTGGGCGCTGACCGTCAGTGTCCACGCGCCCGGCGCAAGTGGGCCAACCACGAGGCCCGGCGAAGCGAAGCGCGATCCGAGCTGGAGATGCTGGTCAGCTGAATGGCGGTGGCTTGCGCCTCTGTAGACGCCGTGCGCATCGTCCAGCGAGATCGTCAGCAGGTTGACGATACGCGCGCTCCTGGCCACCGCGCTGTGCGCAGCCGACCAGCGCTCAGCCACTGAGTCGCCTACCCGGGTGGCCAGGACGGCCGTCTGCTGGGCAAGCGCCGCTTCGGCCAGCGCGATCGACGCTTGCGTACCGAGTCGTTTGGGAGCGTAGCGTACCCTGATATCGAGTTGGCTCGAATCAGGCGGAACTTGAAAGAGATACTGGCGATGCGTCTGGTGGTCGGCTGGTGTCAGGTTCTCGCGTATGTCGAGTAGCTGGGCCTCGGTCACTCAGGCGACGTCGCGTTCCCCGCGCGAGCTGGCTTGCTCGACGGCCGCCACCAGGTGATCGACGTCGAACGGCTTGGATACGACGCGCGAGACACCCAGACGATTGTAGGAACGCGGCAAGGCGGGATTCACCGACACGACGACGATCGGGATCGGCGCGCCGCCGGTTTTCTCCTGATACGTCTCCATGAATGCCCAGCCGTGCATGACCGGCATCAGCAGATCGAGGACCATCACGTCCGGCCGCACCATGTCCAACTGCTGCAGCGCGTCGGAACCGTTGGCAGCCGGCAAGACGCGAAAGCCATTGTCCTCGAGTACGTCCGAGATGACTTCGCGAATGGATGCGTCGTCCTCGACGACGAGGACAGTCTGCCTCTCCGCGGTTATCACAATATAGAATCGTAAGACACCGCATCCGTCACTGTTTAGCGAAAGCGCACTTCGAGGCTGAAGATTTAGCGTCTGTTTCGTATCGACCGAGTAACGCTTTGTAACTGCTACCCGGGCGCGTAGCCTGTGCCGAATAACCGTGTATTACGGCTGGGTGTTGGTGGTCACGCTGGGCGTGACCGAGACCATTTCCTGGGGCGTTCTGTACTACGCCTTCGCGGTCTATCTCGCACCCATCCAGACCGAATTGGGCTGGTCGCGTGGGGACATGACCGGCGCCTTTTCACTCGCCCTGCTGCTGGCCGGACTGACCGCCATCCCCGTCGGCCGCTGGCTGGATCGCCACGGGCCGCGCTTGCTCATGACCATCGGCTCGATCGTCGCGACGCTGCTCGTCCTGGCCTGGTCGCGCGTCGCCAGCCTGGAGCAGCTCTACCTGATCTGGGCCGCAATCGGCCTGACGATGTCCGCGACGCTGTACGACCCGGCCTTCGCCACCGCGACCCGCTGGTTCGAGCGTCAGCGCGTCCGCGCACTGACGGCCATCACCCTGATGGCCGGCTTTGCCAGCACGATTTTCATCCCGTTGGCGGGCTGGTTGGTGCAGGCCGAAGGCTGGCGTCAGTCGCTGGCAACCCTGGCCGTCATCCTGGCGATCGGCACGATCGCGCCCCACGCGCTGCTCCTACGCCGCCGGCCCGAGGACCTGGGCATGCACCCTGACGGCGAACCGATGGTGCAGCGCCGCGGTGAACCGGTGCGCCCGCCGGGTATGCCCGTCGGCCAGGCGCTACGCCATGCCTCGTTCCGCTGGCTGGTCGTGGCCTTCTGGCTGGCGACCCTCTCGACCATCGCCGTCGGCGTCCACATCCTGCCCTACCTCGAAGACCGCGGTTACGACGCGACGTTCGCCGCGAGTGTCACGGGCTCGATCGGCGCCATGCAGGTGCTCGCGCGACTGCTACTCGCGCCATTCGGCAACCGACCCAACCCGCGTCTGCTGGCGGCGTCGATCCTGGCGCTGCAGCCGCTCTCACTGGCCGTCCTGCTGCTGGTGCGCACGACGCCCGGCATCTTCCTGTTCGTCGTCCTGTTCGGGGCGCAGCGCGGTTTGAGCACGCTGGCGCGCCCCGCCCTGCTGGCCGAGCTGTACGGACGCGCCGAGTACGCCAGCATTGCCGGGGTGCTCCAGTTCGCGCTTTCGCTGGCTCAGGCCGCGGCCCCAGTTGGCGCAGGCATCGCCTACGACCTGTCGGGGAGCTACGAGCCTGTCTTCTGGGCACTGGCGGTCATCTCGGCACTTGCGGTTGTGGCCATGCTCCCCGCGCGGGCAAAGCCCGGCGAGCTACAGTCACGCACGTGACCGAACCGATTGGGTTGTCGACTTCCTGGAATGGACCAGGCAGCAACTCTGAGAACCTTCTTGAACAGGGCCGCGTACTTGGTTTCCGACGGATCGAGGCGTACGCTCACTTCACCATCGATGCATTGCGTGCGCTCGCGGCCGCCGCGGCCGAGCGCGGCATGCACATCGGCAGCCTGCACGGACCTTGCCCGCTGGCTCAGCCGCCGACGGGTGATTGGCTCGCCTCGACCAACCCGTCGGAGAGCGGCCGCGCTGTCGACGCCCATCGGCGCACCATCGACGCCGCGGCCGAAGTTGGCGCGAAAGCCATCGTCGTCCACCTGGGGAATACAGGGGTTGCAGCGCGCCAGTCGTCGATCTTCGACAGCATCGCGCGCTATGGGCGGCTCTCAGAGGAGCACGTACGTCTGCGCGACTCCGCCTGGAAGGAGCGCGAAGCGTCGAAGCGCCCGCATCTGGACGTGGCTCTGAAAAATATCCGGGCGTTGGGCGAGCACGCGCTCGGATCTGGCGTTCGGCTCGGCGTGGAGTGCCGCGACGGCTACCACGAGATTCCGAGCCTGGACGAAGTCGCTCTGGTTCTGGTGACCTGCGCGGGACTGCCCGTGGGTTACTGGCATGACGCCGGACATGGCGCCAAACTGGACTACCTCGGGTTTTTGGAGCACGAGGAATTCTTGCGCCGCTACGGCGCGCAGATCGTGGGTATGCACATCCACGACACGCATAATGGCCGCGACCATCTCGCGCCTGGGCAGGGCGATACCGACTTCAGCATGCTCGGGCGCTACTTGCGGCCTGACACGATCCGCACGCTCGAACTGCACCGCAGCGTTGCCGCGACCGATATCAGCCGGGCGCTTGATCTTCTGGAACCCCTGGCAGTGTATGGGGTGCGCGAAGGAATCCTCGTCGAGATGTGACGAGAAGTTAACTTCTAACTTCTAGCGATCGCTCCTTGTTGGGCGCGGGCGTGCCGTGCGGGTGGAGCAGGTTCTGAACGCCACGGACGCCTGGGATACGCCGCACGCGTTCTTCGAACTCGGCGATCTCGGCGACGTTCTCCACTTCGCCACGCAGGATGACCGTGCCGTGCTCGCTATTGATGTTCATATTGCCCTTGGGCACGTGCCGGTCACGGAACAGCTGACTCTCGACCCGCTGGCGGAGTGTCTCATCGTCGGCGACGTCGGTCGTGCGCGGCACCAGGTGGACGATGCGGTGCGACACGCCGTATGTTTCAGCCGCCGCGCCACGCCACGCGTGCCTGATGCTTCGACCGATGCGTCGGAGGCGGGCCGTGAACCGGTCGCGCAGCATGTGGCGGCGCCGTCGACCCCGCTCGCGATCGAAGAAAAACATAGCTAATGCACCGAAGATGCTCGAGCTCAGGCACATCCCGATGGCCCGGACCATGGCCGTGTCCCTCCGTTCTGTGTGGCACAGATGCGGCAAAACGCATGCCACGGCACACTACGTGCTGCTAGTACTGCCGGCGTGAGGCCCGAGGTGGACGGACCAACGCTTGGCGGTGCCATCGCTTCCGCGGCCGCATTGTCGGTTGAAGAACTGACGGCGGTGCTCGAGGAGTTACCCAGCGGCGTGATCATTGCCGACAGGCACGGTCGCCTCGTCGCGACCAATCGTGCCGCGCGACGAATATTGGGCGATTTCGCAACCACGGCGCGTTCGCTCATTGACGTCTCGATCGAGGCTGGGCTGCGCGAGGTCCGCAGCGGTCAGCTCGTGTCGCCCGAGACCAGTGTGCTGGCCCGGACGCTACGCGGCGAGGCTACTACAGATGAGGAGTACACCGTGGCCCGTGCGCCGGACAAGGCAGACCTGCGGTTGCGTGTTTCGGGTGTGCCGCTGCGAGATTGGCGTGGGGCGATTACTGGCGCGGTGGCGGTTTTCACCGATATCGGTGCCGACGCTGCGCACGCGGACCGTGTCGAACGCTTGTTTGAGATGGAGCGGCGGGCCCGCGCAGAGACCGAGCAGGCCCTGGCGCAGCTCGAGCAGGAGCTCGCCGAGCGGCTCCGCGCCGAGGACGCTCTGCAGGGCCATCAGCAACGCTTCCGCCTGGCACTCGAAGCCAGCCACATGGGCACGTGGGACTATGACCTCCCGAACGCGAGATTCACCGAATGGTCCCCGGAGATGGCCAGCCTGACGGGCCGGACCGTCGAATCGTTGGGTGTCCATAGCTCGATGGCTGACGCGTTCCTACCCGCGCATCCCGACGACCACCAGGCGTTCGAGCAGGCGATCAGCGACGCCTTGGAACGGGACGCTGGACTGCACATCGAAACGCGCTTCAAACACAGCCCGACGAACACGATCCGCTGGCTATTGCTGAAGGGCCAGGTGTATCGCGAAGTCAACAGCCGCCGACCGCTGCGCATGACCGGCGTCGGCATGGACATTACCGCGCAAAAGGAAGCTGAGGCGGCGCATCACGCGATGGCCCACGGCGAGCGCCTGCGCGCGCTGGGCGAGATGGCCAGCGGCATCGCCCACGACCTCAATCAATCCCTGGCGCTCATCTCCGGTTACGGCGATATGGCGCGCCAGGAGCTGCTCCTCGACAGGCCCGACCTTGGCCGCGTGCGCGAGATGGTCGGGATTACCGCCCGCGCGGCGCTCGAAGGCGGCCAGGCCCTGCGCGGCCTGTTGACGTTCGTGCGTAGCCAGGAGCTGCTCGCGGTCTCCGAGCGGTTCGACGTCGGCGAAGTCCTCCAGGATGTCGCCCGGCTGACCGCTCCCCGCTGGCGCGACGCGCCGCAGGTCGAAGGTCGACCCATCGAGCTCGATGTGTCCGCCGAGCCTGGCCTGTGGATCAACGGTTCGCCCGCTGCTTTACGTGAGGCGATCACGAACTTGATCTTCAACGCAGTGGACGCACTGCCGCGGGGTGGCGCAGTGCATCTCGTTACCTATCTCGATGGAGAGCATGTCGTGGTCGACGTGTGTGACACGGGTGAAGGCATCCCCAAGGACGTCCAGGTGCGCGTGTTCGACCCATTTTTCAGCACCAAAGGCGCACAGGGTACTGGTCTCGGCCTGCCGCAGGTGCGGTCGATCGTCGAACGCCACGGCGGCTCGATTGAGCTCCACTCGACGCCCGGGCGCGGAACAACATTCCGTCTGGTCTTCCCCCGCGCCGCGTCGGCCACCGACAGTGCCAGCAAGGCCGCCGAAACGGATGTCTCCGAACCTCAGCGCTGTATTCGTATCCTGGTGGTCGAGGACGAGGAGCAACTGGCGCGCATGGCCTCGTTAGTGCTGACGCAGCGTGGACACGAGGTGCTCGTCGCGTCTTCGGGCGAGGAGGCGCTCGAGCGACTGAAACGCGATCGCTTCGAGCTGGTCATTTCCGATCTCGGCCTGGGCTCGGGCAAGAATGGTTGGGATGTCGCCGCGGCGGTCCGCCAGCAGTCGCCCGGCACACGCTTCGTGCTGGTGACCGGCTGGGGCGCGGCGATCGACCCGGAGGAAGCCCGCAAACGGGGTGTCGACGAGGTGATTGCCAAGCCCTATCGCATCGCGGATCTTCGGCAAGTTGCCGATCGCGTGGCAGGTGGACTCGACAACGAGTAGATTGGATAGCGGCATGCGTGTGCTGATCGCCGAAGATGACGTCGGCATCCGCGAACTGCTGCACGACCTGATCGAGCGGCAGGGAAATTCCGCGGTCGTCGCCCGTGATGGCGAGGAGGCCTGGTCGCTGTTCAACGAGCAGGGCGCCGACGTCATCATCAGCGATTGGCTGATGCCGCGCCTGGAAGGTCCGGAGCTGTGCCGCAGGGTGCGCGACAGCGATGCGCCGTACGCCTATTTCATTCTGCTGACGGCCCTGGGCGACCAGCAACACCATCTCACCGGCCGCAAGTCTGGCGCCGACGATTACCTGGCCAAGCCCTTCGACATGGAGGACCTGGCGGCGCGCATGGTCACCGCCGAGCGGGTCATCACCATGCATCGGCGACGCGAAGCGCTGCTGCGTTTGGCGCGTCACGTGGCCACGGCGACCGAGCCGTCGGCCTTGTTTTCGACATTGCTTGACGAGGCGCTGCAGCTGAACCGCGCCGAGGTGGGCGTGGTCACGCAAGTCGGCGCTGACGGCACGAGCGCGATCGTCGCGCAGCAACTTGTGGGACTGAACGAGGACGACGCCCGTCGGCTGATGGATGGTCTGCGCACGGTCTCGGCGGCAGCCGCCAGCCAGCGCCGACCGGCAACAGAGGGCAGTAGTATCGCGGTCGCGTTGATCCATGAAGGTCAGCTGCTGGGAACGCTGGCGCTCGGGACACGCGATAGCCGGCGCGCCTTCACCCGCGAAGAGGCCGAGAGTCTCGAGACGATGGGCACGTTGTGCGCCGCGGCGCTGGCCGCGCTCGAGCGAGCCCGGCTCGAAGGCGTTCTGTTGGCGGCGCGCACCGCGCAGCACGAGTTGAACAATCGACTTGGCGTGGTGCTCGGCTACGCCGAGATGTTGGCTGAGTATCCGGGCTTGCCGGCGCCAATGGCCGAGCTCGTGTCCGAAATCGTCAGCGGCGCCAAAGAGCTCGCCGAAACCGTGGATCAGCTGCGCCGGGTGACGCGTATTCGAGAAACGCCGCGGCCAAGCCTGACGGGCTCGACGCTCGATCTGCATGAATCAGTCGCCTAGCAGTCAGGCCGACACCAGTCCCGGCCGCACGGTCTTGATCGCCGATGACGATCCACGGTTGCGCGCGCTGCTGATCTGGACCCTCGAGATGGGCCAGTACCGCGTCCTGGCGGCCGTCGACGGGCTGGACGCGCTGCAACAGGCGCACGAGCATCACCCCGACATGTTCGTCCTGGACGTCGGCATGCCGGGCATGAATGGCATCGACGTGTGCCGCCAGCTGCGGGCCGAGCAGGTCATCTCACCGATCTTGATCCTGACCGGCTTCGGCAGCGAAGAAGACAAAGTCGCTGGCCTCGAGGCGGGCGCCGACGACTATCAGACCAAGCCTTTTGGGACCAAGGAGCTGTTGGCGCGCGTCAACGCCCTGTTGCGGCGCACGAATGTCTACGCCAGTGACAGCGCCGGAGACGCGTTCGTCACCGGCGACCTGCGCGTCGATTTCGACCAGCATCTAGCCTACAAGGGCGGCCGGCCGCTGGATCTGACGCCGACCGAGTTCAACATCCTGGCCTTCTTGGCCAGGTCGCCTGGCGAAGTCCAGGACAGCCGGGCCATCTTGCAGAAAGTCTGGGGGCCGGCGTATCGCGACGAGGTGCACCTGCTGCGGGTCAACGTGGCGCGTCTGCGACGCAAGATCGAAGACGTCGCCAGCGACCCGCGGTTCGTGCTCACCCACTCGCGGGTGGGCTACTCGCTCGCGACAGACGTCGCGTCCTGACTAGAGCCGTTCGATCTCCTTTTCGAGCGTCCGAAAACCCTTGTGGACCTGACGCTCGATCTCGTTGAGGGCGATCAGCAATGCTGGGCGAACAATCGTCGGTAGGTTGTCGCCGAGCAGGTTGCGCACGTCGTCGGCGTCGTCGACGTGGCGGATATCGCGGACGAGGCGTCGCGCCGCTTTCTCTTCGGGTGCCGAGCGTGGGCGGAACAAGAAAAAGGCGCAGATCACGACTCCGAGGCCGATCAGCAGACCTTTCTGCTGCATCACGTCCGCCAGCATGGTCTGCTGGGTCAATTCTGAGGCCGTGAAATTGTCCGATGAAGACGTAGAGGACGTAGAAGAAGTGCTGGCCATAAACGTGTCTCCCTGGCTCCGTGCCAAACGACACGAATCGCAGCCCGCGTGCCGTCCGACCGATTCGCGCAATCTTCTCGAAACTGCAACTGTGGTTACCCTACTGTAACCGCCAGGCCAGGCCGCCGATGCTATGGTTTGGAGTGAGCCAAGTGCTCTCCAAGGAGGGACTGAATGAATCTCCGCGCTACGCACCGGCTCAATTGTCGGTGGCAAGTTGACAGATAGCGGCCCCATCGGCGAAAGACGCCGGGCAGGGGCTCCAGGCGGCACGCTGGACGTTCACTCGGGCCCATCGAGCACCACCTGATTCGGTGCCGGGGCCGATCTCAGAACCTGGGAAAGTAACGCGTCGCAGCACGTACCGCGAGAAGAACCTATCTCGCAAATTGAAACCCGGAGCGAAATGAAACGTTGATTTGTCGGGGGCCGCCTCTCATCTGAGGAGCGGCCCCCTTTGGTTTGCCCGCGGCGGGGTGATCCGGCCCGCCCAAGAGTGCGTACCAGAGGCGAAGGAGGAGGGGGTTCCCCATCGCTCATGGCTACCATCGCCGCTACCGATCGTCTCGAGGTGGGCAGCACCACGTCCAGCGCCTATGAACGCTTCGCTGGCGTGTGCGCCGTCCTGGTCGGCGCGCTGACGTTCCTGTATTCGGTCTCATTCATCATTCTCGTCAACGAGCCGCTGAGCAGCTTTTGCCTGCTGGCCAACGGCCTGCTGGCGAGTGCCGTGCTGGTCGCCCTGTACGAGCGGCTACGCGCCAGCGATGCTTCTTTCGCCCTGTGGGCACTCTTGCTTGGCCTGGCTGGCTCGATCGGCTCGGCGATTCACGGCGGTTATGACCTGGCCGGGGTGCTCCACCAACACGCCGCGGTCGACCCCAACCTGCCCAGCGCCATGGATCCGCGCGGCCTGCTGACCTTCGGCGTAAGCGGCCTGGCCCTGTGGGTCTTCGCCTGGTTGATCCTGCGCAGCGGTCAGTTGCCCAAACCCCTGGGCTACCTCGGTTACCTGGTGGCCGCGCTGCAGATCATCCTGTACCTGGGCCGGCTGATCGTCTTCGACGCCAAGAACCCGGTCATCGTCGTCCCGGCGCTCATCGCGGGTTTCCTGGCGACGCCCATCTTCTTCATCTGGTTGGGCGTTAGGCTATGGCGTGGTGCACGTGCATGACGCGGTGATCGTAGGTGCTGGGCCCGGCGGTTCGGCGACGGCACATTTTCTCAGTCGCCGGGGATTAGACGTGCTGCTGCTGGATCGCGCTGACTTTCCGCGCGACAAGACGTGCGGCGACGGACTCACCCCGAGGGCTTTACGCGTGCTCGACCAGATGGGCATCCTGGCTGATGTCACCCAACGCGCCTGTGCGGTGGATGCCTACTCGGTGGTAGCGCCGAACGGGCGCGCGACCTCGGCACCGATCTCCGCTGTACACGGCGCGCTGGTCGTCAAACGATTGCTTCTGGACGACATCATTCAGCGCCGGGCGCTGGCGAGCGGCGCCCACTTTACCAGTGGCGTGAACGTGAGCCGGGTCGAGCCAACCTCGACCGGTGCGCGCGTCTACACGGAAGATGGCCCGGCCTTTGAAGGCCGCGTGGCAGTCATCGCCACTGGCGCCGCGTTCGGCGTGCTGAGGCGTTCAGGTGTTTTGCGACGGCCACCGCGCACGATGCTCGCCGCGCGGGCCTACTTCGAAGACCTGCAGACCGACGTCGCCCGCAGCTTCCAGTTGCGATTTGATGGGGTACCCACGCCCGGCTATGGCTGGGTCTTCCCGATCAAAGGCAGAGCCGCGAATATCGGCGTGGGCTTTTTGCCGCGGCGTGGATCCGGCACCGCCGGCCAGGCGTTCCACCGCTTCATTCGCAGCACTGCGCTGCGGCCGATGCTCGAGGGCGCGCGCCAGGACGGACCGCTCAAGGGCTACCCGATTCGCGTCGATTTTCTCGAGTCGCCGACCTTTGCCGACCGTACTCTGCTGGTCGGCGAAGCGGCCGGGCTCGTCAATCCCCTGACCGGCGAAGGCATCGACTACGCGCTCGAATCCGGTTACATCGCGGCCGCGCATCTGTTGCACACCTTCGAAGCCGGCGATTTCTCGCGCGCCCGTATCGCCGACTACGGCGCGCAGCTACACAACCGCTTCGACAGGATCTTTCGCTTCAGCGAGTGGATTCGCGATTGGTATTGCAAGCCGCCGCTGCTCAACGTGCTGGTTCCGCTGGCGAATCGGCGGCCCGAGCTGCGCCAGCTCCTGGCAAGTATCGTCCTCGGCGAGCGCGAACCGCGCGGGTATGGCCCAGCGACGATGCTCGCGCGCCTGCTTGTGTACCTCGTCCGAACTCGTCCGGGGAGCCCCGCCCATGACTGATTTGAAGGAACACTTCTCTGCTCGCGGTTCGGCCAGCAGTTTGCTGACCAGCCGCTTTTCGAAGCATCCCGAACGCTACCTCATCGTCGCCGAGCTCGGCATGAGCCACCACCACGACGACGACCTCGATCAGCTGCCGTCGCCCAATGGTCACATCGACCACGACGACGACGATCACGGCACCCAACTGGCCAGCGCGCTCGAAGAGCTCGGACCGTGCTTCATCAAATTAGGTCAACTGCTCAGCACGCGGCCCGACCTGTTGCCCGCCGACTACATCCACGCCCTATCACGCCTGCAAGACACGATTCAGCCGGTTCCCGCCGCGCGCATCATCCAGATCGTCCAGTCCGAGCTGCAGGCGCCCATCGGCGACCTGTTCCAATCCTTCGACGACCAACCGCTGGCCACAGCGTCGATGGCCCAGGTGCACCGCGCGGTGCTGCGCGATGGCGCCGAGGTGGCCGTCAAAGTCCAGCGTCCCGGCGTGCGCCAGCGCATCGAGATCGACCTGGAAGTGCTGCGCGAGATAGCTCGCTTCGCTGCAAAACACACCGCCATCGGTGCCCGCTATGGGCTCGTCCAGATGGTGCGTGAGCTCGAAACGAGCCTGAACCAGGAGCTCGACTTCCGCCTGGAGGCCGAGAACACGCGGCTCATCGGCCGTCAGGTGGCTGGGTTTGCAAAGCTGTGCACACCGACCGTCTACCCCGAGCTGACCTCGCAGCGCGTGTTGACACTGAGTTTTATCAAGGGCCGCCACCTGGCCGAAGTCAGCCGCGCCGAGCTCGGCGAGCACGATCCGAAAACCATCGCGGCGGACCTGCTGTCGGCCTACATGAAGCAAATCGCCATCGATGGCGTTTTTCATTGCGACCCGCACCCTGGGAACATCATGCTGACCGACGACGGCCGGCTGGCGCTCATGGATTTCGGGATGGTCGGGCGCTTCGACGCTGGGCAGAAGGACAAAATGATCCTCTTCCTGCTGTCGTTTTCCGAGCGCCTGGGCGAGCGTGTGGCCGAGACCTACCTGGACATGATCGAGCCGCCCGAAGGCCTCGACGCGCACGGCTTCACCCAGGACATTTGCAGCCTGGTAAGTCGCTACCACGACATGAGTGGTGGTCGGCTCGGACTCGGTACAGCGTTACTCGAGCTCACTCGCCTGGCCTA
>WNFC01002951.1_pt1 | contig 21151 bp, 19 predicted proteins | sample 5400541 | NCBI WGS metagenome assembly WNFC01 (sample SAMN13153342, study PRJNA577476) | soil metagenome | isolation source: 120 cm saprolite under Douglas fir tree site 2 hole 2 replicate 1 | place: USA:California | collected 2015-04-18
ACAACGATTTCCTCGTGCTCGAACAAGTTACCGGGAGAGTGAAACGCGTGGTGAACGGCACGGTACAGTCCATAGTTCTTGATCTCGGTGTGAACTTTTTCTCCGAGCGCGGGCTGCTGGGGATTGCGCTGCATCCGGACTTCGACCGGAATCGACGCAGCTTCGTCTATCTTTACTGGACATGTCGAGCGGCCAGCCCGGCGGGCCCCTGCCTAGGCTTGACATCATCGCAGGACTCGACCGTGCCCTCCGAGGTGCCGCTGCTGGGCAACCGCGTGGATCGCTTCATCTGGAACGGAGACTCGCCTAATCCAACGCTCACCTTCGACACGAACCTCATCGAACTACACGCTTTCCAGGATGATGCCACGAACCAGGTTCAGCGAGGCAACCACAATGGTGGCAAGATTGCCTTCGGCCCCGACGGCAAGCTCTACATCTTCATTGGCGATAACGGCCGCCGCGGCTGGATGCAGAACATCACGACCGGGTTCGGCCCCAACGGAAACGACGACCAGTTCGGCGGACCTGAACCTGACAGTGCCCACCTTACCGGCGTCGTCCTGCGCCTCAATGACGACGGCACAACCCCGGACGACAATCCTTTCTTTAACATTCAACCTTCGGATTTCCCGGAGGACCTCCAGCCCAGGGTCACTCCGGACGTCATCGCCAGTATTCAGAAAGTGTTCTCCTACGGCCACCGCAATGGCTTTGGCATGGCCTTCGACCCTGCCACCGGTATTCTCTGGGAATCCGAGAACGGCGACGACTCCGGCAGTGAGATCAACCGCATCGACGTCGGCACGAACGGCGGCTGGGTGCAGATTATGGGGCGCCTCGATCACATCGCCGACTACAAGGCCATCGAGACAAGTCCCGTGTATTTCGGGCTGCAACAGATTCGCTGGCCGCCGACACTGATCGCTGATTCCCCAGAAGAGGCCCTCGACCGCCTGTTCAAACTGCCGGGTTCACAGTACGCCGATCCTCTGTTGAGTTGGAAATTCGAGGTTGCACCAGCAGGTCTCGGCTTCATTGAGGGCCCAGGACTTGGACCAGAGTTTGACGGAGACATGATTATTGGCGGCGCCAGGAACTTCCTGTTTGACGGGCACTTATACCGTTTCAAGCTGACGCCCGACAGGATGGATCTGGACCTCAGCGTTGATCCGGAACTCAACGACAGCCGAGTAATCGAGGACATCGACAAGTGGGACATCACCGGCAGCGAGAACTTCCTGTTCGGCAAAGGCTTTGGTATTACGACCGACATCCTGACCGGGCCGAACGGGAATCTCTTTGTTGTGTCGCTGACCAACGGTGCGGTCTACGAGATATTCCGGAGGCCGCCAGCGGCCAGCCACTGAGCCGTGCGCGGCAAGGTGTGATGGGCAGCAGAGCGGTGTTGTCAGCCGGCCGGGCTGCGGAACAACAGCCATCATTCGATTCAAGGACGCGGTAAAAAGTCGGAAAGGAGGGCGGCAATGTCCGCTGTTCAAGCGAGAAGAGTGTGTCTGATTCTGTGTCTTTGCCTGACAAGCGTAGAGGCTGCGCGAGCGGCAACACTGTGCGCAACGGATAGCCTCAACGGGACGATCCTGCTCAAGACGGATGCCGACCCTGCCGCCAACGCTGTTATCGGCTTGCACGGGTGGCTATCCAGCGGAACACTGATATCTGTGTACGGGACGGCGGTAGTGGACGCAGCGGGAGCGAGCATGAAAATTGCGATTCAAGGCATCGACAATGCGCGGCACCAGTATGTCGGGATCGTCACCACGACGGATCTGACGCTGAACGGAAGCGGGACGTTTGAAAATATAAATTCTACGCGACCGTTCACTTACGATGTCATCCCGGTGACCTGGACGGCTCTAAGTCCGTGCCCTGCCGGACCGCCCAGCAGTTTGCCGACCGAGGCGGGAAAACTCTCTTCAGAGGCGGGGAGAAGACCACGCCTTCCGGCAGTGCTGCTCCCATGTCGGTCGAGACGCAACGGAAAACGCCGAACGTCGGTTCCTTCGGGGCGATCGGCCCATTCGCCCGCTTACATTGCGATCGGCGTGTTCTGTGTCGAGACCGCAACCCACTTGCCCTTGTCTTTCACATACACGCGGGAGAACCGCACTTGCGGGCTCATGCTTTTCCCGTTCTGCGTCCCTTTCTCGACTACGCGTCCGATCACCACCGCGGTATTTCCATGCACGCGTATGTTTAAGTCTGACTGTTCGCGCGATTCAAATTTGAGGGTGCCAGATTTGAAACCCTCCAGTATCTGTGCTTTCGTCAACAATTGGCCCCATTCGTTGACGACCGTGTAGTCGGCCGAGTTCATACGGTCGAGCTCCGCCACATCTCCGTGAACGAGCGCTTCGTTGCGCTCCTGCTCCAATTTCTTGATTTCATCTTCAGCGTTTCCATACATCTGTCCGGGCACAGCGGATTTGGAACTCATACCGAACGAAACTGCGAGAAAGGCTATCGCAAGGGTCAGAAGACAGAATGAGAGGATTCGCTTCATCGGTTTTGCCTCCAAAGACAAACGTTTTGGGTCGTGAGGGTTACTACCTTCCGGTAGGGTTGATGGCAGGAATCTACGCCCGCGCCCTGCAGATGTCAATTAATAGAGCGGCCCCGAGTTCCAGGCGCTTCTTGTCACGCAGGACGCACACTTCCAAGGTAAGCCTGGAGTCAGAATTATTTAATGTCGTTCCAACTGATTTTGCCTATGCACCCCGTACCCTCGCGGTACGGCGCGCATTAACGCCCGCCAGCGAAAAACCGAATGGGCAGCGGGCGCCGATGTTTTGGGACGGCCCTGCTCCCGCTCGAAGCTACTGATTGATGGCGGCCTTATTCAGCGGGCCGAAGCTCCACTGCACACCAACCGCCTCGCCGGAGCCATACTGCACGCTGATTGGATCACCATCGTTGATGGAGGCGAATTGCTCGACGGTAAGCGTGAAGATCAGCGTATTGTTCTCACCGGTGTCTGGATACCGGCTGATGTTGAACTCTGCGTTGCCGATCTTCAATACGGCCAGTTCGTCCCGCACGGGAAAGGGCACGGCACTGTAGACCACCACTTCAATGCCGGACTCATTTCTCAATGCAACAGAGGCGACAACAATTCGAATGCTCATGGTATTTCCTTCAGTTATATTGCCTCTCGCCAGGATGCCTCCTGCGCCTACGGGCCCTTGAGCGCCCGAAAAAGAAGCCGCGGCCCGACTGGACGCCGGCTGATTCGACGGTAAGCCGCCTTTCGTGAGCCTAATGTTACCCAGGTATATGGCACCGCCCGGCGTATCATCGAAGGTAAACCGGATGCCACGAACCCGACTCAGGTCCGCGCTAAAATTTCCCAGAGGGATCCGCGCTGTCTGCAGAATTGGATGTAGCACTGAACCAAAACCAACAATGAAAACGCCGATCGGCCCGGTGAGGTCCATGGTCGGAGCAAGGGCATCATTGAGCTGCGCAGGGTCGGACAACGTTTCGTCATCCAAGACCAGCCGGATTGAGAAATTTGCGGTCGCGCCAGGATCGTTCAAAAGAGAGGTTCTGCGGCAGTTGGCATCGTCAGGCACACCGCACTGCCGCGAGACTCGAAAATCGAGCGTGTCAAAACCGCTTGCATCCCGGCCCGTTCCAACAGCCGCCCAGTTGGCCTGGAAAAACCCGCCAGGCACAACCCAGGAGATGAACGCGGTTCGCTGGCTGGGATCGTGCTGCGGGATTCCCGTCGCGTGTTGGATGCTGATCCCATTTGCGTTATTGGGCACTCCGGAGCTGTTCGTTCCGGTCGGCCGGTCGAAATCTTCGAAGACGGCGGTGAAATTCGAGTTGGGCGAGGGGATGAACCCACGGTCCACCCGCGTCACCGACTTGACCACGTCCGGCAGGTCCGCCAAGGGGTTGAAGTTGTCATTGAAGGTGGGATCGGCGGCGGCGCCGACGTTCCCTCGGAAAAAAGCCATTAGACTGGCCAGCGAAGTCTGTCGTTGCTCCGGCGATCCGACGAAGAAATCAAACAGTGCTGGATTGCCGTTGCCCACGCAGCCGTCGGAGTCGGTCACTTGCCATTCTGTGTTGTAGAAATTGTGATTCGCCCCCCAGACGGCGTAGGTAGATTTCTGTGTAGCGGGATTGTCGGTAAAAATTCGCAGCATGCGGTCGAAGGGCTTCACGCCCTGCAGGTTGAAAACGTCGCCGTCGCACATCGGCAGCAGGACGTTCCAAGCAGTGCCGTCTGCATTCAGCACGCGAGATGTCTGGCCGTCAACCGGGCCGATCTCGAATATCGCCCGAAACGTGGTGGGCCCGATACGCGCTGGCCACGGGCTGCCCGCATCTCGAAACTGGTTGTAAGCGGCGCGGACGCCTTCGCCGCCGCGTGAGTGCCCCATCATTCCGACTTGGCTGAAGTCCAACTTCCCCTTGAGACCGTCAGGACCCACGCCGAGCGAGGCCGGGGCGCCGCCAATCGTGTTCCACTCGCTCAGCCTCTGCAGGTGCCGGAGAATCAGCCGGCCCCGGGCGAGGTTGAGGCCGGCGTCCCCGGCGACGCCAGGAGCCGCGTTGATCCCACGATTGGCGTTGATCGAGACGATGATGTAGCCGTGCGAGGCCAGCTGATCGGCGAGATAGGTGTACCCATCGTGGTTCGGCGTCACGATTGGCGAGGTGGGGGGACAAGTGCCCGTAAACGTGTACTGGTTGTTGTCATCAATACGCAGGCCGGGCGGAAAGGGCGGCGTAGAGTCGATGCGCCCGCACGTGTTGTGGTTTCCGTGCAGAAAAATCACCAAGGGAAACGGTCCTTTGGAGAGATCCACAGGCCGGTACATGCGCGCCCAAATCTGCGTCGCCAGCACGGTGATCTCCGGATCGTTTACTGCGTCAAACTTGTATTCAGCGTCGGTTGTCTCAAAAGGGCCGCGGTCCGTGGCGTCCGGCGCAGTTTGCGCCGATACCCGGACGGCAAGAACGACCCAAAGAGTCATCGCCAACGCGGAAATCACTACCTTGTTGGTGCTTTCCTTGGCTTTCATGGAAGCAAACCTCCTTGGTTTCGTCTGTGCGGCTGAAATTGAATATTGATTTTTGCGAGAAAGGAGCCTGTGAAAAACACGCTACCGGGGCCGCCCTGACGGCCTCGGCTTGTACAGTGATCGGGACAGTCGCGAACCCTATCCGAATCCCTTCCCATTGTCAATTACTTGCCTGTCTCCTGTATTAGTAGAGGAGCGCCGACTCCGCAAACGAAAAGTCGGCCCACGAAACACGACTGAGTTGGCGAACCAAACGAGGACCGAATCGGCGAACGAAACCCAGTATTTTCCAACCTCAGTCTCGATTCTCGTACGTCTGTAGGCCGTCTGTAGACAGTCCGTAGCCACGAACCCCGCCAATTTCCGAGGCTTGCGGTGCCTCCAACACGTAGGATAGAATTGCCGCTATGTGCCTCCACGACCCCGAACTCGTCTACATCTCGCCAAAAGAACTGATTACCGTCTGCGGCTTCTGCGGTCTTGAACTCAAAACCGAGGAGTACGAGCCTGCCACCGCTCCCGTATATATGAGTTCGACGTCAGGGTTGGCGCGTCATCGTTCCGACGATGACCCGGTTACTATCCACACCGACAAGGAGCGCAGTATTCTGATTAACGACGTAGGCGGTGAAGTGGAATGTAGCTGCCGGCGTGCTCTGCAAATTGACGGTGAAGGTGTTGGCCTGCGTACCGTCACCACTGAGGGTGAGGTTGCCGCTGAGGGGAACATCGAGGAACTGCTTGCCAGTCGCAAATTCGTTGAAGTCTATTTTGCCGCTAAGGCTACTGGAGGACGTCAGGGTGAACTGACCAACGAAGTCCTCCGCGTCCTTGCTGACGCCACTCCAACCGAAAGCATAGTCTCCAGCCAGCGCGGCTGCGGAAATAGGAGTGGTGGTTTGTGCAGAAAAGGTGCCGTCACTGACGATCTTCGAGTCGGTTTCCTGAAAGACAGCCTGCGTCGGCGAAATCAGATAGAAGATGAACGAGAAGGCCCCCGACTTGGTGTCCGTCCATGTCAACGTTCCGCCACCCAGCTGATTACCATCCACAGTGTAGGAGCCGGTTACCGTCCCGTTTGGCAACAGGGTTATCCCCCCGTTGTTGTTCTCGTCGATGACGACGTTTGTGATTTTGCCGCCACCGTCCGCCGTGAAGCGCCCGGCATCGGTGATCGACCCGCTCGAACTCGAGCCGCCGATCAAAAACGCAAAGCTGCCGCCGAGAGAGGGAGTGTTGAATGCGATGTTCTGCTGTGCGAGGGCATCTCCAATGAGAGCGGAAGGAAAACCCGTGCCAATGAATTTCACGTGGGTCGCATCCACAACATAGAAGGCAAAAACCTGTCCGGCGATGTTTGCCGTGCCGCGCCCGAAGGCGCTGCCGTCGCCATTTGTATCGACTCGATAGAACGCACCGGTGGGAAAAGGCTGTTGCCCAGAGAGCGTGCCGGCAATGTTGGAATCGAACACCCCGTTACTGATCCTACCGCCACCGTCCGCATCGAAGCGGCCAACGAAGGAGGCGGCACTTACAACAGTCCCGGTGACCTCGACACCATTGAAATCAAAGACGTAGCCGCCCGCGATCGCCGGATTAGAGAACGCCGCGGAGTTCTGGCGCTGAAACGAACCGCTGGCCGTAAAGTTCACATCAGTCTGCGCGATAAAGCCCTGGGTGGTAGAAAAGAGCGTGATGCTGTAATTCGTGGTGCCAGTACTGTTCACTAGGCTCAGGGTGCCGCGGCCGTCTGAGCCGATGGAATACTTGCCGCCCGTGAATCGCAACGTCGCAACGCCGGTGCATACGTTGATGTCCTCGAGACCGCCCATGATGTTGCCTTTGCCGTCAGCGGTAAAAGTGCCAGCGCGCGTGAAGAAACTGCCAAGCCCGGCGCAGAGTTCGCTGCCGCTCATGGAGAAGGCGTACTGCCCCGCTAAACTCGCGTTGGAGAACTTTGGGGCGGGTGGGGGAGGCGTCGGCCCCGAGCCGGACCCGCATGCGGCGGCGAAGAAGGCAAGAGGAACCAAGACGACCGAGGCAAGACGCTGCGTCAGAATATTCATCGAGCGCTTCCCCCAGTAGCTTGCGCACGCTGAGCTTGAGGTAGCGTCCGGGCGGCGGCAGTCGTCTGCAGGTATCCGCGGAGTGATCGTATAACAATGAATTGATCACCTTTCTGCACCACGCGAGCCAGAAAGACGTCGCCGTTGTTTACCCGGACGCTCGCACCGACAAACGTGACCGAGTCACCCACGGAGAGAGAAAAATGATTGGCCCGGAGGTATGAAGCCGGACCAAGATGCACCTCCACGGTGCCGCCCGAGGTTCGGACGGTGACGTGTGCGCCGATCGGCGGTAGCGGTGAGTCTTCTGTGTAGCTCAGAACCGTTCCCTGGAGACGCGTCTCAAGCGTCGTGTCATAGGCGGTCGGGCGCGGCGAAACCGGTGAGCTCCTCTGTTGGGCAGCGGCGGTCGAGAGCAGCACCGCCGCGGCGACGGCGCTACCAATAACCAGGCAGGCTTTGAGTTTCATGCACCCTCCCCCGCTCGAGAGACCGTCGGCGAGCCTCCATGCATTTTTTTACAGCCCAGATCTCACTAGGCAGGCCTCTCACAAACCACAAAACACGTTGGTGGAAAGAGGCCTCGGCCCGTATCTCTGCACCCGGAATTCGCGAGTTCGACTTTGATTCCCCTCCCCAATGTAGACCCTGGGAGAGACAGCCAGTGATTTGTCGTACGGTTGGATTACTGCTGCACGGTGTTTTGTTGCCCGACGATTCCTGCATTTTCCGCGTGCGCAATCGATACAAAGACCACGCGGAGCTATATTATGTCAAATCGGGCATAAAATATTTCTAAAGAAAAGTTAAAGAAAAAATGTGCTGTCAGGCCGCAAGCACAAGAAACCCTCAATATTCAGTGGCTCACCACGAGGTGCACGATGTGAGTATGAGTAATGAGCCACGCTCGGGATCGCGATCCGGCTGCAGTTGCAACCCAAAAGATGTCAGTCAATCACCGCCATTGCAATGCCGAGGTCTTGCTGCAGATAATCGCGTGTCGCTGCATCGAACCGTGCTATTCAATGGAACTGTGTATACTGCCCTTGAAGATATCTTTACAAATGATTACTCTTAAAAGAGGACAAGCGAAAGAAAGTTACATATTTTTCTGACTGCGTCTGAATTGTAGTGGGGGAGCTAAAAGCGCTTTTACACTCGGGGTTCTCCTTGACGTCTGCTGGAAGCAGCGTAGGTGGCAGAGTACGCCCGTTTCCTTGTTAGAGTTAACAATTGGTACTCAGTTGGTTTGATCTTCAACCAACTCAGTTGTGAGTTGTTTAAGGGACAGCCCGCTTCTGAGGCATAATTAGATGTACACTGTAGCGCCTTTTAGGGGCTTACATGGCTGATGCCAATACAACTGCGAAAGCTCAGGCTGAGATTCCGTACGGAATTATCGAATACACAGCCACTTTCAAAAATCCGATCTTGGAAGCTTGGGACAACCCAGCAGGTCTGATTCGTGCTGTCCTATCATCATTGGAGTCATTCGGGTTCAAGTTGGAAGGCGTCGAATACAAAATGCAGGCCGAAAAGATCAATGAACGCGCTATCGTCTTTCGACGAACTCCGCCGGGTACAGTTCTTACAGTGGGGCTTGGAAAACTGCTCATCTCTGCGGAGAACCTCGATTGGTCAGAAGCAGAGCGATTCATCTCAGGCATGAATGCTGCGATGTCGGCAGTCCGTGAAGTGTCGAAATACGAAATTGCATCGCAACAGTTGGCTCTTGGCATGCACGTTCAATTCAAAGCTAAAACCCAAACAGATGTTTCGGCACCGCTGCTGAGCCCAATGGCACTAAAGCTGATGGATGGTGAGGTGAAGTCCTACGGCATCATCCTGAATCGAGATAAATCTAGCATTCTGATCGACGGTTCAGCCGCGTTTGCCAACGCGCTTTTTGTGAGAATGGTCAGAGAACATGCGGGAGAAATACCGCTTCAAGAAGTGGCGGGAAGGCTCCACAAAGACGAGGAAACGTTGTTTGACGTGTTGGGCATCGAAGGTGTTTTATGAGCGGAATTACTTGCCTTGAACAGCCCGGCGCAGGTCCGTCGGATGTTCGTTTGACATCCGACTTGTGGCAACTCCACCAACCGTATCGTAAAGCACGACATACGATGGACCAAAGGCTTGTTGAAGTTGAGTGGAAAGCAGCATCTAACATAGAAATCAGCCAGCCATCTGTGCTGCCCTCTCTTGAAGAGGATTATTTCATTGGGAAGCTTAACGAACCTACTACGCTGTTTGCAGCTAACACCCTAAAGTTTTTTGAGACTGACTGGAAAATATCTATTGTCGCGATCAATCAGCCATCTGTGCTGGCCCCTCTTGAACAGGATTATTTCATTGGGAAGCTTAACGAACCTACTACGCTGTTTGCAGCTAACACCCTAAAGTTTCTTGGGACTGACTGGAAAACATCTATTGTCACGATCAATCGGCCCTCTGTGCTGGCTCTTCTTGAAGGTACCTACGTGATTGAGAACCGCCGTGAAGTTGCACAGTTCGTTGAAGACAATCAACTCGGTGGACTCTTGAAGCAGGCACGCGACCCGATTAACAAAGCGTTTGGGCGAAAGGCAGTCAAGACGCTGACGGTTGTTGAGGACGATGAAGGTTTCCGTACGCTTTTTTGTCTGGTGATGATTCCCGGCGATATGCAAGAAGCGAGAAACGCGTTGAAGGCTTTTGATGAAGAGTGGTGGCTTCAGCACTCACCAAAGGTGGGTGGAAAATTGAATTTCGATTTTGAGCTTATCTAAATGCCGTTTGATTGGCTTGACTTTCTCACACTGGCGCAGGAACTCGGTGCAAGAGGGGATGCTGCATCAAAGCGGACAGCAATCAGCAGAGCCTATTATTTCATGTTCAACTTGTCTTACACTCGCGCTGTGAGCAATTGTGGACCGAAACCCCCAGGCGTTACGACTCACGCGTGGTGTTGGGATAAGTTTTCAAACACGCCAGACCCTGCATGTTCTGCACTGGGTACTGAAGGTGATCGCCTAAAGCGGGTGCGCACTAGAGCGGACTATAACAACAGAGACATAGTGCGACTCGATGAGGTTTGGCAGCGGATGCTTACTGACGTGCAGCACTTTCATGCGAATTTGTCGGCTCTAAATGCTCAGTTTCCGTCTCCCTAGTCCTAAAGGAGACGAAAACACCTCCTAACCACGTTGTGTTATGTCTGTCGGCTCAAACGTGTTATAACTCAGTTCTGGCGTGCGCTCAATGTTCTTCCGCAACTCCGAAAAGGTCGGAACCTCGGACAAATCTAAACCCCTTGCACCCTCTGCGCCAAAGAATTTCTCAACCGCTTCGCTGATGATCTTTGATGGAAGCGCGATAGTTATGTTTGTCGCGCCCACGACATTAGCATGCAAAATACCGACCACCGTTGGTGATTCGGCAAGAAAGATGGGCGAACCACTTGCGCCACCTTGCGTCATCACGTCGATTGTGAATCCGTGCGGATGCGGACACGGAAACGGAAAAACACTACTAATTATTCCACGGCGGAGCATCGGGGTAAGTTGAGTGATCTTGTTGAAGACTGTGAGTGGCCCATTGCCCAACGGGAATCCTGCCGTCGCTATTTCGCGGCCAATGGTTAGAACGTTCGGCTCTGTTGCCAGCGTCACGGCGGGTACGTCCTTAACATCAAGATGGAGGAATGCCAGGTCCGGCATTGACGCGCCAAAGTACGCGCCGTGGGTTGAAAATTCGTCAAGCAACCAGTGTCCCCGAATGCCTCTCAAGATCGTACCCATACCGTGCTGACCGTCTCCAACTTCAACTTCCGTGAAGAGGATGGCAAGGGCGGTATTAGCGCCGGTGTAGGGATGAGGGGGTAACTTGGAAATCTCTTCAACCACGTGCCTGTTTGTTGCAACAATTCCGCGAGGGTCAACAATAAAACCTGTGCCCAGTATTTCAGGAAAGAGCGGCTTTGTACCGGCTCGCGTGATAGAGATGCGCGAACCCAAAGCCACGATTGAAGGTCGGATGCTCTGGAAGATTTCGGGCAAACCCATAGACACCAGGATGTTAACACTCGCAGTGTTCAGGTGCCAGATTAGCGCCAGGTGAAGTCAAAGAATGTCACGCGGGTTGGAAAAAGGCCACAGCGATCTGACACCAATTGGATGAAGGGCAGCGGCGCTACGCCTTTGACAACTCAGGACTTGTGAAAGTAGATGCAATTTTCGATCCCCACCGCCTTCTTCTCTTCAAGAAGTTGCCCCCCCCCCAAAGTTGCCCAACTGAGGGTCGGGATTTAAGGTGCTCCGTCGTAAACGACACCGAATAAGGCATTTAGAGTTTGCACTCCTCGGCTGTTAATCGAAGGGCTGCTAGTTCGAATCTAGCCGAGGGGTTTCTCCGATGTCTGTTAATTTTATGGCCTCGGGCCGGAACAAAGACGCTGACCGTCAACGGCACGGCAAATGACACTGGGCCGATTGCGGTGAATTATTCGGCTGGGTCTACCCTCACCTTAAAAGTGAGCACCGCTGCCTCCGGCTGCAGCAGAGCTCCACTGGCGGTCAATGCCGTGGTGCAATACAAAGCGCAGTGAAGTTGGTTGCGGCAGACTACTGCTTGAGAGCCGGGAACAGGTTCTTCTGTTCTCGGCTCTTTTTCCTTCACCTGACAGGTCCGAATCGCGTCGGCGGCCATCTGCATAACCCCCGCTATGCCTTAGTATGTGGCATGAGCGATCGGCCGACCGTTGAGGGCTCGACTGACTCACCTGGACTGAAAATACGCAACACCCAACGCTGCCGCATCGAATATGCTCATCCGATAGTCTTCGCTCTTCCAGATTTTGCGGACGCCTGGCAGCCTTGGGCCGAGTTCTGGCACTTGTTTGGCGATAGCGGCGGCGATCGTGTACTTGTTGCGGTTCGATCCGACAAAGGCGCTCCTCACTGCGCGGCGAGTGAGGAATCGTATCGGAATCCGATGGCCCTCCGCTTGTTTCAGCAGCGCATCGCGCATGCCCGTTTTCTTTTTGCTTTCGAAAAAATCCTTCTGAATCACGATCGCGCCCGGGGAAAGCTCGTCCAACAATCCAGCAAACTTGTCGCTCGCGGGAATTTTGACAGCATTTACCCCTTGACGAAAACTTCTCACGCCCCAATCGAGGAGTCGTGTGGGGCCTTCAAAAACAGCGAAACCGAAACCGCGCGAGCGTAGATCAATGGCGATGATTCTCTTATCGTGGTTCACGTAATGGCGGGAATCTACGCCAGCGCCCTGCAGATGTCAATTAATTGAACTGGGTGTGCCCTCGAAGGATTGCGAATCGCCTGTTTCGATTTTGGGCAGAGCTACGAAACTGCGTTTAGGAACTGCGTAGAGCCATCAATTGATCGTAATACTCAGGGGGACGGTAACGCCTGCCCCTCCCTCAACGTAGTCGCGGACACGTACAGTGAAGCTGAATGTTCCGCTTGCACTAGGTGTACCGGAAATCTCTCCTGTAAAAGAATTGAAAGATAATCCATCAGGCAGAGGTCCGGAGTCTACAGCCCAGTTATAGAAGGGAATCCCTCCTATCGCCCGCACTGTGTCAGTATACGGCTGGCCCACACCCTGCGCCAAGCCTGTCGTCAAAATCGAGAGCGGAACAAATGCGGAGGTTTGGCGGATTTTGTACAACATGGAGGTGCGTTTGTATATACATAAGAGATAGCGAATGTATGTTAGCGTTGTTGCAAATGACTTCTCTTGACAGACAACGAGCAAATCGATACAAGCTCTCTCCATCGTCCCCTCTGGGCCTGTTGTAAACCACGGGCCTGACGGCCCCGTGGAATCCAGCCACACGGAGGTCCCATGCGAGTGCGTCGTTCTCTTATTGTTAGTTTGGGTGTGTTCTTGTTCTCATCATCAAGCGCGATGCTTCTGCACGCACAAGAATTCCGCGCAACGCTTTCCGGCGTTGTGAGGGATCAAAGCGGAGCGGTGGTTGCCAAAGCCGAAGTGAAAGCGGTCAAGAAAGATTCCGGTCAGGCGTACTCCACTATAAGTAATGAGCAAGGCTTCTACACAATCCCTTATCTCATTCCGGGAGTCTACCAAGTCGAAGCCCTGGCCCCCGGCTTCCGTCGATCAGTCCACGCTAATGTCCCACTGACTGTCGCAGAGCAACAGGAATTGGACTTCAAGCTGGAATTGGGGAGCGCGATGCAGGAGGTTGTAGTGACGGCTGCGCCCGAAATCGTCAATACCGCCGACGCTTCCGGTGGCACGACGCTTGGTGAGCAGCAGGTCCAGAATTTGCCTCTGAACGGGCGGCAAGTCTACATGTTGATGGAGCTAACGCCCGGAGTGATGTTCCTACAAACGCAGTTCGGTTCAAGCGGTTATTCGGGCACGCGGGGATGGGACGCAAACAACAATTACTCAATGTGCGGCGGATGGACGGGCTACAACCAGTTTTTGCTGAATGGTTCTCCGGTGGTTACGGATGAAGCAAACGGTTGGGCTGGCGGTTGGTTCGTTTCACCCAATCAAGACGCGGTGCAGGAATTCAAGATCATTTGTCCCGCACTGGACGCAGAATTTGGGCGCACGGGCGGGGGCATCGTAAATACGACTCTCAAAGCGGGCACCAACAATTATCACGGCAGTGTCTTTGAGTATTACGGGAACTCGGCCTTTAACGCCAACACGTTCACCAATAATATGGTGGGCGCACGAAAAGGGTTGCTAATCGCCAACCAGTTCGGCGGCACGGTCGGTGGACCTCTCTTCCACAACAAAGCATTTTTCTTCGGTAGCTTTGAGGGCTATCGCCAGATCGTACCCTTTCCCGTCGTTACAAGTACGTTGCCCAACTCGGTCAAGATTTTGCCGAGTGGTGCCGTGGATTTTTCTGGAACGGGCTATCAGGTTTACGATCCACTGACTACGCATGCTTGCACGGCTGCTGACAACTGCGTAAAAGGCCAGCAATATGCACGCAATCCTTTCCCCGGCGATATTATTCCCGGCCCGAACGATCCACTTCCACCTGGAATCCAAAGCAGAGTGAATCCGATAGGGCTGGCGATCATGAAGCTCTATCCCGCTCCAACGAATTCCGGGTTGCTGAGTAACTACATCCAGACTGGTGGACTCGCGCAGGGCCGTTACCGTTACTACCAGCCAATGGTCAGGGTAGATTACGACCTTACGCAAAAAACCCGTCTGTATGGACTTTGGGCTTGGCAACGTGGCCATGAGCATCGCAACTCATCGGGATTTCCTTATCCAATTGCTGTTGGGAACATCGATTCCGAGCGCGACTTCATCACTACGATCCTCGACTTGACGCATGTATTTTCATCGAAGTGGTTTCTCGACGTGCAGGGTTCTTTTGGCAGATTCCATCAATATTTTCCAGAAGGGCCGATGGCAGCGGGGCTAGCCAAACCGATTACTGCCGCATCGCTCGGCTTGCAGATGCCAAAGATTCCCACCACCAGCCTTGACATTGCCCCACAGATTCAGGTCAATGGGTATCAAACCATCATCGGAAACAATTTCAGTGAACAAGCCACCAATGCTTACGACTTCCGGCCCGTTGCCTCCCATATCGTGGGCAGACACGACATCCGCTTTGGCGGCGAAATCGAGGACATCCAATACGCCGATCAAGGAGTGGGCAGGCCGCTCGGGCAGTTTGGATTCAATCCGGTGTTCACACAAGACGATCCTTTCACACGCGGTCATTGCCCCGGCTGTGGAACGACCTCTGGACCGACAAGCGATGGGTTTCCTTTTGCCAGTCTTGCGTTGGGCTATGCAAACTCCGGTAACGTCGAATGGAATCAAACTCAGTTTGAGACTTGGCATTATTACGCGCTGTTTCTTCAAGACAACTTCCGGGTGGCTCGTAAGCTGACGCTGAACTTGGGATTGCGTTGGGACGTTCAGACTTCGCCAAGCGAGCGTTACAACCGGATCAATGCGGGCTTCTGCTGGACCTGCACGAACCCGATCACCAATGATCCGACGTATCAGGCAAACATCTCGAAGCCGTCCAATCTTGCGGCGTGGACTGCGGCAGGCGTTATTCCACCATCGCAGGTAAATGGTGGACTCCTGTTTGCCGGAGTGAGTGGGCCGCGTGCTCCGTACGACAATTATGCGCATCAGTGGCAACCGCGCTTGGGCATTGCGTATGCTGTGCGACCGCGCACCGTCATTCGGATAGGTTATGGGCAATATTACGCGATCCAAAATCAACACGACACACGAACGGGATTCACGCAGAGCACCGGATACATTAACTCGCTTGATGGTGGACTCACTCCCACGAACTCTTTTGGCACAGGCACACCTTATCCGAACGGCGTTCTTTCTCCCACTGGAGCATCGTTAGGTCTGCTGACCAATATCGGCAATGGAGTTGGCTACGATTGGCGCACACGCCGAATTCCGCATTCGCAGCAGTGGATCATTGGCTTCCAGCAGCAGTTGCCCGGTCGCGTGCTTCTCGATGTGGCCTACAGTGGAAATTACACCAACAGAATGACCATGTCGGAACAATGGGACGTGATAAGCAACGCGCAGCAAGCCGCATGTCAGGCCAATAACAATCTCTGCAATCAGTTGGTCCCTAATCCGTTCTTTGGGGTCCTACCGAAAAACACTACGCTCGGCTCGTCCTCGAAAATTCAGGCATGGCAGTTGATGCGAGGGCCGTTTCCTGAGTTCAACGGCGTGACGGAATTCACCAACCCCGGCGCAAGTTCCCGTTGGGATGCGCTGCTGGTTAAAGCGGAGAGGCGTGTGGGCGATAGCCTGACGTTCTTGAACGCCTTTACTTATCAAAAGCAGTTCGAGCGGAATCATTGGCTGAACAACGATCGCTTCCGCGACGTGACGCCCATCCGCGAAGTTGCGTACTTCGACCGCACCTTAGTCTGGCGTTTTAGCGGTGTGTGGGACCTGCCTTTTGGTGCCAAGCGGTATTTTCTACAGAGCGCGAAGGGTGCCCTTGGGCAGATCATAAATGGTTGGGGCCTGCATTGGATTTTCTCCATGGCGTCTGGCTCACCTACCAGCGTTCCAGACGCTTACTTCACTTGCTCGGGTCAAAGCATTTCTGTGCCGAATCGAACTTTCGGCCAGTGGTTCAACAATGACCCATCTTGCTGGCAGGCGCGGCCACAATGGAGCAGGCGTGTCATGCCAGACCGCGTAAGCTGGATACGCAACCCCTACGAACCGCAATTGAGCATGGCGCTACAAAAACGTTTCCATCTATCGGAGCGGTTCACTTTGCAATTTCGGGCGGAAGCTTTCAACGTGACTAATACGCCCATCTTCCCGTCCCCGAGCACCGATATTTTCACGCCGCCGCACCAACTTTCAAACGGCTCGTGGATCGGCCTGGGCACGGTGCCTTATAACCAGCAAAACTTTCCACGGAACATCCAGTTTTCGTTGAAGTTCATGTACTGACGGTGGCCTTTTAAGGACAGGAGACGGGTACGACCGGAGCGTAAGAAGCATTGTGTTCCGGGAGGCCCCGGTAGTAACCACGTCTCCGTTTTCTGAACGGTCCCGTAGAATCCAGCCACACGGAGATTCCCAATGTGGGTTGGTCGTTTTTCTCTTATGAGTCTGGGTGTGTTGTTGTTCTGGCTCTCATCAAGCGCCAGCCTTGCGCAGTTTGACTCCGGCCAGATCGCGGGCTTTATTTATGAGCGCCGCACGAGCACCGACGAGAGCGGGCATTACACTTTTCCAAACTTTCACGCAGGAATCTACGCCCTATCGGTGGCGGGGTGTTCAAGAGCACCAACGGAGGAGCAAGCTGGACCGCCATCAATTCCGGCCTGACCGGTCTCGGCAGCAATTATGTAAAAGCTTTGGGGATTGACCCAGTTACGCCGACCACCCTCTATGCGGGCACCGACGGCGGCGGTGTGTTCGGGAGTATTGATGGAGGGGCCAGCTGGACCGCCATCAATTCCGGCCTGACTAACAATTGGGTAAACGCTTTGGCCATTGACGCGTTGAGTCCTAACAACGTCTATTTGGGCACCAACGGCGGCGTGTTCAAGAGCAGAACTGGCGGCTGGAGTTCCATCAATGATGCTGGCATAGTCGACGCCGCCGTACACGCTTTGGCTATTGACCGAGTTGCCAGGCCACAGTCTATGCGGGCACGTACGGCGGTGGTGTGTTTGTGCTCCAGTGAAGTGGAGAAAAATCGGCGCGTGAAATGGCAAGGTCGAGCAGCGTGCTGGGCGCAAACTCATACTCGGCAGTGATTCGCAGTGCATAATCGACGATCTGTCCCTACCGAGAACTCTATGCAGCCCATGGCGGGTGTCATTCCTCCAAACGAACAGCAAAGCTCGAGCCGTTTGTGGCCCTGCTTGAATCTGGTGACCGAAATTTGCCGCTGCGCGTCTGTGCAGAGGAGCGCAGTTCGGACTGGCGAGAAGAAAGACGACAAGAAGAATCTGGCTGTGCTGGAGAAGCTAGATGGCCGTGTATTTGTTGGATTCCAGTCGCTCAGAGGAAGATCAGCGAGATGCAGAACGAGCGCTCCGGACGTCTCTGTCCACGCATCGAGACCTCCTCCTCGAGAATCTTGCCTTGCGCCACCAGACTGAGCGTGCTCGCTCGTTCGGATCGACGCTGCCGCCCCGTAACGAGACACCTGAGCTCCGTTTTTGCACCCAAGCAAATACGCAACCTCGCTCTGACTGAGCCCGGATCGTTTTCTGTAAGCTCGCAGATAATTCGCAAGTTTGTGAGACGTCATGTGGTAAGTGATGGTGCACTAAGAACCGTAACGTGCTCAGCGTAGTCGGGAATCGCTCTGTTCGCTAAACGGGATATGTTGCCGGAAGTGGCAAAGATAAGCGTTTGAGGCCGGAAAATACTATCTTCGATGCCTAAGTCAAAGGCGGAGGCAGGAACCGCCATATTATGCCAAATCGGGGATAAAGTTTTGATAAAGAATTGTTGAAGAAAAAATGTGCTATCAGGCCGAAAGGCTACAACCCTGCAATTCTAACCGGTAGTTGACTTGCGCTGATTGTGAGCTAGAGTTAGAGATAAGCTCCCTGGACACAAGCAAGCAACCCCCTAACAAATTTCATGCCAAAACGTATTCTCGTGATCGTCGCCATTGCTGCAATCATCGTGAGCGGTTTGATTTTGCTGCTAGCGCAACCGTCCGCAACATCACCTCCGGGCAAGCAGCTTCCAGTAGCAGCGATCCAATGCCGGATTCTTTTATCCCGACAACGCAAACCGCATCATCACATGTGCAGTGCTCAGAGGGAGAGAGAATCATCACAATTCCGACATCCTCGAAGTTTACCGTAGATCAGACTGAGCCGTTTTGCTCAAAGCTAAATTTCGGCTCGACATTTGTATCGCCTGATGGAAAGTGGACAGCAGCAATTGAGAGTATCCCCGGGACAGATATAGAGGGGCAACTGTATTATCGCCTTCCTGCTGGGCCCGGATTGTGGGAAGCGGATCACAATCTTTTTATGGTCTTCAGCAATCTTTCGACTGGCGAGCACAAAGAATTCGGAATTGCACGTGTAGTGTTGCGGTGTAAGCTCTTCACTGAAGGCCAACAGGGTTGCGCCGCAACTCTCCTCTAATCCCAAAAGGAGAGGATGATTTGCGGCTAACTCGAAACACGTATCAAAACGGTTGGATTGAAACCCGGCCGTCGAAAAAACAAGGGCTCGTATTTGTCTACCGCTGGCGGGAAAGAAAGCCGACTGGCGGCTACGAAAAACGAACTGAGCTCATCGGACCAGTCTCCGTGCTCAAAACCGAAACCAATGCCTGGCGCAGGATCGAACATCGCAGACTCGAAATCAACTCGGAAGATTCGCAGCGAGATACTGTAACCATGAACGACGTGATAAGCCGCTACCTCGAAGAAGAGCTTCCCGAGCTGCGTCACTCGACCGCCGATGCCTACCGCTCGTACCTCGTAAATCACATCAAGCCGCGATGGGGCAACCACCCTGTCGGGAAAATGAAACCCTTTGGCGTGGAGCTATGGCTGAAGCAGCTCGCTCTTGCTCCGAAAACCAAGGGACACTTGCAGAACCTTTTACGTGTGCTCTTCAATTGCGCCATGCGCTGGGAGCTCGTAGACATACGCGAGAATCCTATGAAGCTGGTGCGGGTGCGCGGTGGGAGTAAACGCACCAAGGAGCCAAAGGTTCTGACCATCCCGCAATTCCAACAATTAGTTCAAGCGCTCAACAATCCCTATCGCACGATGGTGATCCTCGATCTCGCGACCGGGCTTCGCTGCAGCGAGCTCTTCGCACTCAAGTGGTGCGACGTGATGTGGGATGACCTTACGCTTTTGGTGCGTCGGGGTATCGTCGACACAGTCGTAAGCGACGTCAAAACCGAATACTCGCGGGCAGGCATGCCGCTCGATCCTGCCCTGGCCGAAGTGCTGTTGAACTGGCAGCGCACGACGGAGTTCAACAAGCCTGAGGACTGGATCTTCGCGAGTCCCTTCAAGGCAAGCACGATGCCGTGGCAGCCTTGGAGAGTGCAACAGCGGCATATCGCGCCCGCGGCCGTACGCTGCGGCATAGGTCACATCGGTTGGCACACGTTTCGCCACACCTTCCGGAGTCTTTTGGACGAGACTGGGGCTCCACTCAAGGTGCAGCAGGAACTTATGCGCCACGCCGATATCCGAACAACGATGAACATCTACGGCAAGGCCATGGAGAAGAGCAAGCGCGAGGCGCACGGCAAAGTCGTTCGTCTCGTATTGGCATCTCAGGTGGCTTAGTGCCCCCTTATTGCCCCCGAGCGTTTTTATCTCGTTGAATTAAAAGGAAGTTTTGGTAGGGGCGGTGGGGATCGAACCCACGACCTTCGGCTTAAAAGGCCGCTGCTCTACCACTGAGCTACGCCCCTAAAGTGGTTACTGCACAACAACTTGCGAGCTAGTCGCCTCCGGACCGTTTTCGCTGGTGGCACTTGTGGTGGCACTTGCTCCAAGCAGTGACACCACGGCATGCAGCTTGTTCGGACCGAGATGCGCGTACCGTCTTGTCATCGTCAAACTCTTGTGCCCCAACAAATCAGCGATATCTTCAAGCGGAGCGCCCTTCATTCGCAGCCGACTTGCGAACGTATGCCGCAAGTCGTGCCAGTGAAAATTCTTGATCCCCGCTTCAATCACCGCATCGTCGAACCAATGGCGTCCGTTTTCGAGGGGTTCGCCGGTCTTAGCTGACTGAAACACACGTCCTCTGCGACCGCCCCGCCCGTGCACAAGTTTCAAAGCGGCTATCGCAACATCATTTAACGGGACGTGTAGGGGTTCTTCGTTCTTCGTCCGCGGGATGTTCAACATCCTACCTTTCCAGTCTACCATGTCCCATGTCAGCCCGTATTGGCTGCCCTTCCGAATGCCGGTGTTGATCGCCAGATCGAGCTCCGGCACGTGCAAAGGCCACTTGGCCTCAATCACCTTTCGGAGCTTCTTTTCCTCCTCGACGGTCAGAAAGCGCACGCGATTATTATCCTCGCGACGATGCGTCACGGAACGCGCAGGATTTGAAGCCACCTTCCGATTCTGTATCCCGAGGCGATAGCTCAGGGACATCAGCGAACGATAGTGGTTGAAGGTAGAGGCCGCCCACTTCTCCTTCTCTGCGGCCCGCGCCAAAGTCCTTTCAATCTCTTGGGGCGTCAGTTCCTCTGCAGGATAAGAACCGAACCACTCCTTTAGGCTGGCAAAACGAGGCACATCCGTCTTGTAGGACCTTTTGTTCCTCTTCGAATACGAAAGCGCATCGTCAACGAGTTGACGAAAGTTGACGGATGGCTTGCGAAAGCTCTCTGGTAGCTTCTTGCCCTCAAGCACGTGTTGCTTACGTTTCCTGTAAAGCTTGACGGCAACGCTCTTGGTACCGGCCTTTTCCCGGTGCCTCTTGCCGAACCGGTCGAAGTAGCAGATCCACCAAACTCCCGAACCTGGCTCCCTTTCAAAGACTCCTCTCT
>WNFC01007655.1_pt1 | contig 21148 bp, 22 predicted proteins | sample 5400541 | NCBI WGS metagenome assembly WNFC01 (sample SAMN13153342, study PRJNA577476) | soil metagenome | isolation source: 120 cm saprolite under Douglas fir tree site 2 hole 2 replicate 1 | place: USA:California | collected 2015-04-18
CGGCCTCGAGGTCTGGTTGAAATTGCGGAGTCGCGCTTTCGATTGTATGCGCGCCGAAAAGTTGGGCGATCAATTTGTAGGCAATAAAAGCGTACTTTGTCGTAATGACGTGGTCATCCGGTTTCAAGAACGCGTGGCCGAGAAATTCGATTACTTCGTTTGAGCCGTTGCCGAGGATGATATTTTCGCGCGCAAACCCAAGACGGTCGGCCAGCGCTTTGCGCAAATAAGAGCCGCCGCCATCGGGATAAAGCTGCGCCGATTGCAGAGCGCATCGCATCGCTTCGATCGCTTTCGGCGATGGGCCGAGCGGGTTTTCGTTGGAAGCAAGCTTGATGATTTGGTCTGGATCGACATGGAGCTCGCGCGCCGTTTCCTCGATTGGTTTGCCCGGTTGGTAAACGGCGAGATCACGCAATTGCGGATTGGCTCGGTCCCAGAGCGACGGCATGTGCAAGAGATTAAATGGAAGTAGGCAGGATTCCAACTTGCCCAAAAATCAGGGCCGAACCTATGGCTGCACGATTTTGGAGTGCGCGGACATGTCCGGGCTTTGGAACGTAATGAGACCGGGTCCAGCTTCAAGAAAGGGGCAACCCGCGACTGCGGGGCCGGACTGCAACATCCGCGGCGCCGTAAGGCATAACGGTTCCGGCCCATCTTCTGCTCACCAAATAAGCATGCGGATCATGCTATTGACGGTTTCCCTGGTTGCGGCAGCTCGGTGCGCGCTGAGCACCGTGATGCCGCTTACCGCAAAAGAGATCGGTCTGATGTTGCGTTCCGGTTATTCCAGCGAGACGATCCTGCGCGAGCTTTCCGCGCGACGCTTTAGCGATCAATTTGATTCAGAAATTGAAAAACAACTTATTCGCGCGGGCGCGAATTCAACTTTGATCGAAGCCTTGCGAAGCGGCGCGTATGCGTTGCCAAGTTCGGAAATTGCGGCGGCAAAAGCGAAGCTCGCTGCGCAGGAAGGCAACGCGGTCAGGATACGTGAACATTCGAATGAAGCCGAGCGGCTAACCGAGAGTCAGTCCGCGACCGATCCATCGAACGTCACGGAAGTGAGCCATGCAATCTTTCTCCACCTGAAGGACGACCTGGTGTATTTGCATCAGGGCAATGTGAGGCATTTCGATGACGAAGCGCTCGAGCACAAAACGCTTTACCTCCTCTTTTTCTCGGCGAATTGGTCGTCGGCAGGCCGCAAATTCACATCGCAACTTGTGGATTATTACAATCGGGTCGCGCCGCAGCATCCGGAATTTGAAGTGATCTTCTTCAGCGCCGATCGCTCACAGTTTGGAATGGAAACATACATGGCGCAAAGCAACATGCCCTGGCCCGCTGTCGCTTATGACAAGCGCACCGGTAAAGCCGGGGCACTACAAAATAATCTGGTGCGCGAGATTCCATGTCTGGTTTTGGCCGACGCGACCGGAAAGATCCTTTCCTCCAGCCACGGCGGCGAGAATACCGTCCCTCCCGAAAAAGTTCTGGCCGATCTCGATGAAATCTTTACGCATGGCAGCGAAAGCGCAGCTGCGAAAAAGCCCTAAGACGAGCTGTCCAAATCACGGCTTATACGTCGAACGATCCAGCGCAGACAACGACCACAGTCAATCCAGACGGCACGCTCCCGCTGGGCAATCTCGCCTACAACATGAATCCTAGCGGCGGAACCACCAACTCTGCTCCGATTCCAGAGGCCTCGAACACGGCCTTGCTGATTGTGGGGGCGACCATCAGCATCGTTGGCGCAGCGTATCGCCGCACGAAAGCTCTCGCCGGGCTCTCGCGGCTGGTGTAAAGAGAAGACAGCGACCATTTTTTGATTCCTTCTCCGCCACGCAATCCTTCAATTCGATCACCGGCCCCACGACTCTAACGAGCATGGGCGTCAAAATGTTGTTTCCCACTTGTCGTGAGGAAACCTGATTTTGAGCGGGAGTGCTTCTCTTCGTCGAAGACGGATAAAGAGGCACGGAAAAAATTGCAGGGAGGCAGCAAAATTGTTATTGACGTTGCGACGCGAATATGAGGATTATAGAAATCACAGCTACTATCAGATTATATAAATCAAAAGCACAAAATTAATGAAGACTACGACTATCGTTCCTCTGTACGCCGCTGCCATTGCGGCAGCGCTACTGTTCAGCGGAGCCGCAGCAAATGCCACGCTTGTCGATCTCACTACGAGCGGCAGCGCTAGCGGTCAAATCGGTGATGCGCTGTTTTTTGCCACCGACCAGCAGCCCGCTGGGACAGGATATATCGATTCATTTCTCCGAGTCCAAGCCAGCCCGACCGAGCAGGGATACAATACCGATGGCGGTTTTCCCTTCGATGACAAGAATCCGCACAATTTCCAGCACAGCATCCAGCTGTCCTCTCTCGCTCAGTTCAACATCAGCGGCACGGAGTACTTCAAATTCATGTTGGACGCGAACCAGTCCGGGGCTTCCAACCGCACCTTTACGATGACTCAATTGCAGTTTTACACGTCGAACAATCCAGCCCAGACGACGACCACGTTCAACGCTGATGGCACGCTGCCGCTGGGCAACCTGGCCTACAACATGAATCCAGGCGGCGGCAGTGCGAATTCTGTCATCACTACCGCGACAGGAAGCGGCAAATTCGATGCGATTGCCTACGTTCCGGTGAGCGACTTCAACACAGCCGGCAAGTACGTTTATCTCTACTTTGCCGGGCAAGGAAATGGCGGGTTTGAGGAGTGGACAGCTGCGACTGGTGTTGCGCCGGTGCCGGAAGTGACCCCCAGTTCGGTCATCTTCGGTTTTCTTGGTTTGGTCGTTGCGGTCAGCTCGCGGTGCGCTTTGACTAGGCGAGTCCGCGCAGCGGCGGCGGCACAGCGAAAAGCACGCATAGGGTAAGTAAGAAGTAGCTTTGGTTTGAGTGCGAGACGGCGCTTGCCAGGGCGAGCGCCGCCGTCGTTATTGTCCTACGGACAGAAACAATTTTGTTATCGAACGTCTTCGATGTAGCTGGCGACCTGGTAGTCTTTTGCCGTTCCATCGCCGACGATGTCCTTGTCGTAGTGAAATCCAGTGACTCCGTTACCACTGAAGTTATAAGCAGCGATCGCGCCAAACCAACCGGGATTCCCGGTCAGCGAAATGTCGCCACTTGGCGCGTAAATAGTAGCATAAACGTCACCCGGCGGCGAGATGCTGATTGATTGCGTGGATCCATCCGTTCGGCTAACCCCGTAGAACTGCATATGACCCGCCCTGCTATAGTCATCCGAAGCTGTAAACGTTGTCCCATCCTTTGTTTTGTAAACCCCGACTGCGCCATCTACGTTGTTGTTGACGAGATTATTCGCTTTTGAGTTCAGGCTTCCCGTGAAGTAAATCTTGGCGTTGACCCCCGCGCCGAGGGTGATATTGCCAATGTCGCCGGTTGTTGAGCCAGCAGCTCCCACAACGATAGTAACATACGTCTCAGCCGGCTTGCCCGCGTTGGGCCCGGTGGGCACTGTTTGCCCATTGATCGTGAGACCGCCACTTAACGAACTGTAGACGTATTTCTGAGGGACATAAGTTGCTGTCGCGGGTAGATTAAGTGTCGTGCCGCTTCCCGGGGTGAAATTGGTTGTGTCCGGCCTATCAAGCGGAGGAATGGTGAATGGCACGCTGTTGTCAATTGTTCCGCTGATATTGTATGGGGGAGAAGTGATGTTGCCTCCGTTTGTCGTTACGTTTCCGTAGATTGGCCCGCCTTGGCTAAAGCTGGCAGTCCCGACTGATACATCTCCGTTGCGCGAATTGATGTAATATTTATAATTAGGATCAGTAGGAGGAACTGGGTTAGCGGCAATAGATTTGCCTGGATACGCCCCATTCTTTGAATCATAGCTGTCCACCTGACCAGCTGAGCCGGGCCCGTTGAAGGAATTGCTGGCCTTGAGCGAGCCCGTGAAAGAAACCTTCTGTGGGACCGCGATCAATTCGATCCGCCGAGTGACTTGCGGGTTCGGTACTGCTTGAAGGGTTGGGTTATTACCATCGCCGTCCCCGTATTTAGCTCGAAAGTGATCGTAATTGAAGTCGATCTTTCGGAGCAAACTATCGCCGCGAGTCGTATTGTCCATGCGATCGTCCATGCCGGTTCTCCGGAGGCCCAAAAGCTTCGCAGTTCCTGCGGCGCGAATCCGAAAGTAACCGATCTGATCCGTATCCGTGTAGAACTTGTCGACCGTGACACTCGTCGAGAGACTACTTGACTGTCCAAAAGGGGCGGAGCTATTGGTCCATGGCCAAAAGGTTGGGTCATTAAATTTTTGTCGAACTTCGGCAAAGCCGGTGTCGCCGCCACTTTCAGCGGCGTAAAGCGCTTCTTTCCAGGCTTTGACTTGTTTGGCAGTGACGTTGTAGCGGGTCGTGCAATTCAAGAGCACGTTGGCTCCGATGAGTGAGATAATGAAAATGGTGCAGATGGCACAAACGAGCGTGCTGCCAGATTCTGCTCGACAAAGGTGTATTTGCGTAGGTGGATTCATTTTGCCTTGGTCTTAGCCCCTGCGCTTGTTGCGGAGATAAGCAGTGGAGTAGATCGTCGTACCGGTACGTTCAGCGGTCGCGCCGCCCGATGTGAAGATTGGCAGGAAGGTTATGCTCGTGGTCAGATACTCCGTATTGGTTAGCAGGATGTTCTGAAGTACCGAGGCGGGAAGCAGATTGTCTGTACTCGACGCGATCGTGGTGAGAGCGCTGTTTTCCGTGCGGCGGATGGACTGGCCGCTGACGGAGTAAACGACCGTGCTTGCGCCAATCGTCGCCTCCACGCCGCTCGCGGTGGCCGTAGCGCTGTTCGACATAGTGACGTTTGTCGCACTGACCAAACTTTGAATTGTCGTCCCCGGCGGGATTCCCGCCCCGGCGATTGATGTGCCAACGTCGGAACTGGTGAATTGGGCCGAAGCGGAAGTTAGGCTGGTAGAGCCGCTGGTTGTCACAGCGTCCGTCACTGTCGTCACTGTCCTGGCTCCGTAATTGACGATAATCCCGTTAGCGCTTGTGGTAATCGTTGGCGTGCGCCGTGAGCCGGCGTTGGAACCGTTGTAATCAGAATCGCCCGATTGGATAATGTAGTTGGGGATCGTGCAAGTAACAGTTTGAGGGCTGCCTGTGATCACCACGATGTATGAGCGCTTCACATCCCGGCTGAGATAATCGACAATGCGGATTTGCTGGACGTGCGCCGTAAAGTAGTTGTCCACCGCATTCAGGCTTTTTTGGAGCCCGACCGACGCAGAAATTGTCGCAGCAAGAGCTACAGCGCCGATCGACACCGCGATCAACATTTCGCTGAGTGTAAATCCTTTCTGGTTTCGAAGGTTGCTAAGCTTCATTTTTTTGTTCCGGCTGAGATGATGGTTTCGGTCTGCTCGCTCTCGGACCGGCCGCCCAGGGTTGTCGTCCACGTGTAAGTCACGTTGACTTTCACGAGCCCCGTCCCGGGGGGTGTGTCGTTGGCCAGGTTGGTGTCGGTTGAATTGATGGTGGGAGTGACAGACGCGCCAGGCCCACGGGTGATCTGTGTGTTGGTACCATCCGGTGTCGGATAGTGGCTCAACGTGACCACCTCGGTTACGTTCTGGGCAAAGTCGGAGCTGTTGGAAGGCGTGGTCATCAAAGTCTGAACCGTCGTGGCATTGGTTAGATCGGTGAACGACAGATTACGCAGCTGCTCAACGCGATCTTGCACTCCTTGAAGTGCTCCTACTGCCTCCTTGCTGGAATCGATGAAACGCAAGCACCTGGCATTGAGCTCAAATATGGTCACAAAAAATCCCACCAAGAGCGCAATCGCGACGAGTGTTTCGACCAGCGTGGAGCCGGAGCGAGAATACCTTGGACGCTTTAAGGTCATCTTCGAAAGATTATAGCAATTATTATACCTATCCCTATCGAGCGCACTCCCTTCCAATTGGTCGGCAAGAAGGCTGATTCGGCTCTTTATTGACCGCGGATCAGCGCAGTCGGGTGACCAGACATGTTTATATGACCGAGACAAAACAGCGTTGTTTGGTGGCGAAACAGGTAAACGAAGCCTCAATACAGTGCTGTAAACTGATAAGGCAGCGCTGCTTTGCCTCCAAGCATCTAAGCAAAATCTCCGTACAGCGCTGAAAAATGGTTAAACATACCTCAAAATCGAGGAACTCGCGTTTTTGATAGGATTTTCGAGCATTCGTTGGTCGCTGGTGCCCCGGGCTCCGCGCGACAACGAGCGTCGCCGGGTCACGCTGCGCGGCGAGCAGAGGGGCGCAGCGTTCGACGGACAACATGCGGAGACGTCTCGGAATGGGATTAACTTGTTCGTAGTTAACTTGTTACGATCATGATAAAATCTGTGCATCTTTGGAATTGACTCCGCGCGATTAGTTATGATAATTATGGTATGTCTATAACCGGCAAAGATAGATACCCAGGGGAAAACGAAACATGAGAACAACAAAAGCGATTACCTTAATGGGAAAAAGCGGTCTGCTATTGAGCGCTTGTTTTTGCGCGGGATTCTCTCCGGTCGCTAGAGCGAATTTGACCCTTATCGATACCTACAAGTCAACGCCAGAAGATACTGCACACATCGTGCAGGTCGCTAGTGGCAAGCTTGGCGCGCCGAATCTCACGAGTTTGCTTCGCCTAGAGGATTTGAGTTTGCCGCTCTCGGGAAGCCCGTTCACGGTCAGTTATCCCACCAGTAACACTGCTGATGTATCGTGGAATCTATCCGGCTCCGGCTTCGATTTGCTGGGAATATACATTTTTGGTGGAAGCAACGGCGCGGACCTTTATAAAGTCACCGATCCGTCACAAATGATTTCGGGATCTGGGGTGATTCATCCTCCTGTGACGGGCAATTCCGGTCAATTCGCGGACATCTCGCATACCCTCTTTCTGGCCGTCCCAGTGCCTGAGCCGTCTTCCGTAATTCTTGTGAGTCTCGTTGGTGTCGGCTTTATGTTCTGCCGGAGATATCAGCGATAGAGAGCGACCACTCGCGATTCTCTCCCACAGTCGTCTAGCATTAGCAAGGCTGGCCTTGCGGCGGTGACATCAGTCGGCGTAGATACGCCTGCGTGCGTTTTGCATGCCGAGTGCGCGCTGAAAGCTAATCGTAAGCCTGATCTTACACTCCGCAAAAAATTAGCCGACAAGGGGACATTTATCCTGCTCAGCAGCGAGCATGATCTCCTTTCGCGCTCATCGGGTCATAGTTATCGCGATAGCAGCGGTCGTCGCAGGCGGAATTCCTAACGACGCCTGGCGACATTGGCGGATCTTCGAGGGTGGCTATGTGTATGCGTTGGGTTTGATTCAGTTCGTTGATCATTGCAGCCAGAGTAGTCGTCTTACCGCTTCCAGCCGCGCCCGTCACGAGGACGATCCCATTTTTCGCCTTGATGATCTCTCGAAAAAATTGGCGGCAAACTTAGTGTTGCCAGTGTTGGCACCCACGATTGCAAATTTCGCCTCACAACAGCGCGCCGGCTGTTTTCTTTATAAATGTTCGCCCGAAAACGGGCGACATCGTCGATTGCATAGCTGCAATCGCCCGAACCAGTCGAGGCGTAATCGGTTGTCAACCGCTCGTCGCCATTCATAATGTATTCGGCAAATGCGTTGATAAAGTCCGCAGTGAGAAAGGGTGCTGGCCCGCTTGCAATTCTGTCGGTGACACGACCGCGCGTTGTTCGTTAGGGCCTCACGGTCGCTTCTAGCGCAAATTCAGATTCGTGAATGCCCTCTCAACTAAAGCTTTCTCTTCCGGGAGGAGATTTGCCGTCTGCCCAGCCTCGAGGAAGGGTCTTGCTCGGTCATCCCGGGTTGCGGCGAGGCAAATCCCGTAATAGATGCTCACGGCCCGGTCCTGCAATTGGCCTTCGCTTAAAGAGTTCAACACCTTCAGAGCACCTTTCGGATCACCTTTGGTCAAAAGCGAATACGCATAGGTCGTCGCGTAAGCAGGGTTCGATGGCATTTTGTGGTAAACATCGGCGGCTAATCGGCGTGCTTCCTCCTGGTTTGCGTCTAGCAGGAGCGAGACTTGGGCGAGATTGTTTTCGACATTAAGATTGTCGCGATTGGATTCGAACAGCCGGACCAGGACGCGATATAACCCCTGGGTATCGCCGTTCTTAGCGTAAAGGCGGTATAGCGTCTGAAGCGCATCGTTTTGCTTTTCCGGGTATTTTGCCAGCATCCAAAGCAAATCCACCGTTTCACTGTCCCATTTCCATTCCGAAGTGAAGCGAACAAGCGCAAGCAGGGATTCGTTCTGCCCGGATGCTCCTTTTACGGCCGCAGCCCATTCATGTTCCGCCGCGGCTGGTTTATCTTGAGCGCGTAAAGCACGTGCCAGATAGGCGTGTCGAAGAAAATCGACTTTTCCCCAATTGGCGCTTTTCATGATCCCTTCCAATCCGTGCCAATCCCCGAGTCGTGCGTAAACCTCAGCTACAGCAAGAGGCACAGGCCATTTCTGCACCAGTTCGGGCGTCAAGCTTGTCACAAAGTTGAGCGCAAGCAGGTTCAGATTGTTCTGGCTCATCCACGAAAGCAACGCCGCCAGATCGGCAGGTTTGTCCGCGGTGCTCTTTTCCAAGCCGGACAAATACGATGTGAACTCCGCGTCCTGGAGTTGATGTAAAAAGTCCAAGAAGATCAGCCGATCGTTCAACGTGGCTTCCGGATAGGCTTGAAGTTCCCGCGCCAGCGCGAGTAATTCCTGGCCGTTCTCACGGCGCGCGACTCCTTCGGAAATCAACGCGCGCGTCGCGGGTGCGCGCTGCTTCGGATCGTCGCGCAAAGCCTTTAACATTGCTTCGCCCGCTGCATGTCGATCTTTGTCGCGCGCATAGGCTCGCAACATCGCCAGTTGCATTTGGTAGGCGTTCTCGTTAGGCGCGAGGCGCACAGCTTCCGTCCATTCGCTCTCAGCTTTCTCGTCTTGCTGTCGTGTTTGGGCGATCAGCGCCGCCACTGCATGGTAACCAGCGGTTTGTCGGCCAGCTTCGTTAATTCGGGATAGTGCTCGCTCAGCTGTCCCGATGTCGTTAAACTGCAACGCGCATCGCGCCCAGGCGAGTGCGTCGTCGGTCGATTGCGGGTCGAGCTGCGCGACTTTGCGACGCCAATCGAGTGCGACACGATCTCCCACGCGCTCGGCCAATTCCGCCATGATGCGCGCGGCGAGAGCGCTCGACGGCTTCAGCTCCAAAACACTCCGCGCGGCTAGACTTGCTGTGCGCTTGTCGCCATGTTGAAGGGCGAATGCCGCGCGGCGCACCAGCCGCCGCTCCTGCCACCGAACATAAGCACCGTGACCACCCGAGAATAGCGCGATCAGAAGAATAATTCCGATCAGTCCGCCCAAAAGAAGTTTCAGATAGAACCTTTCCGCGCGACAATGCGAAGCTTTGATTTCCCTGTTCGATGTCGAAACTAAATTGGGCGATTTTGAACGCGACATGAAAGCGAAGAAGGCCGCTGCAAATCCAAGCAGGTGTTGTTCCCTTAAGTTAACACATCTTCCTTAGCGGCGGTCAGCGCCCGCCCGATAATGTGGCGCAAGTTTCCAACTTGCGCTGTTGAGATTCGGCAACTTGCAAAGGTGCGCCTACTCTGATTCCGGCGCTCACAAAGTGCCGCTACAGCACCGAAGGCTCGTAACCTGCTCGGACTCGGCTAGTCTATGCTGGAAATGAAAACTACGGGCGGTCGCGTCGGTTTTCTTCCTTCCGTATCTGCACGAAGTTCCACTTGGCCGGTCGCGGTCGCGCTCCTTTTTTTCGCGGTCCTCTGGTTCGAGGCGATCAATCAATTGCAAGCCGAATGGTCGCTCAATCCGCAATACGGGTACGGCTGGAGCGTCCCGTTTCTCGCGCTTTACCTGCTTTGGAAGCGTTGGTCCGGCCGTCCACTGCCTCGCCCACCAGATTCACGCGTTCTGCCAACCGCGCTCATCGTTTTTTGCGCGCTCCTTTTCTTTCCGATTCGATTTGTCGCCGAAGCAAATCCCGATTGGCGTTTGTTGAGTTGGGCGCTTGCCTTTGTTGCGGTAACGATGTCGATCTTGTGGGTTTTCGTTACCGGCGGTTGGCCATGGCTGCGTCACTTTTGCTTTCCCATTTTGTTCTTCCTCGTTGCCGTGCCCTGGCCGATGCATATCGAACAAGTCGTCACGCAAAATCTCATGCGCGCCGTTACCGTGATCAATGTTTCGCTGCTAAACATCGCCGGCATTCCTGCACTTCAACACGGCAATGTCATTGAGGTTGGATCCGGCTTGATCGGGATTGAAGAAGCATGCAGTGGCGTGCGCTCACTTCAAGCCACGCTCATGATCTCACTTTTTCTCGGGGAACTTTACTCGTTTACGATCGCCCGCCGGATTTTTCTCGTAATCGCGGGGGGGCTACTCGCTTTTCTTTGCAATGTCGGCCGCACTGCGGTTTTGGTTTGGGTAGGCGCAAAGAACGGCGCGAAATCCATCGAAGCGTGGCATGACCCAGCCGGCCTCACCATCCTGCTCGTTTGTCTCTTCGGTCTTTGGCTGCTCAGCTTAAAAATGCGGCGTGGCGCAAATGTGGGGCAAATTTCCAATCTGCCCATTGCTCAGCTGCGCAACTTGGAAAATTACGCGAGATCCTGGCCGCTGCTCGCATCGCTCGCGGTCTGGTTCCTATTCGCCGAGGCAGGCGTGCAAACTTGGTATTGGCTTCACCAAAATTCGGTATCGAGTTCGCGATGGGCTGTCTCGTGGCCAAGCTCAGAGCGCGATTATCAACCGGTGCCGATCGCGCCCGAATCGGAAGCTTTGCTCCGCTATAACGAAGGGGGTGGCGCCACTTGGGAAACTTCACACGGCCATCACTGGATGATGTACTTTTTCCGCTGGCTTCCCGGGCGCACCGCCGCCCTCTTTGTCAAAATTCATCGGCCCGACATCTGTCTTCCCGCCAGCGGTCTAACGATGGGGCGGGATAACGGCATTCAACTTCTCACGGTCAACGGCGTGAACTTGCCCATTCGCTCCTACCGTTTCGATGATCACGGCGCGCCGCTGCATGTTTTTTATTGCTACTGGGACGCGCGTTCGTCTTACAAAAACGTCGCCGAAGCCGAAGAAGAAGACTGGACGGCGCGCGGCCGTCTGCGAGCGGCATTGCGCGGCTTTCGAGAAGTCGGCGCGCAAATGCTCGAACTCGTTGTCTGGGGCTACGAAGATGACGAAGCAGCGCATGCGGCGTTGAAACGCGAGCTCCAACAAATAGTTCGCGCTGGTTAATCCAGCGTACGCGGTTAAAAACCGAATGCAGTCAACTAACGACTGATACGGCTAGCGCTAGTTAACCCCCGACAGCGGAAATTAAGGGCTGACGACAGGCGGGTCGACGATGTTGCCGCCTCTGCTAAGTTTGATCTTCCTTGCGATCACATCGCCGATGACGACGGAGTCACCCCTTATTCTCACGGTCCGGTAAACGGCCTGAAGAGTCCCGGTTAAGTCGGATTGCCCGCGAATGACGACGTCGCAGCCGCTTCCAAGAACGTTAAAAACGACATCCTCTGGAGTCAGACCACCGGACAAAACAATCTTAGCCGAATGAGACAAGGAAAACTGATTGCGAATGTTAATGATGAAAGCAGTTCCGGCGGTGCCTTGCAGCGTAAGTGTTCCGTGTCTTATGATAAGACTCGTTAGGTTCAGCGGGGAGTTTCCCCAGATCGTCAATGTCAGATTACGGTGATCTAGTCTAATAGTCTTTGGCGAAAAATCCTGCGCAGACGGCCATCCGGAAAAGGAGAGATCCGACGCGTCGTTCACGTCGTCGAACGGCCACAGTGCCGCTGCGCCTGCGGCAAAAAGCCGCCAACTTTTGAAAGACGAATGTGTATGCATTTCGCGATCGGGACCGCTTCGTCCAGAACGAAGTTCCGTTCCGACGATTGTCCGACATTGCTGAATCAGCAGGCGTTGTGCCGATCGCTTGGCTGGATTCCTTCATCAAGTCTTCAATCGAGGGAACCGCAGGTCGCGGCGACATCATGCCGAGCAGCGTGCTCTGACTGAACTGACATGCGACGCCGGCCGTAGCCCGTTCATTTTCATCGGGACTTTTCGACATGAACCTGCGCGCCGATGCATGTCTTCTATTGGAAGTGCAGCCAATGAAGTGTTGCAGCGTCAGCTTTGCTCAGGAATCATCCAGCTCGGTTGATTAAGGTGCCGCCGCGGTCGACAGCTTGGCGGCAAGCAACAATCGCTTCCCTCTGCGCCTGGCCAGCAGGCGCTGTTTGCGCGCGAGAGCCAACCAGGCAAACCATCAAGATAGCATTGCTCCCAGCCAGCGGACCCATCCGCGGGGCCACAGGCTCTAACCCAGCAGGTGCCTCGGCAGGAAGCGCGGGTGTTTGCTGAATCGTGTAGAAAGCAACAAAACAAACGTGGCCGTTCATTCGAACGGCCACTTCGTTTTTAGTTTAGTTGTAGTTTAAGCCTAGCGCTTCAGGTAACGACGCACCACGCCGAGGCCGGTCAGAGCCGTCCCCAGTAGCATCACCGTGGTTCCACCATCCGGAGTTGGGGCTGCTCCTTTGAAGAGAGTCACGCTCGAGATGCCGCCGAATCCATTCAGTCCCGTGCCATTCAAGGGGACATTAAACGAGGTCAGCCCGTCGAGGAAGAAGAATTCCACGCCGCCGCCGCTTGCCTTGACGCCGCCCTTCCCCACTCCGTAGTGAAGAACCGCATACTCAAAGCCGGTTACGTTGAATATGCCCCCAGTGTTGCCCGGCTCATCGAAGGCGCCAGTTGATATGGGCGTCGGAAGAGGGGTTAAGGGGTTTGCGGTATTATAGCCAGTGACGACGGTTTGCAGACGGAAAAAGTTGCTGGCGTCGTTGTTCGCATTGGGTTGAATGCCTCCGGTTCCATTCTTAGATATGTCGTTACCAGGACCCGTCCCGCCCGTGGGCCCGAATTCGAAAGGTGGTACAGGTGTAGCGCTTGCGAGGGAGGTCATTCCGATGCACAGTGCCACCAGCAGTAAACTGTATTTTAATGATTTCATATAATTGTAATATGAGATAGGACATAGCAGGGTCCGCGCCAGCCACCTTCCATGTTCTCATAACCGGTTCTGCGGCATGCTACAAGTGGCTAGGATACAGATTGATACGCAGATGAAGATTTTTATACTTTGGTTCGCTGGCCAATTCTCACTATTTATCAAATTGTAAGAAAGTTCGACGTTTTATTGCTGCCGGCTTTTGGAAGATCATCTCCATCAGCGCTTTACGACGCGAACGAAGGATGTCGGAATATCTGTCAGTCCCGCTGGCAAAGCGGCACGATCAATTGGATTTTGAGGATGCTGGGCCCTCAGCCGTCGAGATGGCACCGTTGCACGTCTTTTACTGTTACGGATTCGCGTTCATCCTATGAAAATGTCGCCGCGGCGGAGGAAGAGGATTGGAAAGCACGCGGTCGTCTGCGCGCGGCTTTGCGCGGCTTTCGAGAAGTCGACGCGCAGATGCTCGAACTCGTTCTCTGGGGCTACGATGATGACAATGCAGCCAATGAAGCGCTGCAGCGTCAATTCGACCAAATCGTTCGACAGGGTTGACCGAGACAGCCCCCTGATTTCGAATGGATCGACATCGTCGCCGAGGCGAAATATCATAGGCGTCGGTCAGGCAATGGAAAAATCTTCGTTCGATCAAGCCGGTTTTCGTCACGAATATATCGGAGAAGGACTGCGCCGCGCGGATCTCGATCCCGATCCGATCAAACAATTCCACGCCTGGTTCATGGCTGCCATCGCGGCCGGAATTCATGACGCCAATGCCATGGCGCTTGCGACCAGCACCCTGGATGGAAGAACATCCGCGCGCGTCGTGCTTCTGAAGGATTTCGATGAGCGCGGGTTTGTTTTTTTTACAAACTACGCCAGCGATAAAGGCCGGCAGTTGGACAAAAATCCGCGCGCCGCACTGGTGCTCTACTGGATGGAAGTGGAACGGCAAATCCGCATCGAGGGAATCGTCGAAAAAACTTCGCGCGACGAATCCGAAAAATATTTTCATACCCGCCCGATCGGTGCCCAACTTGGCGCCTGGGCTTCGCGCCAAAGCGAGGTGATTGGTGCGCGGCGAGTAATCGATGCTCGTCTGGAGGAGATGAAGGAGCGTTTTGCTGGAGGAAAAATTCCGCTGCCGCCGCATTGGGGCGGTTATCGGCTCAAGCCGGAGCGGATGGAGTTTTGGCAGGGCCGGCCAAACCGTTTGCACGATCGTTTTCGCTACTCGCACCAGGCGGATGAATCGTGGTCGATTGATCGTCTCGCCCCGTGAAAGCGGATTCCGACGAATTTGTCGACACGCGGATTCACCCCGCGCGAAGCCGCCGCCATCTTGCTGGTAGATCGGATCGTGATCGATCCGCATAGCGTTGACGACCTTTTTGCTGAGTTGCGCGAACATTTCGGCGATGAAGAAATCATCGAGCCTCCGCGCGAGGAGTTTCTTCACCTGGGCAGGAACTCTGAACACGGTTGTTCGCCTTGATACGGATCGCGATGGCGAATTATCGCAAGAAACTCGCCTGCGCGACTGCGTCCGTTTCGGCGGCGGCGTGAATAGACGGACCCGACGGAGCGCGTCCTCCCTTGGTTAAAAAGGCAGGGAGAGCGCGATTCCTTGCGCATGCTGAAGGCGTCAGCGATCAGAGATTCGCCACGAAGAATCCGCCCATCGTCGGATCAGAGGTCAGTAGTCCGTCAGGGGACTATTTTTTCCGCGTGTAGTTAATCTCCATCGTTTTCTTTTCCTGGCCACCCTGATTTTCAAACCACTCGAGCGTCATGTGGTCTTTGTCGCCCAGCTTGACCACTTCGCGCACCTGTTGCTTCGCTCCTGGCATCGGCTCGATCTCGGCGGTGTAGCTAAACGTTTTAGTGCCCGGATCGTACGTCCCTTCGGCCAACTCGATCCCGGTCCCCATGTTGTCGACCCATGACTCGATGAATTTCTTCTTTACGTTGTCGTAGCCTTCGAGCCCCATGCCCTTGAAAGTTACGTCCTTCATTTTGCCGTCCGGGCCGGGCATCTGCATCTTGCCGGTTACGTCCATGACAACATAGCGGCCGTCCATAATCGACTTTCGCACGGCGGTGCCTTTCGATTCCTCGGGCTTCGCATTCGGATCGGGGTTCATCCACAATTTGATAGTGTAATTCCAGGTGCCGTCCAAGCTGGCTAACAGCTTGTGGTTCTCATTCAGTTTCGACAGATCCATCATCTGCCTCATCATGTCAGCTTCGTTAGGCTCGCCGCCGGGCGCGGCAACGGGGCTTGTCCCAACGGTCGGGCTCGATGCGGGAGAGGCGGCCTGGTCTTGAGCGAGTGAGGACGAAGCGAAGGCTGCCATTGCAAAAAGAATCGTGAAAAATGCGGAAGTTCTCATAGCAACGATCCTTTTCAGCGCGCCTCATATAGTCAAGCACTTAGCAAGGGATGAGTGCCAAATGATGAGTGATGAGTGGCAGCCAAGTTTGAGTTCGAAGGGCCCGTCTACGCCGAGTCCACTGCGCCTAATAGCGTGCTATCGCAACGCGTCGACGATCCGTGTGACCAATGTTCCGGGCAATACGCCAAGGAAGAGGACGGCGGCCGCGGGCAACGATACGGTGATTCGCTGCAACAGATCAAATGTTGAGCCGTTGAGGGGTTGCGTTGTTAAGCGCGAGGGCTCGTCAACGAAAATCACTTTCAACACGACCAGGTAATAGTAGAGCGAGATCAGACTGCCAAAGAGCGCGAGCGCGACGAGCCAGAGCAAGCCCTGGTTTGCACCGGCATGCAGTGCGACGCTAAACAGGTAGAACTTTCCGAAAAATCCGGCCAGCGGCGGTATGCCGGCCAGCGACAACATAAAGATCGACATGCAGCCGGCCAGCAGCGGCGAGCGCGAAGACAATCCGGAAAAGTTTTGTAAATCATCTCCACCGGTTTCGCGCCGCACTAATGCGACGACGCCGAACGCGCCGACGAGCGTGACGGCGTAGATGGTGGTGTAAAACAACGTCGCAGAAAATCCATCCCGGCCGCCAGCGACGAGCCCGACTAGTGTGTAACCGGCGTGGGCAACAGCGGAGTAGGCAAGCAGCCTGCGCACGTTGGACTGCGCGAGCGCGACGAGATTGCCAATCAAGATCGACAACGCCGCAAGCGCGGCGAGCACGGGCGACCAGCCAACAACCGCGGCGTGCCACGCGGCGCTGCCGTGAAAGGGACCGAACCCGACGATCACGATTTTTCCAAGGACGACGAACGACGCGACCTTTGAACCCGAAGCGATGAACGCCGCGCTCGGAACGGGTGCGCCCTGGTAAGCATCGGGCGCCCAAAGATGAAACGGGGCGGCGGCAATTTTGAACGCGAAACCGACAAGTGTCATGATGATGCCGACGGCAAGCAGTGGTTGGACCGAACCGGTGTTCAGTTTGTCGGCAATCGCCGCGAGGCCGGTTGTCCTCGACATGCCGTAGATGAAGCTGATTCCAAAAAGCGTAAACGCGCTCGAGGTGCTGCCGAAGAGGAAATATTTCAAGCCCGCTTCAGCGGAGCGCAAATCGGTTTTGTCGAATGCAGCCATCACGTAAAGCGACAGCCCTAGCAACTCGAGTCCGATGAAGATCATGAGCAACTCTTCGCTGCCGACGAGGAGCATGAGGCCGACCGTTGCGAGTAAAATCATCGCGAGATACTCCGCGCGATTGCGCGACGCGGGTTCGCCGCATGCGAGGAGCACCGTGAAAAAGGCGAGCGCAATGCAAACGATTTTGAAAAGCGACGTGAGCGGGGTAACCACGAGCATCCCGCTGAAAAGCGTCGCGTTGCGGGGCAACATCAGCACCGCGCCTACTGCGGTTGCGAGCCCAAGCCCAGCGATGAATGGGCAGAGTCCGGATGCTGTTGCTGTAGTGGCGGGCGTGTCGCCTGCATTCTGATTTGGCCTCGCAGCCGACCCGCCTTCGCCCGGCCTCGGCGTGGCGAGCACGGCTGCCTCTACAGGTGCACGATCACTCGTTAGGCCGATTGCCAGCACCACCAGCGCCGTTATGACGACGACGGCTTCGGGGGATGCGAGCTTGAGCAGTTCGAGATACGACATCGTTACAACGTTAAAAGAGTTACATCGTTAAAAAGGGAGTTAGCGCTTGCGCCGTTTTAACGTTGTAACGATTTACCTTTTTAACCTCGTCATTTTAAAAACCTCATCGCTTCGACAGCGGGCTGAATGCGATCGAGCAGGAGTTTGGGATAAAGTCCGACTGCGAGCGTTGCGAACATGAGAAGACAAGCGCCCACTTTTTCTGCGGTGGTGATGCCTTGTTGCTCATTCCAATCAGCTTCCAGCGGCACGCGGCCTTCCTGCATCTGGACGCCGGAGGCTGCATCGCCAAAGAACGATTGCTTTAACGCGCGCAATGTGAACGCGGCGACAAGAACCATTCCTGCTCCGGTAATCCAGACCGCCAGCGGATAAGTTCTCCATGCGCCGATCAGGATTGTGATCTCGGCGGCGAATCCGCTGAACCCCGGAATCCCCATTGATGCGGCCGAGGCGATTACAAAGGTGAACGCGGCGAATGGCAGCGCCCGGCTGAGATTCATTCGGGAAAGAGCGTCGAGATCGCGCGTGTGGGTGCGGCGATAAATCATGCGTCCCGCCACGGCGAACAGCAGGGCTGCGATGACGCCGTGCGAAAACATTTGCAGCACTGCGCCGGAAACACCGAGCGCGTTCGCAGTTGCGAGTCCGAGCAACACGAATCCCATGTGACTCACACTCGAATAGCCGATGACAAATTTCAGATCGCGCTGACGCAATGCGACCGCTGCCGCGTAAACGATCCCGATGACGGCGAAGACCGCGATCCAGTTGCGCCACATTTGGAATCCTTGCGGAAAAAGATTCATGGCGACGCGCAGTCCGGCGTAAGAGCCAAGTTTCATCACGATCCCGGCCAGCAACATCGAACCAGCGGTGGGCGCGGCGACGTGGCCAGTCGGCGCCCATGTGTGCAACGGCCAGATGCCGGCAAGCACTGCGAACCCGAGAAACAACACCGGAAACGCCCATGATTGCAGTTGCGGCGCGAACCCGAATTGCGCCAGTTCATTCAGATCCAGCGAGCCGGCAGTTACATAAGCGGCAAGAATCCCGACGAAGACAAGCATCCCGCCAAAAAAGGAGTACAGGGTCAGTTTCATCGCGCCGTACTCCTTGTTGGTCGATCCGAAGATGGCGATGAGAAAATACTTGGGGACGATCACCAGCTCGTAGAACACGAAAAGCAAGAACAAGTCCGCGCTGAGGAAGACGCCGTAGCAGCCGCCGATTACCAACAGCAGCCAAAAGAAAAATTCGTTCTGACGATGATCGACATCCCACGAAAAGAGCACTGTGCTCACCGCGGCGATGCCAGTGACAAGAACCATTGTCAGGCTGATGCCATCGACCGCGAGATGATAATTCATCCCGAGCGGCGGTACCCACGGCACCCGCACGATGGTTGTGAAGTGCGCAAGATCGACAATTGGCGTCTGAGAAAAAGCGGCGAGACTTATGACGAAGCTTGCGACGGTCGTGCCCAGCGCGATCCAGCGCGCAAAAACGCGCGGCAGGACCAGCAACAGAACGGCCCCGGCAAACGTAATGTAAATGGTCCAGGCGATCATTCGCTAAGCGAAAGAGGAGTTAAAAAGGTTACAAGGTTAAAAGGGTTACAATGGGTGATAGCGCGCACGCCTCGATGTAACTTTTGTAACGGTTTTAACATTTTAACGTGCGGCTGTTTGTCGTTAGGCAAACAGGCGCGCCATCTGAACGACGGTTGTGTTGAAGATGTTGAAGACAAATTGCGGCGCGACGCCGATCGCGAACATCAGCAGCATAACGGGGACAATGACTAGCTTTTCACTTCGCAACAGATCGGGAATCGCGCTGCAACTTTCTGCGAGTGGGCCACTGAAGAGTGCTTGCATGGCGCGCATGAAGACGATCGCGGTCACCAAAAGGCCGATCACAGCAACCGCTGTGAACGACGCGGTGATGGCGAATGAGCCTTTAAAGATCAAAAATTCGCCGATGAACCCATTCAATCCCGGCAGGCCCAATGACGAAAACATGGCGACGCTCATCCAGCCACAAAGCAGCGGCGTGCGCTGCATCAGGCCACCGAAGTCGCCAATGCCACGCAGACCGCGACGTTCTTCGAGCAAGCCGACGAAGTAGAACAGCGCAGCCGCAGTGATCCCATGGTTGAAAATTTGCATGAACACACCGCTCAAGGCTGCGTGCATGTCGACCTTGGCGACGGCGACAGATGAAGCCGTGACGGCGAACAGACCAAGCATGCAATAACCCAGATGGTTGATGGACAAGTAGGCGACCATTCGTTTCAAATCGCGCTGCGCCCACGCCGCCAGCGCGGCCAATACGATGGAGCAGGCAACGAGCACGAGCAGCCATGGGCCGAGGATTTTGATCTCTTTAGGGAAGAGCGGAAGCAGCAAACGCACAAAGCCGTAAACGCCCATTTTCGAGAGCACGCCGGTAAGCACCATCGAGACACCAGTAGGCGCAGTTTCGTATGCGTCTGGCAGCCAGGTATGGAACGGAAACAGCGGCACTTTCACGGCGAGTCCAAGAAAAACTCCGGCAAAGGCGAGCCACTCGAGCTTGCCTGTGAGGAGGCCGCTTCTTCCAAGCGTAGCGAGAGTTGCGAAATCGAATGTGCCCTTGGCGAAATAAATACCGAGGAACGCCAGCAGCATCGCGACACTGCCGAGGAACGTGTAGAGGAAAAACTTGGTCGCGGCGCGGTCCCGGTTTTCGCCTCCCCAGATTTTGATAAGCAGGAACGCCGGGATCAGGCTCATCTCGTAGAATAAGAACCAGAGGACGAAATTTTGGGCGGTGAACGTGCCGTAGAGCGCTGCCTGCATGATCAACATCAGTGCACAGAAACCGCGATCCATACGTTGCGCTAAAAATGCGAACGGAATTACCAGCGACGTGAGCAACACAAGCAGCAAACTCAAGCCGTCGACGCCCACGAGGTACTCAGCGTCGATTGCGGGAATCCAAACATGGCGTTCGATGAACTGCAGGCCGGTCCCAGTGGCGTCGAAGTTTCGCCACAACATGAAAGCGCTCCCAGCGGAGATGACGTTAAACATCAGGGCAATTGGACGCCCATTCGGGTGCGGCCAAACGCGGACCGCAAATGCTCCAAGGAGCGGAATGAAAATCAGCGCGGTAATTATGCCAACCATGCGTAGAGAAGCAACAGCGCCAGCATGCCGATGGCGATGACGCCAAGATAAGTTTGAATTTGTCCCGAGTGCGCGCTGGAGATCAAACGGCCCAGGCCGCGCGTGCCGCTGGTAGTTTCGTCCACTCCGGCGTTGATCCCGCGTTCGTCAACATTAGTCGTGAAAACTGCAAAAAGCTGACCGAGACCCGCGACGGCGCGCACGAGGCCCTCCCAGAAATAGCGATCCATCCAATCCGACAGGCGAGCGCAAAACGCGGCGAATGCGATGACCGTTCGATCGTAAAGTTCGTCGATCCACATTTTATTTTCGAGAAAGCGAAACAACTCTGGTTGCGCGTATTCCAGCGGATCGGTCTCCGCGGGACGGTGTCGATCTTGCGCGCCGGCCTTGCGATAAACCCAGATGCCGAGCGCGATGCCAACGCTGACGAGCAGGAGCGAAACGAAGAGCGTGGGCTGAATCAAACGCGCCATATTGAAGATCGGTGTTTCCCCCATCAGATAACCATGGAGCCATGGCCATGCGGACGTGAGCACAACGCTGAAAACGATCGTGCACATCGCCAGCACGATCAGTGGCGTCGTCATCACGCGCGGGCTTTCGTGCGCGTGTTGAGATACCGCGCGGCGATTACCAAAAAAGACATAGATGATTTGCCGCGTCATGTAGAGTGCGGTGAGAACGACTCCGGCAAGCAAGAGAAAATACGGCACTTGCGATGGTGGCCAATGTGCCGTGGCATGGAGAATTTCCTCTTTCGT
>WNFC01012490.1_pt1 | contig 21128 bp, 22 predicted proteins | sample 5400541 | NCBI WGS metagenome assembly WNFC01 (sample SAMN13153342, study PRJNA577476) | soil metagenome | isolation source: 120 cm saprolite under Douglas fir tree site 2 hole 2 replicate 1 | place: USA:California | collected 2015-04-18
AGAGGCGGTCCATCAGTTCCTTTTTCTTCGCAACGCCGCCGAGCTGGCGCGACAGGCTATGGATTTCGCCATAAAGATCGATCACCACATAGCCGCGCTGATCGCCGTGCGCGAGGTAATAACCCTTGCCCTCCATGGCTTGGACGAATTCAGGGCCGGTCTTCGTTTCGGTCCAGCAGGCGGCGATGTCGGCCATGCGCGCGGCCTTGGTGATGCCGGTGCGCTCCTGCTGCTGCTTTTCACCGAGGTTTTCCTGCTTCGCGCGGTCGTTGAAGTGGTCCTTGTTATTGGCCGGTTTCATGCCGTCCGGTAGTTCCAGCCCATAATCGCGGGCGAATTCCCGCGCGACGCTGCGCAGTTTCAGATGGTCGTGCGCCATCTGCACGGCTTTGGTTTTTTCAGTGTCGATACGCGACCAGATGGCGTGAGCATGCTGGCGCAGCACGCCGGCCTTGTCGCGCTTTTCGTGGAAGACGACGGCGCGCGGCTGGCCGACCAGCTTCAGGCTGCGTTCGGTGCGGGCGATCAGATCCAGATACTGTTCGCGGGTGAGGCGGCCCTGCGACTGGTCCGGGCTTAAGGAAAGGCTGTAGATATATTTTTCGCAGCGTGTGGCACTGGCCTCGGCGGCCCATTCGGCAAAAGCGCCGGAAAGGTCGTGTGCGACCGTGCCGCGAACATCAGCGACTTCAACGACCTCGTTATCGAACGAGTTCATCAGGTGGACGGCCAGTTGTTGTCCGCCACCGCGCTGGTTGCCCTTGAGGATCATAATTCAAGGATAGAATAAGCCCGTTAAGGAATGGTTTCTGGCCAAAAACCGGGCGCAGTGGTCATGTCATCGCCCCTCGCCGAGCAATCTTTCGTTCGTCCGGGTGCGAATTTGCGGTCAGAACACGGGACTCAGGGGCGGCATCATCCTGTCCCATGCCTCGCGGATGGGGTCTGTGCATTTGACTGCCCATAAAACACGGGGAATTATCCTGGTTCTGTATCTGAAACTATCATTGTGTGACACCTTTGGCGCATCCGGTTTTATTGCTTTTTTCCAGCCGTGGCGGGGGATGAGAGGAGCGAGCAGCCCGATCATCAGCCCGGCGCACATGCGCGTGCGGGCGTGGATGACGGCGACCGTTATATAACCGGCGCGCTCTAACTGACGCAGGTAGCGCTGCACCTGGCGTCGGGATTTGCCAAGGGCCTTCATCAGCCATGTGACGGTGATCTGTGCGGTGCGCGTGTCCCGGTCGCGGCGGTAGACATATTCGGCAAGCTTGCGGGCGCAGCGCCGGGCTCCGTCCGTCAGGTTGCGGTCGTCATCGAGGGCGGATGATAACTCGGGGACGTATTTGCCGCCGGCGCGCGGCGGTGCCAGCAGGTCGGGATGATCGGCAGGGAGCCAGCAGGTGCGGTATGAGCGCATCTGGCGGGTGGGATCTTTGGTATGCATCGGCCGGGCATCTTCCATAATCTCGTCTTCGGCAAGCAAGGCAGGCATGGTTTCCTCCGTTGGTTGGGAGAAAGCGCCGCCGGACTCAGGCCGCAAAAAACCGCCGCAAAAAGCGCTTGCGTTTTTTTAGGTTTCTGCGAGAGTAGGGATTGTCAGATCGCTACTCTTGCAGTTTCAGTTTTTAGAAGGCCCGCCTCCCGGCGGGTTTTCTCTTTTTAGGTCATAGGAATTCCTTCAGACAGTTGTGAACACAGAAATGGCCGGACTCCGGAATCGGATGGGCCACTGAAAAAGTGTGTAGTAAGAATCGCCGCGCGGCAAGCGCGCCACGCCGAACTATGTGTGCCGCCCCGGCCTTCGGCCAGGCGAATCAGGCGGGAAGTGTTGCAGCGCTTGGGAGTGCGTGTGTATGCGATCGGTGTGGACAAGAGCGGTCTTTTCGTTGGGGGCAGGGGGGGAAATCCGCCGCATTCAGGCCATAAAAAACCGCCGCAAAAAGCTATTGCGTCCGCTGCCGGATTCTGCAAGAGTGGGATTCTCACATCTTTGCTCTTGCAGCTTCAGTTTCTGGAAGGCCCGCTTCGGCGGGTTTTCTTTTTTAGGTCATCGGGATTCCTTCAGTTGTTAGCGAGGAGGGGGCCCAGAATCGTAACGGCCCACACCGAGTCTGCCCGAATATTTTTCACACAGCAAGCGTGATGCAACTTTAAAGTGTTTTTTCCAAATTATACAACTATGACCAAAGAACGGCGGCCGGGGTCTATTCCGCATGGGCTGGCTCCCTTCCAGCCGTTGAAGTGTCGCAGGTTTCCGCGATGCTGTTCAGCGCCGTCCCGGAAGGGATGGGTTTGGCGCTGACGAATGTGACGATGAGATCGCGCAGCGTCAGAATGGCGGGACCGCGCAGATGCTGCCGCGCCTGCGGCAGCTTGTGGTACGGGATGGTCGGATATTTGTGGTGCTCCCAATGATGCCAGGCGTTATGCGGGGACAGGATCGCTCCCTGCCACGATGTCAGGGCGAGCCGCTGCGTGTCGCCGGTGCCCTGATGTTCAAGCCACAGGCGCAACCTGAAGAACATCATGAACGAGGTGACGAGGCTGAAATACCAGGCGGCGGCCATCGGCCAGCAGCCCAGCCAAAGCAGGAGAGACACGGCGCCGGTGTGAAAGAGCGCCAGTGGCGCATAGTCGCTTCGCCTCTGTGGCTTTGAAAATCGGACGATGATGATGTAGTCGGCGAGGGAATAGCCGATCAGGTCCATCAGCGCGTAGCGCAGAATAGTCCGAGGGTTCGCGGGAAGATCCCATTGCGGGCTTCGCATGCGCTTGTGGCCGAGTTCGGGATCGTTTTCGGTGCCGGTGTTCTTGTGGTGCGCGTAATGCAGCGCGCGGTAGCCGCTGACGGTCAATCCGAGCGGCCAGAAGCAGAGCAGGTTCGTCAGGAAATCGTTGAGCGCCGCGTTGCGCGAGAGCGTGTAGTGCGTGCCGTCGTGGCCGAGAACGGTGAGGGCGTGCTGGCGGTTTCCTATAATAAGGATGCAAGCGAACACGGTATAAACATGCGGCCACAGGCTGATCGCCGCGAGCGCTGCCGCGATAATGAGCCAGTCCATGGCGGCGTCAACGAGCCACGGAAACAACGACCGCCGGCCGAGCGCGCGCAGCGTCGCGGTGTCTAGCCTGCCACCCGGCGGCGCATCGATATCTGATTCGAATGCCGTGTCAGTCATCTGTTATGTCCTTCCGTGTTGTCCTCCTGTCGTGAACTCCGCCTGAATTGAAGAGCAAACACGGCTGAAAGTAATGTCACGCGTTCGCGTGACATTACGGCGCGTTGCCGAAGCGGCAGAGTGAAGGCCATTAACTTTTTTCATGCGGGAGGAAAACAATGGCTGAAGTAAAGACTGTGAAGGCATTGGCAAAACAGGTGGTGATTAACGAAATTCTGGAAAGAGACGGGTGCGTCGTCTTGGAGGGCGTGCTCAACGCCCTGCAGGTCGAAACGCTGGCGGCGGAACTGGCGCCGCATTTCGACGCGGCGCCGAACTGCGCGGGCGATTTCTACGGATACGTCACGAAGCGGCTGAGCGGGTTGATAGCGAAGTCGCCGGTGTGTCAGTCGATGGCAATCGATCCCGCCATACTGGGTGTGATGGATAACTTCCTGCTCAAGGGCTGCCGGGGATATCACCTCAACCTGACGCAGGCCATCCGCATCGGTCCCGGCGAGCCGCCGCAGGTGATCCACCGCGACGATTTGATGTTCAACTTCGTCCATCCGGGGTTCGAGGCGATGATCAATACGATGTGGGCTGTGGATGATTTCACCGCCGAGAACGGCGCGACTCATGTCGTGCCGGGCAGCCACAAATGGCCGCTCGACCGCCAGGCGCAGCCCCACGAAGAGGCGCAGGGCGTGATGAAGCGGGGCTCGGTGCTGATCTGGCTGGGATCGCTGCAGCACGGCGGCGGCGCCAACCGCACCGACAAGCCGCGCACCGGCATCGTGCACAGTTATTCCCTGGGCTGGCTGCGTCAGGCCGAGCCTCAATACCTTGCCGTGCCTTATGAAATCGCCCGCACGCTGCCGGAGCGCTTGCAGCGCGTGATGGGATATTTCGTGCACGAGCCGAATCTGGGAAGCCTCGAAGGGCAGGACCCGATCGGGCTGCTTACCGGCGAACTGGCGGTCAACGGCCACTTCCGGGAATTCCTGCCGGAAGAGGTCAGGCCCCTGCTGGCCGAGCACCGGGCGCGGCTGAAGGCCGCATAAAGCTTCTTGCAAAATTCCACAAGCGGTAGTTATATCCCCTGAAATGAGAGGGGGCTCTGCGGAGCCGGGGGCTGATGCTGGTCGCGTTCGAATCATTCGTTGAACGGGCCAACCGCGCCCGGACGACGGATGAGCTGGTGAAGGAGTTTCTGGCGACGGTCAGGCAGCACGGGCTTGACCGGATGATCTTCTGCCTGCAGACCGCGCACGATCACGTTGATATGAAGCCGGGCGTGGGCGTCATTCAGAACTACCCCGAAGACTGGATGAAACATTATTTCGAGAAGGGATACGAGCGTCTCGATCCGGTGATCAGCTATTGCCAGAGCAAGATGGTCACCTTCACCTGGGCGGAGATTCCCGAGCGGATGCACATGACGAGGCAGCAGTTCCAGTGCCTGAACATGGGCATCGAGGCGGGGCTGTATAACGGCACCTGCACGCCGCTGTGGGGGCCGAACCAGTTTGCCGGGATCGGGCTCGCGAGCGCCGAAAAAACGGATTCCTTCGATGGCAAGCTCGATCTGATCACCGCCTACTGCAACCACTTCTATATTGCCTTTCAGCGCTTAAACCGGAAAAAAGATTTTGCGGAAAGACAGGTTTATCTGACGGCGCGTGAAGAGGAGATTCTGACCTGGGTGGCGGCGGGAAAAACGGACGATGAGATCGGAACCATCCTGGATCTGAGCGATGACACAGTGGACACCTATATGAGAAGAATCTTCAAGAAGCTGGACGCCAACTCACGGGTCATGGCCGCCAGCAAGGCGCTCTCGTACGGACTTATCAGGCTCTGAGGCCGCGTCACGCGTTCGCGTGACATTACTCCCTGCCGATTTTTTGCGACGCTGACTTCGCTGTTTCAACAGAGAACAGGGGAGGAAGCGATGATTTCATGTATTTCGTGCGAAAACATTCACGAGTTCGGACCCGCCTTTCATTCGCAGTTCCGGCTGCGCCACGGCGGCTTCGTCGAGCGGCAGCAATACGATGTCTCGGTCTATGACGGCATGGAGTTCGACCGGTACGACACGCCGGCCAGCCGGTATCTCGTCTACCACACCGACGAGGGGCAGGCGCTCGGCGTGAGCCGCCTGACGCCGACCGTGCTGTCATGCATGCTGAAGGATCTGTGGCCGGACCTGGTGGCGGACAAATCCCTTTTGCAATCGGAGGCGGTCTGGGAAGGCACGCGCTATTGCGTGGACAAGGATGCGCCGCCGGAGCTGAGGCAGCGCATTATCCATGAGATGGCCAGTGCCTATCTGGAATTCGGGCTGCGGCGCGGGCTGAACAAGATCATCGGGCTGATGCCGACCTATATCTACCGCAGCGTGTTCGAGCGGCCCGGCATCGAGATGGAATATCTCGGGCCGGTGGAGGCGATCGGTCGCCACAAATGCCGGGCGGTGGCGATTCCGGTGACGGCGCAGCAGCTTGCGAATGTGCGCCGCAAAACCGGCATTACGGACAGTGTACTGAGGTTCGCAAAACAAGAAGGAGAACGTGAAAATGCGAAAGCCGCCTGATCTGAAGGAGCTGGAGCCGTGCGCCGGGAAACCGTACAAGTATGATTTCGCCAAGGCGGAGCAAATTCTGGAGGCGATGGATTTTCTGCGCGGCGAGGCCGTCAAAACGCGCATCGAGGAAATCGTCACGATGGTTGATGCGACACACAGACTGCTCATCACGACGTATTACTGCATCCTTCGCTATGAAATGACGAAGCTGGCCGGAAATGAGATGGTGCAGTAGACTGCGGGCGCGCCGTGTCAAATCAACGCTTGAGGTTGGCCATGCACTTGACCAGATTGAGCAATGCGGCGCGCGCGGGGCGGTCCTTGATTGTTCCCCACGCTTCCATGAGCGCATGGAACTCCTTGCCGCTGAATTGCGCCGCAAGCGATTGAAACTCGGAATCGCCGTCGGACGGGGCGATGAACTGCGAGAGAGGCAGCTCAAGGTAAGCCGCAAGACTGACAAGACGGTCGACCGGAATACGGTTCGTGCCGTTTTCATATTTCTGTACCTGCTGGAAAGTCACGTCGAGATATTCGGCGATATCGATCTGGCTCTTGCCGGCGGTGCCGCGGGCGACGCGGATATTACGCCCGAGATCGCGGTAGAACGAACCTTCGGGCTGGCGTTTGGAATTTCGGACCATAGTGAGAATCATTGGTGAGTTTTCCTGACGATTTAAGGGCAGCGATGGCGGCTGGTCAATCTTGAAAATACAAAGCAATGATGGCTTATGAGAAAGGCCGGTGTTAGCAGAAAACGACCGGCATGGGGAAGAAAGTACTGCATTACTGTAACGCGGCAACGCGAGCGGAGCATGCGAAGACCGGCCAGGGGCGGGGGTGGCAGAGCCCGGCAAAACGCGATGGACATTTCGTTGCGCGATGCCGGGGAAAAAGCCGGGCAACTACTCAGTCACGGTTAGAAGCCGCAAACGGTGGGCGGCGGTGCGGTGGTGATCGGGGTCGAGGTCGATGCCGATGAACCGGCGGCCCAGCTCGTGCGCGGCGACGAGTGTGGAACCAGAGCCGGAGAACGGATCGAGGACAATGCCGCGGGGGCCGGTGAATGCGGCGATCAGCGGTTTAAGAGATTGCACCGGCTTCTGCGTCGGGTGCAGGCGGTTGCCGGAATAGTGCCAGTCGATCACGTCCGGTGGCGGGCGATCCGGGAAGGACGGAAAGCCTTTCGCCAGCAGGTAGGCTTGCTCATGCGTGTACGAGAGATGGCGTGAGCTGGACGCATAACGCTTGCGGAAGACGATATGGCCGGCAATGCGGAAGCCAGCCTCGCGCCACGCGGTCATGAAGACGTCGGTCTTGTTCCAGCCGTAGAAGCTGACGCACAGGCTGTCGGCTTTCAGGACGCGGTGGATCTGCGCGAAGGCGGGTTTGAGCCAGGCGTCGTTGTCATCGTTGATGACACGGCGACCGGAGCGGTCATGGTAGCGAACCAGATAGGGCGGATCGGTCAGTACAAAATCAACGCTGCACGCCGGCAGGTGGGCCATGACATCGATGCAGTCGCCGCAGGTGACGCCGTTGAGCATTTGGGTGAAGAGGCGGTTCATTTGCGCCTCCTGTCGAGCTGAATGTCGCGGCGGAAAAGCCGGATGGCGACTTTGACATCCTCGGCGTGGTCGTCAAAAGGAATGAGCGTGCCGAGGGCGGCGAGATGTTCCTCCTGAGCGAGGTAATCGGTGGCTTCGCCGAGCATGCCGCGAAGAACGTCAATCGTGGCGCTCAGCGCAAGGGCGTAGATGGGGTCTGCGAGTTTAGACATGGATTTTTCCTTTCCGTGGTTGTTGTCGATGGCGAGGAAAAAGCCGGGCGGATAGCCTGCGCGTGTCCCAAGGTTCTCTGTCGTTCTGGGCAGGGACCCTGAACGCAAGAACCTCTGGACGGGACACGAAAGGCGCGTCCGGCAAACTGAGCCTGAAGATGAACAACAACCACGGAAAGGGGGAAATCGGAAATCGCGGCGCGGTATTCTGGGTCGACCATCCGCGCTGATAGGGTCAGCGGACGGGCACTTATTGGAACAGTTATCAGGGGGAAGTGTTTCAAAATCGGCGCCAGCGGTCGCGGTGGTAGCGGGCGGATCGTCGGATAGAAGGGCGGTTATGGAGTGGAGTTACACAGAGCATTTTCACAGGTATGGAATGAAGGCATCGGGCAGGATGCAATTGGCGGGCGCGCCTTTGAACATGGGCGCGATCTGATCGGGCTTGTATCCGGCGAGACCGCATCCGATAGGAGTGACCTGAAACGTGAGATCGGGGCGCGATGCCGCGAAGGTCTTGAAGTCGTCGACGTGCTGCTGGATTTGATTGAGCGGCACGGTCCTGATCTGCGCGTCCTTCGTGGGGATCGCATAGCTGCTGCCCTGAAGGCCGACGCCCTGGCCGTAAATTGCGCCGTGATGCTGACGGGCGTAAAGTGCCGCGCCCTTGCCGTGGCGTCCGGCGAGATTTGAGCCGAAAACGAAGATGGTCGTCATGGTGTTCTCCTCTTGTGTTTCCCTCCAGCCCGAGGGCTCACCGGACCCGGCCCTCGGCGCCGAGGGAAACCGGAGGATTCATGGCAAATGTCGGGCATTGTGGTTCTCCATGGCAAGGCGGAAAATTAAAACCGCTATCCCCCATACTGTTTCATCGCCCATCGATGGGCCAGACGAAAACGACAAGGCCCTTATCAGGTGGTATTTTTGCAGCTGTTCGATAATGGGTTTCATTCTTTTCCCCGTGCTTTGGCGATGATGGCTCTGGCTTCTTTGACCCATGCTGTTGACGGGGCGGTACAAGCCACAGCTACTTCTAAAACAGCCAGCAACTGGTAATGGCTGTTGCAGGCGTGGACGATGAAGTCGGCGTTTGCCATTCCGTTTTCGATAGATTTACCGTTGTCAGCTAACATGGCAATGTCGGTATCCCCGGCGCGGATTCGCGCATTGATGTAATGGTTTCCGTGTAAAGTCCATGGCAGCGGTGTGTGTGTTGGGTCGGTCATGCTGGCCTCCCTGGTTCGAAAGCGTCCAGTTCGATAAATTCCGCGAAGATCGTTTCGTCCTCGTCGGTGACCTCGACGATGCGGCGCGGAATCGCGTTAGGCTCGTCAGGATCGATACTGATTTTGAAACCGTTCATCTGTAGCTCCTTTGTTGTGGTTGCTCTCAACGTGGGAGTCGACCAGCCGGACGGATAGCCTGCGCGTGTCACAAGCTTCTGTTCGTTCGCGGAGGGTCCGGCCCCATACGGTCTGGCCGGAAACCGTGAACGAAAGAAGCTCTGAGCATTGACACGAAAGGCGCGTCCGGCAGAGTCCCATGATTGTTGAGGGCAACCGCAAAGGGCTATGGGGGAGGAAGAGCATCAGGCAGGTGCGGGCTGGCCGTTGACGACGGTGAGGCGCGGCAAGCTGAGCCTGAAACTGACGAAAAGCCACGGGGAAAATTGAATTAGCGGAAATCGCGGCGCAGTGTTCGAGGCTGAACTTCCGCGCTGCTGAGGGCAGGGGGAGGGGCTGGCGATTTTCAGAAAAGCGACAACTGGCGGGACTGGGACAGCCAAGCTTTGAGCGTTTCGATCATGCGCTGCGCAAGAGCGGACTGGTTTTGCGGTGCATAGCCTTTGCAGTCGCGGACACCCTCGAAGGTGGCGATCAGCTTGCTGATGCCGGCGGCGAACGCTTCTTCGCGCGCCGTATAGGCGACGGGGTTCCAGACGGAAGGGGTTGCTGGGCTGCGCCGGATGCCCAATATCGCAGGCCGTAGCGGTCGCGGATGTCGTCAAGCTTGTCGGTCAGATCGATGGCAGTCATGTCTTCGCCCTCGCCTGGTCGGTAAAGGCGCGAAGGATTATTTCGACATGACAGGTAACATCGACCTTATGAAGCGGTTCATGGGCGGAGCGATATTCATAGATGTAATAACGCGCGTCCAGTCCTCTGAAGCAGAGGGCCTTTAGGGCATCGGGTAATTCCGTGTCGGTGGCGGGGGCACCGCCGGCGAAGTTGTCAACGATGATGTCGTTATCTGTCATCTAAGTTCCCGCCTGTTCGGTGAAATCGTGAACGATGCCGTCGTGATCGCATGCGGGGCAGCAGCAATAGGAGCCGCCGTCGTATTCGATATCGCCGAATTCCTCGGTGCCGTCATCGGTGATGGTGAAAAGCGCCGTAGCGGAGATTTTGAAAGGGCCGGGCGATTTGCATTCCGGGCAGTGCATGCCGGCGAGGCAGTTGGTGTTCTTGTCATTCACGGTGCCCTCCGTGCTTTGGCGATGGCGGAGATCGCTATTTCTTTCACATAGGCGGGGCGATATCGGCCATCTAAGTTGGCAATTTTCTCCAAAGCCTCCAGCAGGTCGTAATGGCTGTTGCAGGCGGTCAGGATGAAATCGGCGTTGGCGATGTTCTCAGATAGGGGCCGTGACACGGCGTCGACGGCGCAGATGCCGATGATCTTGTTCTTGCCGAGCGGTTCGCCGGCGGAGAAGATGCCGGTGCGTGAGTCGGTGCCTTTCCACGGCAGCGGCGTGTGCGGGGTGTCGGTCATGTCGGCCCCCGTTCGTTCAGCGGGCTCAGGTCGATAAATTCCGCGAAGATCGTTTCGTCCTCGTCGGTGACCTCGACGATGCGGCGGGAAATCGAGTTCCGCCAGTCGGGGTTGATGCTGTCGTGTTCCATGTCTAGCTCCTTTGTTTGTCTGGTTGCCCTCAACATGGGCTCGACCGGCCGGGCGGATAGCCTGCGCGTGTCCCAAGGTTCTCTTCGTTCGCGGAGGGTCCGGCCACAATGTCGGGCCGGAAACCGTGAACGAAAGAACCTCTGGACGGGACACGAAGGGCGCGTCCGGCAGAGTCCCATGCTTGTTGAGGGCAACCGGATAAAGGGGCGGTGAGGAACGGATTGAGTATCAGACAGAGAGGGGGAGATGCCAGGAGAGTGCGGCGATCATCCGGCGTTCGTCGGACTGGTTCTTCGGCATTAAGAAACGGTATGGAGGCGCGCCCGGAGAGACGCTATGGCGGGCCGCGTTCTGACCGGCCCAACCAGAGCGATGTGAATAATAATTTCGATGCGCGTGACAGGACAGTGTCAGCGCGGAAAAGGCCGCTGGTGGCCTGGCACGAAGTTTTGATTTGTGCGGCTCGCGCTGCTGGTGGGAGCGGACCGGCGATTGGTCAGAAAAGATGGGCCTGGGGTCAGGGGTCATCACACGAAAGGGACAATATAGGGCGTTAAGGACAGTATTCCTAGCAAGCGACCGTCTCTAAAACGAGGGTTTTATGGACGACGGCAAAAAGCCGGAAGCAAGCGTAGCCAAGCCGTCCAGAAAATATATCCATTTATTGTGGGCGTCCTAAAATAATCACGGACGTTTTGTGGACAGCCTGAAAACTGGTAAAAAATACTATCCGGCAGTGCATTGATTCAACATCGTTTCTGGCTTAGCGCCCTATATTGTCCCTTTCGTGTGATGACCCCGATCAGGTACGGGCGGTGATTTGTTCGCTGGGCGGTCATGCTTGCCCCCGTGCGGTTTTCAGAATGGCTTCGAGTTTGAGGACAAGCTGATAGCTGCTCAGTGTGCGCTTGGGATGTTCGGGGTTCGTGATGCCGGTATCGAAACTCGGGACCGTGTTCATAGCGCAGATGGCAAGTTCGAGGGCTTGCGCGAGGTCGTGCGCGGAATCACGGAGGCTGTCGTCGGAGCCAAGGTAAATATCCTCGGCGATGATGCCGACGGGGCCTTCGATGTGGACGATGCGGCGGCACAGCGTGTTCTTGTAGTCCGGGTCGTTGGTGTAATTGCTCATGGCATCGGGGGTGATGGCCTTGGCGCGTTCAATAGCGAGAATATCGTTCGCCGCGTCGAATTCGCGGGTGCCGTAGTGGGGCACGTCTTCGGCGTAGAGCACAGTGTAGGTTTTCATGTCCGTTCTCCTTTCATGGGTTTCGTCAATGCGCAGCCCTGGCCGGGCGCGGAAGCCGCGGCGGTCACCCCGGATCTGGTCCGGGGGAAACGGCCAACACGGAATCCTGGAGCGGGCCGGCCGTTGACCGCGCGGCGGCGTCCGGCATTGTGCATTGAAGCTGACGAAACCGGGAGGAGAACGGGCGTGGAAGCGAGCGAGCGACGGGAAGCCAGGGTCTTGGCGGACACGCTGCTCAGATATTTAACGGCAACGGAGGCCGCCTTACGGCGGCCTCCGGTCTGGTTACCACCAGCTTGAGTAGTAGACCGCTTTGCCGGCGTGGATTTCTTCGCGCGCCTTGCGGATGAATTCAAGATCATCGGCCTTTTCGGAACCGTCAGAGACGCCGAAGAAAAAGCCTTCGGTGTGAGGCAGGCTGTTCTGGTTTATAGCTTTTTCCAGGACATCAAGGTCGGCTTGATCAAGCCTGACTGCGACGCAATTAAATTCAACCTCAGCCCCTTTACTGCGGTAAAGAGTTTCCATCCAGCCGTGCAGGTTCGGACGTTTTCGCCAATAGAAAACCTCGGCGCGGTTTTCCGGGCATTCAAAGTCTACGTCAGGAATGTTTTCGGTAGTTGATAGTGCGTACATATCGAGTCCCATTTTCAGGTTCCTTTCCTTGGCTGTTGTCGATGGCGAGGAAAAAGCCGGGACGGTATGCCACCGGGGTCAACGGGTTACACGGTCACTCGGCGCGGGCGCCCGTTGACGACGGCGGCAGGCCCGGCAAACTGAGCCGGAAACTGACAACAAGTCAGGGAAAGGAAAATTAGAGATCGCGGCGCAGTGTTCGAGACTGAACATCCGCGCTGCTGAGGGCAGGGGGAGGGGCTTGGGCAGAAAACCCCATTAAGAAATATTTAGCAATTGCAGGTTAAGGTTGCAGTGAAATGCGGTCAAAACAGCGGTGGCGGTGGCCTGGCATGGAGCGGAAGGAACGAAGACCGTGGCGCAGCAATTCCAGACGGCCAGGCCGGGACGGCCGCGCTTGCGGGATAACTTCAACCAACTTAGCCTTTTTACTGATAGTCTTGTAAAACCGGCAAGGGAACAGGCAGGGGTCGGCGATGGTCGAAAGGACGCAGCTCGGAAGGACGATTCTCAGGCACTGGCGGGAGAATTGTCCGGACATGGTGAAGGAGCTGGAGAAAAACAAGCGCCTGGTGCAGGCGCTGAACGAAGCGCAGGAACGGACGGGGGACCTCCTGTACGAGCTGGTTTCGGTGCAGAAGCTGGATTATCAGGCGGCGTGGGAGATAGCGACGCAGGAGTGGGCATTCCGCCCGAGCGAGGACCGCCCGCCGCAACCATCGTCCACGAACTCAGGGACGACCCCGAAGAGACACCCTCACGAGACTTCCGGATAACCGAATCCCACCATATCGGCGCAGGCACGCTGCGCGAAAAAGCCCTCGCCAACATCCAGGCCATCCGCACGCTCAAACAGATCGAGGTGGAAAACCGCGACGCGACGGAGGCGGAGAAGAGCCAGCTCGCCCGATACACGGGATGGGGAGCGATGGCGAACGCTTTCCGGCCCTATCCTCCGCCGGAATGGCTGCCGGGCGCGGGGCAGCTCCGCGAACTCCTGACCAGGGAGGAATACGAGGCCGCGCGCGCCTCGACCCCGAACGCTCACTTCACCTCGCCGGCCGTCATCGAGGCGATGTGGCAGGCGATGCGGCGGTTCGGTCTTGCGGCCGGCGCGCGCGTTCTCGAACCCTCGATGGGCGTCGGCCATTTCTTCGGCCTGATGCCGGAGCGGATGCTTCCCGGAAGCCGTAGAACCGGCGTCGAGCTGGACAGCATTACCGCCCGGATCGCGCAGCGCCTCTATCCCGACGCGACGATTTTCCCTAAAGGCTTCGAGGAAACGAAGCTGCCCGACAATTACTTCGACGCGGTGATCGGCAATATCCCGTTCGGCAACTACGCTGTTTTCGATCCCGCCTACCGCCGCCAGCCGGCGCTGACCCGCGCCATTCACGATTATTTCCTGGCCAAGTCGCTCGACAAGCTGCGCTGCGGCGGCGTCATGGCGCTCATCACCAGCCGCTACACCATGGACAAGCAGGACCCGGCGATCCGACGTTATCTGGCCGAACGCGCCGACCTTATCGGGGCCGTCCGGCTGCCCAACACGGCCTTCAAAGCCAATGCAGGGACGGAAGTCACGACCGACATTCTCTTCCTGCAGAAGCGCGCGCCCGGAGCGCCCGCAAGCGAAAACGTATGGCTCGAGCTGGCGCCGGTCGAGACACCGGACGGGCCGGTGGCGGTTAACGAATACTTCGCGCGCCACCCGGAAATGATGCTGGGAGAGATGCGCCTCGAAGGCACGATGTACAGCAACGGTGAGCCCACGCTTGTCGGCGATCTCACTCCTCAGCGTCTGGCGCAGGCCCTGTCTTCGCTTCCCGGCGATATTTTCATCCGAAGCGAAAGGCCGCGCGCCCCGCCCGACATGGCGCCCGCCGCGCCCGCCCCTGTTGCAACGGTAAAGGACGGAGCCTTTGCCGAGCAGGGCGGGGCTCTCGTCGTGCGCGTCGGCGAGCGCTTCGAGCGCGCGAACCTGGCTGAGTCCGTCGCCGGGCGGGTCCGTGGCATGCTGGGCGTACGCGATGCCGTTCGCCTCGTTTTCCAGACCCAGCTTGACGACGCGCCGGCGGAGGAGATCGCCGCGGCGCGGCGCCGGCTCAATGCCAGCTACGATGTCTTTGTCTTCCGGTTCGGTCCCGTATCCTCCCGCGAGAACGTTAAAGCCTTCGAGCGGCAGACGCTTGAGCGTTATAAACCGGTCGAGCACGTCGAGACGGCGGCCGAGGCGCTCGCCGTCTCGCTTAACGAAACCGGCCAAATCCACTGGCCCCGGATGGAGCAGGTCACCGGCCAGACGGCCCGCCAGCTGCAGCACGAGCTGGGCAGCCTCGTCTATCGCAATCCGGAGGGCGCCTGGGAAACCGCCGACCAGTATCTGAGCGGCGATGTCCGCGCCAAACTCGCCACCGCGCGGTCGACCGTCACGCTCGACGCATCCTATCAACGCAATATCGAAGCGCTTGAGGCGGTGCAGCCCGCCGACCTCCAGCCCGGCGAAATCGAGGCCCGGCTCGGCTCATCCTGGATTCCGGCGACCGATATCCGCGACTTCGTCGCGCAATTACTGGACATAGCGCCCGACAATGTCCGCGTCGCTCACGCCGAAGCGATCGCGACCTGGACTCTCGAAATCAATTCCACGGCCCGGTGGGACGTCAGCAACACGACGACTTACGGCACCGCGCGCTTCCGCGCCTCCGACCTTATCGAGGACGCTCTCAACGGGCGCACGCCCACGGCGTATGACGAGAGGGAAGACGGCTCGCGCGTCGTCAACCAGCAGGAGACGATCGCCGGGCGCGAGAAGCTGCAGCAGATCAAGGACCGCTTCCGGGAATGGGTTTGGGAGGAGCCCGAACGCGCTTCCCGGCTGGCGCGCGAATACAACGACCGTTTCAACAATCTGCGCCTGCGCACATTCGACGGGTCGCATCTGACCTTACCCGGCATGGTCCGCGAAGCGCTGCGCGACCATGATCTGGCTCGTCATCAGAAAGACGCGGTGTGGCGCGTCCTGCAAAGCGGCAGCACGCTCCTTGCCCATGTCGTCGGCGCGGGAAAGACCTGGACGATGGCGGCCTCCGCTATGGAAATGCGCCGTCTGGGCCTTGCCAAGAAACCCATGTTCGTCGTGCCCAACCATCTCGTCGAGCAGTGGGGAGCTGAATTCCTGAAGCTCTATCCGCAGGCCCGGCTCTTCATCGCGGGCAGGGACCATTTCTCGGCCGGCAACCGGCAGCGCGCGATGGCCCGCATCGCCAGCGGCAACTACGACGCGGTGATCGTCTCGCACCGCTCGTTCGAGTTTCTCCCGGTTTCGGACAAGCTCTTCAACCGCTTCATGGGCGACCAGGCGCAGCAGCTCGAAGACGCCATCCTCGAGGCCAAGGCCGACAGCGGCGACAATCGCCGCATCGTCAAGGAACTCGAGAAAGCCAAGAAGCGCCTCGCCACGAAACTCAAGCAGCGCGCCGACCGGGAACGCAAGGACAACACGGTCACCTTCGAGCAGCTCGGCGTCGACCAGATCTTCGTCGACGAGGCCGATGCCTACAAGAATCTTTTCTACACGACGAAAATGAACCGCATCGCCGGCCTGCCGAATTCCGACAGCAACCGCGCTTTCGATATGTTCATGAAAACCCGCTACATCCGGGAGCTGACCGGAGGCCGCGGCGTCGTCTTCGCCACCGGCACGCCGATCTCGAACACCATGGCCGAGATGTACACGATGCTCCGTTATCTCGGTCCGGATCTTCTTCAGGACCGCGGCGTCGCGCATTTCGACGCCTGGGCGGCGAATTTCGCGGAGGCCGTGACCTCGCTCGAGCTGGCGCCCGACGGCTCCGGCTACCGCATGCACACCCGCTTCGCGAAATTCATCAACCTGCCGGAGCTTCTGTCAATGTTCCGCAGCGTCTCCGACGTGCAGACCGCCGACATGCTCAACCTGCCGCGCCCGGCGGTCGCCACCGGCAAGCCGCAGATTATCGCCGCGTCCGCGAGCGAACCTCTCAAGGCCTACATCAAGACCCTGACGGAACGCGCCGAACAGCTGCGCAGCCGCCACGTCGATCCCACCATTGACAACATGCTCAAGATCACCGGCGACGGCCGCAAGGCGGCGCTCGATATGCGCCTCGTCGATCCCTTCGCGGACACAAATGGCGATACCAAGATCGGCCGCGCCGTCGACCGCATTCGGGCGGTATGGGGGGCAACGCATGGCGAGCGCTCAACGCAGCTGGTTTTCTGCGATCTCTCGACGCCGGACCCGGCGCGCTTCAATGTCTATGAGGAAGTCCGCTCGCGGCTCATCGCCGCCGGCATCCCGAAGGGCGACATCGCCTTCATTCATGACGCGGACACCGACCTTGCCAAGATGGAGCTGTTCAATGCGGTGAACGCCGGGCGCGTGCGCATCCTCATCGGTTCCACCGAAAAGATGGGGGCGGGCACGAACGCGCAGCGCCGCCTGCGGGCCTTGCATCATCTCGACGCGCCGTGGCGTCCGCGCGATATCGAGCAGCGCGACGGAAGAATCCTGCGGCAGGGAAATCTCAATGCCGAAGTTGACATCTATCGTTATGTCACTGAAGGCTCGTTCGACGCCTATATGTGGCAGACCTTGGAGACCAAGGCGCGCTTTATCCAGCAAGTGATGAGCGGCCAGACTTCGGTCCGCACCGCCGAAGACCTGGAAGGCGGCGCGCTGACCTACGCCGAGATCAAGGCTATCGCCTCCGGCAATCCGGCTGTCATGGAAAAAGTGAGAATCGATACGGAGGTCCGCAAGCTCGACCAGCTGCGCGCCGTTCATCTCAATCATCAGCACAGCATCCGCTGGCAGCTGCGCAATTTGCCGGAAAAAATCGAGGACGCCACGGAAAGCCTCGCGCACCTGCACGACGACATCGCGACACGCGACGCGCATGACGGCGAGGAATTCAGCACGACGGCCGGCCAGACCTTTTCCGGAAAAGGCGCGCGGGAGGAAGCAGCCAAGGCCCTTGTCCACGCCGCCCTTGCCCGACCTACCGATTTCGCGGTCCGCTCCCTGGGCACATTCCATGGCCTCGAAATCCTCAGCAGAGCCAAACTGACGGCGTCGGTACCTGACCTCTTCATCAGAGGCTCGGGCACATATGCGGCGAACCTCAACGCCGACAATCCTGTCGGCACCATGCAGAGCATTGAGCACACGTTGCGCTCATTCGACCGGATGGCAGAAAACGAGCAGGAGCGCGTCGGGCGCCTGCAGAAGAGCCTTACCGATTTCCAGAGCGAGGCGGGCCGCCCGTTCGAACATGAAGGACGTCTCAGGGAGCTGGTCGCGCGCCAGTCCGAACTTAATGCCGCTCTCGATCTTGACAAGGGTGAACGGCAGGTTGCGCCACCGGCCGATGGCGCGGCCGGGGCCGACGGCAATCAGCCCGCTGCTGCGCGGAAGCAGGTTCCTGGCGTGTCGCGCCGCCGGGCGAGGGGCGGCAGCTACACGGAAAGACGGCGGCGGAATGCCGGCGACGAGCCGGAAGAAGATGATGATGCGGAAGTGGGGAATGCGCCGAAACCGGGCGCGGGGCCGAAGATGGGCATGTGACCGGATGATTATAGAAATGCGGAGTGACAGGATGGGGAGAACCGCTTTCGCGGCTCTCCCTCGTCCTTGTCAGAAAGGAATATTGCTGTCCGTGGCTGCGGGCTGGGCGAGGTTGCCCCGGCTGCCGAGAAAGCGGATTTGACGGGCGACGATTTCAGTCACGTAGCGCTTGCCGCTGCCGTCCCTGGCTTCGTATTCCCGCGTGCTCAAACGCCCCTCGACATACACTTGCCGGCCTTTGCTCAGGAACTGTCCGCACGTATCCGCCAGTTTCCCGAAGGCCACGACGCGGAACCATTCGGTGCGTTCCTGCCTTGCACCGCTGCGGTCCGTGAAGCGCTCCGTGCTCGCCACCGAGAAATTCGCCACGTTTTGTCCGGCATTGGGCAGGGAACGGACCACGGGATCGGCTCCCAGATTGCCGATAACGATCACCTTGTTGACAGCCATTTTCATATCCTCCATTTGGTTTTTGTTTTGCGCCCGCTTCCCGTTCATCGGGCAGGGCGTCTGTTTACCTTTCGTGTCTTTGGTGAGGTCTGCACTTTCCGTGGCGGACGATGAGCGAACTCTATGTTGCAATCGCAGCTGTACTCGTAGCAGGAGTCACAGTCGCCGTTCCGGCAGTCGATACAGATGGACCATCGTTTGCGTTTCATTGGTTTCCTCGTTTGCGCCCGCTTCCCGTTCATCGGGCAGGGCGTGCTGCCTTGCCTTCATCACCGCGAAAATTTTCCGCGCGGCCCTCTCACAAAACTGAGGAGGGCCGAGCGCAGATTTCTAAGACGCGAGAGCGAAGCGGGCGGCAGGACGTGCCAGAGCAACGCGGCCCCCGGTTTTTGTTGGGGGGATGGCGCGGCGTGCTAGCGGAACGAACGCCACCGAACAGGGAGCAGGGTCAGGCGGGAATTGAGTTGAGAGATAGGCCGGGTTGCGGCGCCGCCGCGCGCCGATGCAGCAGAATTCGCCTGTAACGTTTGACAGGTTATCCACAGGGGGAATACGGTCCACACATCATGGCGGCGGAGGTGCGGTTGTGAGTCAGCGATTTGCGCGGTTCAAGCATGTCTGGTCGCCAGCCTGCCATACACAGGGCGCAACGCCCCGATGGTGCCGCAAGTCTGCCGCGCGCTGTTGATGCACCTGTCTGCAAGCCGTACCTTTCGATTTCCGAACTCGCTACACTGACGCCGTGGACGAACCAGGCGATCCGGACGATGATGTCGCGCGGCGTCTTCCGCGAGGGTCAGCATTTTTTTTATGTCGGGAACCGCCCGGTGTTTAAGTGGGCGGCGGTGGTCGGCTTCATTGAAAAGCCGGGGGTGGGGGAGCGGGTGCCGCATTTCCGCGAACAACTCGATTTATGGGACGAAAGCGCAAAGTTCGCCGTCAAGCCTGTTCGATCGAAATAACATCAACTGGCCTGCTGCGGTTTCGCTTCAGGTGGAAAACGCCTGACGGCGCGGTGAAGAAATTCGCGGAAGCGACGGCGCTGCGCGAGAGCCCTGAGAACCTCGCGCGGGTGAAGCGCCAGGCGGAACTGGTGGGGGCTGAGATCCGGGCCGGGACGTTCGACTATCTGAAATGGTTCCCGCATGGCAACCGGGCGGCGGAATTCCTGGTGGCCAATGGCCTGCCGGCGCCGGCAGGCAAGGTCGTGAGACCGGAGCGCTGGACGGTGCGGCGGTATTACGATCAATGGATCAGGCGCAAGGTCGCGCCGCTGGTCCGGGTGTCCGCCGCGCGCGATTACCGTATCCATTTTCGCATGCATGTGCTGGACGTGCTCGGCGAGGTGGCGCTGGCGGACATGTCTCTCGCGCATCTGGAGGATCTGCGGAACGGCATGCGCGGGCGCGGCCTGTCGGAAAAGACGATCAGGAATGTCATTGACGGGTCGCTGCGGGCGCTGGTGCGCGATGCCGGGCAGGATGATATCGAGGCCGGGTTTCCGTTTCCGAAGATGCGCTGGCCGGACAAGATCGTGCCGGGGCCGTCGCCGTTCACGGCGGATGAGCGCGACCGGCTGCTGGAATATTTCCGGGTGAAGCGCTGGAAATCGGGCGCGCGGGAAGCGCGGCTTCATTACCCGTATTATGCATTTCTCTACACCTTGTTTTACACGGGTATGCGGCCGTCGGAAGCAACGGCGTTGCGGCTGCGGACCATCAATCTCGGTGCGCAGATGCTGCAGGTGGAGCGGTCGCGGCATCTGGGCGCGGAGGCCGCGCCGAAAACCGCGCGCGCCCGGCGGACGGTGCGGCTGATGAAGGGCAATGTCGATGTGCTGGAGAAGCTGATCGAACTTCAGGCGCAACCGGATGATTATGTGTTCAAGAATGTCTGGGGCGGTCCGATCATCGGGCGGTATTTTTACGAGCTGTTCCGGGGCGCGGAACGCGCGCTCTCGTTAACACCGCTGCGGGATCTCTATTCGGTGAAGGACACATATATCTCGCTGGCGCTGACCAACGGTGTCAGCCTGACTTGGTTGTCGGAACAGACGGGCGTGGCGGTTTCGACGATGCTGAAACACTATGGCCGGTTCATCCATTCGACTCAGGCGGATGCGTTCGAGATGTCGAAAATGGAGCCGGTTGCGGTACAGTTTGGACACCGCGATGGACACCGGCGCCTGGCGTGAAGAAAAAGGCCTGTAAATGCAGGGGCTTTATCATGCCCCGGCCGGGAATCGAACCCGGACTTGAGGTTCCGGAGACCTCCGTGATGTCCTTTTCACTACCGGGGCAGTCGATAGCAGACGACATCACTATACCAGCATTTGTTGCGGGGACGAGCAGGGGACGCGTGACCGCGTTGCCGCAGCAGGCGGACCATCGACGACGCCGACTTCAGTTCTCTCTCTGGCGAGGGCGGGGGAGGGGTCGAACGGGTACGCGGGACTATTGGGGACTTCTCGGGACGGAGGGCCTGTCTTAGCCGGGGCTGGCGGTCGGACGCGGCATACCGTCTTCGCGAAGCATCTCGGCGTGGCGCCGCTCGGCTTCGGGACGCGCCGCCTCGATAACCTCGAGCATCGGCTGATGCAGCCGGCCGTTGCTCGCGATTATTTGCCCGAGCGCGAGGTCGAGCGCTGCGCCGTCCATGTTGCTCGCGTGCCCGCCCGCCTCCTCGACAATCAACGAGCCCGCCGCGATGTCCCATTGCTTGAGGCCGAATTCCCAAAACCCGTCGACGCGGCC
>WNFC01002158.1_pt1 | contig 21119 bp, 25 predicted proteins | sample 5400541 | NCBI WGS metagenome assembly WNFC01 (sample SAMN13153342, study PRJNA577476) | soil metagenome | isolation source: 120 cm saprolite under Douglas fir tree site 2 hole 2 replicate 1 | place: USA:California | collected 2015-04-18
TCGGCAAGTTGTCCACGCGCGTCGGGACGCGGCGTGTCCTGGCGATCGGATGGGCTCTGCTGGCGGTGAGCGCGGTGGGTGGGGTCCTGGTCACATCGGTCGCCGAGGTCAGCGTGGTGGTCGTCGTGGCCGGGATCGGCAACGGCGCCGCCACGGCCGTGAGCTGGCCATTGCTCACGGCGCTGATCCCGCCCGAGAAGACCGGCGTGTACGCCGGCCTGAAGGCCGCCGCCGAGTCCGTGGCGATCCCGTTGTCGGTCGTCGTCGCGTCTGAGCTGTTTCTGCCCCACTTTGGTTATCGCGGCATCTTCGCCATGCTGGCGCTGAACATAATCCTGGCGCTGGTGCTGCTCGTGCGCTTTGTACATGTGCCCCGCGCAGCCGAGCCCGTGCTCGCGCCGATCCCCGCGCTAAACTCGTAACCAGGTTCCCAATAGTCGTCCGCACCTCGCGCCGGGGTGGCGAAATGGCAGACGCGGCGGACTTAAAATCCGCGGCCCCACAAGGGCGTAGGGGTTCGAGTCCCCTCCCCGGCACCCATTTTGAGATTGCATCGGCGGTGCGGAGACCGCGGGGGCGCTGTGGGGTACGAACTAAAGGGCTATTCGATACGGTGCGGTGGGTGCCGATTCTGGCCGTAGCCCCATCGCGGGCCTTGAGGAGAGAATCAACATGAGTTTTGTCCGCACCGCACGCCAGGAGGCACAGGGTCTCGTCGAGTACGGTCTGATCATTGCGCTTGTGGCTGTTCTGGCAATCGCCGGTCTCATCATCTTTGGGCCAGCGGTCAGCGCGCTGCTGTCGCGCGTCAGCGGCTCGGTCTAAGACCCACCCAGGTTCGTCAAGATCTGCTCACAGGCCAGGGCCGCATTGCGGCGCTGGCCTGTTGTCGATTAATGGCTCTAGCCGACCCCCACGGACAAGATGTCCGAACCTGCTACCGTTTGAACACTTCCTTGGGAGGGCTGTCGAGGCCTGATGGATCGCGCAACGTTCTTCGCCATCATGGGTGCGTTTCCGACCGGGGTCGCGATCGTCACGACCATGGACAATCACAATCAGCCAAGAGGCTTGACTTCGAACGCGCTGTGCAGTGTCTCGGCAGACCCGCCGTTGCTGCTCGTGTGCGTCGACAAGAACAGCAACACGCTACCCGCGCTGCGACATTCGCAGAAGTTCGTCGTGAACTATCTGTCGGCGGGTCGAGGTGATCTGGCCAACCTCTTTGCGTCCAAAGAGCCCGACAAGTTCCAGAACGTGTCGTGGCGACCGGCCAGCAACGGGATGCCGTGGCTGCACGGCGACACGATCGCCCACGCGGAGTGCATCGTTTCGCAGGAGCTCGACGCGGGCGACCACCTCGTGTTCATCGCGCAGGTCGAGGACGGGCAGCCGCCGGCGCCTGGCACCAAACCGCTCATGTACTTCCGGCGCACCTATGGAACCTGGCACGAGTAAAGGGCTCGACACGCCCGCTCCCCAAGATAGTTAACGGGTCAGCCGCGGGCTCCCGCCAACGACTTCACGCTGGCTTCGATTTGGACGGCGTGTTCCTCGGCGTGGTTCACCAGGAACGCGTCGACCAGTTGCTCGATCGTCATCGGGCCGCGAGTGGGATGCTCGCCGGCGCGGAACCATGCTTCGGCGGGCAGCGCGCGCAGCAGCCTGGCGCATTCCTCGAGGCCGGCGCGGATGCGGGTGACCGCCGTGTCGAGCGAATCGTGGCCGTGTTCTGTGACGGCGCCGACGCGGTCGGGATCGTCATGGGTTCGGCCAAATGGCTCGCCCGGCCGGCTAGCGATGCCCAGGGCCTGGTGTGCCCAGTAGGGCAACAGCTCGGCCAGGTGCGCGAGCGTGCTCATGACCGGCCATTCGCCCTCGCTCGGCGGTCGATACAGAACGTCTGCCGGCAGGCTCTCGATCTCATGAATGAGCTGGTTCACACTGCGTTCGAGACGCTGGATATGCTCTTCTGCGCTCACGTCAGCCAGTGTAGCCGGACCTCTTTGAATCCCTCCGAGTCATTGCCTACACTGAAAGTTGCTGGCGTCCATGGAGAACGAAGAGCTCGCCGCATTGCGTGCCACGTTGCTGGCTGCACAGCGCCAGCCGCTGGCGGTTAAAGTCGCCCAGGCCCGCCTGAGCGCTCAGCTGGCCGACGGCGACGAGCTGCTTCCGTACGTGCTGTCGCGATCGTGCAGCGATCCGCGTGACCGTACCCTGGAGCGCGAGGAGCTGGCCCACCTGCGCGTACTCGAAGGCGGCGCAGATCTGCCGCGCGTCGGCAGAATGCGTCGCCAGGCTGCCCACGAACCGATCCCGACACGCCCGAGTCGACTCGCAGCGCTACTGGCGGTGCTGATCGTGTTGTGTCTGCTCAGCCAGATGCTGGGCATGCTGTTCGTGCACTGGCGGTAAGCCGACACGCACCCCTCACTCCACTGAGAGGGGTCCAAAGTTAAGGTCGCATGCCGATTCGGGTCAGGATCCAATCGCGCGCTGGCTGACTCAACTGCAGTTTGACGTCCTGGCTACTGCGGCGCGAGGCCAGCCAATCGGTAAACGCTTTCTGGCGCTGAGACGTCAACTGATCGGCTGGTACGGCGCGGGCAGGATCGCGCTCCAGCATCTGGATGATGTGGAAACCATTGGCGCCGTGGACGACGTCGCTGAGCTGACCAGGTTGGAGCGCGAACGCGGCGGTCTCGAATGGCGGGTCCATCACGCCGTGCCCAAACCAGCCCAGGTCACCACCTTTGTCTTTGGAGCCGGGGTCCGTCGACACCTGGCTCGCCAGTGCGGCGAAATCCGCACCCGCCTGCAACTGCGCCAGCACGGAGTCCGCCTGCTCCTGAGTCGCCACCAGGATGTGTCGCGCATGGACCTGGTCCTGGGTGTCGGGCACCTGCTCCTGACCGATGGCGGTCTGCAGCCTCTCGCGCAACATGCCCTGCAGCAGCCGATCGCGGAAGTCAGGCTCGGCCAGGTTGTTCTTGTCGAGGAGCTGCTGCAGCGCGGGCGCGTATGCCGACGCGTCAAGGGTTGGCACCACGGTTGGCGTGGTGGGCGCCGAGGGTGAAGCGGCGGCGGCCGGCGTCGCGACGATCGATGCCGCCGCCGTCGCGGCGGTGTCGGCAGCAACGGCCGCGTCGGACGAATCTGGCGCGCTCGTCGGCTGGGGTGTCGGCGCCGGATTCGAAACCGCCTGGAAGTCAGCCACGGTCTGGCGCTCTTTATCGTCCAGCTCTGCCGGTGACACGCTGATTCCGCGCCGCGCCGCCTCCTGCTGAATGAGGCGCTTATCGATGATGTCGCTCAGCGTCTGGTCAGGCAGGTTGCGTTTCTGCTGATCGACGTAGTTGGCGATATTTGTTCCGCCACCAAATTGTTTGGCCTGGGCGTCGAGCGATTTCGCGGCAGGTCGAACCTCGCCCAGGAGCTGCGATGCGGTAACGCTGTCCGGCCCGATCTGCGCAATGACCTCATTTGCACGGACCACGTTGTCGTAGAAGATCCCGCCCAGAAATATCCCACCAACTACTACGACCAGCACACCGACGGCGATATACAGTCGGTGTTGCTGGTGCTGCTCGCGCTGCCACTTTGACTGCTGGCGCCGACTCGGCGCCGCGGCGGCCGCGCGGACGGCCGCGCTCTTACTTTCGTGCGCGGCGCGAACGCGACGTGGGGGCGGCGGTGTATTGCGCATCGAACCGACGACCGGCCAGGCTTAGGATGCGGTGGACGCCGCGGCAGGGACCTCTTCGACCGCGCCATTGGTGGTCTCGGTCGGCGCACCGGCGGCTACGCCAGGGGTTGTGTGCTCGTCCGCGGCGACTTCGGGACCGGCGGCGGCACCATCGGGTGCTTCGGCGGCCTCTGGCTCGATCGGGCGCGGGCCGCGCGAACCGCGGAAGGGTGCCGCACCTGGCTCACGCACGAGCACGCCAGTGATCCGGATGTGCTCGGCGGTGAACGGCAGCATCGCCAATTGGCGGGCGCGCTTGAGGGCGACATTCAGCGAACGCTGATGCGCCGCGCACGTGCCCGTCTTGCGCCGAGGTTCGATTTTGCCGCGCTCGGACAGAAACCGGCGTAAGCGGCCGAGGTCCTTGTAGTCGACCTCTTTGATCTTGTCGACGCAAAACTGGCAGACCTTGCGACGAGGGGTGAATTTCCGGCCGCCGCCTGTGCCGAACTCGCCAGGTCGGCGGCGCGGCCCGGGGCGCGCGCCGGCTGGTCCGCCGGCGGGAGATGTCATGACCACAGTGAGATAGATTCCTTTCTAGCTAGAAGGGCAGGTCTTCAAGATCGGCTGCCTCTTCGTTGACAGCGCGCCGCGGCTGACTTGGTCGTGGCGCAGGCGCACCTTCGTGTTCGGCAAAGTCCGACTCGGCGCGCGGGCGGCTGTCGCCGAACAACACGTCGTCAGCAACCAGATCGAGACTCGGCTGAGGCTGATTGTTGCGGTCCATGTACGCCGACGCCTCGAGTCGGCCAAAGACGATGAGTTTTGTGCCCTTGCTCAATCGACCCTGGCCGGCCTGTTCGGAGAGGCGCTCGGCCAGCCGGCCAAAGGTCGACACGCGGTACCAGTTCGTCGCATCCACCCACTCGCGCGTCTCCGCGTCGCGCTTACGAAAGTTGGATGCAAGGCGGAACGACACGACCGGCTTGCCGTCCGCGCTGTAGCGCACCTCAGGGTCGACCCCAAGGTTGCCCACCAGAGTCACTTTGGCGACCATATCGCCGGCTAGTCGCGGGCTGCCGCGGCAGCCGCGGGGGTGAGACCCTCGGCGCGCACCAGCAGATGGCGGATGACACTCTCGGTCAGCTTCAGCGCACGCTCGATTTCGACGGCGGCCGTGGGCGGCAGCTGGAGCCGGCTCAAGATGTAAAAGCCGTCGCGGAAACGGCCGATGGGATAGGCAAGTCGTTTGCGGCCCCAGGTATCGACGTTTTCCACCGTGCCGCCGCGCTGGGTCACCAGCGACTGGATCCGGGTATTCAGGGCTTCAATCGCAGGTTCGTCAAGGTTCGGGTCGAGCACGACCATCAATTCGTAGTCTCGCACCGTTCCTCCTTTCTCTGGGTAAGTAGCTCCCCTCAAAGTGGGAGCAGAAAGGATCGGCAGGAGTATAGCCAAATGCAACGTTTCTGCTGCTAGCTAACCCGGATTAGTCCAAAGCTAAGTAGTTACTGCCAGCCGTATCTTTCCTCAGCCCAGGGGTCTCCGCGCATGTGGTAGCCGTACTGCTCCCAGAAACCGGGGCGGTCGCCGTGCATGAACTCGAGGCCGCGCACCCACTTGGCGCTCTTCCAGAAGTACAGGTGCGGGACGAACAGGCGTAGCGGCCAACCGTGCTCAGGAGTGATCGGCTCGCCGTTGCGGGTGTCGACCAGCATGTTCTCCTCGCGCAGAAAATCGTCGAGGCTCAGATTGGCGGTGAAGCCCTGCTCCGCGCGGACCATGACGTGTGTCGCCTCGGGTTTGAGCTCAACCAGCTTCATGATCTCGCTGATCGGAACGCCCGCCCACGTACTGTCGAGCATGGACCAGCGCGTGACGCAGTGCACGTCGGCCTTCACCTCGCGCCGCGGCAGCTTGAGAAACTCGTCGTGAGTCAACCGCACGGGTTGCTCAACGAGACCTTCGATCGTGAAGTCCCAGGTCGCGAGATCCACTTTGGGGACGCTGCCGTAGTGCAGCACAGGCCACTTCTCGGTCAGGTACTGACCTGGCGGGAGGCGATCCGCTACGGCCCGCTCGCGCTCGTTCAGCTGGCGGCGGAACATATTGAAGGGCATGGGTCAGGCAGTCTAACGCGTCGTGCGATCCAGGAGGCGTTATCCTTGTGCGCAATCCCGAAGGGGGATACCGAATTGGCTGCGCCAGATACGTCAGACGTGCTCCTCGAACCTGTCAAGCGCAGTCGGATCTACGAGCACATCGTGGAGCAGATCCACGCCTTGATCCGCGAGGGCCGTTGGGCACCGGGTGACCAGATACCGCCCGAGCGTGAGCTGGCCGAGCGCTTCCGCGTCAGCCGCACGTCGGTGCGTGAGGCGCTGCGCGCGCTGGAAATGCAGGGCGTCATCGAGAGTCGCCAGGGCGGCGGCACGTTTGTGCGCACCGCCGATACCGAAGCGCTCGTGCCACCCCTGGCGGCAGCCATCCTGCGTGGCCAACGCGAGCTGGCTGAGGTGCTCGAAGTGCGCGAGCTGATCGAGCCGGGCATTGCCCGACTGGCGGCGACGCGCGCGACGACCGAACACGTCTCGGAGCTGGAACACCTCCTGGAACGCCAGCAGGACTGCATCGCCAACGGCCGCCCGTTCGTCGACGAGGACACCGCGTTTCACTACACGCTGGCGCGCGCGGCGGATAACCACATCCTGCTGCGGCTGCACAACGTGATCCTGGACGTGTTGCGCGAATCACGCCAGAGCTACCTGCACGTGCCCGATCGGCCGCAGATGAGCCTGCGCGGCCATGAGGCGATCCTGGCCGCAATCAAGAATCAGGACGCAGAAAGCGCTTACCAGGCGTCGCTGGCGCACATCACCGAGGTGCGCGACGGGATTTTGCGCGCCCTCGAGACAGGCGCCTAGCCAAATTTGGGCGCGCGCTTCTCGCGGAAAGCGCTTACCCCCTCGTTGAAGTCGGGGTTTCGAGATGCAATCGTTTGATAGTTGGCCTCCAGCTCGAGGACCCGCTCGAGCGGCAGCTCGTGCGCCTGATTGATGCCGCGCTTGATCAGCGCGATCGTCTTGGCCGGCCCGCGCCCCAGCCGCGCGGCGAACTCCTGGGTGTAGCCCAGTACCTGGTCATCAGGCAGGACCTTGTTCAGCATGCCCAGCTCGTAGGCTTCGGCGGCGCCGACCGGATCGGCCGACCAGGCCAGCTCGAGCGTCCTGGCCGGGCCAATGAGGCGCGGCAAGAAGTACATCAACCCCGCGTCGGGAACCAGGCCAATGCGCACGAAGGCAACCACCAATCGCGCTGACTCGGCCGCGAAGCGCAGGTCGCACGCCAGTGCCAGACTCAACCCCGCACCAGCGGCGACGCCGTTGACGGCCGCCAGGAGCGGCTTTTCCAGAGCGCGCATCCGTGTGATCAGCGGGTTGTAGCGCTTGCGCAGGTACTCGCCCGCGTCCGTCGTATCGACCGCGACATTGAACTCGGTAATGTCGGCGCCCGACGAGAAGCCTTTGCCAGCGCCGGTCAGCACGATCGCGCGCACACCCGCGTTGCGCTCAGCCGCCCGCAGTGCTTCGCCGAATCCCTGCAACATCGCACTCGACAGGGCGTTGAACTTTTCGGGTTGATTCAACGTAATGGTCTGGACGCCGTGCTGGACGTCAGTCAAGACCTGGTTGGTCTCTGTCACGGTCATGTTTTGTCACCGCCCCTGATACGTGGGCTGGCGTTTGTCGACAAACGCGCGCATGCCCTCGTGCGAATCCTGCGTGGCGAACAACAGGTAAAACAGCTTGCGCTCGAATTCGATGCCGTCGTCCACGCGGCCTTCGAAGGCGCGGGTAATCGCCTCCCTGGCCAGGCGGACGGAGATCGGCGCCTTCTGGGCGATCTCTTTGCCGAGCCGAACCGCCTCCTCGACGACGATCTCCTGGGGCACGACGCGCGCGGCCAGGCCATGGTGGAGCGCCTGCTCGGCGTTGAGCATCCGACCGGTAAGGACCATGTCCGTCGCCAAGAACTTGCCCACGCTGCGCGTCAGCCGCTGGGTGCCGCCCGCGCCGGGGATGAGACCGATGTTGATCTCAGGCTGACCGAAGCGAGCGTTCTCAGCGGCGACGATGACGTCGCAGATCATGGCCAGCTCGCAACCGCCGCCCAGGGCGTAACCGGCGACCGCGGCGATCAATGGTTTGCTGACCCGCTGGACTCGATCCCAGAGGGCGATGTTGTTGCGCAACAGCATGTCGACCGCCGAGGCTTCGGCCATCTCCTTGATGTCCGCACCCGCGGCGAAGACGCTCGATCCGCCGGTGATGACAATGGCGCGGATGGCCGGATCGGCGTCGTGGCCCTCGAGCGCGTCGACCAGCTCGGCCATGAGCGGGCCGGCGAGCGCATTGAGCTGCTTGGGCCGATTGAGCGTGACGATGCCGACCGGGCCATCGGACGTCGACAGGACGTACTCGTAATCGGGCATACGGGCTAGGGTACGCGGGGACGCGCCCTTGACAGTGTCTGGCGGCTGACCTAGGATTTCCGCAGGAATTGGTCCGACCATCAATCCTTTGGCCCTAAGGCTCCCGAAGCGCGCCGACAGGCTCGCGAGTGGGTACATGAACGGGCCCGCGCCAGGAGGACGCACAAGATGGGTGCACCCACCGCCAACGGCTCCGCCTCGACACACCAGAATGGCACGCCGCCCACGGCCGCTTCCTGGTCCGTCGAAGTCGTGTACCGCGGGATCTTCCAGAAGAGACTCGCCAACAAGATCTCGCGCGGCGTCGTCCTCGGCGCACGCAAGGAAGGCAAAGTCGGCACCGCCTTCGCCCGCTACGGAGACTCACCCGAGCGGAACGGCGTGCCGGCCAAGAACTTCGCCGTCGTTGCGACCGACGAAGTTGAGCTCGAATCGTCGCTCGCCCGGTTCGAGCCGACCAACACCGACGTTTCGATCGTGGTCGATGACACCATGTGCAAGGGCATCGAGTCCTGGGCGTGGTATGGCATTCAGCCGATCAACAAGCTCGTCGTGCCTGGCGGTTCCCTGGTCGTCACGTCTGATCGAGAGCCTGATGATCTGCTCAAAGCCATCAAGGTCAAGCCGTATGCCTATGACCTGGTGATCGTGCCCAGCCCCGTGCGTGACGGTGTGTTCGCGCCCGAAGGCACGGCGAGCTTTTCCGGGCTGTGGCTCGACAACGACGACAACACCGACTTCAATTGTCTGGCCGCGGTGGCCCGCGTTGCGCCGCAGATTGTGACCCTCGACTCGGTCCTGGAGATCGTGCGCGAGCGCACCAACGACGAGGCGCGCGTGGCGGCCGTCCGCGCGATTTACGGCCAGATCAAGATACGTACGGTGCAGCCGGGCGAAGGCAGCACCACCGAGTACGAGGAGTACACCAAGCCCGGCTGGACGCATATGCGCGAGGGCATCATCGTCGAGGCGATGCAGGTCGGCACGCGCAACCCGATCTACAAAAAGTGGAGCACCCGTACCCGTCGCCCGCTGATCAACTTCGACACCTGCATCAAGTGCACCCAATGCTGGCTGCAGTGCCCCGACGAGTGCTTCGAAGTCACGCCCGAAGGGACGTACGAAGTCGTCTACGAGGCGTGCATCGGCTGCAGCATCTGCGCCGAAGTGTGCCCGGTGCCCGATTGCGTGACCATGGTCAACGAGCTGCAGTTCGACAACAACGACCAGCTGTATCCGCTGTACCAGCAAAATCGCACCGCGTATAACCAGTTCCTGGAGAAGCACGGCATTCCGCTGCATCCGGAGCTGATCGAAAAAGCCAAGAAGACCACAGCTGTGCACCAGCAACCGGACTACGGCGAGGCCAAGGACGTGCCGGTCGTCGCAGGAGGTGACCCACGTTCCGCTGCGCTACACGGGGTGAAGGAGTAAGTATGGTCATCGCTGTCCGACCCGAATCGACGACAACGCTGCCGCCGCGCAAGCTGGAGGGCGAAGAAGAGCTCCTGCTCACGGGCTCCGAGGCCATCGCCCAGGCGTTGCGGCTGGCCGACGTCGACATCGTCGCCGCGTATCCAATCCGCCCGTACGACGCGGTCATGCAAGCGGTGGCGACCATGATCGCCAATGGCCAGATGGACTGTGAGTACATCGTCGCCGAAGGCGAGCACTCGCAGTTCGAGATCGTCAAACATGCCAGTGCCGTCGGCGCGCGGTCATTCGTCGGCTCCTCCGGCGTGGGCTGGTTTTATGCCTTCGAGGCCATCGCCGTCACGGCTGGGCTGCGCTTGCCCGTCGTGGCCAACGTGGGCAACCGCGCGTTGGACGATCCGGGCGCGTTTGGCGTCGAGCACAATGACGCCCTGGCGGTCCGCGACCTGGGCTGGTTGATGGCCTGGGTCGAAACGGGCCAGGAAGCATTTGACCTGGCGGTCATCGCCTACAAAGTCGCCGAAGACCCGCGGATCATGCTGCCGTGCGCGGTGAGCACCGACGGCGCCTTCCTGACCCACTCGCAGCACCTGGTCAAGATCCCGCCAAAGTCGATCATCGACCAGTTCCTGCCGAAATACGACCTGGGCGATCGGCTGTTCCATCCGGACAACCCGATCACGATCGCGCCGCAGGTCGACCAGGACTGGCTGACCGAGATTCGCAAGCAGAATGACGCGGCGATGCGCCGTGCGCCAGAAGTCATTCGCGAAGCCTACAAGGAGTACTACGAGCTGACCGGCCGCCAGAAGGAGCCGTTCATCGAGGAGTACATGACCGACGACGCCGATTACGTGCTCGTCGGCCAGGGAACCATCGCCATGCCCGGGCGGGTGATCGTTCGTCGCCTGCGCGAGCAGGGCCACAAGGTCGGCTTCGCCCGCCTGAAGTGGTTCCGGCCGTTTCCTGCCGAGGAAGTGGTCGAGCGTTTGAGCCACTTCAAGGGCGTGGCCATTATCGACCGCGACTACAGCTTTGGCTCGCCGCACTACGGCGGAGTGCTGTACACCGAGTTCCGCGCCGCCTTCTACGACAGTCCGAAACGGCCGGCGATGATCAACATCATTGGCGGTCTGGGTGGTCGCGAATTTACCGCCGCCGACGGTGCGGAGATGTTCAATCTCATGCAGCAAGCCTCGGCGGGCGAACTGAAGACCAACGTCCACTGGATCGGCGTTCGGGAGTAAGGCACATGACACTCACTGCTTCACCAACCGACATCGTGGACCTGAGCTCGATCAAGACGGTCAAGCAGGTCCCGTATACCGAGTACTTTGTGTCGGGCCATCGCACCTGCCAGGGCTGCGAGAGCGCGCTCGTCATGCGCTACATCGCCAAAGCGGCCGGGCCGCGCACGATCGTGATGGGCTCGACGGGCTGCATGTACGTGGCCAACACGAGCTACTACACGACGCCGTGGGTCGTGCCGTGGATGCACACCCAGCTGGGCTCGGCCGGCTCGGCCGCGCTGGGCGCCTCGGCGGGGCTCAAAGTGCTCATGCGTAAAGGCAAGCTGGCCGAGGAGCCGATCAACGTCATCGCCTTCTGTGGTGATGGCGGCGGCGCGGACATGGGTCTTGCGGCCATCTCCGCGGCGCTGACCCACGCCGAGTACCGGTTCCTGATCATCCTGTACGACAACGAGTCGTACGCCAACACGGACATCCAGGTGTCTGGCTCCTCGCCCTGGGGCGCGGTAACGACCTTCTCACCCAGCGGCAAAAAGAAACGGATCATGCACACCCGCTGGAAGAAGAACACGCCTGGGATGCTCGCGGCAGGCCATCCTGACGCGGCCTACATCGCGACGGCGTGCGCCTCGTACGGCGTCGACTTCATGAACAAGGTCCGCAAGGGGCTGGCAGCGGGTGGCCCGGCGTTCATCCACACCCTGGATCCGTGTCCGAAGGGCTGGCACTATGACCCACAGCTCTCCCACGAATTGGGCAAGCTGGCGGTGGAGACAGGCATCTGGTCGCTGTGGGAGATGGAAGACCACACCATCAAGCTGAACGGCACGACCAGGTCCATTGCTTCTGGCCGCGCCAAGCGCAAGCCGGTGCGCGAGTACCTGTCGAAGCAAGGCCGCTTCGCGCACTTCAAGGAAGAGGATTACGACTTCTTCCAGAAGCGGGTCGACGAGCAATGGAACGACTGGCTGATCCCAGGCGTCGTCTCGTTCGGCCTCGAAGCAGGTACGCCGCTCAACCTGAAGACAGTCGCGACCGCCGCGCCCGCGCAGGCACCAGTCCTCGAAACCGTCTAGGAGCCGAGCGCTTCAATTTCAGCGTCCGTGTAGCCCACCTCGCGCAAGACCTCGGCGGTATGTTCGCCGAGGAGCGGGGGTGGGCACCGCACTTCGGGTGGCGTTTCGGACAGTCGATAGGGGAAGCCGGTGGTGCGCAGGTCGGGCACCTTCGGGTGCGGCGTCGGCATCGCCATGCCGAGGTGCTCACTCTGCGGGTCGGCGAAGACCTGGGCCAGGTTGTAGACCGGACCAACTGGGACTTCGGCGCGCTCGAGACGATCGATGACCTCAGCCGCGGTGAGCAAGGCGAGGCGGGCTTCAATTGCCGAACTCAACGCTTCGCGGTTCGTCACCCGATCGGGATTCGTCGCAAAGCGCGCATCTGCAAGCAAGCCGGCAAGGTCCAGGGCGCGACAAAAACGCTGCCACATGGGCTCATTGGCGGCGGCGACGTTGACGTAACCATCGCTGGCCCTGAACATCTCGTATGGCGCGATGCTGGCGTGGCGATTGCCAATCCGCTTCGGCGCCGTCTGCGTGGCAAAGTAACGGCCGGCCTGGTAGGTCAGCAGCGCCACCTGACCGCCGAGCATCGACGTGTCGATCAACTGGCCGCGCCGCTCGGGGTCACGCTCGCGCCAGTACAACGCCGAAGAAACCGCGTACGCGGCGAACATGCCCGCGGCAATATCGCCAATCGGCACGCCGACACGCGTCGGGCCGCCGTCGGCCTCACCCGACAGATCCTGGACACCGCCCATGCCCTGCAAGATCGCGTCGTACGCCGGCTGGCGCGCGCGCGGACCCGTCTGCCCGAAGCCGGAGACCGAGCAGAAAATCAAAGAGGGGTTGAGCTGCCTCGCCCGCTCGTTGCCCAACCCCAGCCGGTTCATGGTGCCAGGCCGGAAGTTCTCCACCAACACATCCGCTGAACTGACCAGCCGGCGCAGCGCCTCCAGTCCATTGGACGACTTGAGATCAAGCGTGATGCTGCGCTTGTTGCGATTGACGCTGAGGAAGTAGCTGCTTTCGCCCGCGATAAAGGGCGGTCCCCACTGGCGCGTCTCGTCGCCCGTCCCCGGCAATTCGACTTTGATCACGTCGGCGCCCATATCGCCCAGCAGCAATGTGCAATACGGTCCTGCCAGCGCGCGGGTCAGGTCGATAACACGGGTGCCCGACAGAGGACCGGCCATTGCTGCCGAGCGTACCAATCCGGGTAGACTGGGCCGCAGGCCATGAGCGAGTCGCTGGAAGCGATCGGCGCCGAAGTGCGCGCATGCCGCATGTGCAAGCTCTGCCAGACCCGCACCGTTGGCGTGCCGGGCGAAGGCAGCCCCGGCGCCGAGATCATGTTCATCGGCGAAGGCCCCGGCTTTCACGAAGACCAGCAAGGCCGGCCCTTCGTCGGCGCTGCTGGTCAGTTGTTGACCGAAATGCTGCGCGGTATCGGGCTGCGGCGCGAAGACGTGTTCATCACCAACGTGGTGCGCTGTCGTCCGCCCGGCAATCGCGATCCGCTCCCCGACGAGCTCTCGGCCTGCGATACCTATACGCAGCGCCAGATCGCCGTGCTCGACCCGAAGCTCATCGTCACCCTCGGGCGCTACTCGATGGCGCGCTTTGTCGGTACCGGACCAATGCGTGATCTGCACGGGCGTACACGCGAGTGGAACGGCATCACCTGCCTGGCGATGTACCACCCGGCCTTCATAATTCGGACGCCGACCGTAGAGTTACGGCGTATCTACGACGACGACTTTCGGAAGATCCCGCCGCTGCTCGACGACGCGCGGCGCAAACGGGCGGCACTCGCGGCGGCGAGCGTAGCGGCTGAAGCCGCAGCTCCGTTAGATCAGTTGCGATTGTTTTGAGGTCGTCCCTGACAACCCAGTCTGCGCCGCACTTTCGGCCCGAAGCAAACGAGCGGTGGCCGAGCGAGCCTGAGCCGTCCACCCGCGGGCGTGGCGCACTCGGGCCAGTCGTGCTCTTGCTGGCGGCGTTCTGCGCGGTGATCGTGTTTTTCCCACCCGAGGGGCGCGTCGCGGGGCCGCTGCACGAGTTCCTGGGCGTGCTGCTCGGACGGGCCACCTTCATGGTGCCGCTGGCCTTCGCCGTGGCCGGGGTGGTCCTGATCCTGCTCGAGCATCACCCAGACGTGAGGTTGCCTCGGCGGCGACTGGCCGGTGTGGGCCTGATCGCGCTGGCGGTCGCGGCCAGCGAGAACCTGATCGCCAACGGTCGCACAGACATCGGCACAGGCCTGGTCGGCGAATGGCTCAGCGCCTCGCTCCTCGATCTCTTCGGCGGTCCGTTGACGATCGTGCTGTTGGTGGTCTTGCTCGGCGCGGGCGTTCGGCTGGCTTTCGACGTCAAGTGGCCGAAGGCGCCGGAAGTCCCTTCGACCGATGCAGAGAGCTAGACACTCGATCCACCCGCCGGCTCCGCTGGGCTTTGCGACCATTCTCGGGGTGCGCCAGGGCATCGAGCTGTGGCCGACCCTGGTGCTGCTGTTCGCCTATGTCGTGGTGTACGTGCAGTTTGCCGCGCAGCTCGTGGGTTTTCCGTTCGACCTCGATCAGGGGGAGGGCTATGACGCCTGGAGTGCCTGGCTGGTCAACCTCGGCCAACTGCCATACACCGCCAACACGGAATTCCCATACTACTCGTCCAACTACCCGCCCCTGTGGAGCTATCTGGTCTCGATCCCGATGGCGTGGGTTGGGCCCGGGCTCGCCCCAGCGCGGCTCATCTCGACCATCTCTGCGCTGGGCGTGGCCGGCGTGCTGGGATTGGCCGCCCAACGCATCTCCGGACGGTCGCTGGCCGGCCTGCTCGCGGCTGGCTTCTTCTTAGCCTCGCCGTACGTGTTTCATACCACGCCGCTCGCGCGGGTAAACAGTCTGGCGTTACTGGCCGCCGTGGTCGGCCTGAGCCTGCTGGAGCAGCCAACCCGTCGGCGCGTGATCTTCGGCAGCCTGGCCTTGCTCGCGGCGTTATTCACCAAGCCGACCGCGTTCGACGCGGCTCTGGCCGGCATGCTGTCAGTTGTGCTGCGCCAGCCGCGGCGCGGGCTGCTCTCGGCCAGCCTGATCGGGGGACTCGGGCTGGGCGGTCTCGGCGTGCTCATAGCGATCACGCGCGGTGCATTCTGGCTCAACGTGGTCGCCGGCAATGCCAACCCGTTCGACCCGGATCAACTCGTCACGTATATGACCAACTTCTCGGTGCTGCACTGCGTGCTGGTCGCGATGGCACTCGCCGAGGTGGTGTGGATGGTGCGCCGACGGAACTGGTCGCCCTGGGCGTTCTATGGTGTCGCGGCGGGTCTCGCGACGGTAGGCGTCGGCAAGTGGGGGGCTGGTGAATCGTATTTCCTCGGCGCGATCGCGGCGATGTGCGTGCTTTCGGCGGTTTGGGCGGCACGCTTCCTCGATTCGGCGCCGCCAGCCAGGTTGCGCTGGGCGCTCGGCGCGGCGCTCTTCATCCAGGCCGTGCTGCTGTCCCATGCCGGCCTGAGCACGGTGCTGCCGTGGCTGCCCGATCGCGGTCCGCAGGGCAGCTACCTGGGCCGTGCACCGACCCAAGAGGACCGTCAAGCCGGGCAGTTGATTTCAGAGCAGATTCGCCGCGCGCGGGGTCCGGCGCTCTCAGAAGACCCCAGTTTCACCGTGGTTGCCGGAAAGCAGCTGGTTGGCAATGCGACGCATCTGCGCAACCTTTATCTTTCAGGACTCTGGGATCCTGCCCCGATGGTGAATGATCTGCGCACCCACCAATACGCTATTGTGGTCCTCGACGCTGAGCTCTACCCCGAGCCTGTCCTGACGGCCATCGGCCAGGCATATTTCCTGGACCGCAGCGTCGGAATCAACGGCGCCACCTATCACGTGTTCCTACCCGGTACGTAGTGAGCCACACGCCACCGCTGGCCGCGTATGCCGCTCCACCCATCACTCTGCGTGCATCGGTCGTCATACCCTGCTTCAACGAGCGCGACACAGTCCTCGAGTTGATCGATCGCGTCGTGGCGGCGCCGGTCGACAAGGAGATCATCGTCGTCGACGATTGCTCGACGGACGGTACACGGGCGCTGCTTCAGAAGCGGCTCGAAGAGCGCGGCGACATCATCCTCGAGCTGCGCGCGCGCAACGGTGGCAAAGGCGCTTCCGTTCAGGCCGGGTTAAGACGCGCGACCGGCGACGTGGTCATCATCCAGGACGCTGACCTCGAGTACGACCCGGCCGACTATCCGATCTTGCTGCGGCCGATTCAGACGGGCAAAGCGAAAGTCGTGTATGGCTCGCGGTTCATCGGCGAGCACCGCGCCATGTACTTCTGGCACTCACTGGGCAACAAGTTCCTGACGCTCGTGTGCAACGTGCTCTTCGACACCACATTGACGGATATGGAGACCTGTTACAAAGTCTTTACCATCGATATTGCCCGCCAATTGAAGCTGCGCGAGCCCCGCTGGGGATTCGACCCCGAGATCACCGGGCGGATCCTGAAGATGGGCAACCGCATCTACGAAGTCCCTATCTCGTACGCCGGCCGCGAGTTCAACGAGGGCAAAAAAATCTCGTGGCGTGACGGCTTCGTGGTGCTCCTGACCCTCCTGCGCTCCAGAATCGTGCCTTGATGGCGAGGGGTAAGGGGTCAGTTTCCGAGATTTTGACGTGACACTCGCCGCTACCCGCCCGCAGATTAGACTCGAGGGCTGGCGGCGCATACTTGCTGGCCCCTGGCTCCTGACCCCTGACCCCTGGGCGGTCATTGGCCTGCTCGCCGCGTCACTGCTCTTCTACTACCCGCTCGTCTTTCTAGGCCGCGCATTGGTGGACTACGACGCGTTTGTCTACTTCTACCCGCAGCGCCTATACCTCGCGCAGTCGCTGTGGGCGGGTCGCATCCCCTTGTGGGATCCGGACCTGTTTCTCGGAGTGCCGTTCCTGGCCAACCCCCAAACAGCCGTTCTCTACCCGCCGTCATGGCTCTTCCTGCTCGGGCCCGTGCAGGTCATCTACGCCGCGCAGCTCGTGCTGCACGCGTTTCTCGCGGCGACGTTCACCTACCTCCTGGCGCGGCAGGCGTTCGGTGTCCTGCCGCTGGCGGCCGCGATCGGTGGGTTGGCGTACGCGTTCGGCGGTTTCGCGGTGGGCCAGGGCGGTCACTTGAATCAGATCAGCGCGGCCGCCTGGCTACCAGCGGTGCTGCTCGCGTACGACCGATTCGCGGCAACCCGCCGCCTGTCCTGGCTCGGGCTCGGTGCGCTGGCCCTGGCACTGCAGCTGCTGGCCGGCCACCCCCAGGAAACCTACATGACGCTGATCATCCTGGGCATCTTCGGCGTCGTGCGCGCACCGTGGCGAACTGCGCGGCTCCTGGCGTGGTGGGCGATTGGCGGCGCATTCATGTGTGTGCTGGGCGCCACCCTCGCCGCTGCCCAACTGCTGCCGACGCTCGAACTGGCGCCACTCTCGATCAGAGGCGATGGCGTCGATTGGCGCGATGCAGTGGCCGGCTCGTTGCCCCCGTATCTGGCCGTACGAGCGTTGTTGCCGCCGTACTGGATCCGCGTGCCGTATACCGAGTATCTCGGTTACGTCGGAGTCACCCCCCTCGTGCTCGGCCTCCTGGCGTTGATGTTCGGGCGTTGGCGCGGGGTGCTCGTCGCGGCGCCGATCGCGTTCCTCGGCCTGTTTCTCGCGCTGGGCGAGAACAATGGATCCTACGCGTTCGTCTTCTCGTCGGTGCCAGGCTTTGACACGTTCCGTGTGCCAGCGCGCTGGCTGCTGCTGTGGCAGTTTGGAGTCGCGTTGCTGGCGGCGCTCGGGGCCGACTGGATCGGGCGCGGCGCGCGCGTCGATCTGCGCCGACCAGGGCTGTGGATTGGCCTGCTCATCGTCGAGTTTGTCCTGATTGCCGGGCTGGCCTGGCAGATCGACCAGGGCGAACCCTTCCCGCAGCGACGTACTCCATTAGCTTTCGCGGCGATTGGTGTAGCCGCGCTGGCGATTGGCGCCCTGCCGCACCTCGGCCGGCCGGTTCTGGCGCTGGGCCTGCTGACGGCACTGAGCGGCGCCGAACTGTGGGCGGTCGCCGACGCTTCACCTGCCCGTCAGGCGCCGCCGCCGGCCTTCAGCCAGGGTGAGACGGTCGACTGGCTGCGCGCGCACGGCGTCACCAATCAGGAACGCTTGCTGAGCCTGGCGCGGCCTGAATACGTGCCTGCTGTCGAAGACCAGGTCCGCGCTGAGGTGGGCGCCCTGCCAGAGCCGATCATCTTGGCGCTGCTGGTGGCCCAGAAGTGGCACGACACGCTCACCCCAAACGTGGCGCTCCAATACGGCCTGAATACGGCTGATGGATACGACGGCGGGGTACTTCCCTTGTCGCGCTGGTTACGGCTGACCACGCTGCTCGTGCCGTCGCCGCGGCCAGACGGTGTGCTGTTGTCACGCCTCGAGGTCTTGCCGTCTGACCGATTGCTCGACCTGCTGGGCGTGCGGTACCTGATTACCAACGGCGGCACGCCTGGCAAGGCGGACATGCAGATGGTCGATTTTGGCGACCTGCGCCTCTTTGCCCGAACGACCGTGGTACCCCGCTCGCTGGTTGTGTTCGGTGCGACAAGTGCCGCGGACGACTCGGCCGCGTTGGATCGCATGGCCAACACCGACTTCGATTCGAATCGTGAAGTCGTAGTGCAGACGCCAGCATCGCCGGGGGTCAGCTCCGAGCCAATCACGGTCGTGCCCGACCAGGTCGGCGCCGAGCGCTGGCACGCGCACGTATCCCTGATCCGGCCCGGCTATCTGCTGCAACGCGAGGCGTGGTATCCGGGTTGGCGCGCGCGGGTTGACGGGGTTGAGACACCGATAGTGCGTGCGGACCTGCTCTTCCGCGCCGTGGCGCTCGGGGCGGGCGAGCACGACGTTGAGATTTTCTTCGACTCCGCGAGCTTCAATCGCGGCTTACTGCTCTCTGCCGGGAGCCTGATCGTGGTCATCGTTCTGTTAACCTGGCGTTGGCTGCCTATAATGCGAGTGCGTGTCCAGGGTTGATCAGGCCCGCACACGTCACCGGGCCAACGAGGGCTCGACTCTGGTGCTGTTGCACCCGGGCGAAGGTACCGATGCCGCCCTCGCCGGCCACCTGGTGGCGGTCCTCTTCGCGGCTGCTTCGCCGCTCAGCGTCGTCGACGCGGCGCGGATTCTCGACATCCCCGCGGAGCGCCTCGAAGAGGTGTGCGATCTCCTCGAGCGCCAGCCGCCGACCGGTCTGGCGCTCCAGCGTCATGACGATCGTCTGCAGCTGACCACCGCGGCCAGTTCTGGTGCAGTGGTCGAGCGCTACCTGGGCGCGCCGCCGCCGGTGCGGTTATCACGGGCCGCGCTCGAAGCGTTGGCCGTGATCGCCTACCGCCAACCGGTAACACGTGGCGAGATTGACGCTATCCGCGGCGTCAACTCTGATAGCGCTGTCGCGACGCTGCTGGCGCGCAGTTTGATCGCCGAAGTTGGTCGTCGCGACAGCATTGGCCGACCCGCCCTGCTGGCACCGACGCCCGAGTGTCTGCAATATTTAGGGTTGCAGTCGCTGGCCGAGCTGCCGCCATTACCCACACCCGAGCGCTAACGAGTTGCTATACTGTTCCAGCCGCGCGGCTCTTGGGTGCCCGCGGCATCTTCTTGCATACCGCCACGAGCCAGTCGGAGAGAGTGGGAGTCGCAAACGTATGTACGCCATTGTCGAGACGGGCGGTAAACAGTACCGCGTCACCCCTGGGGATACCGTCGCCGTCGAGCGACTGACGGGTGAGCCAGGCGAGAGCCTCGATCTCGACCGGGTGCTCCTGGTAGCCGGCAATGGTGATCAGGCGCGGATTGGCTCGCCTGGTATCGAAGGTGCGGTGGTGCGTGCCGAAGTTGTCGAGCACATTCGTGGCGAGAAGATCATCGTGTTCCGCTACAAGTCCAAGGTCCGCTATCGGCGCAAGACCGGCCATCGCCAGTCGCTGACGCGGTTGCGCATCACCGACATCTTGCTGGATGGGGAATCCAGCTTGACGCCACAGGTAGAAGAAGCACCGGTCGAAGCGGCTGAGCCCGTCGAAGAGACCGCGCCACCCGCTCGGCGCAGGCGCGCATCAGCCGCCGCAAGCACCGCCGAAGAGCCAGCCACCGCCGCCGACACGGCCGAGACAAACACCGAGACGGACGACAAATCAGCACAGCCCACGGCCGAGGCTTAGCAGGAGGCAGATATGGCACATAAGAAAGGCGTTGGTAGCTCGCGCAACGGGCGCGACAGCCAGGGCCAACGACTGGGCGTGAAGCGTGGCGAAGGTTCGATCGTCCGCGCTGGCTCGATCCTCATCCGCCAGCGGGGTACCGTCGTCAAAGCTGGACGTAACGTTGGAATAGGTCGCGATCACACCCTGTTTGCTTTAATTGACGGACAAGTACGGTTCGAACAAGCAACCAAGGAGCGCAAGCGCGTCAGCGTCTATGCGCCCGGTGCATAGCCAGAAGGAAACGAGCGTTATGAAGGCGGGCATCCATCCCGAATACAAATTGACCACAATTACGTGTGGTTGCGGCAACTCGTGGCAGACCCGCTCGACCAAGCAGAACCTGCACGTCGACGTCTGTTCCGCGTGTCACCCGTTCTTTACCGGTGAGCAGCGCCTCGTCGATACGGCGGGCCAGGTCGAGCGTTTCCAGCGCCGCTTGCAACACGCGAAAAAGAAGTAACGACGCATGAGCGCCTCGGCGCCAGTCGAAGAACAGTCTAGCCATACCGTCCGTACGCCCAAAATCTCGTACGGTGGCCAGGCTGTCCTCGAGGGCGTCATGATGCGCGGTCGGACATTCATGGCCGTGGCGGTGCGCGCCCCGGACAAGTCGATCGTGGTCACCTCCGAGCCACTGCCGAAGCACCTGTACGGCGGCATCATCCAGAAAATCCCGCTTGTACGCGGCATGACGATGCTGTGGGACGCGCTGGGGCTGGGCATGAAGGCGCTCATGTTCTCCGCCGACATCCAGATGGCCGACCAGGGCGGTGACGCCGAGCCAGCCGCCGACGGCAAGCCCTCGGCACCGGCCAGTCTGAGCAAACCGCTGGCCTGGACGACGGTGGCCGTGGCGATGATCTTCGGCGTCGGCGTGTTCTTTATCACCCCGTTGGCG
>WNFC01005342.1_pt1 | contig 21118 bp, 18 predicted proteins | sample 5400541 | NCBI WGS metagenome assembly WNFC01 (sample SAMN13153342, study PRJNA577476) | soil metagenome | isolation source: 120 cm saprolite under Douglas fir tree site 2 hole 2 replicate 1 | place: USA:California | collected 2015-04-18
GCGCTTATCTCCACAGCGTCGGCGTCCCGAAGCGTTCCTTCACTTTCGCGGCTCAATACCCGGCCCGCACGTACCCCTGTCAACGCTTCGACGCTGCCCTTACGAGCAACCTCGCATGACTCGGGGCCGCTGTGGGTCGGTCGGGTAAGGTGGTGGCGCGGAAGCGGGCTTCGAATGATGCCGACGTTTCCACCACCTCCCCTAAAATTCCGTACGGCGGGTTTTCCCCAGTACGGCTTCAAGGCCGGCATATCAGACGGGGCCTTCCCATGCGGCGCAGAACAATCGCGTCGGCCGGTTTGCCCGCGTCCTTCGTGCTCTCCGCTTGCCTCGTTGTACACCCCGTACTGTGCCGGGGCACGTTGCGCGCTTGAGCACCACCGTGCGAGCGGACTTTGCCGCTCTACCCCAGGGGCCCTCGCTCCGGTCCGAGTTATTCTGTCTCGGTCCATCACCGCTTATTCGGCCCCATCCGCCCCACTCGCAGGCACATCTCGACTTCGCCGCCTTGCGACTTATACGAGATGCCTTCACTGTGCGCTCGCGCCTAGGCGACCCACGAGTGGTTCCGTGCTTTCGCTGTACGTTCCTTCTCGGCATGCCGTCCTCTACGACCGCGGGGAGTCCATCGGCTGCATATGCTCAGTTCCTTCACCAATGGCGCTGGACTTCGCCGAGGCTAGTTCGGCTCGCCACTCCCAAGTACCCCCATCATCCGCTTCGGATGGGACGTTGATTTTCGCGGCTTCACTGGTTCGCTATTCGCTGCGGCCTGTCGAGTTGCTCGCCTCCCTGGCGGATCTGACCGGGTATTATTCCCAGCCAACGGAGGCTTTTACTTCCGGGCTTCCGACGGGTCGGTCACCCTTCCCACCGCCGGGTATAACTACGGTGGCAACTGAGCAAGTTCCACCGGCGGGACTTTCACCCACTGGAACGGTCAGCTAGCATCGCTGCACCTAGCCCTTCAACGTGTGACTCTTTCATTCACAACACCTCGCCGGTTTATCCCGGCGCTATCGGAGAACTAAAGGAAGGAAGCCAGTTTTATCGCAGGGTGCGGAAAGACTTTTCATAAACAAATAGGTTTTTCCGCACCCTGTTAGATGTGGCATTAACTTCACCCGCTTCTCGCTCGCGCTGCTAGAGCGATCTAATACTGAAGGGCGTTCGATTTCGAGCCTTCGACGACGACGGTCAACCTGGCGGTATTGCTCTTTGACGGCATGGCCTGCGTGCTGGATCGTTCCAACGTTAATGCAAAACCACCGCGCAGCAATCCAACACATCGACAAACTACTACCATGGCATGAACGCCATACAGGGCGCTGTGGAAGCCGTGAGGACGCCAGGACTCGACGCACCCGCGGACCACGCCTAGAATACCACATCTTACTGTCACTTTCGCAACCATCGGCACGTTTCTAAGGATTGACGGCTCTCATTATTGGAGCGAATCAAAGTAATAGGTGAGGACTATGTCAGCGGTGCAAAGCCACCATACGAGCGATTTCCTTCGAGCGATCGGTGTTCCAGACATAAAGCCATCAACAAGCGTGTTTGACCCGGGCTATGACGCTACAACTCTGGCGAGTCATCTTGAGCAGAGTTCGCATTTGATTTCGATCCTAAAGATCTCGATGGCCTGTTGGCTGATCGCGAACGAGGATGTCATCCGTGGCAAAATAGCCACGGCGAGATCGTTCAAGGTTCCGACGGTCACGGGTGGCGGTCCGTTCGAAATAGCAGTCGCACAAGGGCAGTTGCCGGCGTATTTGGATCTTTGCGCCGACATTGGCGTCACCAGGATCGAGTGTGGCGAAGGCTTCACCGATATGGATTTGCCAGCACTTGAAGTAGTGCGCTTGGCAGATTCGAGGGGCTTGGAGGTGCAGTTCGAAATCGGCAAGAAGCATGGCGGCGCGTTCAGCGATCGGGTGATGGACGAGCTGATAGATCAGGGAAAGCGTTGGAAGGATGCGGGGGCGCTTGAGATAGTCGTCGAGGCCCGCGAATCGGCTATTGGCGTCGGTTTGTTCGATGGTGAGGGAAGACTCCACACGCACTTCGCTGAACGCTTTGCCGAGGCGTTCGGCCTCCGGAACGTGGTCTTCGAGGCGCCGAACAAACCGAGTCAATTTGCACTGCTCGACCATTTTGGCCGCGAAGTGCGTCTGTCTAATGTGCGACTGGAGGAGCTCCTGCGAGTCGAGATTTACAGACGAGGCCTCCATTCCGATGCCTTTGGCAAGCCCAATCTACGACCGACAAGAGTAACAGTCGGAGACGGTGCGGATGCAAAATACGGTTATCATTGATTGTTTTCCTGGAAGTGTCGTCCGTTACCGGTGCGGATATACAGTCGTCGCGGTCGATGTGGTCCGCGCGACCACAACCGCTGCAACCGCAGTCGCCAGCGGGCGCCGATGCTTTCCTGTGGCAAGCGTGGAAGCCGCTCGCAGACTCGCCTGCAGAATCGAGGGCGCCTTGCTCGCCGGTGAGCAGGGTGGCGCCATGCCTCCGGGCTTCGACTTGAACAATAGCCCGACTGAGCTACTCGCGCGCGGCGATATCGCGCGTCCGCTGATCTTGCTTTCTTCCTCCGGCACCAGGCTCCTGCACGAAGCGTCGACGTGTGAAGCTACCGTCGTTGCCTGCCTGCGAAACTATGGTTCGGTCGCTGACCACTTAGCCCGGAGTTTAGCGCGGGTCGCGCTCATCGGAGCTGGCACGCGGGGCGAGTTTCGCGAGGAGGACCAGATGTGCTGTGCCTGGATAGCGGAGCGGATGCTTGCGCGCGGTTATTTGCCGGAGAACGGGAACACCATGGATATTATTAGCCGCTGGAGTGGCGCGGCGGTGGACTCCTGGGTCTACAACAAGAGTGCCGCTTATCTAAAAGCCAGCGGACAACAAGCGGACCTGGAATTCATCTTGAACCATATCGGAGACCTCGATGCGACCTTGACATTGCGCCATGGTGAAGTACTTATTGATCAGACTGCTCTAGAGCTTCGCGCTTGGAACCATGCCAACTAGCAATTGCACGCCGCAAGACGTTTCGACACCAGCAGTAGTCCTCGGCTGTTTTCGGCAAGGAGGTATCGGTATTGTTCGCAGCCTCGGCCGAATCGGAGTACCTGTTTACGCCATCGACGCTGATCGCTTCGCCGCAGCTTTCTTTTCGAAATACTGCCGGGGGAGTTTCTTGTGGGACATAAACAGGGCACCTTCTAGTGAATCGTTGCGCTTTCTGATGGAGCTCGGCGATAAACTGGGCCGCCGTTCGGTATTGATCCCGACCAGTGATACCGGGGCAATGTTTGTCGCAGCGCAGGCGGATCATCTTACTGAGCGGTTCATCTTTACCGGCCAAAGCAACAGCTTGGTGCGCTCCCTATGCAGCAAAAAGGGAATGCATCAAATCGCAAAGAGGTTCAATATCCCGACTCCAGAAACGTCCTTTCCCGCTTCGAGAGATGAGGTGCTCAGCTATCTCTCGATCGCGCGTTTTCCGATTCTGGTGAAGCCCATCTACAATAACATGCATTCCGGCAGGGTAAAACCCTGGCGCATCTTTCTGGTGCATAACGCACGAGAGTTGCTTGACTGCTACGATGCAATCGAAGATCCGTTGACCCCCAATGTAATGCTGCAAGAGTACATCCCTGGCCCCGATTCCGCGACCTGGACGTTCAATGGATATTTTGATCGAGACAGCAGATGCCTGATGGGCCTTACGGGTAGGAAGTTGCGGAACTACCCTCCTTATTTTGGACAAGCTTCCCTGGGTATCTGCCAACGGAACGACGAAGTTGAGAAGAGCGCAGTGGACTTCATGAAGCGTATCCGCTACAAAGGACCTCTTGATATAGGCTTCCGCTATGACTGTCGTGATAGCCATTACAAGGTCAACGACGTCAATCCTCGTATCGGTGCGATGTTTCGGGTGTTCGTCGGCGGCAATGGCATGGACGTAGCGCGCGCTCTCTATCAGGACTTGACCAATCAACCCGTTAGCGGCGCCACGCCTCAAGAAGGTCGCAAATGGATAGTAGAGGATGTCGACTGGGTGTCGGCTATTCGCTATTGGCGTGACGGTAATCTTACCCTGAGAGATTGGTTACGTTCTGTCTCCGGGATAACGGAAACGACTTTTTTGGCACGGGACGATCCTTTGCCGTTTGCCGGCGTATGTCTGCAGAACACCACACGCGCGTTTAGTGCCGGCCTCCGCGCCTTCAAGAGGAAGCTCGGGAGGACGGAAGTGCGCGCCCACGCCTACTTCGCTACCCACTCCCCACAGCCGGACAAATAGTGAAAGCCGTCGTCGCCAACATTTATTTGGTCGAGATCGGAAGCCTTCATCCGGTCCTGCTCGAACTAATCACTGACGAGGGGCTGATTGGGACGGGAGAAGCCAGCGTCGCATACGGAGTGGGCGGCACGGCTGCGGCCGGCATGATAAAGGACCTTGTGGAAAGGATGCTGCGCGGCCGTGACTTGTCGCGGATCGAAGAAATCTACACCGAGATGTACGATCACTCCTTTTGGGCAAAAGGAGGAGGGACAATCGTTTTTGCCGGAATCAGCGCGATCGAGCAGGCCTTGTGGGATATCAAGGGCAAGACCCTCGGCGTGCCGGTTTACGAACTTCTCGGTGGAAGGTTGAGGGATGAAGTTCGCGTCTATGCGAATGGATGGTCATACCAGTGTATGACGGCGGACGATTATGCCAGGGCGGCGGAGCGGACCGTCCATGATGGCTACAACGCATTGAAATGCTATCCGCTCTCGATACCCAATGAGCGCGGCGGCATCCGGCACGTCTCGCGGCGATCGGTCGATCGAGCGTTTGCCAATCTTGCGTATGAGAAGGTGAACGCGGTGCGCCGCGCGGTCGGTCCCGCGATCGACATAATGGCAGACCTCAGCGGTGGTCTAACCACCGACGAGACCATTCGTCTGTGTCATCGGTTAAAAGAATTGGATCTCCTTTTTGTGGAGGAACCGGCCGACCCTTTTGATCTCGGAGCATTGAAGAAGATCGCCGAGCACATCGAGATTCCGATCGCTGTCGGCGAAAGAATCTATACGCGCTATGGATTCCGGCCGATTCTCGAACACCACGCGGCTGACATTCTACAGCCCGACATCGGAAACACCGGCGGCATCATGGAGACTAAGAAGATCGCCGCGATGGCTGAAGCCTATAATACCCGTATCCAGCCACATATATGCGCGAGCCCGGTTTCCACTGCCGCCGCCCTGCAAATCGACGCTTGTGTGTCGAATCTCGCTATACAAGAACTGTATCCCTATCGGCCTCCGGAACACTTCCTCCTCGTCGACCACGCGCCTGAATCGGACGTCAAGAACGGTTCGCTTCCGATTCCAGAAAGACCGGGGTTGGGAATAAGTCTTGTCCAGGAACGTGTTCGACCCTTCCTTTGGGCCCAATGTTTCATTTGAACCTGAATCCGGCGTGAAAAATAGTCATTTCAGACCCTGAGGCGCTCGATGGTGCGCAGTGCGTGGAGCCAAGCCACTTCGCGGTGGCCGCTGGCTGGGAGATTGAGCCGCGAACGGTTTCCGGTGCGAACGAGTTGAGCGGGCATCAGCAGAATCTGCTGACGCAGGGTCTGGAGCGTGGCGTTTTGAAACTCTGGCGGCAGACAGAGGCGTTTGAACCAATTGATCAGATTGTAAGCGAGCAGGAGCAGATGGAAGTAGGCTTGGTTGGCGAAGAAGTGATGACTGGGGATATGGCCGAGCGTGTAATCTCCTTTGAACTGGCGAATGACCAGTTCGATACCGGCACGAGCGTTGTAGAAGCGCCAGAGGTTGAGCGGTTGCAAGGTCAGATTGGTGACCAGGACCTGGTAGGTGACCAGGACCTGGTAGTGGTAGCGACCGAGCTTGAACAGCGTCAGCTGCTCGCTCGGCTCCTCGGGTTGGAGGCGGCGGATGACCAGGAAGCGATAGCTACGCCGCCAGCGGGTGGGCTGGTAGCGAACCTCCGCGACCTCAACGTCGCGGCTCGGACTCGTGTAGCGAAGTGGGCGAGCCTGCGCTTGATGGGGCCGGTCAGGCGCGCGACGATGACGAAACCCGCCTTGCGGGCTTCGAGCGACTCCACCAGGCTGTGATCGTAAACCCCCTTGTCAGCGCGCACTATAACCGATCTCAAGCCCGAAGGAATCTTGGCGGAAGCAGGCTTTGACGAGGTCGTGGACGCCACTGGCAGTATGGGCGTCGCCGGGCCGCAGCTCCCCGTGCCAGAAGTTTCGGCTCTCGCCCTCGAAGCAGAGCAGTGGATGGTAGGAAGGTCGGCCACGCTTGACAGGGTTGTAGCCGATGCGAGCTTGCTCCTGTTTTCCGTAGACCACGAGCACGGAGTCCACATCGAAGATAACTCGCGTTGGCGGCCGTGGACGAGCCGTGAAGCGGTGAAGAAAGCGATCAAGCAAAGCACGCAGCCTTGGCAGTGCTTTCGGAGCGACGCGCAGCAGGAACCGGCGCAGGCTCCTAGCATCCGGATAGCTTGGCAGTCCAGTCAAATACTGAAACACGCCGTTTTGTCGCAGCAGTTGAGTCGTCTCGATCCGTTCGAGACCGATAACCATTGGATACAGCAGAGCGAGAAGCATCTCCCCCACACTGTACGATTGTTGCGCTGCGCCAACCGGATCTCTCCTGCAATCGCATCCTTGAATCCAATTCTGGAGAGGAATCGATGCAACAGGTACACCCCGCCATAATGGGTGAGGCCCGTTGCTCCGAATTCGATGGCAAGCTTTCGAGGCCCACGTGGCATCGCTCAAGCCACCAAAAACTCCGCTCCGGCGCTTAACAGGAGCCCGCAGATAAGCTGTTCAATCTCGCATAGCGCCGGATTCAGGTTGAACCGATGTTGGGCTGACGCATCTTTCTGCGAGCCGCCCGAGATGCGTCAGCGCGTTTCTTTGTTAAGATGCTTCACGCACGCGGATGTCCTTTCTTCGCCAGGTTCCGCTCTCTACGACATCGCGTTTGCGCCGGTTGCCTTATAGGTTTCTGTGAGTCCCGCGACACACCCGGCCAGTGCACATCTATTCGCGGCGGGGCTACGCCGGTTTGGAAGAGCGCTTGCGTCAGTTGGCGAGCGACGGCGTAGTATTCTGTTCATTCTTGCTCGACCGCCGAGATGGCGTTCCGGCTTAGGTCTCCGGACAAATGCCCTAAGATCCATCTCAACGGCAAGTTGAAGGCCATTTTCGACTGCGCGCATTAATGGCTAATCGCGATCGCCGTTCGGACCATCGCCGATTGTGAAACAATCGAATTATGTCCACCTCCGGTGGTGGACATAATCAGTCTTTGTAGGTTCATTATCTTCCAGGAGAAGTGAGAAAATGGCCAGGTTGTGGGAACACGCGGTGGAGAGGTTCAATGCACGTCGCGCTCGGGTGGCAGTGTTGGGTTTGGGTTATGCCGGGCTGCCGCTTACCTGCTGCTTTGCCGAAGCAGGATTTGAGACGGTTGCGCTCGATATTGACCTGCACAAAACTCGCCGGCTCGCGGCCGGGCAGAGCTACATCAGTCATATCCCCTCCGAGCGTATTGCCAAACTTGTGGAAATCGGCCGTCTGCAGCCCACTGCGGATTTCGCGCGCCTCAAGGAATGTGACGCCGCCATCATTTGCGTGCCCACTCCTCTCGGTGACGGCCGCGCTCCGGATTTGACCTACGTAGTTAACACCGCCAAAGCGGTCGCGGAACACCTCCATGAGGGACAGTTGGTTGTTCTGGAGAGCACCACCTATCCAGGCACGACGGATGAGGTCCTCCTGCCCTTGTTTGAAGCCACAGGGCTCGAGGTAGGTCGTGACTATTTCCTGGCGTTTTCTCCAGAGCGCGAAGATCCGGCCAATAGCAGCTTCACCACCCGCACGATCCCGAAAGTAGTCGGCGGCGTGACAACCCGGTGCGGCGAGGTCGCGGCCAGCGCCTATCGAGCAGCGGTGGAACAAATCGTGCCGGTTTCCTCGGCACGCGTCGCCGAGGCCGTCAAGCTGCTCGAAAACATCTACCGCTGCGTGAATATCGCCATGATCAACGAACTGAAACTACTGTTCGAGCGGATGAGCATCGATGTCTGGGAGGTAGTCAGCGCGGCGTCCACCAAGCCCTTCGGGTTTACGCCCTTTTATCCAGGCCCGGGGCTGGGCGGTCACTGTATACCGATCGATCCCTTCTATCTCAGTTGGAAGGCGCGGCAATATGACTTTCCCGCCCGCTTCATCGAATTGGCGGGCGAAGTCAACGCCGCAATGCCGGAGTACGTGGTTGGACGTCTGGCGGATGGCTTGAATTTGCAGGGCAAAGCGCTTAACGGTTCCACCATCCTGCTGGTGGGAGTCGCCTATAAGAGAGAAGTGGACGATGTCAGAGAATCTCCGGCGCTGACGATCATCCGCCTGCTTCGACAAAAACTGGCGCAGGTGGAATTCCACGATCCCTACGTGCTACGGCTGCATTCCAGACAGCTTGAAGGCGACATGACCTCGGTTGAATTGACCCGGGAGCATGTGGCGGCGGCGGATGCGGTGGTGATAGTCACCGATCATCAGACAATCGATTATCGTTTGATTCTTGACCACGGGAAGATAGTTGTAGACACGCGGAACGCCACCGCGCGTTACCGTCAGGCATACCACAACGTCCTGATGGCTTGACCCTGGCACGGGCTCCGCTCCTTGAGTGTTGCATCAGTCTGGCCAAATGACTAGCGACCTGTTCACTGCTTAAGTGGTCGCCGCATTCTAGCTAGCTAGCCGTTGACTCGCCTCGATCTCACCCGCAACTCGATTCTCGGTTTACAGCCTCCGCGGCGCCTGGAGGTAGCTGTCGGAGCGGCGACTCTGTGGCAGCTGCAGCCTGCTCCTGCTCCCATATGCGCCATCTCCAATGTGGGCGCACAATGCGTCGTTGGATCTGCCGATAAACCTTCCCGTGCCGACCCCCGGGTCGAGATGTGTCAATACTTTACAGTATGGAATCCGTTCCTCGATCTGCGCATTTACAATGGAGCCTACGACAACTGCTCAGTGTCCGCCGAATTGTATCCTCATCTCCTGCTGATCGTGCTAATTATAATGATAACAGCCTCGGTGTCGGATGGCCACAACAGACGCAAATAGCCGTATTCGAGAGCAGCGAGTAGTAAATCGCTATTTTGCCCAGGAGGCTTCATATTGGGCAGATATTTACCGTTTGGGCGGCGTAAAGGAGTTTATTCACCAAGAACGGCTTCGGATTGTGCTCGATGTGATCAATAGACTTGCCTTGCCAACCGGAACACGCGCATTGGAAGTCGGGTGCGGTGCGGGATGGGCTACGACCGCTCTCGCCGAGCAAGGCTATAGTGTAGACGCAATCGACCCGGTTCCGGAGATGGTCGACGCTACCCGCGCCCGGGCAAAGGAACATAACGTAGAACACAGGGTCAGAAGCAATCTGGGCGATGTCTATTGTCTGCCTTTCAGCGAGAATAGATTTACGATCGTCATTGCGATGGGTGTTCTGCCCTGGCTCCCATCGATTGAACCGCCTCTGCGGGAGATGGCTCGGGTGCTGCGTGATGGCGGCTACTTAATCGTCACTTTGGATAACCGCTGGTCTCTTCGCTGGCTGGTGGAACCCCTGACTAACCCTCTGATGACGCCAGGCAAAGACTTCATCAAACGAACTCTTCGGCGTTTCGGCCATGAACGACCGGGTGCTCCCTGGTACCCTAGCTCGAGGGCTACTGTCGATGCAGTACTGAACACCACAGGGTTTGAAAAAGCGCTCAGCATGACGCTAGGCTTTGGGCCATTCACTTGCTTGAATCGCGCACTCCTGTCCTCTCGCACAGGATTGAGTGTACATCGTGCGTTGCAAGGACTTGCGGATCGCGGCTTTCCACTGCTACGCTCAGGCGGCTGCCATTACATTGTGTTGGCGAAGAAGACTGGCCAACGTTAACACCCTCTCTCACTGACAGAAGACCCCTAGCAGGTTGCGGAAACACGATTTTTAACCCCGAAAACATAGAGCTTCAGTGAGTCTAGCAGTGCGTCACAGCGTCAACTCATCGCGCGCATAGAGTGTTTCCGCATCCTGCTAGGGGTAAAATGGTCCATAGCCGATCAGGAGTTGCCAGTCGGCGGTCGGTGTTTCTTTACGGGATAGTCTCGTGAGAACCTACCTGCTCGCCCAATCTAGATCATGCACCTCCGCAATAGTGCGAGGATCCGGTGCCATAGTCGTTTTGATGTTAGTCATTACGGCTACTGTATCTGCGGAAGACTCCGGACACTTTTCCGTCGGCTGCCTCACCAACGATTCAGCTCTGAAAGCTGAAGAGGGTCTCGGGCGACTTGATGCCGCTGCCACACTGACGATTTCTCCCGCTTTGCTCTGGCCGGTCAACCAACGCTTCAGTAACACGCGCATCGCTATGTCGTTACCCGCTACGGTTCAACTGAGCAGCGCAGTCACAGTTACTCTAACCGTGAATAATGTAACGAACGACCAAGTTGTTGATGATGATCCCAGACGCTCAGGATGCCGTGCGGCGATTGGCAACCTGGGGACGGACTGGACTCCAGCAACTCTGGTTGGTTTGTCCGCGAGCGGAAGGCTGCAGGCCACGACCGACACGGTATCGGTCACGGCCGTGCAATTGCGACGAGAACGATGCCTCAAGTTAGGCGCCCGTACCTACCGCATAAGCGTGACTTGCTGTGACATTACCCATGCAGTGTGCGATAGCATACCGCAAGTCCTCAATGTGTTGGTGCCGAAAGCAGCCGTGGCCGGGCTCCATCACTATGAGTATGTGTTACCTGCTGGCCATCTCTATGTCTACGACACGGATGATCAATTCAGTGCGGTCAAACACTTCAGCCTACCCACCGGCGCCGGAGTGCGGGGTGCAGTGGCGAGCGCGGCAACCGGCCGACTCTATGTCAGCTATGGCTCAGATAACACGACCGGCGGGTCAATGCTGGCGTACGACTTGATGGACGATAAAGTCCTGTGGACGCGAAAGTATTCGTTCGGCATAGACAGTATGAGCATCAGCCCCGATGGCAGCAGGATATACATGCCTACCGGTGAGCTCACATCCGGAGGAATCTGGTCGATACTGGGGCTCAGGTCCGGAGGAATCTGGGAGATACTGGACGCGCGTACGGGTGACGTGATCGGATCCATCGACAGCGGCGGCAAAGGACCACACAATACCGTTGTGAGTCGTGGAGGCGATGCCGTCTTTATGGGACCTCGGGGTAGCGAGTATTTGGTTATGGCCAATACCGCAACCAATACTATAATCAGGCACATCGGTCCTGTGTTAGATGGAGTGCGACCCTTTACGATAAACAGCGGCAGAACGCTTGCCTTTATCACTACCACGGGCTTTCTCGGGTTTTTCGTGGGCGATATTGAAAGCGGCCGGATCCTGCATACCGTGGAAGTTCAGACGTTTCCGACGAGCGGCGGGGCAGCGAGCGCGCCGAGCCATGGAATCTCCTTGTCGCCTGACGAAAAAGAAATATATTTAATCGACTCGATCAACAGTTACGTGCATGTGTTTGACACAGACGGGTTGCCCGGATTGCCTCCCAGGCAGGTGGCCGATATACCGCTGAAAGGGCGTTTATCCGGCGATGAATCCGGTTGCGCGTATGATTGCTTGAAGGACGGATGGCTGCATCATAGCCGTGATGGACGATACGTATTCGTCGGTGACTCCGGGGACGTGATAGATACCAAGCTTCGCACAACCGTAGCCACATTGCCGTCCATGGCCAACACGCGCGTAGAAATCGAGGTTGATATGCAGAATGGCAGAACGGTGTGGTGCATGAGCAATCGATCTTCAGCAGGCATGCACGAGTAATTCAACTCGTGTCCTTTCATGCAGCCACGAACCGATCATTGTTGAGGCAGCCGCCACTAATGAGTACACACAACGATGACAATAGCGCAGCGGCACACTGTTTGTTGGGATACTAGCAGGGGCTGATATCTACACGCAAATCGACCTTCTCTTGTTACAGGCGCCTTAAGAGGGTTCGGGTAGTAGCGATGCTGCAGGCACAAGTTGACAAAGCACAGAAACCGTATTGGGAAAGCAAGTGGAAAGACGGAGGCTTGCCACTACCCGCTAATCCAGGAGATACTCGTTGGAACAACTACCTCGTTCGCGAGATTAACCGATTCTTCTGCAATAGTATCAGCACACTGTCACGCCGACCTGAGCGCGTACTCGAGCTGGGTTGCGCGAATTCACAGTGGCTTCCGTATTTTGCACTTGAGTTTGGACTCGATGCTTGGGGTATCGACTACACGGAGGTAGGTTGCGCCCGCTCACGGGAAATCATGCGGCGAGCATGTTTACGTCCGCAGCAAATCCTGTGCGCAGATCTGTTTGAGCCTCCCCTTTTTATGCAGAGCATGTTCGACCTTGTGGTCTCATTTGGCGTGATTGAGCATTTTGCAGATACCGCTGACTGTATAAGGGCGTGCGCTCGCTATCTGCGGCCGGACGGCACCCTCATTACTTTAATTCCCAACCAGCGAGGTTTAAACGGTTTTATGCAGAAACATGTTGACCGAGCCATCTTTGACAAGCACGTGCCTCTTACCCTCCGACAGCTGGTGCGGGCTAACGAGAGTGCCGGCCTGAAGGAACTGCTGTCCACTTACATTGGTGTGTTTAACTTCGGGGTCTTGGACCTCGGCGAATTTGCCACCCCTGCACTTCGAAGATTCATAATGTTGTGGGGATGCCGTCTTACATCGATCCTGGGAAGACTTCACGAAGCGGGATTTCCCCTGTGGCCGAACCGGATCACCTCGTCTTATATGGCTTGCGCAGCGACAAAACCGTCATGTGTTTAGCAGCCGTTTGCTCCCGGCTAATCGGATCGGCCGCCAAGCCATGGCAAGTACCCATGTTGGCAGTCTTTATAAACGGCTATAAACGGCAGAGAGAGGTCTCGCTTCGGCTGTAGCAGTGAACCTTTATGGTTGCGCATCGTTGTTCCTCCTGCGACCTCGAGGACAGCGGAGCGGACGCCTGCCTGGGAAATTTCTGTGCGTTGACGTCCGGCGGCTGATCTGGGATCTTTCTGTCAGAATAGCTCCAGTCCACCCTCCCATTTCATAGTACGCCGCAACCTACTCCGCAGATGTCATTGATGTACAATGCCGGAACTGTGCTTGGAAGACCATGTTCCAGGATGTGGGAACTCGTGCCGCTCACTGTGTTGTTCGAGCAAATGTTTCCTGAGTAGTTGAATCCGCTGGGCGATGCACCGCACGACAGCTCGTTGTACGCGGGTAAACCAGGCCCCCATTGGCCAACCCCGTAGACAAAGGTCAGTGTGTTATGATCGACGATGTTGCCCGTGTTTAGCTGCCCGAGGTCGTCAGCCTCGATGAAGCCATCACAATCATTAAGCGTATTGTAACTAATCGTGTTGTTCGTACCGGATGTAAGCTGAACCGCGTATAGGCCGCAGTGCTCAAACGAGTTGTAGGTAATCAGGTTATTTTGAGGGCCAGGTTGGTTGTTGTCGCCGCCGTAAATCGAAATCGCCGCGACCCAGCCGCCGATACCATTGAAGTCATTTTTGGCTATGGTCAGGCCGCCGCCGTGACCACCGATTGACTGTATGAACAGAAACTCCTGAAAGGCGCTAGAGGTCGCCGGTTTGGCGCTAACGTTGTAGTTATTGCCGCGGAACTGACAATTGAACACCGACCCACCGGTGCTGCCGTTCCATTGGAACATGGCGAGATTTCCACTGGTCGTCATGGCTAGGGCCGATCCTAACTCACAGCGAATATTACGATTGTCGGGAACGGATACCGGAGTATCGATCCGGAAGACCCCAGCGGGGACATCCACATCGCCTACATCGATAGCACTCTGAAATGCCGCCGCTGAGTTAGTTACGCCAGTCGGATCGGCTCCGTAGTCAATCGGATTCTGTGCGTTCACGAGAGGCGGCGGCGTGGGGCCAGGATCTGGTGTAGGCGTCGACGTTGGAGTCGGAGTTGGAGTCGGAGTTGGCGTCGGTGTGCTCGAAGGTGTAGGCGTTGGCGTCGGTGTGCAACCGGCCGCGCAAACACGAGCTGTTGCTGCTGAGATGACTACCACCGACAGGATTATCCTGGTCGTCTTCATTTGTTCCCCCCGTCACGGTTATTCGCTACATGGGCTCGCGCCTGCGCGCGAGGCGCGATGGACCGCTTGCCAAATATCGAGCCCGTCTAGCGCTGCTTAACAGCTCGCCGAGAAGTCAGGCGCTTTCGTTGGTTGCCCCAGGATTCAGGAGTGAAGAATTGCTCAGTGGTCGATGGTCAGCTCAAAATCGCGCTCTGCACCCCGGTCTGCCACTCCCCTTCTCGCCCCCCTCTGGAGCTTTGGGACTCGACTCCGAAAACTATCGCGCTAGATCAGAGCGAGATTCGCTCCATTTGCGCAGTGCTTATATTTGATTGCTAGACCTGAGTCAATAATTGCGAATCCCTGCCAATCCACATTTTTCCCACAGCAGGTTATGCTTACTAAGCTTAGTAATATTTATACATGTGTTAACCATGTGTGATAGGTTTGGATGGAATCAAACGAATCGACGTACACATTCTTGTGGAAATGTCAGGTTAGATTAGATTCTTGAGGATTTTTGTCTCAGATTGTAGCGTGTTCAAGCGGCCAATAGTTGGATGATGTGGTCGAGGGAGCGGTCGGCTTGGCGGTAGGCGGCTTCGATTTTGGACAAAGGGGGGTGGGTTTGAGTAGGGCGGCGCTGGAAGAGCTGTTGGCCAGAGGACCGCAGACGCGTTGATGGAAGAGCACAAAGAGCAAGGCCGTGCGGTTTCCCTTGTAAGTGAGACGATAGGCATAGCGCCGGCCATCACGTTCGAGCAAGCCGTGGCCTTTCATCTTGCGCAGGTCATAGCGCAGCTGGGTGAGGGTGTAACTTTCGGGGGTGAGGCCGAAGCTTGAAAGAATCGCTTGATGGAGGTCGAGGCTACGCCATCCCAAGACTTTGGTGCCGGCGTGCAGTAGCACCTCCATCAGGCGGAGCATGCGGGTGTCGTGGAGTTTGATGCCGGGGATTTTGCCGCCGCCGCGCGGGATGGCCAGTGCGAGGCGTTGGAATAGAGGGAAATCAACGTGCACGTCGAGCGCCTGGGCCTCAAATGCCGCAAAGCGGTCGGTGACGGCGCCGAGGATACGGCGCACCTGATCGAGATTGTCGAGACCCTTGTTGAGGCCGAAATCCTTGAGATTGTTGCTGAGTGCCTCCAGCCGCAGAAAGGTGGAGAACTTCTCGTACATCCGCATCACCGCATTTTTGGCGTAGGCGCGGAGCACGTGATGGCCGTGTTCGGTGCGCTCCAGCACGCTGCTCAGTTTGCCGGGCAGCCGCTTGTGCAGGCGCCAGCCGAAGACTTGGGAGATGCGGTCGGCGCATAGGCGCAGTAACCCCAGATCGCAGGAGCGCTCGAACAGCTTGTGGATGGGGAAGTTGCGCCGGAAGATCAGGTTACGGCAATACTCGATTTGTTGCAGTGAGTAGTGGCGGCTGAGATTGATAGCTTGGCGGTCTTTTTTAGAGAACTTGGGGCCGACGATCAGGGTCCAGTAATCGAGCTGGGCGCGAATCAGCTTGGCGCTGAGGGCGTCGGCGGCCGCTTGGAGTGCTTGGGCGTCCGCCACCCACAGAAACGCGTTATCGTTTTGCGGAACTCGATCCCTGCACTGCGCAGTTGTTGTTCGATGAAATGATAACCGTTGAGGTAGTAGGTGATCGAGAACGGCAAGAACGAGCCGACGCAATCGGTCCCAGCGCCTGGTCGCGGATGTAGAAGTAGTAATGGGTGTAACGCGAGCGCTGGCGGCTGAGGATGCGGTAGTCTGGATCGGTAGTCGGATACTTCGGCATTGCCATGCGGAAGTTGGTGCCCACCTCCATACTCTTGAGGATGAAGTAGACACCGAAGCGCTCGCGCCGCTCCATCTGCCGCAAGCGGGGGCGGACGTAGTCTTCCTTGCGTACGCCCCTTCTCGGCCCACTCGATGGGAATGTTGTGATTGCTGGCGAAGGCCTCAACCCATTGGTTGTACTCGATGGTGCGCTGGCGCAGGACATCCTTGGTGATGGCGCCGATACCGTGCACGTTACGGAAGAAGTGCACAATGTTCTCCGGCCGGGTGAGCAGTGGCAAATGGCCGAGGATGACGATGCGGTCGAAACAGTGGTATACGAATGCCAGCAGGCTGCCAAACAGCCTCGCAAATTCTTCCATCGGTCCTCTTCCTCCCGGCGCTTGAGTTGGCATCGAGAGCATGGGAAGGTGGAGGTCAAAAACCCCTGACTCCGGGACTACGCCGCGTATGGGCCGCAGCGCCCCGCGGTTTTAGCGCCTGCGGTCAGGCGGGCGCGCGGGAAATTTCAAATATTTTTGGGTAGCTTTAGCGGAGGAGAGAACAGTAGTAGCCTTGCATCCTGCTTGGGTTTGCGAGCCGACTATTCTGACAGGCTGGAGCCGTCGCCGCGCTTAAGTCCGATGAAATCAACCTAGCCGGGTGTGTGAAACAAACAGTCCCTTGTCGATGGTGCTGATGCAGCGGCTATGTTCAAGCCGGATCTCGCTCTCTGATCCGCTCAGCGCTTTCGCCGCGTAATGATCCGGGCAACTACATAGCTTGTCGGCGTACTGATAACAGCGCCGGCGATGCCCGCCAGCCAGGGATCGGTCCATGCCATGAAAATCCGAGAGGCTATGCTGACACCGACAAACCCAACCGCGGCCAAGATAAGATAGAAGAGAATCATACCGCGGATGAGTCCTGTACCCACGAGCCGCCTATCACGATGAGTCAGGAGCTGAATGAGAAAAAAGGTTGCGGTCATGGAGGCCAAAGTTGCGGTGGTTTGAGATTCAACGAAGCTCGCAGCGCCTACATACAGCCCCGCTCCCAGCGTGCCCAGATGCACGCTGATGCCGAGAGCGGTGATGAATGCAAAGATCGCGAAGCTCACCGGCATTACATTGCCGATGAGCTTGTCCGCCAGCAGCATGCCGAATTCCCACGCTACCAATGTATCCAACTTGCTTACGCCGTGTTCCCGCTGACGGAATTGGAAAGGCAGCTCCTTGATACGCAGTGGCTGCGGCGAGGAGGCGATCAGATCGAGTAGGATCTTGAATCCCTGGCCCGAAAGCCTGCGCATCGCCCCCTCAAAGACGTCTCGGCGCGCCATAAAAAAGCCGCTCATTGGATCGGCAATGCTAACTCGACAAATCACCCGGCTGAGACGCGTGGCGAATCCGCTGATGTTGGCCCGGCTGGAATCCCACTCTCCGACGCCGCCGCCCGGGACATAACGGCTGCCTACGGCCAGATCGCACGCCCGGTTCTTAAGCGCTTTCAGCATTTGAGGCAATAACTGTTCGTCATGCTGTAGGTCGGCGTCCATGACGGCGATATAAAACGAAGAAGACGCGAGTACTCCCTCAATACAGGCCGTCGACAGCCCACGACGGCCGATTCGTTGCAGACAGCGCACACGGGGGTCGCGCCGCGCGATCGAGCGCACTGCGTCGGCTGTCCCATCACGTGAATCGTCGTCAACGAATATGACTTCCCAGGCAACACCTGGAAGAGCCGCTTCGAGCTTTTCCAGAAACGGCAAGATGTTGTCGCGTTCGTTCAGAGTCGGCACAACGATCGTCAGTTCCGCGATCGACAACTGAACGACTCCGGCGCGGCCGTCACGCTGGTCGATGATTGACGAGACGATAGAAAGCTCGGCGCGCATACCCTATCTGCTCTTCAGCACGATTCCTAGGTGCATTTCTCAGCATCGCGTGTCGCGCACACCTTGTGGGTCGGTCGATCTGTCAAGCGTTGCGCCATCGGCCCACAGCCAACCTGGGTCGGACCCGCTACGGTTCTTGACTGTAGCCGCCACGCTCCGTTGGGAAAATCCTCGCTTGAGCCATTTCGGTTGAGCCCGCCGCAAGGAAGTAACCCTAGCGGCTGCCCTAACGGTAAAGTCTGACGCGCTACCGCTACCCTTCCGGTGAAAACTGGCATCCAGTCCGATTAAAGGCCTGTATGATTGCGCATGGTAGTGAGCCAGGGCACCGATGCGGATGATCGCGACATGAGCACCAGGAAGTATTGGGCAGAAAGCTGGCCCGTCGTCCTCTGCATCATATGCCTGATCTCCTTTCCTCTCTTTTTCGACATCTATCGGAAAGTTGCATTTAATACGGCGCCCAGGGACGATTACGCTCCTTTTCTCCTATGGTTCACTTCCCATCAGGGCCATTGGCCAGGCTCACCCTTCGGCTATCGTGTCTTATCAATTATTCCAGCTATTCCGCTGTTCTGGTTGCTGCCCTTTTACAAATTCAGCTTGTTGCCCGCAACCGACCTGGCCTATTTGAAGGCGACCGAAGCACTGTCGGCGTTGGCGTTCATCGCGACGGCCGGCGCAGCTAGTGTCGCCTTCAAATTCGTGAGGAACAGGCTCGGCCGACGAAATAGCGAAGCTGCTCTCGCCGCAATGCTGACAATCATGCTCGCGAACTTCGACGGAATAGAGGGTGTCGACCCGATCGGCGTGCTTTTCGTATACGTACTGCTTTATTTTTTAGAACGTAACGCGATTTTCTGCCCATTGTTTATTTTGGCGCCCTTCACTAACGAGAAGATCGTTTTCTTTTTCCTGCTTCTAGTCGCGGAACGAACTATATTCGTGAGAGGTTTTCGCCAATCACACATCCCACAGATTGCTGCTGTCGCTGCCGGACTGACTATTTATATCCTAGCTATAAAGGTAATCCGGTTATCTGGGAACGAAGGCCAGACTGATTTTGCCCACCGAATACCTGAGTTGCTTAAGGAGAGCAACAGCTCGGTGTCATCCTTGAAGGGTCTTGTGCGAAATATCGTACCGGCGATGATTTTTATTGCGCCTTGCCTGTTGTTTGCGCTGCGCAAGGTGAAGGCAAATGAGCCGATCACTGCATCAGACCTGCTCGTTCCGGTGGGTATGCTTTTGGTGGGCCTTTCATTGACAGAGGGCTTTCAGGTCGGGCGCATCGTCTCGTACGCGATGCCGCTGACGGTAATAGCCTCGATCACGCTGATAGGTGAAGCAGACACGAGATTGTACGGATATGGCATTCACGCCCGCCGCAGAGGTGATCGGGCGACCGAGATTGGTGAATCACGCGAATCTGTCCGCCGCACTCAACAACCATCCTTCTCAAACGAGGCCGCAGCAGCCGCGACGAAAGGGCTGCGAGCTTCCGGGGGCAGTAATGAACAGTAACGAGTGCCTTCAGCCCATCAGGTGTTCGATAGGTATCATGGCGCATAACGAGGGCGCCAATATTGGCCGGCTGCTCCAGGCTATCGTCGCCCAGCGAACCAGCGCGGTCACCCTGCTCGAGATTATCGTGGTCGCCAGCGGCTGCACTGACAATACGGAAGCTATAGTCAATAGCTGGTCGGGACTCGACAATCGCATCCGCCTCGTGGTGCAGCCGCGCCGTGAGGGTAAAGCATCCGCCGTCAACTGTTTTCTCGCACAGGCGCGAGAGGACATCCTGATGGTGTGCAGCGCCGACCTGCTACCCGCTGAAGACACCATTGAGCAACTGATTACCCCGTTCACCGATCCGGAGGTAGCGATGACCAGTTGCCGCCCGGTACCCGTTAACGATCCGAATTGCTTCATGGGCTTCGCCGCTCATTTGCTGTGGAATTTGCACCACTTCACTAACCTTGTCGATTTTAAGGCCGGTGAGCTGATCGCTTTCCGGAAGGTCTTCATGCGGATTCCCTATCGCACGGCGGTGGATGAAGCCGCGATCGAGTCCGTCATCCGTGGCCAAGGTTACGTAGTCCGTTATGTCCAGACGGCAATCACCTACAACAAGGGTCCGGAGACGGTTCGAGACTTCCTGCGGCAGCGCCGCCGCATCTACTCTGGCCACTTGACCCTGCGCGACACGGTGGGATATCGAGTTGCGACACTTAGCGGCCTGAAGATGCTCGGACTCGCGCTCGGCCATCTCGATTGGCGCCCTCGCCCGTTTCTCTGGACTTGGGCCGTCGCAGCACTAGAGGCGTATGGGCGTTTTCTGGGCAAGCGTGACTACAAACGACGACGCGAGCACACTGTCTGGGAAATCGCCACCTCGACTAAACAGCTTGACGTGCCGTATTCCTCCAGCGAGGAACGGCGCGAGTACGCAGGCGCCAGATGAACTCGACGTTTCGCATGCTCGCACACGTTCCGCTGTTCAAGCTGTATCGCTTGACCGGCTGGCCCCAGATGCTGCCGATGAACCTGACGCTGTCGCCTTCGCCGAAGTGCAACTCGCGCTGCCTCACGTGCAACATCTGGATGAAGCGCGAGGACGAGCTGACTCTGGACGAATGGGACAAGGTACTCGCCTCACTCGGTCGGGCACCTTACTGGTTCACGATCAGTGGCGGTGAACCGCTGATGTATCCGCACATAGTTGAGCTGGCTCAGTTAGCTTACAAGCACTGCCGGCCGGCGGTCATCAATATTCCAACCAATGCGATTCTATCGTCGATTCCGGATCGGGTTCAACGGATCGCCGAATCATGCCCCGAAAGTCAGCTTATAATTAACCTATCGCTGGACGGCGTAGGCAAGAAGCATGACGTCATACGTGGCATTCAGGGCAACTTCGAAAAATTTGAGCAACGGCTGAAACAACTTCTCGCTCTGCGTCAGCGGCTGCGCAACCTGACGGTCGGCATACACTCCGTCATCTCGACCTTCAGCCTGGATCACATCGACGAGATAATCGAGTACGCCGACCGCTCCGGGGCGGATCAATTTATCACAGAGATTGCTGAACCCCGCGTCGAACTCGACACCGTTGGGCTGCCCATCACGCCAAGCCCCTCGGATTACGCAGCAACGGTCGATCGCATTATCGCGTACATCGAAGGAAAGCGCTTCCGTGGCATAGCCAGGTTCACCGAAGCCCTGCGCGTCGAGTACTACAAACT
>WNFC01006242.1_pt1 | contig 21117 bp, 21 predicted proteins | sample 5400541 | NCBI WGS metagenome assembly WNFC01 (sample SAMN13153342, study PRJNA577476) | soil metagenome | isolation source: 120 cm saprolite under Douglas fir tree site 2 hole 2 replicate 1 | place: USA:California | collected 2015-04-18
AGTGAATCTTCCTTGGACGCAAAGGTCGTAAAGGCGCCAGAACCGTTCTCAGCGTCGTCCTTGATGAGTGTGCCGTAGTTGGGTTTGCCGTTGAACCATGCCTGTACATCGGGTGTGATGTCCCAGGCGGCGCTCGAACTAGAAGAGTTAATCACTACCGAACTCGTCGGGGACCCAATAAGATCCCCACCGGAAGCTGACCAGGACAGCGAGCCCACCCGTGTGTTCCAAGAAGCATTGGACTCTAGAAACAGGCTGGTGACACGGTGCGCGTCATACGTTCTGCTGGATGCCGACGCACTCGTTATTTGAAGAGTCAGAACTGCACTTTTCGCTCCCACGTTCGGGAGGCTCGAAAAATCAAATAAGACCAGTGAACGGCGGTTTGCATTGCCGGATTGCGATTGCACGCAGAGAGTGGCCGCGTTGCCATTCACTGCCGTGGGCGAGTCCTGCTCAATGCAAGTATCCGCCGCCTTCGCTTGCGCATCGACCGTGGTGCGCTGAAGAGTTTTTTTCTCTCTCGCGTTTGCCAACGGGCTGAAGAGAGCGGTTAGCGAAACAAGCGCCAGCAATCGGATTTTTCTTTGGCGCCGCACAAATTCACGGGATCTCATAAGCATGAGCATGTCTCTTTCTGAACAAAAATCCGTTCACGCGTTATTTGCAAAATCGCCATACTAAATGTGGGGACATCGGAAAATCCCCGGATACTCTGCCCAAAACGCCCTCTATCCAATAAGGGTTGGGAATGGCGGAGGAGATATAGACAAATGGCGGGACTGACGCACAACTGTGCGAGCCAAAACACGGAGTGCTGTCTTAGGAGATGGTTTTTTCATCAGGTAGGATCGGACACTGCGAATTACTTGATCCGTCGTGAATTTAGCTGTTTTCGTTCAAAAGTGGCCGAAAATCCAGCATTTCTCTTGAAAATGTTTGCATCAGTCGTTTGATTTTCACAAAAGTAGCTTCAGTCCTTCCAGGGGTTTTAGCCTGTGAATCCGATGAAGTATCTCATCGGCTCGCTTTTTGATGAGGGGTGGATTTGCGAATCGAAGAATAGGTCGATTCCGCGGCCGAGTAAGTTCACCGGGCAGCCAGAACAGCCTGTGGCGTACTTCAGTGAGGCAGGTCCGCTGAAAAGCTGTGACTAGGTTGTAGGCCAGCCGAACTACTTCCAGATACAGGGCGTTAGCCGCAAAAACACGAGTGGGAATCTTCCTCAGCGCATAATCCTCACGCAGCTCTCGGATGCGTGGCTCCATTCCGGCGCGACCATCGTAGAAATGCCACACTTACGCTTTCGAAAGCGTAAGTGTGGTAATGCAGAGTGTATTGTTACGCAGAGTTGCGCAGCTCAGCAGCCGTTTATCCCGATTCCTAGCTGAAAGATCCGCTGATTGTGTGAACGGTGCTACTCCGCATAATGATGACAAGAAGAGTCATGCTGTCTCCATTGAAGGCGGAAAACAGTCTGCGGGCCATCGGCGTGGGATGCGGTAGAGAACTCGATAGAAGTTTCCCCACGGTGCTGATTTTTTTGCTTGTGCGTCCAGGTCTAAGTGTGCTTCCAGAAAGAATGAACCCCTTCCATTCTCTTCTGGAGTCACCTGATGGAGGATCGTCGTTGCCACTACTGTCAGCAAGCCTTTCAGCCGCACCTTTATCATCCACAACAACAAGTTCAAACTACTGAGATATACACACGAGTGGATCCCTCGGTGAAACTGGAAGCCCTGGAATCGGTGGTGCCTCCGAAACTACGCTCCGGGCGTTTCAAGGCTACCGACAAGCTGATTGCCTCGCTAAGGGCGGTCACTGTTATGCAGAGCAAAACCTCCCCAAAATGACTTACTGGCGGGCCCTATCAGAGGCAACTCTGCTTAACAATACACTCTGCATTACCACACCCCGGCCGGCGTCAGCGGCAGGTTCGTGTGCCAGACGCGATAGGCGTAACGCTCCAAGGTAAACAAAGTTGGCTCCGGATCGGTCTCCTCGATCCTCTTCCGCGCCACAATGCAACGCCGTGCGTGAGGCCAACCGTGGACATGGTGCTCAAACTCCGCGATCTCCCAGCGGGTATTCATCGGCTCATAGCGTAAGCCTCTGAGCACACGCTTCAAGGAGGGGATCATGCGCGCAACCACTGCGTACTGGGCTGGACGCGCTTCCAGCATCTCCAACACCGGCCCGTAGCCGAAGCCGGCATCGGCTCGCACGCGGAGTTCTCGTATGTCGGCAGGGGTGGAGTGAAAACAACAGGCCAAGAGTTCCTCGCTGCCAGCCCAGGTTCCCGCATCGCCGCGGCGCAGTTCCACGTCCCAGAGAAATGAGGAGTTCGCTTCCAAGCAGAGCAGCGGGTCATAGGATCGCTTGCCGCGATACCGCGGGTTGTAGCCAACCGCCGCCCCTTCTTGGTGGCCGAACACAGTAATGATGGTGCTATCCAGATCCAAAATTAATCGCGAGCGGTGATCCGGCCGGTGAATGAAATGTTGCAACATGTAGTCATTGACCCGGTGGAGTTGTTCTCGAAAATCGGGTGCAGCCTGCAACAAAAATCGCCGCAAGCTTTGTGGACTCGGGTAACTCGGAAGGCCGGTCAAATACTGAAAGGTGCCATTCGAACGTAACAGTGATGCCGTCTCCAAACGATCCAAACCCAGGATGATCGGGTAGACCAAGGACAGAATCATTTGGGAAAGCTGGTAGTCTTGGTTGCGCCGCGGATAGCGCAAATGCCGAGTTAGGAAGCGGCGCAATTGCAGCATTCGAATGAATTCACCGAAAAACAGGACTCCGCCATAGTGAGTCAAACCCGCATGGCCAAAGGCGATTTCTATATTTCTAGGTGAATACCGCATGCTGACTAAATTCTAACAGAGCGTTAGGAAGCTCAGAAACACCCATTGCGTTGACGCTTCCGGGATGTTTTGCTTGTCCTTCGCCTACTGGCAAAATCGCAATCAGCCCTGATGTTTGGCTGAGGTTCAAGACGCAAATGGCTAAGGGGACTGTGACTTTTCCCGAATCAGAGGAAGAAGAAAGTTTTCCAGCCGCTTGTCTCCTTCCTGTACGGCTTTTTCAATTTGCAAGCCCATGCAATCGTTTCCGCACACTCGAACGACGCGAGCTGCAAGTTGCACCGGAGGCTTTCCCGGATGGAGTTCCAAACCCACGCGAACGGCTGATCCAACCGGGAGCGTGCGGGAGGACCACACAAACATCCCCCCAACGCTCAGATCAAGGCTAGCGCCGCTGATTCGACGCTCACCTAACTCGATTGACACACTCTTACAAGCTTTGACCCTCGTGAAGCGTTTGCGTTGAGACTGGATAAAGTTATCGGCAGCGTTCAGCACGCGCATCAGCCGGGAGCGGTCAACCGGCTTGAAAAGAAAGAGGTTCACGCCGACTTGGAACGCGCGCTGCATGACCTTGTGGTCTTGGTCACCCGTAATCATCACGAGCGGAGTGGATTGGTTCCACCCCGAGGATCGTATGCGCTTCGCAAGCTCGATGCCGTCGAGCGAGGGCATACGCATGTCGAGGAACACCGCGTCGAATCTTTCTTCTCGGAGGCGTGCCGCTGCTTGCATGCTGTCCATAACGACGTGGGCTTGCATCTTCTCCGAAACAAGCACTTCTTGGATAAACTCGCATAGAGCCGGATCATCATCGACGATAAGGATCTTGGATGGCATGATCTTCTCCTCTATCCCAAATGCCCCCGCTACGGAATCAGTTCGCAGCGCCGTCCGTGGGCTGGAGCACGCTCGCAACGGTTAGCCACAGCTGTAACTGTTCATGAAGCTGCTTGAAATCGACTGGTTTCGAAATGCACGCACTACAACCTGCGCGAATGACGCGCTCGTGATCCGTAACCATCGCGTGGGCGGTCACAGCGATGACCGGGATATTTCGCAAATCCGGATGTTGCCGGACCCAGGCAGCCAGTGTCAGACCATCCTCGCGGCCAAGTCGCACATCGAGCAGAACGGCGCAAGGGAAATGAGCGTTTAGGGCAACAAGTGCTTGCTCCAAATTCTCGGAGGTACGTACCTCGAAACCTCTCGCTTCCAGCCAGTCGCAAAGAAGCTCACGATTGGGCTGGTTATCCTCCACAACCAAGATGAGCTGCTTCATTGTTCCCTCGTGAGCACCGGAGACGCCACCCGCTGAAGTTGCCTAAGCAAGGTTTCTTGCCACGGTTCCTGCTTGCGGAGCAGTGCATCTGTATTCTTCAGGAGGTAATCGGTTTCCTCGCGGGTGAGGTCCTTGCTTGTCAGCACGAAGACCGGAATATCCCTTGTCTGGGATGCGCTCCGCCATTCAGCCAGCAATTCGAACCCGCTAACCTGCGGAAGAATCAGATCGAGGATGACGAGTTCGGGTGGCAGGGCTGCCATGCGGGTGAGGGCCTCTGCGCCGTCAGCAGCCGTGCAGACGTTATACCCCTGCTTAGACAGGAATTCTGCGATGAATTCCCGCGCTGGTGTATCGTCTTCGACCACAAGAATGTTTTGTATCCGCTCGATTTGGCCACGATGATCCAGGCAACGCTGCATGGCTGTGAGCAACGCGGCTTTCTCGACGGGTTTCACGATGTACTCGTCGGCACCAAGAAGCGCTCCCATTCCAGGTTGGTCGACAATCGTGACCACGATGACAGGAATCGTGGCCGTGCGGGGATCGCTCTTTAGATTTGGCAGAAGCTCCCACCCATTCAATGGTTTCATGACGATGTCTAGTGTCACAACGCTGGGATGAAGTTCAGCCGCCATTTCCACGGCGTGCTGGGGTTGATTGCACAACACAACGTCGTAACCTGCGGAAAGGAGGTGTGACTGAAGGATGTGGGCTGCCGCTGGGTCGTCCTCCACCACGAGGATTTTCCGGCCTTCCCCAACTTCCAGATTCGGACGAGACCCTTGAGTCTTCTGAACCTCAGGTGTGGCGACGACGGGTAAAGTGAAGTAAAAGCAGCTGCCTGAGCCCAGCTGGCTTTCAATCCCCAACTGGCCGCCGTGCAACTCCACTAAACGGCGGGTGATGGCAAGGCCGAGCCCCGTCCCTTCGGCTCCCTTTTCGGATTGGCATAACCGATAGAAAGCGTCAAAGATGCGCTGCTGCTCTTCGGGAGGAATCCCTGGCCCCGAGTCGCGGACTTCAATCCGCACGATGTCGCCGATTTGGACCAACGTCTGAGACTTTTTATCGGCCAAGGGTCTTAGGGTGTCGACGACGTCAGTAAACCACACGTTTACAGGCACGCTTTCGATCGCCAATTGAAGGCGTCCGGCCTGAATCTTTGAAAGGTCCAAAATGTCGTTAATCAGCCTCAGAAGGTGCTTGCCTCCCGTCCGAATATGATTGACATAGCGTTTCTGACGGTCGTTGAGAGGGCCGTATTGCTCTTCGGTAAGAAGGTCAGAAAAACCTATGACGGCGTTCAGAGGAGTTCGCAACTCGTGACTCATGGTGGAAAGGAACTGATCCTTGAATTTGTTCGAACGCTCCGCCTCTTCTTTGGCGCGAACGAGGGCTTCCCGCGCCTGCTTAAGTTCCGTTATGTCTTCCGAGATGCCCACGAGGAATTGCGCCCTGCCGTTCACATCGAATAGAGGTATTTTCCTGGCATGGAGGATTCGGAGCCCTTTCTTCTTCGTGTGTATGGGCTCCTCCGGAATGTCCAACAGCTCCCCGCTCTCTAGAACTTCCTTGTCCTTGGCTGCAAGGAAGTTCGCTTCCTCTTCCGGGAAAATGTCGTGTGCATTCTTGCCAATCAATTCCGATCGAGAGTAACCGACCACATCTTCACACGCGCGATTCACGCGGACGAATTTGAGCGTCTCGGCATCCTTGATGAAGATCATGCTGGGAATATTTTCGATGACGGAGTCGAGAAAATGATTAGTCCGAAGTTTCTCTTCTTCGGTTTGCCGGTGCTGAACGAACTCACGCCGAATGAACAAAGCGCCGACGGGAACCCCGACGAATGCGAACGCGATTCCGCCAGCGATGAGGAGTGCAGCATTCCGGGCACTAGAAGCTGCGGCTTGATTTTGCGCTCGCAGAACTGCGTTTTCCTCATTTTCCATTTCTAGAAGCAGATCATTAATTTGGTAGATTGCCTCCTTTTCTGATTCCGCACCGACAAGCGGGGAAGCACCGTTCAAATCTTTGCTTTTGGAGGCCATGGTTTGCTGAAGGATGGCTACCCAGCGTGTGAGGAGATAGTCGAGCGAGGAGAGCCGTCCTTGCTGGGCGGGGCTTTCTGCCGTGGCAGACCGCAGGAAATCGACGTCATACCCAAGTTGAGTGACTGCAGTTCGATAGGAGAAAAGATCCCCATCGGCCTGCGTAACGAGGTAACTCCGCTGTCCCACTTCCACGCGCTTGAAGTCCAATTGAACTTGGCGGATCTGCTCCTGAGTCTCGTAGGTCCGAGACATCCCCCGCTGCGCCTGGGCGGACGCAACAATGTTTCGGTAGGAAATGGTGCCCACGGCTCCAAGGATAAGAAGCAATAGGCTAAGTCCTGTGTTGATCTTCTGATCGCTGGAGAATCGCATTGGTCTTCCTTGTTGACCTGAATGGATATGGTCGTCAGAGTGCTACGCAGGCTCCCAAGCGCCCAAAAGCAGCGCTTCGAACTCATCAACGAGAGAAGCATCCCACCATCCGCGTCTCACTTCCTCCCGCATCAACTCAAATGCGTCTTTTGGCAGCATCGCCTTCCGATACGGCCGGTCGTTCGTCAACGCATCAAAGATGTCGGTGACTTGCAGAATCCTCGCTGTAAGAGGAATCTGTTCTCCCTTGAGGCCATCGGGATAGCCTGATCCGTCCAGTTTTTCGTGACGGTGGCGGATGATAGGCAGCGGGAGCTGGAAAGATTTCAGCGGAAGACAGATGCACTCTCCGACGACTGGATGTTGCTTCATGACTCTCCATTCTTCGTCAGTCAAGGAGCTCGACTTCAGCAGTATGTTGTCCGGAACGGCCACTTCGCCGATGTCGTGAACAATACCGGCCCGCCTTAGCGCGACCCGCAACTCCTCCGACAGCCCAAGATGTTCGGCCAAAGCCTCTGCGTGATCCGATAGACGCTCGCAGTGCTCTTCCGTATAAGGGTCCTTTGCCTCGATGCTCTTGGCCAGGCCAAAGAGGACATTTTCCGCATTTTCCAATTCGTCGGTGAACTCCTTCATGCGCACGAGGAAATGCATGCGCGCAAGAAGTTCCTGCTTGTTTATCGGTTTGCTTAGAAAGTCGTCTGCCCCGCACATAATGCGGTGAATGCGATCCTCCGTGTTGGTAAGCCCCGTGACCAAGACAACTGCCAGCAACCGTGTGTTTGGATTTGACTGCAACTTCTGGCACGGAGCAAATCCACCCTGACCTGGCATGACGACATCGAGAAGGGCCACGTCGATCGATTCAGTACGAACAGCGGCTAATGCATGTTCCCCATTTCTTGCGCAAATCACCCGATAGCCTGCAGCCGTCAGTATTCCTGAAAGCAGCTCGAGATTCGCTTCATTGTCGTCGGCGATCAGAACAGCCTTTCTAGCGCGGTGTTCGTCCATACGATTTTCCAAGGTAGTGGTGCCTGGAAGTGAGCGGCGTAGATCTTGAACCGCTACGCGAGCAGGCACAGCGCCGAGCACTCTTGGAGGCAATCCAGGAGACGGATGCATTGCTGTTTGCCGGTCCTCTCTTGTCACGGCCGGCCTCCGGCTTCCACGCGCCAGTTCCAAAAGTTGGAGCAGTTGAGGATTTCGACGGCGACCTTGTGTTGCGCGAATTTGTCTCGCTCCCGCCATACGACGCGTGCGAGCGCTTTATCACCCGTGTCAAGCCGCACAAGCCCGACGGTTTCACCCTTTACGTAGGGATGCGTGCAGCGAAACATCGCACCATGCTTGCTCAAATCCTGCGTGACGGTATCCTCGATCCATGTGTTGCTCTGCGGATCGTTGATCAGGCGTACGGGAACTAGTCGTGGTATCCGCCCGCTGCGGCGGAGTTGGTTCGTCAGCTCGGCAGCAAAAAGCAGGATATGCAAGAGCCTTGATCGCTCCAGATTGTTCAATTGGCGCGCGCACAAGGCTTCGGATGTCACTTGGCTTGTGCATTCCCCCAGAAAACTCCGGACGGATTCGGGCACGGAGCCCTGAAGTTTCTTTTGTCCAATCTGCTCGGCAATCTGGTCGAGCCTCACGTAACACGCCTCGATGAAGTGCCTCCGGCAAAGCCGTTTGCTTTCGAGTGCTGCCTCAGAGGTGCAGCCGCAGCCTGTATGACTGCAGCGACGAAAGGAAACTCTTTGTGTAGTGTTCATGGTCAAATTGTCTCGGGGGACCGGCAACCTGCCTCTGTGTCACCTTCCGCTCAGGACGTTCCGCGTCCCTCTTCCGCCGGCAGATTTCGATCCCTTGCTAGTAGGGGTGACCAGACTCCCGTGAAGATAGGAACTTTTTGGTACTACGTGGGTCGCCGGGGCCGGCACAATCCCATGCGTGTAGCTTCCAAAGATTTATCGTCGAGGCCAAGTAATCGGGGCGGGGAATCAGATCATGAATGTGGAATGAGTAGCTCAGCAGCCTCAATTCCAGAAACTTGTGCTATTCAGTATCTCAATGGCTACACTGTGTTGCCCTGGCGCTATCGGCTTATGCCATGCGACGCGCGCGATCGCGGTGTGTCCAGTATCAAGGCGGACGATATCCATGATTTCTCCCCTTCCGTAGGGATATCGACAACTGAACATTGCGCCGTGCTTGCTCAGAGTTTGCGTGATCGTGTTTTCGACTCGGGGATTCGTAAGAGCATCTCCCAGCAGCCGCAAGGGAATCTGCTGGTCAACGCGTGGACTCCGCCGCAATCGGGTCAGGATCTGGGCGGCAGAGAGGGCAATTTCGAGCAACTGTGCCCGTTCTTGATTGTTGAGTTCGCGCGCATGCAGGGCGCGCGTGGTCGCCGCACCGGTACACGCCGCTACAAAAGCACGAATGGTGCTGAGTTCCGCAGCGCCAAGCTTCTTTTGCTCGACCAACTGGGTGATTTCATCGAGCCTCGCGCGGCAGGTGGCGACGAAGTGAGGCTGACACAGTGAACTGTTTTCCAAGGTTGTTATCGATGGTTTCCGGCAATCCGGATGATTGCACCGATCCACGGCAGGCTGACATTCGAGTTTCGCACGCGAGTGGTCTGGCGCGGTCTGCACGGGAGTCCTCCTTGGTTACCGGTGTCCGAATTTGGATGAGCCGGACAGCCGAATCACACAGTTCGAGATGCACTCAATAGGAGTAGTCGCGAACATCGAAAGATATAATTTCCCTACAGTATTTATGGGTTGTTTTGCCTCATCGAATAGCCTGCAAGCTGTTGTAGACCGCTTTCATCTCGTACAGTTCAACATCGGCTTTTTGCAGAAGTGCTTCCGTCGTTTCTCCGTCATCCGGACATATCGCAATCCCCACGCTGACGGAAATAGGAGGTGTCTCGCTCTCTGATCTGAGACGATCTGCGATACGTTCGGCGACGCTTCTTGCCACTTTGAGATTGGCCTCTGGAAGGACAACGACGAACTCGTCGCCTCCATAGCGCGCGGGCGTGTCAATCGAACGGCAAGAGGTCAGAAGAATCTCGGCGAGACGGCGGAGTGCCCGGCTGCCGACGAGATGCCCATGCGTGTCGTTGATTCGCTTCAGCCCATCCAGATCGAGCATGAGGATCGCGCAGGGACGACCTGTCCGATCGAAACGCTTGATCTCCGAATCGAGAACCTCCATGAGATGCCGGTAATTGGCCAAACCTGTGAGGGCGTCGGTAACGGCGAGCGCCGTCAGGTCTTGTTCACACTTCTTATGGAGTCGATATCGCGGCAAGTAATCACGATGGCATTGACCGCGGGTTCTGCAAGAAGATTCTTACCCGTGCACTCCGTCCAATGCCAGGATCCGTCCGCACGGCGGCAGCGAAGTTCCACAGTGAGAGTGGTTCCACTCTGATGGGCTAAGCCATCCAGCGCCTGAACCATTCGGCCCTGATCGCTATCGTGGACGAAACTTAGTACGCTCCGGCCTATTAGGGTCTCGTGGGTGGGACCATAGATCTCTTGTGCTGAAGGGCTTGCGTAAAGAATCTCAGCTTCTGGCGTAATGAGCAGAATTCCGTCATTGGCGTTGTCCAGAAGCGTAAGAAACCACTTCGGTTGCAAACCCAGCATGCAGTGTGGTTCATGCAGTTCCTTTGGAAGCTGCTCACGGAGCTTGGACCGTCTGGAATCGAGCACAATCAATGCCGCTATCGAAAGATCGAGCACCAGGATCAGGACGAAAAGCAGCGGTGTGCCTTGCAGGGTTGCGAATTGGGTCGTCACCAGCCAAAGGGAACGGCCGTAGACGAGGCACGCCGGAACACTGAGAAGGGAAGAAGCAGCGAATAGAACCGAGCTCATCAGTTTGATGCTCGCGGCGGCCTCTGAGCGCCGGCCGATAGTCCGCAAGACCCGAGCAAACGGAGTGAAACCGGTCGTAGGGAGTTGGCGGCAAGTGAAGACGACCTTGCCGGCAGTAAGATGCTTGCGAGGTTTACAGTAGCCCTGCTCCCGCACCCAATGCAACGGTCCGTTCTACTGCAACTTATTTGGCCGCAGTCCTCACAAAGTATCGCCTGGCTCAACGGAATCAGATCGACATGGCTGGATCGGTTCAAGACTCCTCCCCTGAGAACCTATGTGGTAAAGATGTGCAAAGCCGGAGATTGAGCTAGCAATGCGATGTTCAGGGCCGGCTCTTGTGAATAGGGGTGCGATTGACATCCGGTGGATGGCCCTAGCGGAAGAATATGCGGACTCAAAAGCCGGACACAAAACAAGTATGTCGGTTCGCTCAATCGTGCAGAAGGAGTGCGATGCAGCGCAGCCTTCGTCCGACCAAAGCCGAAATCAGGCTATGCTGAGGCGCTGATCGATCCCGCCAGGGGATCAGAGATGAGCTTCCAGTGCCGATTCCTTTACTGGAGATTCATTGAGGAGAGCCAGCGTTTTGATGAGTGCTCCACACGGTTTCATCGAGCACAATGAGCACGTTCTTTTGCGGGTTGACCCCGACAGATATCTGCAAGCTTTTTCGCGCGTCGCACTCGAGATGGAATTCGCCGAACTCGTTCGTCTGAGTTCGGGCTATCGTCTCTTGACCACTCTGCAGTAGCACAGGGATTTCTTCGATGCCCTTTGCCTTTGTCTCTGAATCCATCACCTGCCCTTGCAGGGCAATGTGCCCAGAACTTTGCGTCAAATTGAGATTGAGGTCGATCAGCACGGGACCGGCCCTGTAGAGCATACAACGTGAGTCTGGCGATCCAGATCGGACTCCGGCGAGCGCTGGCTGCCGGAAGCTATCGAAGACCAACTGCGCGAGCGTCGTCACGATGCCGGGCGCACGACGCGGGCTTAGAGTCTTAAATGCGGCTTTTACGAAGGATACGACATCTGCCGGGGCATCATTGTGCGATTCCTGGACGGCGAAGCGCTTCAACGACTGCCATTCTGCGATAACGTGAGTGCACTGGGAACACCCCATTTCGAGATGGCGCTCCATGGACGTCCGCTCGTCCGCAGAAACGTTCTGGTTGGCAAAATCTACCCAGTTTTCGAGTGAAAAGTGCCGCATTATTCCATTCTCATTTCTGGAGAAGTGGTTCAAATACTGACCCGAGCCGTCTCCCTATCTGGCAAATAAGGGTGGGGCAGCCAGCCAGAAGATATACCCCGTTTCGCTCCACTTGGGAATTGTAAGTTTGTTTGGCTGTCTCGCTGTTAGGAATCTGGCTAGCACTCATTTTCCGTTGATTTCATCCAACCTGCGTCTGAGGCGATCCAGACACCGTTGGCGGGTAAAGCCAATCGAACCTCGGGCCAAGCCGAGCATGTGGGCGACTTCGTCGTACGGACGCGCCGGTTCTTCAAAGAAAAGCAGCCGGATGAGTTCCTGGCAGCGTTGGGGAAGCGATGCGATGCTTTCTCGAATCTGCTGTTCGCTTTCGGCCTGTTGAATGATGGCTTCCGCTTCGGGCGGAAGAGCTTTTTCCAAAGTTTTGGCAAAGCCTTCAGTTTTTTCCTGGTGGCGCCGGTCTTGATTCTTAAGGTGGAAACACTTGTGAGTCGTGACCATAAGAATCCATTTGGGCAGGGCTTTGGGCTCACGGATGCGGGGTAATTCCGACAACAATTCCAAGCAAACCATTTGAAACACGTCGGCTGCTTCTTCACGGCTAAACCTGTACTTAATCGGTATGGAGAAAATGAGATTCTTGTATCTATCGATGAGGGCAGACCACGCAGCCTCGTTGCCGTCGAGACACTCCTTTACAAGCCGCTCCTCCGGCCACGCGACCATCGGGGCCGACTGGGCCTCAGCGGAGGGTTCAACTGCCAGACGGCTCTTTTCTTGGCTTATCATAGTCGTAAACGAGAGGGGGCTACGACTCCAGTAATTACAGTAGAGGTTGAGTTACGTACGATTCAACACATATGGCGCCTTTGGTAGCGAAACTCTAACTGCTCGTGTGCCCACCCTGCGACCTGAAGCACAGCACTTTCGCCCTGTCTTCGCCAGCAAGTCGCCATTACTCTCCAGCCGCCGGGTTACTGGAACTATCCCGTCACGGCGCCGAACACCCTTATTTCACGAGAGGCGCAGTAGCCGAAATGAGACGCCAAGTCGAGCGGGACACCGGAAGAAGTCATGGAGGCCTTCGGCGGAGGACCGAACGGCCCAGTCGCGAGCCGCGAGTCGAGCGCAGTGGATCCGTGAAGACACCGCCAAGGGGCGTCAAACCGGGACCAAGGACTTGGGAAATTGCCACGGCTCTCGAACTGATCTTCTCGGGGCATCCGTTGGCCATGTGGATCGTGGATCGCGAGAGCCTCAGGTTTCTTTCCGCCAATGAAGCCGCGATCGAGAAGTATGGATATACACGCGACGAATTCCTAGAGATGAGCGTCACCGACATTTCGGCTGACGATGACGTGCGCGCGCTTTTAAACGAGATAGCAAGCGTGGACGCGACGCGCAGGCCTTCTCTCCTCTGTCAACATCGATTGAGAGACGGAAAGATCATCGAAGTCGAACTGATCATGCATCTGCTCGGCATGGGTGGGCGGCATCAAATCCTGGCGCTGGCCCATGATGTTACGCAACGCAAGGCAGAAGACCTGAAGCGAGAAGAAACATCGACTTACCTGCGGGCGCTTATCGAAAATTGTCCTCTTGCCATTGCGGTTCACGACACCGGCGGCCGGGTCGTCATGTGCAACCCGGCCTTTGAGACTCTTTTCCAGTACAGACAAGCGGACGTCGTCGGGCTTCCTTTAGACACGCTGATCACCCCGTCTGAACTGCGCGACGAGGCAAGCGATATCACACGAGCGGCCGTCGAGGGCCGCGTGACGCGCCTAACGACGCGCCGGCGCGCCAAAGACGGAACGGTGATCGACACGGAAATCCACGGCGTTCCGCTTACCATTAGCGGCGTTTGCGCTGGCGCGTATGGCATCTATCAGGACATTCGTGATCGAAAGCGTCTCGAAGAAGAGATGCGATTTGGTCAGAAAATGCAAGCTGTTGGCAGATTGGCAGGCGGCATTGCGCACGATTTCAACAACATCATGGGTGTCATCCAGGGTTACAGCGAATCGTTGCTTGAGTCGCTGAATGCCGGGCACTCGCTCCGGAGCAGTGTCGAAGAGATCGATAAGGCTGCGCGGCGTGCTGTTGTCTTGACGGGCCAACTCCTCGCGTTCAGCCGGAAGCAAGTGCTGCAACCCAAGGTCCTCAATCTAAATGAGATTCTTTCCGATATGGAAAAGATGTTGCGCAGGATTATCGGCGAGCACATTCAACTCGTTACTCGGCCGGGTTCCGACTTGGGTTGGACTAAGGCGGACCCGACACAGCTGGAACAGGTCATCTTGAACCTCGTCGTCAACGCGCGGGACGCCATGCCGAACGGCGGGAAGCTCATCATCGAGACAGGCAACGCTGAATTTGATTCTGACCTCGGCGCTGACAGTGCCGAAGCCGGGGACGAAACCGGCTCGCATGTCATGCTGACGGTAACCGACACCGGAACCGGAATGGATCCGCAAACGCTGAAAAATATCTTCGAGCCTTTCTTCACGACCAAAGAGAAGGGGAAAGGCACGGGTCTCGGACTGGCGACGGTATATGGGATCGTAAAACAGAGTAGCGGAAATATTTTCGTAACCAGCGAGGTTGGCCGCGGGACAACGTTCACCGTCTATCTTCCTCGCGTGGCAAAACCAGCGGCAGGAATTGAAACAAACGCATCGACAAAGAAGGTTCCGCGGGGAACGGAATCTGTGCTCCTGGTCGAAGATGAAGATTCGCTTCGCGGACTGGTTCGGAAGTTTCTCGAGAAGTGCGGTTACGTCGTGCTCGAAGCTACGGATGGCCAAACCGCCCTTCGGATCTCGAACACGTTTCCGGGCCCCATCCATGCCCTTTTGACGGACGTGGTGATGCCGGGCATGAGCGGTTGCGAACTCGCCCGCGCGATCGGCCAGCGTCGCGGGACAACAAAGGTGCTTTTCATGTCTGGTTACGCTGCGGACGCTGACCTCCCCACCGAGGTCACCGACCGCAGGGGTTACTTCATCAAGAAACCATTCAGCCGTTGCGCGCTCGCAACGAAATTGCGGGAAGTACTAGCCGCGAATTGAGCCAAGAACAACGCAACCATCAAAGGAGAGCAAACTCAATGCAATACCACGATGGCAAGGAGAACCTGGGAAATACACAGACGGTTTCGCTATTTCGCGATTCTTCAATCGTGGCCAGTCCCAAGCGCCGGCTTTTAGTCATTGATGATGATGACGCGATGCGCGGGATGATCCGGCACAGACTTCAACGCGAGTATGAAATCGTCGATACGGGCGATGCGACAGAAGCTCTGGCCTTGGCCCTCGAGCACAAACCAGGCTGCATTCTCTTGGACCTTAGCATGCCCCTCTTTTCGGGGCTGGAGCTTTGCCAGACATTTTGCTCGCTGAGCCACACGCGAATGATTCCCATCTTCGTCATCACCGGCCAGTCGGCTTCGGACCATCAGGACGCATGCCTGAATTTGGGAGCCACCGAGTTCTTCCAGAAACCGCTCGACTTCGGGCGGCTGAAGGCCAGCCTGAAAGCGCTTCCAACGATTGAGAGAAAGGATCGCCGAGGCGAAGTTCGGGTTCGGTTGAAAGTGGTATTGAAGCTCCTCGGCAAGGAAGCGAACGGGAAGGAATTCGAGCTTCTCACATACACTGACGACGTGAGCGTAAGCGGATTCTCTTGTCGTTGCCCGATATCGCTCAAAGAAGATACGGTCATCCAGGTGTTCCAACCCGGTGGCGCGGGCGAGCGTCTGGTTGGGGACGCACGACTGATTCATACAGAATGGGCCGGTCTTCCTTGGCAAGCCTGTGGTTTTGTCTTCACGAAAAAGCAAAGCGTATGGATCCTCTAGACCGGAGCAAATTGCTCCGGCAGCAATTCTGAGAGCCTGCCATTTTCTTTGATCTCTCCTTTGCTCAGGCAGAAATGTCCACTGTCTTCGCCGCAGCTGGTACATCGGTTTCCTCATCCTTATAGGCAATAGGCACATTACCAAAATTCTTATGAGAATTAGTTTAGTCTGCTTCTTGCGGCTCATGTCTGAAGAAGGCAGAAAGTGGGTCGGGAAGCGGCTATTTACAGGGGCGACATTCTCCTTTTTTCCCCACTATTTTTTCCCTTTACTTTGACCCTTATTGGTTGGAGGACTGACGCCACATATGCCCAGATTTCCTCCCCGGACTGGCTGGCGGTCCGTAAGTTATTGATAATAAAAAGACTAGCATCCGGTGTTAAGCGAGGACGGGAAGGGGTGCCACGTGATGAAGGGTAGAATGTGGCTGGCTTGCGCATTGGCGGCCCTGCTGTGGGCCACCCCCGCGAAGGCAGACAGCGGGGTCATTGTTCGAACTACGCTCGGTCTCCAGGGACTTCAGTCGCTTTGCCTTCTAAATAGCTGCACTGTGGTTGGCGCCATGGATGGAACGCTGAACCAGGTCTTTCTGTTGACTACACCGCTTAGTCCACAAACTTTGGTGAATGCACTGCGCACTTTGCCGGGAATCGTAAATGCCGAAGTGGACCAGGTGCTCAACCTGGTTCCGATTGGTGCGCTGAATCAGCTTCCCACTCCACTTCCTGCCGGCCTGCTGTCAGGCAGAACATTGGCCGCTTACCCTCCCAATTCAGGGACAATGGTGTGGGACAGCTACGTCAATCAGCCGGCGGCGGGGATCGTTAAGGTTTCGCAGGCCCAGAGTCAGTTCGGGGTGACCGGCAAAGGCATCGTTGCGGACATTGACACGGGCGTGGATCCCAATCATCCGGCGCTGCAAGGTGTTTTGCTGGCAGGCTATGACTTCACACGGAACCAGGCGGGTGTTTCCGAGCTAAACGACCTAACCACATCGGACTTTCCCGTATATCCCCCTCCCGCCTGCAGCTCCGCTACTTGCCCGTCACCGGCAAGGGTGAATCAATCCACGGCAGCGGTGCTGGACCAGTCGACGGCGGCGGTGCTCGACGGGGAGGTGCAATACGCGGCGTTTGGCCACGGCACCATGGTGATGGGAGTGATCCACCTGGTGGCTCCGACAGCGAAGCTCTTGCCCCTGAAGGCTTTTCATTCGGATGGCACCGGCAATCTTTCCGATATTCTGCGCGCGATTTACTACGCCGTGCAGAACAACGCCAGCGTGATCAACATGAGCTTCGACATGAGGACGAGTTCGCCCGAACTGAAGAATGCCCTCGACTACGCGAACCAGCTCAACGTGATCTGCGCGGCGTCGGCGGGGAACGACGGCCAAGGGCCGCCGCTGCTAGTCTATCCCGCGGCACTGCAAAACGATGTGATGGGTGTGGCGTCCACGAGTGACTCGGACGTGCGCTCCTCGTTCTCAAACTATGGCGACGCGATCGTCTGGGTGGCGGCTCCTGGCGAAGCGATCGTCACGACCTATCCGTTCAGCACGTATTCCGCAGGATGGGGAACGTCGTTCAGCGCGCCGTTCGTTTCAGGCGGGGCTCCGTTGCTGCGGAACGTGCGGACCGACGTCAACGAGTCTTTGGCTGCCTCCGCGGTGGCCCACGCTCAATTTGTGGGCGCCGACATGGGCAACGGGCGCCTGGATTTACTTATGGCACTTGCTGCGTTGCCGGCGGGTAGCTCGTCGCCGGATTACATCATTTCGGCGGCGCCATCCAGCACGACCATTGCGGCCGGAGAAGATGCAAAATTCACGGTCTCCGCCGCACCTTCTGACGGATTCCATCAAATAGTCACCTGGAGTTGTACGGGAGCGCCGGCAGCAGCTACATGCACGGTTTCGCCTTCGTCCGTGATGCTTGACGGCACGAATGCCGCGAATGCGACGGTCACTTTGACTACCATGGCGCGTGCGCTTTTGCCGCCGGTAGATAACCCACGATTTGCCCCGCCGCTGCTTCCATGGAAAGTGTTGTCGCTGTGCTTCGGTTGGCTTCTGGTTTCACTGATGGTCTGCAACTTTGTCCGCGCCTCTCGCAAGCGGCTGTGGCTCAGCACGTCAGCCGTGCTCGTTCTTGCCTCGTTTTGCGCCTCTTGCGGTACGGGAACTATCTTGAGCCTACCGCCCGCGCAAGGGACCCCGGCGAGTACCTACACGATTACTGTGACGGGGAGTTCGAACAATCTCAGTCACGCAGCCTCATTCAAGTTAACCGTGAAATAATCAAATCGTCGAAACTTGTGCTTGGTTTCGATGCGGTACTAGGAGGGGGCTAATTTATGAAAACTGGGCAAGAAGAGTTCCCGGAAGCCAGCCTAAGCTATGTCAAGAAGGAAATGGCGATGCCGCGAATGGCCCAATCCGCGCGGCATGCAATATCCCAGCAGAATCGGAGGCCCAATGAACGCAGGAGGTCCAGTATGGAGGCCCCTGGTGTTTCACTCGTCGGGACCGCGGCGTGAAGTTGCCTCGTCATCCACCCAGTCTTCCTCTGTGTGACTCATTCCATGACGGCCAGGGACCTTGCGCGCCCGGCCGGATCGGTAGAGAGGACAGGAGCGAGGGCCGTAGCAGAAAGTCTCAGTGCGGTAGCGGCGCTTGCTCGGGTTCCAGTGATCGATGATCATCTCCACCGCCATTTGGCATCCCCAAATGCAAGTGGTGCACTTCTCCTCGTAGGTTTGTGCTGCCAGTCGCCGGTGACCGCGTTCGCGGTAGACCGAAAGCGGCGGTGGAACACCACGCCACGGTGGCGGCGGTGTCTCTTCCGCAACCTTACGTACAGTATCTTGCAGATTGCTGACCTTGTAGAACTCAACGGTCTCCAGACGCGAATCGGCAACCGGAAGTGCTTCGCCGGAGACGGTATCACCCACCTGGAACTGGTGTTTGGCGTGCGCGCTTTCCCCCACGCCAACGAGAAATTCTCGGACCTCACTCCCAATGTTGCCGCGCACCCTCAGCGCGTAACCTAGATACGTGTGACTGCGTTGATCGAACGAACGGCCCAATGGAATCCGCGGCTGCACGCAAGTCAACACACCGTGCCAGGGTATTTTCTCAACTACATTTCTCCTCAGGAAGGTCAAGCCGCACGTCTTTCCAAACTGTATTCGTGATGGAGTCCACCCAGGATCGCCTTGGCCACAACTTGGTGACCAATCGGAATGCGGTGTCCGCACAGTCTGGCCTGCTGCTGGCCGGACCGTAAGTCGGGGATGCCTGGTCCGAGACTCGCATGTGGCCGGCCCCGATTGTAGTGTGTGACCCACTCCTTGAGAAGGCTCCGCAGGTGCCTCTCGTTGAGCGGGATCAAAAAATCGAGGCATTCACGGCGAACCGTGCCGATCAATCGCTCACAGAACGCGTTCGCCTGGGGAGCTTGGAAGGGTGTCTTCAATATCTTCAGATCCATCGCCTTCAAAGCAGAATCAAGCTCGGATGAATAGATACGGTCCCGGTCGTGGAGCACGAACCTATAGGATTGCTCATCCATCATGACTTCTCGAAACTGTTGCAGTGTCCAGGTTGCTGTGGGGTGGGCGGTGACGTTGAAGTGAGCGATCCGGCGGGTTCCCACTTCCAGAAGAACGAATACGTAGAGAACTCGAAAGGAAGCGGTCACCACGATGAAGAAGTCGCAAGCCACAATGGCCTGGGCATGATTTCGTACGAACGTCATCCAATGTTGAGAAGGAACGCGTTTCCTCGGTCCAGTGTCGAGAGGCATGTAGCGTCGGACCGTCCGAGGCGAGACGCGAATGTGTAGTTTGAGGAGCAATTCAGCCGCAATCCGCTCCTCTCCCCACGTCGGATTCTCCCGAGCCATTCTCTGGATCAGTTTCTGTACCTCTTCGCGCAATCGTGGCCTGCCACGCGGCCTCGATTTCCATCGCCAGAGCAACTGAAAACCCTTCCGATGCCAGCCGAGGAAGGTCTCGGGCTTGACGTTGATCAAGGCATTCTGCCATGCAAAAAGCCGCGAGAGTAGAACCATAGATAGCCGAGTAGCGTCGGTCGCCCGTCGTGGCTTAGCCTCGCGCCCCAGGTAGAGGGCCAGCTGTTTACGGAGGAAGATATTCTCCGCTTTGAGGGCAGCGCTCGAACGCGTCCCCAACAATAGGAACTGCAGAGCGCCCTGGGCCAGATCGAGAAGTATAGAAACCAAGCGAAGCAGGGAATGAGCTGTTCTCATGGAGCTGGGAGCATGCCACTAGTGTGCTGGGAGGGACAACTGTGTGTCTCATGCGAATTTGTGACTATAAATTCGCGGTGTATGGATTTTTTGCGGAGCACAGGGGAACAGTGCCCTGCGCCAATTCGTTGAGATCCTGACAGCAGTAGGGCTCGCACCGAAAACAATCGTCAACGTCGTTACCGTAGTGAAGTTTGTTGTCGCTTCAGCGGTTGACGAGGAAGGCGATCAAATCCATCCCCGAGTTTGGAACTACGAATTCATCCAACTGCCCTTGGTCATCAAGGAAAACCAGAGCCGTCCCACGGTCACTGAGGCGGAAATCTCAGGCCTACCAAAAAGCTTGAAGGAGCGCTACGCAGTTTTGGTCGCTCTGGTGGCAGGGACAGGGCTGCGAATCGGTGAGGCCCTGGCAGTTCGGACTGAGGATTTTGACCCGGATTGCCAGGTGCTGCACATACGGAGAAGCGTCTGGCACAGATGTGAGCAAGCGCCAAGACTCCGAACGCGATTCGACTCGTTGATATCCCGGAGGACATTGGCACAAGTTCTACACCGATACACGGAAGGGAAGGATGGCTACCTCTTCACGACGAGGGCTGGACGGCTTCTTGACCAGCGCAACTCACTCAAAGCGCTGCACGGAGCAGGGAATCGAGATGGATTCCACTCCTTTCGGCGCTTTCGCTTTGCGGCACTTCGCAAGGCAGGCGTACCGGAGAACCTGATCAAACAGTGGATGGGCCATTCGCAGAACTTGATGGACCTCTACGCCGCGCAATTACGGCTCGACGTGGCTTATCGTCGCGAATGGTGCGAGAAAGCTGGACTGGGATTTGAATTGGGCGAATTGGGCTATAAATCGGAAGCACCAATTCGCCCGGCGCTAGTGGCGTAAACCTATCCTGGGACAGGTTTTAGAAATGGTTGCGGGGGTCAGATTTGAACTGACGACCTTCGGGTTATGAGCGCAATTCCTGCCTGCACGTCGTACTAAGCCGTGCAACGAAACGCAAGAAAACAAAGGGAGCTCACTCGTTTCAGTTGCTTCTTTTTGTACGGTTTTGTACCTAGAACACGGACAGAAAACGGACAGGGCGGGTTCTACGTGTGGACAATAGCTGACTAGAATGGCAGCCAGGGGAATTCCCGGCATCCTGGACTGAACCCCTATTTTGAGACAAACGGAAATGGCACACTTTGCAGGGAAAGGAACTGCAAGTGGCGAGAAGACGAAAGGGACGGTATCCGAAGGAGTTCCGTCGAATGGCGGTCGAGCGACTGAAGCGTTGCGAGA
>WNFC01003307.1_pt1 | contig 21112 bp, 19 predicted proteins | sample 5400541 | NCBI WGS metagenome assembly WNFC01 (sample SAMN13153342, study PRJNA577476) | soil metagenome | isolation source: 120 cm saprolite under Douglas fir tree site 2 hole 2 replicate 1 | place: USA:California | collected 2015-04-18
AACTAAACATCTCCTTCACCTTCTCAAACAGCCCGCGCGAAGTCGGCGTATTCTCCACCACCATCGTCTCGCTCAATTGCCTTAGCAGCTCCTTCTGCGCCTTACTCAGCTTCGAAGGAGTCTGCACCCGAATCTCCACAATCAAATCGCCCTTCCCATGCGAGTTCAGATGCGGCACGCCCTTGCCCTTCAGCTTGACGGTCTTGCCACTCTGCGTTCCTTCCGGCACCTTGATCGTCGCAGGCCCTTCGAGCGTCTGAATCTCCAGCTCCGTCCCCAGCGCCGCCTGCGGAAACGAGATCGGCATCACGCAATGCAGATCGTCGCCATCGCGCTCGAAGAACTTGTGCGCCTTCACATTCAGCACAACGTACAGATCCCCCGCAGGCCCGGCAAACTTACCCGACTCGCCCTCGCCCGAGTAGCGGATCCGCGTATCCTGCTCCACACCCGCCGGCACCTTCACCAGAATCGTGTGCTGCGTCTCCACCCGCGTCTCGCCCCGGCACGTCGTGCACGGATCAACAATCAGCGTTCCCGTCCCGCCGCACGCCGAGCAGGTCCGCGCCACCGAAAAGAACCCCTGCTGAAACCTCTGCTGCCCGCGCCCGCCGCACTGCGTACACGTCACCGCGGACTTCCCCCTCGCCGCGCCCGAACCCTTGCAGTCCGTGCACGTCTCCATTCTCCGGATCGTGATCTCCTTCTCCTTGCCGAAGACCGCCTCCTCGAACTCCAGCGTCAGGTCGTACCGCAGATCGCGTCCACGCTGCATCCGTGAAGCCTTGCGTCCGCCGGTGCCACCCATGTTGAACATCTCGCCGAACAGGTCGCCAAAGATGTCTCCCAGATCCTGTCCGTTGAAGCCCGCCCCGCCAAAGCCGCCGCCAGTAAACGGATTGCCGCCACCGCCATTCTGGAACGCCGCATGACCATACCGGTCATACGCCGCGCGCTTCTCCGGATCGCTCAGCACCGAATACGCCTCGCTGCACTCTTTGAACTTCTCCTCGGCAGTCGCGTCGCCAGGATTCCGGTCCGGGTGATACTGCATCGCCAGCTTTCGATAAGCCGTCTTCAGCTCCGAATCGCTAGCATCCCGCGAAACACTCAACACATCGTAGTAATCGACCTTAGTCACGTTTGCCGTCGCCATATCCCCGAAATCTCTTTCTACCGTATTACCAGAACCAGTCAAACTCTCATCATCGAGTCCAACAAGGTACAACGCTTGTCATCGATCGAATCAAAACCACAAAAACTTGTCATTCTGAGCGGAGCGAAGAACCCCCGCATTTGCCTTTGCCGTTGCCTGTTCCAAATCCGTGTCATCCGTGCAAATCCGTGTTAAGCCTCTTCATCAGAACCGGCTAATCCGCCACCTGATCCGGATTCACCGCAATTCTCACCAGCGCCGGACGCAGAAGCTTATCGCGAATCTTATACCCCCGCCGAATCTCCTCCAGCACCTGATGGTCAGGAAACTCCTTTGTTTCGATGCTCCCCAAAGCCTCATGGATGCGAGGGTCGAACTGCACGCCAACCGTCTCGACCGGCTGAACATTCAAGCCCTTCAGCGCATCCTCCATCTGCTTCAGAATCAACTCAACGCCCGCCCGAAGCTGTTCCTTCGTGCCATCCGCCTTCAGCGCCAGCTGAAAGTTATCCATCACGCTCAGAAACGGCTCCACCGTATTCGAAACCGTGTAATCCCGCGAATCGGCCCGCTCCTTGAGCTCACGCTTCCGCGCATTATCGAACTCGGCCTGCAGCCGCGCCAGCCGGTCCAGCAGCTGGTCCCGTTCGCCCTTCACCTGCTCCAGCTCCGCATGTGTGGGGTGCGTCTCACTGATCTCGCGGCCCGGTATCTCGCGACCCGGCTCAACCTCCGAGCCCGTCATCATCTCCGGCTCCAGCGTCTCCCGTCCGGTCATCTCATCCTGCATCTGTTTATTACTCCTCATCGTGTTTCCTCTTCTATTGTCGACCATCCCGGCCCATCGCGCGAATCGCTCCCTGCCAGTCATCCTCTACCCCCACCCGCCGTCCGCCTGCAAACACCTCTACATCCAACGTTGAACCTTTTTGCTTCAAGGTCCCCAAGGGCTTTTTGCCTCCAGGTACCCAATTCTTTTGCTTCCAGGTACCGAATGTCTTTTTGCCTCCAAGTACCGAATGTCTTTTTGCCTCCAAGTACTCAAATGCTTTTTTGCTTCTAGGTACCCCAAGGCTGGTAGCCCAGGGCTTTAGCCTTGGGTCTCCTTGGGTCTCTCAACTCACCTGAATCCTGGGGCTTCAGCCCCTGGGGTATGCCTTTTTCATCTCCTGGCCGCAAAATAAACTTCAAAAAAGTGGCGTATTCTTAGCGCCTGAAAAACACCATCTAAAACACCACGATTCACCAGCAACCCACCACAAACTCACCAGCAAAAAACCACGCTCAACACACCATTTTTCCCCAAAACCCCTACAAAAACCACCCTCCACCACCTCAAGAAAGAAATCACTCCCGAGATTCCAGCATCCGGTTAAAAACCTGCGCAATATAGCTCACCGCATTCATCGTGTTCTCGTAATGCATCCGCTTCGGCCCAATAACCCCAACCGTTCCGCGACTTTCCCCGCCCATCCGCGCCGGCGCCGCAATCAGCACCAGCCCCGACATCTCCGGAGCATGCTCCTCCAGATCAAACACCACCCTTACACTCTCCTGCCGAGCATCGATATAAGCATTCAGCAGCTCCACCAGCCGCTGCTTCGCCTCCAGCGCCGCCAAAACCTCCCGCAGCCTCTCTCTATCCTCTTGACTCCCAACAAGATTCGCCACTCCATCCACATACACCGTCTGCACCGGAGCATCCGGCACCGCCTTCGCCCAAAGCTGCTGCACCGAGTTCAGCATCCTCTGATACTCGCTCCGCTCCCGCTCCACCAGGCGCGCAATCTCCACCCTCACCCGCTCCACACTCCAACCGCGAAAATTCTCATTCAGAAAATTCCCCGCAACCTCCAACTCCCTCTCAGTCAAGTCTTTATCCAACGCCAGCACCCGATCCCTGACCAGGCCACTCCGCGTCACCACCACCGCCAAAACCCGCGCTGGGGCCAACCGCGAAAAATGCACATGCTCCAGCATGTCGCCCTCCGCCGCTGCAGCAATCGCCACACCCACCCCACTCGACAGCGTAGCCAACACATGCGACGTCCGTTCCAACACCGCCTGCGTCCCAGCAACCCCCTGAAAACTAAGGTCAATCTGCGATCGTGACCGCGCCGACAACCGTCCCGCGTCGATCCTTGGATGCGCGCCCCCGCTCAACTGCTCCACGTACATTCGAAAAGCCCGCGCCGTAGGCACCCGCCCCGCTGAAGTATGAGGCTGCTCCAGCAACCCCTCCTCCGCCAGCTCCGCCATCTCATTGCGCACCGTAGCCGAGCTCAGCCCCGAGCCCTCCCCACTCTGCAAACGCGCAATCGTCCCCGAGCCCACGGGTTCACCCGTCTCGATATAGCTCTCAACAATGGCCGTCAGAATAGCTCTCTGCCGCGCCGTGACCCGCTCCGCATCCGCCATTCATCCCTCCACATTAACTCTACGCCAGCCGTCAAGCGTGCTTCGCGCGAGCCACAAATCCGGGTACCCCATCCTTCAAATCCGGTTGCCCCATCCCACAAACACAAATCCGGCTGGCCCATCCAAATCCGGGTGGCCCATCCTTCGCAGCCTTACCGCGAAGGGTGGGTTATTCGCGCCAGCGAACCGCACTCCTCTCCCCGCCTAAGAAATCTCCAGCACATCCTCGCTCTTCGCCGCGATCTCCTTCGCCTTCTCCGCGACCTTCTTCGCAACCTCATAAAAACCCTTCGCCAGCGCCCCCCAAAAACTGCAGCCCAAACTGAGCCGCAGTCCTCTCCGTCCCACCCGCGCCAAACACGTCGATCACCTCGCCATTCGGCAGCGTCATCTGCGACATATTCTCCACCAGGCCAATCACCTCCACCTTCACCTGATGAAACATCTCCAGCGCCTTCCGCGCATCCTGCAACGCGACACCAGACCCAGTCGAAACCACAACCGCCCCAGTCAACGGCACCGTCTGCACCAGCGAGATCACCACATCGCCCGTCCCCGGCGGCAGATCCACAATCAGAAAATCCAACTCCCCCCACTCCACCTGCTGCAGAAACTGCCGGATAATCTGGTGCAGCATCGGCCCCCGCATCACCATCGGCTTATCGCCCGGCGAGATCAACCCCACCGAAATGAACTTCACCCCATGCGCCAGAATCGGCTCAATCCGGTTCTCGCCCACAATATTCGGCTGCCGCGAAACCCCCATCATCATCGGCACATTCGGCCCATAGATATCCGCATCGAGCAACCCGACCTTATACCCCAGCTTCCCCAGCGAAACCGCCAGATTCACCGCAATGGTCGTCTTGCCAACCCCACCCTTACCACTCCCAATCGCCACCACATGCGCCACTCCCGGCAAAGGCTGCGGCCCCTGCGGCGTGCTGGTTCCGGCCCGCGGCGCTCCTGCTCCCATATGTCCCATCGCGTTCTCCTCGGCGAATCCGCCTTCTTCCCTAACCGTTTTCGTATTAATTCGCTTATCTCAATCTCGTTCACTCAATCCAAAGATCTGTCATTTCGACCGAAGGCGGCGCTTTCGCCGCCGCAGTGGAGAAATCTGCTTCTCTACCTCACTCAACCTTGTCATTCCGCTGGCGCGACACATCCCTCAAACATGCCAACCCGCCCCCAACGACGCCCGTATCTCCTTCTTCCTCTGCGTCTCTCCCCCCCGCATCTCCCTCCTCCGCCCTGCATCTTCAAACCGTCTCCTCTGATGCTCCGTCTCCGGCACCACACGCGGCACAACCAGCCGATTCCCTTCGCGATCCACCGCAACAAACGTCAGATAAGCCGAAGAAACATGCCGCAACCGCTGCTCCCTCACATCCTCCACCATCACCCGAACCCCTACCTCCATTGACGTCCGAAACGCTCGATTGACACTAGCCTTCAAAATCAACAACTCCCCCACCCGCACCGGAGCCACAAAATCCAAATGATCCATCGAAGCCGTCACCGTAAACGCCCGCGCATGCCGGCTCGCAGCCATCGCCCCCACCAAATCGATATACTGCATCAACCGCCCGCCAAACAAACTCCCTATCGCATTCGAGTCCGCCGGCAGCACAATCTCACTCCGCTCCGACTGCGACTCCGACACCTTCCGTTCCGCAACCAATTCGCTCATATCTACAAGTCTAAATCCCAGCAACCTCCGCACTAAATTTGTCATCCTTCGCGCAGCGAAGAACCCGCTTCAAGCACGTGCAGTTGTCTGTCCCTAAATCCGTGTCATCCGTGCAAATCCGTGTTAAGCCTTCCTCCAACTTGCCAACAACCCCCACCGAACCGCACCATCAACTCATGGACAAGATCGCCGCCCTCTCCGAAATCCTCACCGCCGACCCCACCAACGCCTTCGCCCGCTACGGCCTGGCCATGGAGCACGCCACCCAGGGCAACACTGACCTCGCCCTCACCGAATTCACCACCCTCATCCAAAACAACCCCGACTACATCCCCGCCTACCAGATGTCCGCCCAGACCCTCGCCAAACTCGGCCGCACTGAAGAAGCCATCGCTCGCCTCAAGGAGGGACTTCCCATCACCCAGCGTACAGGCAACACCCATGCCGCCAATGAAATGCAAACTCTCCTCGACGACCTCATAACATAGACCCCTGTCAAGCCTTCTTCCATCCCCTCCCATCTATCGTCATTTCGACCGCAGGCGGCGCACTTGCCGCCGCAGTGGAGAAATCCGCTTCTCTACCCAAACCCTCTCCTGGCCACGACCGCGCATTTGCAGTTGCTCACTCCGCCCGCACCCTTCTCCCCCTCCAAACATCTATACTTAGACATGGCGACCTCACTCCCGACGACCCTCGGCGCCCTCCGCGCCAGCGAATTCACCCCATCCCGCCTTGCCCGCAGCGTCAAAGACGAGCTCCGCGAAAATCTCATCGCCCGCTTGCGCGCCAACGGGAAGTCGAGCGCCCGCGGCCAGGGAGACCCAGTCCCTCTCTTCCCCGGCATCGTCGGCTACGAAGACACGGTCATCCCTCAGCTCGTCAACGCCGTCCTCTCCCGGCATAACTTCATCCTCCTCGGCCTCCGCGGCCAGGCCAAGTCGCGCATCCTCCGCGCCCTCACCACCCTCCTCGATCCCGCCTGCCCCTACGTCGCAGGCTCCGAGGTCCGCGACAACCCCTACGCCCCCATATCCAAGTTCAGCCGCGACCTCATCGCAAAGATGGGCGACGAAACCCCCATCGCCTGGCTCACCCCCGACGACCGCTTCGTTGAAAAACTAGCTACCCCCGACGTCACCGTAGCCGATCTGGTCGGCGACATCGATCCCATCAAAGCCGCCCGCAGCAACCAGGACCTCGGATCCGAGCTCACCATGCACTACGGCCTGCTCCCCCGAGCCAACCGCGGCATCTTCGCCATCAATGAGCTGCCCGACCTCGCCGGAAAGATCCAGGTCGCCCTCTTCAACATCATGCAGGAAGGCGACGTGCAGATTAAGGGTTATCCCGTCCGCCTTCCCCTCGATGTCGCCATCGTCTTCTCCGCCAACCCCGAGGACTACACCGCCCGCGGCAAGATCGTCACCCCGCTCAAAGACCGCATCGGCAGCGAGATCCGCACCCACTACCCCGAAAATGTCGAAGAGGGCATCGCCATCACCGCACAGGAAGCATGGACGAAACGTGCGAAGAGCAAAGACGGGCACCCCTCGTCCGACAACATCCAAATTCCCCACTACGTCCGACAGATCGTTGAACAGATCGCCTTCGCCGCCCGCGAAGACAAAAAAGTCGACAAGCGCAGCGGCGTCTCCCAGCGCCTCCCCATCAGCACCATGGAGCTCGTCATCTCCAACGCCGAACGCCGCGCCCTGCTCCACGACGAAACCCTCGTTGTCCCCCGCGTCGGCGACATCTACACCGCACTCCCCGGCATCAGCGGCAAGATCGAGCTCGAGTACGAAGGCGAGATGCGCGGCGCCGACACCGTCATCCGCGAGATCATCCGCACCAGCGTCGCAAATGTCTTCGATCAGTACTTCGCCGACACCAACACCCAGCAGATCGAGCAGTGGTTCAACCTCGGCGGCACCGTGCAGCTCAATGACGCCCAACCCTCCGCCGGCTCCCTCGATGAGCTCCAGCAAATTCAAGGCCTCTTCGAAAAACTCTCCCCTCTCGATATCGATGCAAAATCCAAACCCGAGCTAGCCGTCAGCGCCGCCGAGTTTCTCCTCGAAGGCATGTACGCGCACAAGCGCCTAAGCCGCGCCGAAGAGCGCATCTTCTCCGCAGCCGAAAAGAAAACCCGCACCGACGAAGCCAGCCGCTACGCCGAAAAGATGCGCGAGCGCGAGGTCGAGCGCGACGACTACGCCAAAAACCGAACCCGCCGCGGCTTCAACTAAGCCGATCTGTCTTTTGCTCTCCTTCGGCCCTGCAGTTGCTATTCGCACTTGCTCTTGCACTTGCTTTTGAGATAGGTCCGGGCTTTAGCCCGGACATTCACCCTCAACACAATTTTTGGGCTTTAGCCCCTGAGATATGCCTTCTTATCGCGGCCCTCGAGTGCGAATCAATCCCGAAACGTTCGCCATCACTGTTGTCACACCTCAACGCCGCCGCATCTTCCAACGCACCACGACTGCGCGACTCATGATCGACACACTTTTTCGGTACCGTGATCAATCCCGCTTCGCACTCCACGGCTTCGTCGTCATGCCTGACCATCTCCACGCCCTGTTGACACCCTTCTCTGATCAAACCATCGAGCGTTGCGTGCAACTCATCAAAGGCGGCTTTTCCTTCGCCATCCGCAACGACTTCAAGGGCGACCTCTGGCAAGACGGATACCATGCGCACCGCCTCACGGACGCAACCGACTATCAAAATCAGTTTCGATACATCGCCAACAACCCGGTCCGAAAAAGCTACCCCGACTACCCCCACGTTCACACGCAATACGAAAACCGTCTCGACGCCATCCCCGCGCATCTCATAGAACAGGCATGCTCCTGATCTCCGCGCTCGCGATCCTCTTTCTCGCCACACCGCAAGACAACCCGCGCCCGCACCTCCCAGCCTCTCAGGTCAACGACATCGCCACCATCCTCGCCCACGACGAAGGCTGGCCCCTCGGCAACCCCGACTACACCCTGGACCTCATGAAACCCGTCGACGACGACGGCTTCGACTCGATCGGCGTCTACCGCAAGGGCCACCTCGTCCGCATGTACTCCATCTACCGCGCCACCGGCGACGTCGTCGACTTCATGCGTGGCTGCCAGGTCTTCCGTTTCGACGACATCAAGCGCTTTCAGGCCGAAATGAAACAGAAGTCCCACGCCCCCGCTCTCACCGACGCGCAACTCGCCGCCAAAGCAGGTTGCCCCAAACTCACCGTAGTCAACTCCCGCTGGGTCCATTAGGAACAACTCAGGTGCATCCTCCCACGCAGGTCTAGAATGGATTAAGGAGTTATATGAAGCGCGTCCGCTACACCAAATTCACCGGCGACCTCTCCTCCTCCTTCGGCCTCGAGGACCTCATGCAGGCCCTCTCCGACTTCCTGCTCGACTCCGGTTTCTACGACCCGTACAGCTCCCGCTTCCAGGAGTTCAACGGCGACCAGACCATGGAGAACCTCCGCGAAGCCATCCGTCAGGCCCTCGAGTCCGGCGAGCTCTTCGACGAAGAGGCCCAGGAAAAATTCAACCAGCTCGACGCCCAGCAAGTCGAAGACCTAATCGATCAGATCATCGAGAAGATGCAGGAGCAGAACTTCATCAACGCCGAGCAGCCCGAAGAAGGCCAAGGCCAGCAAGGCGACGGCAACGGCGAGGCCCGCTTCGAGGTCACCGACAAGGGCATGGACTTCCTCGGCTACAAAGCCCTCCGCGAACTCCTCGGCCCGCTCGGCAAATCCAACCTGGGCCGCCACGACACCCGCCACGAGGCCGCCGGCGTCGAGACCAACGGCTCCTCCAAGCTCTACGAGTTCGGCGACACCCTCAACCTCGACATCACCGCCACGCTCTCCAGCGTCTTCGCCCGCGAGGGCATCGCGTCAGCCGTCGAAGGCGAAGAGCACACCCCAATGAACATCGAGTACTCCGACCTCCACGTCCACCAGTCCGACTACCAATCCTCCTGCGCAACGGTGGTCCTGCTCGACTGCTCCCACTCCATGATCCTCTACGGCGAAGACCGCTTCACACCCGCGAAGCGCGTCGCCATGGCCCTCTCGCACCTCATCCGCACCCAGTTCCCCGGCGACACACTCAATCTCGTCCTCTTCCACGACACCGCCGAAGAGGTTCCCATCTCCCAACTCTCGCGCGTCAAAGTCGGCCCCCACTACACCAACACCCGCGAAGGCCTGAGATTAGCCCAGCGCATCCTCGCCCGTCAAAACAAGGACATGAAGCAGATCGTCATGATCACCGACGGCAAGCCCAGCGCCCTCACCCTCCCTGACGGCCGCATCTACAAGAACGCCTTCGGCCTCGACCCTCTCGTCATCTCCGAGACCCTCGAAGAAGTCGCCCGCTGCAAGCGCTCCAACATCATGATCAACACCTTCATGCTCGCCAGCGACTTCTCCCTCATGCAGTTCGTTCAAACAGTAAGTGCCATGTGCCGCGGCAAAGCCTACTTCACCACCCCGCAGACATTAGGCAACTATCTCCTCATGGACTTCATGTCCCGCCGCATGAAAACCATTCACTAGCATTGAGCGTTGCTCTTACCATTCCGCTTTATGTCGATACACTGGTGTGCGGAAATATGTCATCCCGGCCGGAGCGCAGCGTAGTGGAGGGATCTGCTGTTTGCGTAGGGTACCAATCATGCTTCGCGTCGCGATGATGTCGCGTAGTTAGACTCAGGACACTGGCCCGAGCTAAACCTCAATTCAAAACATCATTAACATAGAAATAGCACCATCTCGCTAAAGGAGGGCGCATGGGCACAGGCTGGGCACACATGGGAACGTCGATCGTCGCGTCCTTCCTCGCCTCTCTCGTCGAGTGTGTCGAAGCCCTGACCGTCGTCCTCGCCGTCGGCAGCGTTCGCGGCTGGCGATCCGCATTAACCGGCACCACCACCGCCATCGCCGTTCTGCTGATCATCATCGCCGCGCTCGGAACAGCGCTCGCCCACATTCCGCTACCCATCGTCCAACTCGCCGTCGGCACGCTCCTCCTGTTGTTCGGCCTCCGCTGGCTGCGCAAAGCCATCCTCCGCTCCGCCGGCCTTATCCCCCTCCGCGACGAGCAGGCTGCCTTCCAAAAGAACACCGAAGCCATGCATCGTCTCGCCATCGGATCAGCCACATGGGACAAGATCGCTTTCGCCGCCGCCTTCAACATCACCATGCTCGAAGGCACAGAGGTCGTCTTCATCGTCATCGCCATCGGAGCAGGCCACACCGGAATGCTCCTCCCCGCCAGTCTCGGAGCCGTCGCCGCCCTCTTCGTCGTCATCGCCCTCGGCCTCATCCTGCACCGCCCACTCGCCCGAATCCCCGAAAACACACTCAAATTCATCGTCGGTGTCCTGCTCTCGGCCTTCGGGACCTTCTGGGTAGGCGAAGGCCTGCACCTCGCGTGGCCCGGAGCCGACTGGTCGATCCCAGCTCTCATCGCCGCTTATCTCAGCCTCGCGCTCGCCATCGTGCCCCTCTGCCGCAGCCGTTCGCAAACCGTTTCATCCAGCACTTAGGAGACCGCCCATGAAGTGGCTGAAAAACATCCTGCGCGAAATCTTCGGCCTGTTCGTCGACGACGGCAGTTTTGCCCTCGCCATCCTCATCTGGCTCGCCGTCATGCGATGGGCGACGCCGCGCCTCAACATCCCCTCCGGCATCACAGGCGTCATTCTCTTCGCCGGCCTCGCCCTCATCCTCGCCGAGAGCGCAGCCCGTTATTCACGGCACAAACAGTAGCCACAAACAGAAGCCTGGAACCGTATCGCTGTAGGTGCACCTCCAGCCGCACGATTTTCAGCGCGCCAAAGGCGCGTTCTATACCAGCCCAGGGCGTTGCCCTGGGCTGGTATAGAACTCGCTCCTCACCCGAGGGCTGAAAGCCCGATCCATGCTCGTGTCAAGTCGTGATGATGGGTACGTCAACCTTGAATCGGCTCTCAAGCAGCAGACCCGCGGATTTGTTACTTGCCCTTGTGCCGCAAATCCAACTCGAACTTCGGCGCCGACTTCGTCCCGCTTATCTTCACCGGAATCTCCGCCCCCGCGCCATTCTTCTTGAAGAACGGATCGACCGGCTTCAACAGGATAGACTTCCACTTTGAAGCCACCATCTGCGACACCTTCGCATCCGTCCGCATCTTCCCTTCAAACTCAAACTGCTCGCCATCCAGCGAATACTCCCCAGTCAAAGCAACCGTCGCTCCAGGCAGCGAGTAGTCCAGTTTGCTGAAGCTCAACTTGCCACCCCCCAGCACAAACTGCCCCACCATCTCCGAACGCACATCCTCCGCACCCGGCTTCGCGTCCTTCGGATCACCCTGCGCCCGCAGACTCAGCATATCCACCTTGTCCTGCACCTCGGGATTGGTGAAGTGAATCTGCTGCAGCGCAAACCCAGCCTTCAGTCCGATCCTCCGCGTCACACTTTCCGTCCCCGGAGGAATGTGCAGCTTGGTCTTCATCGCCAGCCGCCCCGTCATCACCACCGGTGTCGTCTTCACCCCCAGCTGCAGAAAATCCTGAATCCGCCCATTCGGCATAGTCACATCGAGATCGATAATGTGCCCCTTCCCCTTCATATTGATCACCGCGCCATGGCAAGTAAAATCCGACTCACCCAGCTGTGCAGCCACCGGTTGCAAATAGGTATCCCCATTCGTACCATCCACAATCGCATGAAACTTCGTATGCAGCGGCATCGCATGGTTCGCCGTATCCAGCGAAAAGTTCGGCGTCTCCGTCGTCCCATCCACAACGATATCGTTCAGCTGCCCCGTGAACTCCCCCACCGAAGACAACATCCCGCCAATACCTTTGATCATGCTCAAATCCGCATGATCGAACGTGTAGTGCCCGGTCACCGTTGAGTCCCCCGGACTATCGTTATTCCACGGCCCAAACGTCCCCACCGCATGAATATCGCCCTTCGGAGTCGCATTCACCAGCGTCGCGTCATAGTCCCACGGCTTGGTCGGCCCCACGTCCCGCATCACAATGCGGCTCATCTCAAAATCCAGCGGCTCCTTATCCGGCTTCAACGTCCCAATCATCAGTTTCGAATCATCGAACACAATCTCATCCACCACGATCTTGATCTTGCCGATATGCCGCTGTCCCTTCGGCGCCTGCGCCCGCATCTCCTTCGGCGGAATCTGGATCGCCATGCCCGTCACATGCACCATCCCCACATGCATCGGCTTCACAAACAACCCCGCCAAATCCGCGCGAAATGAAAAGTGCCCCAACGCAATCAGCGGCTCTGTCGCCCCCGCCGCAACCACCTCGTCCTGCGGAAAGATGCGCAGCCCGCTTCCAGAAACCTCAAGCCCCTTCACCAGCGAAGCGTCAAAACCATCCATCTCCACGCGGCTATTGAAGCGTGTACTCAGCGTCTCGATCACGCGTCCCTTCAAAATTGGCGCCGCGCGATGCAGCATCACCTCGCCGATCACACCAAGAACCACGACAGCAATCAGCAGAGACGCAACAATCCATGTCCACACCCGCCGGCGTTTCGAAATGCCGCGGCCTTCCACGCGTTCAGGCTTTTGTTTTAGCAAAATCCTTCACCGGTTATTTTTGATGCGAAGACAAAGGCTCTCGTTTCCCTTATTTCCCGGGTAAATCCGCTATACTGCGCCCCTCGTGATACACCGCAACGATCCTCTGCGTATTGCGAATATCCTCCAGCGGATCCGCATCCAGTACCAGCAGGTCCGCGCGCTTCCCCACAGCAATCGTCCCGCGATCGGCCGCATGCAGCAGCTTCGCATTCTCTCCCGTAGCCGCAGTAATCGCCTGCATCGGACTCAACCCAGCCTGCACCATCAACTCCAGCTCACGATGCTCCGCAAACCCTGGAATCCTGCCCGGCACCGCCCCCGAGTCCGTGCCGAACCCGACATTCACCCCAGCATCGAACAACTTTTTCAGGTTCTGCTGCCCAATCGCAAAATCCTTCCTGTGCTGCGCCATCTGCGCATCCCGATTGATCTTCTCCGCATACCCTGGCGCATCGAACTTCGCCAGCAACTTCGGTCCCGCCGCCTGCTGAAAGAATGCAGTCTGCATAAACGCAGGACGCTCTGCATAAACGAAAAAAGACTCATCCACCGTGAACGTCGGCACATACCAAACCTTGTGCTGCTTCATCGCCTGAACAAACGCGTCATCAACCACCAGGTCCCTCACCGAATGCGCCAGTACATCCACTCCATCCGCCACCAACTGCCTCGCGTCCTCCAACGCATACTCATGCGCCGCCACCCGCACATGCTTCTGATGCGCCTCATCGATCACCGCCTTATAAATCTCCGGCGTCATCTCCGGCACCGCGCCATGCAGCTTGTCCACCCAGATCTTTACCATGTCCGCACGATGCGCCGCCAGCTCATCGACATCCTTCCGCGCCTCATCCACAGATGCCGGCCGGTAAATCTGATCCGTCGCGGCCGGCAGCGGAGGCGCACCTCCGGGCACGCCAATCCCGCGTCCCGCCGTAAAGATCGTCGCCCCTCCCAGCCGTCCCACCCGCTGCTCCTCCCTCAACTCATAGACAAGATCGCGATTCACCCCAAGCGACATGATCGTCGTCACACCATACCGCTCAAACTGTTTCAACTGCGCCGTAACATTCTCCCGTGTATACCCGGTCGCCGACGACTCCGCATCATCCACAATCAACCCAAGGTGCGAGTGAGCGCTAATCAGCCCAGGCATCACCGTCTTCCCCGACAGTTCCCTGACCTGCACACCCGTCGGCACAATCAACCTCTCGCCGATCTGCTCAATACGTCCGTTTCGCAGCAGCAGCGAAACATGCTCCCGTGGCGCCGCTCCAGTCCCATCGATCAACCGGACGTCCCGCAGCTGCACTGTCGGCGCCGCCGAAGGCTGCTGCGCGAATCCCGAAAACGCCGCAGCCATAGCGATCAACCCAAGAGACCCTCGCAAAATCATACGCATGCTCCCATCATTAGGATGCGTCCCTTCGCAACGAACTCGAGCATCCGCCCTGATTCTTATCAGCCTTTATCCCTTTGATCACCGTTACGCCTTTAACGCCGCACGCAATCCCCGAGCGTCCCGCCGCTCCCGCCAAAGCCGATACAGCCCCCAAGCCGCCACCGAGCAGTTATCGACAATCGTCCCATCCACAATCATCCCTTCAAACTCGGCAACGCTCACCCGCCGCACCACCAGATCGCTCTCCTCCGCATCCGGATCGGCCTCGCCCATCGTGAGCCCTTCCGCCAGAAACACGTGATGCTTCTGATTCATCACCCCATACGCAATCTGCAGCGTCGACAGAAGCGTCATCCGCTCCGCCGTCAACCCGGTCTCCTCTTTCAGTTCCCCGCGAGCCATCTCCTCCGGCACCACCTCCGCCTTCTCCCACCCACCCTGCGGAAGCTCCCAGTGCCGTCCCCCGACGGTATACCGGAACTGCTCAATCAAATAAACAAACTCACCCTCCGCCGTCACATCCAGCGGAATAATGATCGAAGCCGGATCCTTATCGACCACCCCATAAATCCCGCGCACCCCATTCGCCCGTTCGATCACATCCTCACGAACGCTAGTCCAGGCATTGCGATAAACCTCCCGGCTACTGATCGTCTTAATCGCCACACAACCCCGCAATCTAGAGCGAATCCAAGATGGATGTACCCAAATCTCTTTCCTTTTGAAGCCGTCATCCTGACCCTGAGCGAAGTCGAATGGGGAAGGACCCCTGTATTTCGCTGTCGCTCTTGGCTTTTGCCCGTTCTTAAATCCGTCTCATCTGTGTAAATCCGTGTTAAGCCTTCAGTTTTTTAACAGATTCCAAGGTGTCCACTACACCCTATTCCCTACTCCCTGCTCCCTGTCCTTCCGGCACCGAAAACTCCAGATGAGACGGATATTTTGCCGACCCGTAGATCGTCTGCGTCGCCGTTTTATACGCGTCTGCCGGAGCCGTCATGATATTCGGCACAAACGTCTGCGGATTCCGGTCATACAGCGGAAACCAGCTCGACTGTACTTCGACCATAATCTTGTGCCCCTTCAAAAACGTATGGTCCGCGCCATGCAAACTCCACTTGAACTCCGTCACCTTCCCTGGCGTCAACGCCTCCGGCTTCTCGAAGCTCTTCACATACCGCCCGCGAAAGATCTCATCCACTATCATCAACTGATACCCCGCCATCGGCGCCGGCGCGTCATCCGGGTACACGTCGATCAGCTTCACCACCCAGTCCGCGTCCGAGCCCGTCGTCGCCGCAAAGATATCGGCCATCACGTCCCCAGTCACCGTCACATCCTTATCCAACACCGGCGTTTCAAAGTTAACCAAATCCTTCCGCGAACTCACAAACCGCTGGTCCTCCACCAGCCAGGTCCGCCACTTCGACCCATCCCCATACGTCGGCTGAATCGGCCTGTTTCTGTATGCGACCGGGTTCGCCGGATCGGCAACATACGAACCCGCAACCCCGCCCTCCTTGGGCGCAGCAAAACTCAGCCCTTCGCCCTTCGTCAGGTAAAGCTTCTCTTCATGAAACCCAGCCTTCGGCGGCCAGACATCATACCGCTCCCATTGGTTCACGCCCGTACGAAAGCTCGCCGTATTCTTCAACTCAAATCCCGACCGCCCCTTCAAATACTTTTCAAAGAACGGCGCCTCGATCGTCTTCCGGTACTGCTCCCCCGCATCCACACCAAAGTTCACCGCACCCAGGCTCAGCGTCCGTCGATTCCACCCGCCATGGTTCCACGGCCCCAGCACCAGAAACACGTCATGATCCTTGTCATGCGGCTCAAGCGCAGCATACTCCGCCTGCGTCCCCCACATGTCCTCCTGATCCCACCATCCACCCACCTCCAGTGTCGGCACCTCCACCTTCGTCAGGTGTTTCTCCATCGCCATATCCTGCCAGAACTTCGTATAAGCGGGCTGCGCCAAAAACACCTTCGCGGTAGGCAGGTTCTCCATCTTCGCCGCCTGCGCAGCTCCGGCAAAGTTCACATTGCGCAGAAAGAAATCAAACATATCTTCCTTGCTCTGCACCGGCACGTCTGTCTTCTGCGCCTCCAGCTGCTGCACATAATCAAAGCCATACGTCTCGCGAAACGCACCGTTGTGAAAAAAATCATCGCCCAGCCATATATTCGTCATCGGCGCCTGAGGCGAGATCGCCTTCACCGCCGGATGCGCGTCGATCCCCGCCGAAATGGCCAGGAACCCCGGATACGAAACCCCGAACACACCAACCTTCCCGCTATTGTTCGGAACATTCTTCAGCAGCCAGTCAATCGTGTCGCGAGTATCCGTAGTCTCGTCCACATCGTTCTTCGTCGTATGCGCAACAATCGGCCGGTTCATCACAAACTGCCCCTCCGACTGATACCGCCCGCGAATATCGCCAAACACGAAGATGTATCCGCTGGCCGCCAGCTCCGGCTTCGCTACATTCACGCTCTTCGACGAGTCGTGATCCGTCCCATACGGCGTCCGCTCCATCAGAAACGGCAGCGTCTCTCCCCCGCTCTCCGACCCCACCGGTCGCAGAATCACCACATGCAGCTTCACCCCATCGCGCATCGGAACCATCGCCTCACTGCGCGCATATTCCCTCGACGGCGATTTCTGCGGCGTCTCCTGCGCCCCCGCCGCGTTCACCGAAACCAGCAGACAAACGGAAAGAATCATGCTGCAGCAACCGCGAATCTTCATGGATCGCATACCTCTTGCGTGAAATCGAATTTAAACGTCAGAATTTTCTTGAAACCTGTACACAAACCGCCGGTAAGGCGTTTTTTGAAGTCGTTCTACGTCCGTCATCCTGATCCTGAGCGACGCCGAACGGCCAAGCCCCTGCATTCGTTGTCCTCTCGGCTTTGCCCGTTCCTAAATCCGTCTCATCTGTGTCAATCCGCGTTAAGCCTTCAGTTTCAAACTGCTGCTTAGATCTATCCCAGCGCAACTGGCTCCGTCGGAATCGGGCTCGCTTCGCACTTCCACCCTTCCCTGCCATGCGTCCCATCACAGAACGGTCGCTTCGACGACATCCCACAGCGGCAAAGCGAGATCGCCGGCTTCCCCGTCAGGTCCCACTCGTTCCCATTCACATCGACCAAAGAGATTGGGCCCTCCACGCGATATGGCCCGTTTGGACGAACCGTAATCTTTACTGCCGGAGCTGGAGCCGGTTCTACCGGCACAACATTCAACACTTCGTCAGACATAAAACTCCCCTGATCTTCGCTCATCGGAAGACATTTTCAGATAGAGCCAGCATAGCAAACCCACGACGTGCCGGGTGCAACGCTTCATCCGCGCAATCAGGAGCTCGGCCATCGCTCCTACGAAAAGTCCAGCTCCATCTCATCGATGTAGCACCAGCCCCAGTTCTCCCCCGGCTCGATCGACCGCATGATCGGATGCGTGGTCTTATGAAAATGCTTCGTCGCATGCTTGTGCAGCGAAGAATCACAACACCCCACATGCCCGCACTCCATGCACATCCGCAGATGCACCCACGTACTGCCGATCTTCAAACACTCCTCACACCCGTTGGCCGAAGGCTTCACCTTCCGGATCTGGTTCAGATGGGTACATTCCATGCCAGCACCTTCCCTCAACCCGATTCTACCCTCCATGAATCCATGGATCCATGGAGGCGCTGCGCCAAACAACGATTTTGTCTTTCTTGTTGTCATCCCCGAAGGGGATCTGCTGTTGCTTGTTCTCCTTCCCCCAGCCAAAACAAAACGGGTGCCCCATCCTTCGCGCACTATGCGAAGGGTGGGATGTAAACACTCCACCACCCACTGAGCCGTTGCCTTTGCCGTTGCCTTTTTGTTGTCATCCCGTAGGGATCTGCTGTTGTCGTTGTCGTTGTCGTTGCCGTTGCCCTTGCCCTTGCCGTTGCCGTTGCCTTTTTGTTGTCATCCCGTAGGGATCTGCCCTTGTCGTTGCCGTTGCCTTTTTGTTGTCATCCCCGAAGGGGATCTGCTGTTGCCTTGACCTTAAGTCAAGCCCGCACCCAATCAATCCCCCGGCCCCTCCGCAATCCCATACTCCTTTAGCTTCCGGTACAGCGTCGTCTTCCCAATCCCAAGCAGCTTCGCCGCCATCAACTTATCGCCCTTCAACTGCCGAATCGTCTCCAAAATGGCATGCTTCTCCATCTCCGCGATCGACACAATCTCGCCTCCAGCGGTCCGCACCCCTTCACTCCGGTCCGCCCCATCCTCCTCCGCAGCAGGCCCCTGCTGCAAGCGAAAGTCCTGCAGTTGCGTAGGCAGATCCCCCATATGCAGCACCGGCCCCGAAGACAACGCACAAGCCCGCTCAATCGCATTCTCAAGCTCCCTTACATTCCCCGGCCAGTCGTAGTCCGTCATCACCCGCAGCGTCGAGTCGGAGAAAGTCCGCACCACCCCGCTCTCCTTCTCCATCCGCTCCAGAAAATGCATCGCCAGCGCCGCAATGTCCTCCCTCCGATTCCGCAGCGGCGGAATCCGCAGGTTCACCACGTTCAACCGGAAGTAAAGATCCTTGCGAAAAGTGCCCCGCTCCACCATCCCCGCAAGATCGCGATTCGTCGCCGCCAGCACCCGCGCCGAAATAGGCTTCGCCACCGTCGACCCCACCGGACGAACCTCCTTCTCCTGCAGCGCCCGCAACAGCTTCGCCTGCAGATCCAGCGGCAGCTCGCCAATCTCATCCAGAAAAACCGTCCCGCCCTCAGCCGAGGCCAGCAGCCCCTCCTTCGCGCGATCCGCACCGGTAAACGCCCCCTTCACGTGCCCAAACAACTCGCTCTCAATCAGCGTAGGCACCAGCGATCCGCAGTCCACCGTCACAAACGGCTTCGCCGCATTCGGCCCATTGAAGTGAATCGACCGCGCCACCAGTTCCTTGCCCGTCCCGCTCTCGCCCAGGATCAAAACCGGATGCGTCGAATACGCCACCTTCGACAGAATCCGATACAGCTTCTCCATCTCCGGCGATCGCCCCACCAGTCCGCCCATCCCCTGCTGCGTTCTCAGCCGCTCCCGCAACAAGCGGCTCTGCACATCCAGCTCAAGCTGCTGCGCCGTCCGTTCCAGCACCGTCGTCAGCTCCTCCAGAGCGAACGGCTTCGTCAGATAATCCCCCGCACCAATCCGCATCGCCTCCACCGCCGACGACACCGTCGCAAACGCCGTCATCACAATCACCGCCGTATCCGGATGCAGCGCCTTCACCTGCTCCAGCAGCGGCAGCCCTCCGCCACCCGGCAGCTTCAGATCCAGCAGCAGCACATCAATCCGCTGATGCTTCAAAATCGCCCGCGCCGCCGTCGCGCTGTCCGCCCCCAGCACCAGGGCAAAGCCCATCCCCCTCGCGATCTGGCAGCAAGCCTTCCGCACCGCCTCATCGTCGTCGACCACCAGCACATGCAGCAGCTCAAAGTGCTTCGCCGCGCCCGGCGCGCCCTTCTCCGTCACGACAACACTCACCGGCGACACACCCACCAGCACCCCCGACGGCACATCCGCCGCAGTCATAGGATCAGCAGACATCGGCGTCCCCTCCACTCGTTCCTTCAACATCCCAACCTCCCCAGCCTTCTTCACTCCCGAGCCCAAAATCCCTAACATGCGATCCACCCCGCCTCTCCCTGCAGCACCGTCTTCACCGCCACCTTCTTCACTTCAGCTTCTATCCTCTTTGCCTCATCCTGCCGCATCGCCGCCTCCGTCTGTTTCACCGCATACCACTCCGCAGAGATACTCGTCCCCACCTCCGGCTGGCTCTCCACATTCAGGCACCCGCCCGACATCGCCACCAGCTCCCGCACCACGCGAAAACCCAATCCCCGCCCACTCGCGCTGGAAATCCCTCCTGCCTGCATCAACCGCCGCACCGCCGCCTGGTCCATCCCGCAGCCTCGGTCCCGTACCGTCATCACCACCCGCCAGCGCGCCTCATCACCCTCGTTTTCGGCCTGCTCGACCACGCCCTCAACATGAATCGAGATCGCCCCCACCCAAGGTGTCGCCTCCGCAGCATTCTTCACCAGGTTCGTCAGAATCCGTTCCACCGCCTCCACCGGCACCCGCACCGGCTGAAAAGCCCCCACCCCATACGAGATCTCCACCATCCGCCCCGCCACCCGGCTCAACAACCCCCGGCACCGGTCCACAACATTAGGAAGCACCGAAATCTCAGTCTGCGCCTCAGCAGGAAGTCCCGACCGCGAATGGTTCACCAGCCGGTTGATCATCGCCCAGCTGCGATCGCTCAGCATCCGCAGTTCCGCGGCATACTCGCGATGCTCCTCATGCAGCACACCCGGCATCGCCAGCAGATCCGAATAGAGACTCAACGCCCCCAGTAGATTACCCGCATCATGCGCCAACCCCGCACCCTCGGCAACACCCGCAACGGAAGCAACCGCCTCCGCCGCATCCCCCGCAACCTGCGCCGCCGCCGACCGCCGCACCACCGGCATCGCGGCCCGGTTGAGGCTCATCTCCCGCGTCACATGCCGAAGCGCTGCAAACTTCCCTGAATAAATCCCCGACCCTGAGGCAGTACTGCTCTGCATTGCCTGCATTCCGTCTTCCGCCAATCCCTGCTCAACGTTTCCTGACAGCAGATACCCTTACGTAATCACTTTGAGTGCCAAACTGGAACTCCCTCACTAAGTATCGCCTCATCAACAAAGACGCCACCATACCCCATCCCGGTCACAATCCAGCAATTCCCAATATAGAACTCCACCTCCGCCCAAGCCCCACAAAATCTTCAACAACCCCT
>WNFC01004902.1_pt1 | contig 21112 bp, 21 predicted proteins | sample 5400541 | NCBI WGS metagenome assembly WNFC01 (sample SAMN13153342, study PRJNA577476) | soil metagenome | isolation source: 120 cm saprolite under Douglas fir tree site 2 hole 2 replicate 1 | place: USA:California | collected 2015-04-18
CTGTTCTGCCAGCAAAGCAATGAGTGGCGGGGTGACTATGAAGCAGACATACATCACGACCAGTTGGGACGACGGTCATCAATTGGATTTACGCGTGGCGGAATTGCTCACGAAGTATCGCCTGCACGGCACCTTTTACATACCGAAGGCGGCAGAGAACGGGACGATGAAGGCGGCGCAGGTCCGGGAGCTGAGCCGCGCTTTCGAGATTGGCGCACATACCCTCCATCATGTTGTTCTCACCAGTACCACCGACCAGCAGGCTTGGCAGGAAATCGTCGGCTCCAAGTCTTGGGTTGAAGAAAACACCGGTCTGCCGTGCCTCATGTTTTGTCCGCCGACAGGCAAGTATTCGAATTGTCACGTGGAAATGGTCCGAAAGGCCGGCTACCTCGGCTTGCGCACCGTCGAGATGGTTTCTCTCGACTTCCCACGACAGAAATCTGGACTCATGCTGCAGCCGACCACGATTCAGGCTTATCCGCACAGCCTCCTCGCCTTCGCGAGGAACACGATCAAGCGGGCCGCCTTCGGCAATCTGTGGCGGTTTGTTGCTCACGGCTGCTCGATCCAGTGGCCGACGTTGGCGCGATCCTTGTTGCGTCAAGCCCTCACATCCGGCGGCGTGTTCCATCTCTGGGGCCATTCATGGGAGCTGCAGGAAACCGGCCAGTGGCAGCGTCTGGATGAAGTCCTGCGATTCATGAGTGAGTTCGCGAGCCAAGCCCCCGCGCTTACAAACGGGCAAATCTGCCTGAAGGCTGCCTCCTTCCACGAAACAGCGCGAGAGGGCGAACCCATCAGAAGCGAACGATGAAAGCGGGCTCCAACGGGATCAATGTTCCCGCGGCCGAAACTTGCCCACGATGCAGTCTTCGTCGGGATATTCTCTGTCATGAAAATTCTGGTAGCCCACAATTTCTACAAGATGTCCGGTGGTGAAGATCAATGCGTGGCCGCCGAGGTCGCCATGCTCAGAGCGCACGGGCACGAGGTGACGCAATACTGCATGCTCAACGAATCGATCGATTCCATGAGTCGCCTTGAGCTCGCCTCGCGCACGATCTGGAGCCGGCCGGCGTTCCGCGAGCTGCGACAGCTGTTCCGAGAGCATCGGCCGCAGATCGCCCATTTCCACAACACGCTGCCTCTGATCTCACCGGCCGGCTACTATGCGGCACGGGCGGAAAATGTGCGCGTCGTCCAGACCTTGCACAACTTTCGTCTTCTCTGCGCCAATGCGCTTTTGTTCCGTAACGGAGAGGTCTGCGAAGACTGTCTGGGAAAATCGATTCCCTGGCCCGGCATCGTCCACAAGTGCTACCGCAACAGCCGCGCGGCGAGTACTGCCATCACGACGATGCTCACGACACATCGAGTACTGGGCACCTGGCGGAAGGCGGTCCATGTATACATCGCGCTCAGCGAATTCGCTCGACGCAAACTCGTCGAAGGGGGCCTCCCCGCGGACAGGATCGTGGTCAAACCCAACTTCGTCTACCCCGATCCTGGCCCCGGTGCGGGGACAGGCGGGCACGCCGTGTTCGTTGGGCGATTATCGGCAGAGAAAGGGGTGGGCACGCTCCTCGAGGCTTGGCGGCATCTCGGTGGCAGTCTGCCCCTGAAGATCATAGGCGATGGTCCAATGTCCGCGATAGTGCAGGAGGCCGCGGCGAACGACGCCTCGATCGAATGGTTGGGAAATCTCCCACTCGAAGCGGTTTATAGGTTGATTGGAGAAGCGGCGTTCTTGGTGCTGCCATCCCAATGCTACGAGAATTTTCCCCGCGTCATCACCGAGGCGTTTGCAAAAGGCACGCCGGTGATTGTTCCCAAGCTGGGGTCAATGGCCGGGCTGGTCGACGATAACCGTACGGGGCTGCACTTCAAGCCGGGAGACCACGTCGATCTCGCCGCGAAGGTGCATCGGCTCCTGGCGGAGCCGTCACAACTGCCGCCGATGCGGCAGGCCGCTCGCCAGGAATTCAACGACCACTTCACCGCTGACTGCAACCATAAGATACTCATGGCGATCTATGAGCGGGCCCTCTGTGGCCGCCCCAAAGTTGAGCGCGGGGCCTCGGAGCCGGGCATTGGGCCACCACCGCCTCACTGATCGAGACAGACTTGTAAACTCAACGATATCGATCCGCTCGAGTATCTCGCCGACGTCCTCACCAGGATCGTCAACGTCCACCCCAACAGCGATATGCCCGGCGCCAAGGCATTTTCCCGCCATGATACCAAGGTCTTTCGGATTACCCCCACTGCGACCCTTTTTGATGCGGATTACCCCCAGGGAACCCTTTTCATCAATCTTCATCAGGCGTTCACTTCTACGAGTTTGGCTCAACCTCAGACTGAACACTGATCAGATTGAACACTGAATCGTTTTGTCTCGTACCGCAGCTGAAACCTGTCATCCTTAAGGTACAGGAATATCCGGAATGACGGTCCAACTCAAGATCGAGAATAAAGAGACCGCTGACCTGCCCGCTCATTATGAGCAACTCGCGTACGACACACTGCGGGTCCTGTGGCACCGGAAGTTGCTGATCTCAGCGATCCTCGTCGCGGCCGTTTTGCTCGTGTCAGTCATGCTCGTGCGAATAGGGCCACGTTATTCGGGCGAGGCTATCATCGAGCTCAATTTCATCCGCGAGGTACCGACCGCCGGTCCGCAAATCCAACCGACCGCCTCGGTGGATGCTGCGGCCATTGTAGACAGCGCAGCGCGCGTCATTCGCTCGCGGGCGACCGCCAGCGCGGTGGTGGCTCGGCTCAGGCTCGACAAGGATCCTGCTTTCGCGCGCCGGTCAGCTTTTTCGTACGTCCAATCAGTGCTCGGTCGGGAGGCGGCGACGCCGTCGCCCCACGACCTTGCAGTGCATGAGCTCATGCGGATGATCACGGTGACAAACGAGCCACGTAGCTATTTGATATCGATTGCCATCACTACAGGAGATCCGGAACAGTCCGCCAATCTCGCCAATGCTGTTGCGGTGGAGTACCTTCGAGGCCAATTGCTGCAACAGCTGACCGACGCACAAGTCTCGGCTGAGCGCGACCTAAATCAGCTTTCTTCGGTCTACGGCGTACGCCACCCGAATTACGTGAACGGCCGGACAAGGCTCGAATATTGGGACGCGCGGTTGAGCGCCCTGCGCGGGTTGCCAGCCGATGACGTGGTCAATCTCGTGAGGGGACTGTCGCTCCTTGCGGCCCCAAAAGTCATGGTTCCCTCCGGCCCCAATATCACGTTGATCCTCGGGCTTACGATTGCCGCCGCGCTCGGGGTGGGGATCTGGCTGGCTCGGCGGCTTGGGCCGCGCAGGCCAACAGTTTTCAGGGCCCGTCCGCGGATAATCGATTTGGCTTACGGCTTCCTTCACGGGGGAGTGGGTCGCCACTGAACGACTGCGCCGCCAGGCCGAGCGCTGCTTTTTGCAGCGCTTTCGACCGAATCGGCCAAGCCGGCACCAAATTGAATGTATTGGCTTTGCCTGCCGAGGTGCGTAGCGGTCGTCACCAGCACTCGGCGAATGTCGTTGGGCTCGAGTCCAGGATTGTGTTCGATCCGCAAAGCCGCCGCGAGAGATTCGACACACCGGCGGGAACCATAGGAGGCGGATCTGTGCGAGCGGTCCCTCATCGCCGATGCCTGGCAAATGCAGCTGCGTTTTCGCTTTTGTTTCTCGCGACCGCCATACTGGCGCTGTATCCGGATTGGCTAAACAGGCCCGTCGCAAAGGCCATCAATAGTCTTACAATCGACTGGCAGTTCGCGAATGCGCTTGCCTTCAGTGTCGCATATCCAACACTGCAGGGTTTGGCCGTAGTATCGTTGGTCTGGTGTTGCTGGTTCTCTGGCATCAAAGCGGAGTTGCGAGCGCACATAGTCAGTGGCACATTTGCGGCCATCCTTGCTGGGCTCATCGCTCATCTATTGCATCGAACGCTGCCCACATCTCCGCAGCCCATTTTCGATCCACTGCTTCAACTTCACGTACCGGCCGTCCTTGGTGATATCGACACCACCTCATCTCCCAACTCCCACACTTTTCCAAGCGAGCGTGCGACCATGTTCGCGGGCTTGGCAATTGCCGTGTTTCTAATTCGACCCAAGCTTGGACTACTCGCGCTTGGGTGCACGATGTTGGCGGATGTTTCGCGTATCTACTTAGGTCTTCACTACCCGACTGACATCATAGGAAGCTATTCCTTGGCCGCTGCTATAGTGTGGCTTGCGCAAATGCAGTGGAGTTCTGAACTGGGTCTTCGATTCGTCAGATGGGAAAGTATCTCCCCATCGACCTTTTACATGTGTGCTTTCTTTGCGTACTACCAAGTGACCACCGCGTTCCAGGATTTGCGCGATCTTGCGGGCATTCTTCTTCGATAAAGGTGAATCGCCGACTCGCTCTGATCGGCACCCGTCCCCGTCCGACTTGAACAAGAGGGGATCCCTCGGGCAATTTCAATAGCCGGGCTTACGCGTCTGCCGTAACTTCGGGCCGCCTCATGCCTTAGGCATTTACCGTAGCCTCAGGGCGTATGGATGACGGGCTGCCGAAAAAGAGGGCGTCTTGCTCCCGGCGCAGTGCGTCGCACAATCGGTCCACCGGAATCTCGACGTCATCGTATCCGAGCACGTGGTCTCGCGTGACGTTCCGCCGAAGACGACAGTCTTCGGCGAGGCCGATCGGAAGAAGGCGCTCGGCGTGAACGACCTGCGCGTTCTCGCACAAGCCGTAGGTCATGTACTGGCCAAGCCCGTCCAGGACCTCTCCGGCCTTGAGATCCTTCTTCGCGGCTGCAACCACGTCGACGTGCGGCGCGCCGAGCGGAGTGATTGCTGCATCTCCGAAGATCGCCGCGCGGGCAATCGTGAACGGGACTTCAAAGTGACAAAGATGATAGGGCCAGTAGAAGCAGTAGAGTGGGCCCGCTCCCATCTTGTAGAGCGATAGGTAGTTCTTCTCGATCGTATCGTTTGTTGTCCCAAGTACGAATATGCCTGGGTTTGGCATAGCTCCGACACAGTAATCTACGATACCGGGACCCTCGAGAAGCTCGTCGATCGGGTACCAGTTGACCGCTTCCTGGATCGGGGTGCCGGCTTCGACGACGGGACCGTGCATCCCGCGCCTGGCGACCCGCATGCCCGTTGCATTGGCAACGATCGCGTTCTCGAAGGATATCTTGGTGCCGTCCGCAAAAGACGTGACCATCGGGGCCTTCATCCCCCATCTTCTGGCGAACCCCTCCTGGGTTGTGGGATTGCGGTAGGGGTCGTGCAGACCTTTGATGTTCCCGCACAGCACCGGCCTGATACCCAATCCCTTCACCCACCGGTACAGATTCATGATGACGCCTGGCTGGTCACCTTCCGTGTTCGTGATGACGACCCCGGCGCGGTCGGCATAAATCTTCAGGATCGGGCCGAGGGTGCCGTCGAGTTCGGCGTTCATCATGACGACGTGCTTAGCTCGGGCGATCGCCCGCATGACCACATCGGCCGCGAATTCGATCGTACCGGTGACCTCCAGAATCGCGTCGATCCCATTAGCGTTGCAAAGAAGCATTGGATCGTCGGTGATCGCGCGCTGGCCGCGGGCGATGCAGTCGTCCAGTTCGTCCACGCAGCGCACATGTGTGACATTGCTCTCGCCGGATTCGGCGTAGGCCTTACGGGCTCCCTCAAGATGACGGTTGGAAATCGCCGCGAGTTCCATGCCCTTGGTATAGTGCAGCATCTGACGCGCGATGCCTCTGGCCATGAACCCGGCGCCCACCATTCCCACCCTGATCGGGGTGCCGGCCCGTTTCAGTCGCTCGAGCTCGCGGTCGACGATGAACATGGCTTTCTACTCCTGATCGGCGGTCGCGACGAGCCTGCGCTCGCCCACAAAATCAGGCCAGCTGCAGTCCTTTTCGGAGATGACGGCGGGCTCGGCGGGCCACTCGATGCGAAACGCCGGATCGTTCCAGCGCACACCCCGCTCAGCGGCCGGCGTGTAGAACTCAGACACGAGATAGGTGACCTCCGTCTCGTCCGCGAGGGTCAAAAAGGCGTTCGCGCAGCCTTTCGGGACGAGGAGCATGCGGTAGTTCTCCGCACTAAGCTCGACCGCTATGTGACGCATGAAGGTTGGCGAGTCCGGCCGCAGATCGAGCACCACGTCGTGCACAGCGCCGCGAACGCAGCGCAGAAGCTTGTCCTCCTGATACGGGGCGACCTGGTAGTGGAAGCCGCGCATCGTGTACGTGCGGCGGTTGAAGGAGATATTCATCTGGACGATCCGGTTGGGGAGGCCGCGATCGTCGAACTCCTGACAGCACCAGCCGCGGGCAAAGAAGCCGCGGCTGTCCGGTCGCTTGTCAAGTTCCACCGTATAGGCGCCCTCGATTTCGGAGGTCTTAAAAATCATCGGATCCTCCGAGACCAGCCTCACCCGGCCGGGTAAAGCACCCGCGAGCCGTGTACCTCGTACCCAAGCGCCACCAAGGGGAGGTCCGAGAGCGCCTGACGCACCCGCTCGCGTTTCTCCGGCTTCACGATGAACATGAGGAAGCCGCCGCCGCCAGCGCCGCAGAGTTTGCCACCTTCGGCACCTGCCTCAAGGGCTCGCGCGTAATGGCGGTCGATCTCCGAGGTGGTAATCTTGGAAGCAAGACGCCGCTTCAGCACCCAGCCGCGGTGAAGAGCCTTGCCCACCTGCTCGAGCTCGATGTGCTGACCGGAGCAGAGGGCACGAAACTCATAGGCGTCGTTGCGCATGTGCCGTAGGACGTCCAGGTTTCGCGAGGTGTTGCTCCTCTGCTCGGTGAGCACCAAGGCGGCCGGGCGCTGATGACCGGTCCAGAACATCATGATGTTGCTGAACAGGTAGGCAGCGGAACCGTTCCGGACCGGCTGCGGCTCGACCATAACGCGGCCGCCGCGCCCGAACCGAAGCAGATTCAGGCCGCCGAAGGCGGCGGCGTATTGGTCCTGCTTGCCGATCGGCTCTTTAAGAACTTCCATCTCAATATAGCAGGCCTCCTCAGCAAGTTGACCCGCGGTGACGCGCTCGCCACGGAAGGCGTGGAGCGCGTGGAGCAACCCCACTGCAAAGGAGCTCGATCCCCCCATGCCGGTCGAGGCCGGCATGTCGGCAACGGTACTGATGAAAATCGGAGGCTCGATGTTGAGAAATTTGAGGCACTCCCGGGCAATGTTGTTCTCGATCTCCCCAATAGTGTTGACCTGCTCGGTGCGCGAGTAGTTGAGCCGGATCGGCTCGTTGAAGAGGTCGCTGTGGCGCTTCACAGTGACGTAGACGTATTTGTCAACGGCCGCGCTCAGGACGGCGCCTTCTTCAACCTCGTAAAACTCTGGCAAATCCGTGCCGCCTCCTGCAAAGCTGACGCGCAGCGGAGTCCGCGTGATGACGATGTTGGTCGGACGCCAGTTGGCGTAAGCAGGTCCGTGCCGCTCCTCATCGAGGATTACGGATCCAGGCTCGAGTTCACGCGTCGATAGAGTTTTCACTGCGCTCGGCCTCCTACCCTGTTGAGACTCAGGCTCGATTTCGGCTCACGTTGGCTCTGACCTCAGTCCACCTGAGCGACTCGTCGATCGATCCGCTGTCGAGCAGATGCCGCAACCAGCTCAGACGCGTAAAACGCTTGTCCGTGAATACGCCATGCTTTAGACCGATTCTTTGGAACGCGGTATAAAGCTCCTTCGCTCCGTCCCTCGCCGTCCATCGGAAGCTGAATCCCGGAAAGGTTCGCTTGAACTTGGCAAAATCCGCTTTGTAGGTGCGCTGATCCGCGCCGGGCTGCGGTACGCTCGCGAGTTCGCAGCCGGGAACCCTTTCCGCCGCAATCTGCCCGAGATCACGGATCTGGTGATTGAGTTCGTCCGCACCGATGTTGAAGGCCTCGTTGTGGACAGTCTCTAAGGGCGCCTCGAGCACCGCCTGAAACGCGCGCGCAACGTCCTGGACATGGACGACTGGTCGCCAGGGTGTGCCGTCGCTTTGGATCACAATGCGGCCAGTCGTAAAGGCACTGCCCATGAAATCGTTGAGGACTGTGTCGAACCGCATCCGCGGCGAGAGGCCGTAGACAGTCCCGTTGCGGCAAAACGTCGGAGAGAAACGATCATCGGCGAGCGCGCGCAGCGCCATCTCCGCCTCGACTTTGGAGCGGGCGTATTCGGTGCGCGGCGCGAGCGGCGCATCCTCGTCGACAACCGCCGCTTCCGACGTCCCGTACATGATGCAAGAGGATGAAAAAATGAAGCGCGGGACGCCCGCCTGCTTCGCGAGTTTCGCAAGCCGGATCGTCCCCTGCCAGTTGATCTCCCGCGTCCAGGCTTTGTTCAAGTTGCCGATCGGATCGTTGCTGAGTGCCGCTAGATGAATCACCGCGTCGAAACCGGCGAGTTCCTTGGCGGTAACCTCTCGTAGGTCCTCGCGGATTGTCGGGACGTCAGCGAGGTCGGGGACGAGTGTGCAGGCAGAGAAATATCCGGTGTCGAGACCAACCACGTCGAAGCCTTGGCCCTGGAGCCAAGGCGCCATAACCGATCCGATATAGCCGCTATTGCCGGTGATCAGGATCCGCTTGTTGTTAGGCATATGCCGGGGTGCCTTTCCGTTCAAGCAGTTGTCGGGTGAGGTCGAGGAGCGAGCACGCACTGGTCACGCGGCGGAAGGGGCAGTCAGCCGCCGCCGCCGCCGCGGCGTCGCGCTCGTCGTCGCCAACAAATAGCGTGCGCGTGAGGTCAAGGTGGAAGTCCCGCTGGGCCTGGTAAAGGAGGCCGGGTTTCGGCTTGCGACACTCGCAGCCGTCTCCCCAATCGTGCGGACAATAATATATTGCGTCGATCCAGCCTCCCGCCTGCGCGATCTCCCGCTTCATGCGGTCATGTACGGCTTCGAGGTCGGCCTCGTTCATGACGCCGCGACCGATGCCGGGTTGGTTCGAGGCGACAATTGTGCGGTAGCCCCGGTCGTGCAGGAGCCGCAGTGCCTCGAGAGAGCCCGGGCACCACGCCCACTCACTCCAGTTCCGTACGTATTGCGCTGGCGGCGGCTTGCGGTTGAGCACGCCGTCGCGATCGAGGATCACGGTTGGCTTGCGCCGCATGAAGGCTTCCGTTGCCGGCAGCCGGTGCAGCGAGCCGATGCTGTAATAGCGGTGATCGCTCAAATAAGCCGTGAGCCGCCCTTGTTGAGCGAGCGGCGTATAGATGGCCTCCTCGAACAGCGTGTCCTGCTCAGGTAGCAGCGCGAGGGCGAGGTCTGTAAGGATCGCGTAACTGATTTCGACCTGCTGCAGTCCGGGGGTCGTGCGCAAACGATCGAATACGCTCACGTGGCCGTTGTGGTCGAGGAGGACGCTGCCTCGGGAGTAACCGTCCTTGTTGCTGTAGACGGTGATCAAACCGGGCTTCCCGGCCTCGCGGAACCGCGCCCACAGCCGGTTCATCTGCATCGGCCAGTAGTTGTCGCAGTACAACAGCAGGAAGCAAGGATCGATCATGTGCCGAGCAGTCGCCACTCGGCTGCTGGTCAGTTGGTCGGGAGCCGTTACCGAGTACTCGATGCGCACACCCCAGTCACGACCATCGCCGAAATGGTTCTGTACGACCTCGGCCAAATACCCCAAGAGGATCAGGACTCGTTCAAAACCCTGGTCGCGCAATTGCTCGATCTGGTACTCCAGAAAGGGGCGCCCCAGAACTGGCACCATCGGCTTAGGCCGATCATCCGTGATCGGCCGCATTCGGGTGCCACGTCCACCGGCAAGGATGACCGCCTGTGTCGGCCGATCATAGATCCGGCCTTCGATACGCGCGTGGAGGGAAGTGTCGTCGAGGGCGGCCATTAGTTTGGACCTGGTCTGTCGGCAACAAGGCACCTTGTGGCCGCGTGACAGATCGCCGAATGGACGTCCTCGACAAGCTCGTACCTGCCCTTCTCGGTCTCGACGCACACTGGCTCGTCAACCAGACCCTTCAGCACGCCGCCATCAAATCCGAGTAGGGCCACGGTGGTGAGCTTCCGCCTTCGCGCCAGCTCGACCGCGCGCACCAAGTTCGGGGAGTTGCCGCTCGCAGAGATGCAGGTCAACACATCTCCCGGGGTCGCGAAATTCTCGAGCTGGCCCGAGAACGCCCTCTCGTAACCTTCGTCGTTTGACAGAGCGGAGAACCAGGACATGTTGTCAGATAAGCACATGACTTTTAACGGTCGGCAGCCCGAGCGTTTGGTCGCCTTGCCAAGGTCATTCACCCAGTGAGAGGCGGTTGAAGAGCTACCGCCATTGCCGGCGATGTAAATGAAGGACCCTCGGTCGCGGGCCTCACGGAAAATCTCGACTAGTCTCTGGACCGCGTACACTTGAACTTCCGCCAGCACGCGGCGCACATTCGCAAAATGCATCGAGATGACGTCTGACGCCTCCGGTGATGTCGAAATCACCGGTGGCACATGTGGTGATTCAGACCGAATTGTGCGCATGCGCCCGGCTCTCCAGGGAGAATAATGGCTCAAACCTCTGGATCTATTAGACGCCAGATCTTGTCGCGCGACATCCACTCTTTGGGGGTAGGCCGGATTGGCCACCACAAAATCATTGCCCCATGGCCAAACAGTCGTCCGTGAACAAGCCTCTAAGCGATTGAGCGGGAGTCTGTTTTTCGGATGCGGGGGCATTTGAGATTGCAAGGATTTGGGCGCTTGAGGACACCAAACCTTGCAATTTCGTTTGTGGATTCTCTTTCGCTGCGAGCCATGATTCTGTGGTGCATCGGAGGGGGACGATGCGGCCGAAGAAGCACAAGACGACGGGGTCGAACGATCTGTTCCGGGCGCGGCTGGACCAGATCATCAATCTGAAGCACGAGCTGGTGCGCTCTCGCCATCCCAGCACCGCTCAATTGGGATTCTTAACGGACGACCAAACAATGCGGGGCAGCCCAACCCGTAATCGGGCATTCGCCTGCGGGTGTCTCAGGCGGCTGCGCTATGCCGGCGATGGCGACATGGCGGCGGCTGCGACTTCGCTCAGCCGGGACTTGCGATCGTGGAGCTGCGGAAGCGGCTCCATTCCGATTGTGGACAAGATGTGCTCCCAGCGGTAGACCCAATCGTGCCGCAGCAGGCAACGCACGGCGTTCGTCCGGCGCACGCGCTCTGTCCGCTCGGGCTGCGCATCCAATTCGTCGATCACGGCGGCGATATCGCTTGACTGTGGAGAGACCTCAATCACCGCATCTGGCCAATCGAAGCACTCTCGGAACTCGGCGCATTGCGGCGCGGTTCCAAGGATGACGGCGCCCCCGGCGGCACCCTCGAACAGACGTGACGGCAGGACCTGCTCGCCTACGATCCTGTGCGATTTTGCACCCACTACTGCCGCGGGACTGAAGCCCATGAAGTAACGGGTGCGCTTGATAATATTGGCGAGAAGCAGTCGATGCTCCCGCCAATTCTTGACCTGGGAATCGCTGCTCGAGAGCGAGTCATAGAGATAGAAGAGATTGCGGCGTTCAGCCAGCGCCACCAATTGCCGATGTAGTCCCATCGCGCGATTGCCCATCGAATATACATCGACGACCCGCTCGGGCGGCGACGGATACGGTGTGGCAATCAGGCAATCGACGCCCGTCGCCAGAAAGGAACAGGGAGCGGACGTGTATTGGGAAAGGCGCGGAACGCTTGCGCTGTGAAGCAGAAACACGTGGTCGAACTGGTCCAATAGTCTCAAGTAATGGCGGTCCTGTTCGAGCGTGCTCGACCAGAGCTCGAACAGGTATGCCACGGCGATCTTGCACCGACCGCGCCAATTTCGGATGCGCGAGAGCTCAACGAAACTTTGCGGACCCCAGGCCACAAAGAAGAAGAGGTCGTAGTTCTGGTCGAGCACGACCCGCTCGATCGTCGGCGCGTTCTTCAGTCCAAGCCCCTTACGGACACCATTGACCAGCCTGTTGAAGTCGCGCTGGACGTTCTGACTGTCGTGAGGTGGCAGAATGCTATTGAGATGCCTCGTCAGGTAGTTGTCGATGCCAGGCGCGACGAGGTCTGCATGATCACACTCGGTGACGATACGGCAGAACTCGTAGGACAATGCGAAGTGAGCTCGATCTTTCGCGTTAAAGTCAGAAGCAACGAGGATTCGTCTCTTCAAGGACAGGTCCTCCATGTTACCTTTTGGCCACCTCTAAGCCTCTGGACTGCGATCTACGCCTGTACGGCGGGCTTAGCCGGACGCTGGACCCGGTCGGAGGGACCAGAATGCATTGCGGGCAAAGGATGCCGTCCCAGAATCATGTCCGCGGCCTTTTCTGCGATCATGAACACAGCCGCGGACGTGTTGGCGGAGGGCACAGCGGGCATTATCGAAGCATCCGCTATCCGCAGGCTCTCCAAACCGTGGACACGTAATTGATCATCAACGACCGACGCCGGGTTGTCCTGCGGGCCCATTTGGCACGTCCCGCACACATGATATGCTGTCAGTCCAGCTTCCCGCGCATATTCTAGGCACTCGGAGTCGTCCGTGACCGAGGGACCAGGCAACTCCTCCCCGCAGTAGTAAGGCTGAAGCTCTGGGGCGCCGAGCAGCCGCCGCACCATCCTGATGCCGTCGACAACAACACGCTGGTCCCTTTCGTCCACGAGATAGTTGGGCTGAATGATCGGGGCACGGAAGGGATCGGGCGAGCACGCGCGGACGAATCCAGTGCTCTTCGGCCGCAGCTGATAGAATCCGGGCTTGAGGACGGGAAAGCTTTCCAGGGTGTGGTTAGAATAATTCCCAATGGCAAGATCCAGTTGAATATCCGGAGTGGAGGAAAGATCCCGCGAATTGGCGAAACCGTAGACGAGAGACGGACTAACGGCGAGAACGCTCGGACGGCCGAAGACCCATTTGGCGCCTTCCCGAAGCAGAGCCAAGCCGCGCCCGCTGATCGTCTTGATGCCCTTCACCCGGACGATGAAATGGATCATGTAGTGGTCCTGCAGGTTCGCGCCGACGCCGGGCAATTCATGCAGGATCGGAACACCAAGGTCTGCGAGCAATACTGGTGGACCGACCCCTGAAATCTGCAGCAGCTTCGGCGTATTCGCAGCCCCGGCGGTGAGGATCACCTCGCGACGCGCTTTCAAGTCACGAGCAGGACGGCCAGGTCCTTGCGCGTACCGAACCCCGATCGCTCGCTTTCCCTCGAACACCACCGCAGTGGCTTGGGCTCTGGTCCGAATCTCCAAGTTCCTCTTCTTGGTAATTGGTCGCAGAAATGCCCGCGCCGCACTTACGCGCCAGCCGTTCTCGATATAGCGCTGATAGTACCCGACCCCCGCCTGACTCGCGCCGTTGTAGTCGGAATTGTGCGGCAGTCCGAGGTTGTGCGCAGCCTCAATGAAAGAATTGCAAAGCGGGTGTTGCCAATCGCAGTCTGTGATGGGAAGCGCTCCTTCCAGGCCTCGGTACCTGGTGTCGCATGTCCCGATTCTTCGTTCGGTTCTTTTGAAGTACGGAAGCACGTCAGCGTAGCCCCAGCCCCGGTTGCCCCGTCGGGCCCAACCATCGAAATCCTCGTAATGGCCCCGGTTGTAGTTCATTCCGTTGATCGCGGTCGAACCACCGAGCGTCTTGCCCTGCGGGATCGGTATGGCACGGTTTGCCGTCGCTGGGCTCGGCTCCGTTTCGAACTGCCATGCGTATTTCGGAATTGATGAGGCCTTATAGACCCCGGCGGGGATACGCAGGAAGACACTGTAGTCGGGCGGGCCCGCCTCGAGCAGGCAAACAGTGCAGGCTTCTGCGGCCGCGAGCCGATTGGCCACCACGCATCCCGCGGCCCCGGCACCGACAATTACATAGTCGAAAACCTCTGTCTCCGCCGACATTGTTTCTGGCTCCGCGGGTTCCACTGCACGGAGAATGTTAGCTGATGGGTTTTCGCGTCACTTGGCTCATCGGTGTTACTCCTTCGGAGCGCTTTTTGAAATGGTCATTCGCATGCATGCTCCGGAGTTACCGCGCGGCTCACCATGAAAGAGGGGCTCCGGGGGGTGATTGGCTGCGGCTTCGCCTGCCTGGAGGGTGCCAGGACTTATGGGACCTCCCTCAGTGAGGACTGCTTATGAGCCTGCGTAAGCAAGCGGCCAGTTTAGCCATTATGCATGCGGCCGACGTCCTGCAGCCCCTTCTCGTTCTGCCATATGCCGGCAGGGTTCTGGGGCCCCTTTATTTTGGACAATACGCATACGTCCTGAGCGTCGGATGGATCGCAGCCACGATTGTGGAGTATGGTTTTCATTGGACCGCGCAACGTGCGGCGGCGTCCGCTCGGCATGAGCCAGCCGTGATCGCCTCTCTCTTCGCGGAGGTCGCTGCCACGAAAGCGATACTGTGCTTCGTGGTGACGCTCGCTGGCGTCGCTGCCGCGGACGGCCTCCTCGCTGTCAGCAAGCCCATGTTTTTGTGCGCCATGCTGACCTCGGTGGGAGGCATCTTGTTTCCGGCCTGGCTGTTCATCGCTCTAGAACGCGCATGGCAAGCGGCCGTCGCGGTGGTCGTCGGCCGCAGTTTGGCTCTGGTGTGCTTCCTGACGATGGTATGCAGCTTCGGAACGGCTGGCGAGGATTCCTCTATACTCTTGTCGAGAGGGCATCCGTGACTCTGCCGGTTCCGCTTGTCGAGCATTTTGCGGGTTACGTTGCCGCCGGGCACTATTCGATCGCCGAGAAGTTCGTGAGCGCCACACGGCCTTTTTTCAGGGCCATGTGCGAAACGCTTTTACCCAGAATCGCATATTGCGCGCATCACGACCCGGAAGCTGGCCTCGTTCTGATTTGGCATTCCTTGCTGACCCTCATCGTTAGTGCGGCACTCAGCCTTTTTTTGTTCTTTCTCGCCCCATATGTCATCCTCTTATTATTCGGCGAGAGTTTTTCGGGTGCAATCCCGATCGTTCGGGTGATGTCCGTCATCCCTGTTCTGATAAACGCGAATACCTGCACGTCAAATCTCTATATGTTTAACTACGGCCACGAGCGCGCTTGGGCCTCTCTCAGCGTATCAGGCTTATTGATATTCCTCGCTGTAGCATACCTACTTTCCCTCCAACTCTCGAACGCGGCTATCGCCGTCGCGATCGCGCTAATCGCGAGGGAATGCTTCGTGCTGGTGGTCTCAGCAGGTTTCTTCTTGGTGTTTGGCACTGCCAGAGCGCGGATTCCCGCAACTCAGGGTGACGGCAATGCGCGCGCAAGCGACGTTGCGGCGGGTTCCATGCTCGCGTCCCCCGCCAGCGCCGTGCCGCCTTGGCGCGGTCAACTTCGCTCCGAACGCTAACTCGACGTGCTTCCTCCAGGCTTACCAGGCAGCGTAAGCAGCGCCGCGCACGTGGATTACTCCTTCAAGGCGGGCGTCACGAGCGTATGGAGTACTCCTCTTTTGATGGTTGAACCTATGCCCTTCGCAATTCACAATCGACAGACGGAAAGGTCGATCGCATGCGTGTTGTCCTCACTCGGCGCGAGGCTCTCGACTCGCCCGACGGCATCAATATTTTCATCGTATCGCTTGCTCAAGCCCTGTCCGATCTGGATCACGAGGTGAAGATCGTTGTGGGGAGCCTCCAGAGCCATGCGGAGTACCGGCGCCTTCTAACTCCTCGTCTCGATCTGCCGATCCTAGCCTTGAGTCGCACGCCTTTGACGGGGCTTGCCTCCGCCGCGGCGTGGCTTCGCGCGAAGTGGACTATCGATCGCTTTAGGCCGGACCTTGTGGTCCACAGCGAGGCAGTGCCCCTCCCGCTCCGCGGCACAATCGTCCAGGTTGTCCACAATCTCGAGCTTCGCAGTGGGCGACTTGCTCCGGTGTGGCGGATCATTCGGCGGTTCAGCACCAAGCGGAGCGACTACGTGGTCGCCACGACGACAGAGCTTCGTGATGAACTCGTCCGCGATCTTGGCATGCCACGGCACCAGCTTGCCGTGATCCCCAAATGCATTGACCTTCAGGCTTACCGTGGGATTGACCTTGCAGCCCGTGAGCGGGCGATCCTCCATTCCGGAACCCTGCCTTACAAGGATCCCGCCACCACGATTCGGGCATTCGGTGTGCTCGACGATCCGTCAGTGGGACTCTACGTTGCAGGCGACATCACTCGACCGACGCAAGCGGCGGTGGATGCTCTCCCAGATCGGATTCGCGGACGCGTTACCCTCCTGGGTCCCGCGGATGGGCAGACTGTGCGGAGGTTGCATGGTCGGGTTAGGGTCGCTGCCTTCCCCACTCGCTATGCGATCCCTGTCGCGTCTGCAACTGTCATGGAGGCGATCGCCAGCGGAACGCCTATTGTCGGTTCCTCACGGCTCAGTCGGGATGTGCTCGTGAATGGCGTGAACGGGCTTGTGGCCGATGCAAACCCAAGCGCGATGGCGATTGCGCTCAGATCCGTCCTGAACGATGACGCGTTGTGGTTACGGCTGTCCGCAGGCGCCCGCCGAATGGCCCAACAGTTCGATGCTTTTCGCGTCGCACGGCAGTACATCGAACTTGCGTCTGCGAGGAGCCCGCGGCAGTTACCGTCCTATCGACTGCGAAAACGGTTCCTGTGATCATCAGCTCGGGGCGGGAGAACCCGCACTCGCCGCAGCGGTTGTCGAGCAACGTTTCGTGTCTCTAGAACCGGTAAAGCCGAGCAGGGTTCTCCACCAAGATGGTGCGACGGATCTCCGCGTCGGGCACCCACCTCGCAAACAGATTGAGGAGATGCCCGGCGTCGACCGGGAGGTTGGGCGCGAGATCCGTGTTGGATCGACCAGCGACAGGGGTCGAGTCGACGTGTGGCCAACCCGAGCCCCATAGCAGCCGATCCGGGTTTGCAGCCAGAAGAGCCCGGACCACAGGTACGAGGTCCCCGTACTCGGGAGCTTTCTTGGAGAGCCGATATGGTTCTGAGAGTTTGACATAGGCGCGCCACGATTTGACCAGCGACAGCACCGCCTCGAAGCCGGGCTGCTGCACGCCACCGGCAACCCATCCGAAATAATCGAGAACAAGGGGCACAGGGCACGCGGCGAGTTGCGGCGCGAGAGCTGCGACCACGTCGGGGGGCGCCGAGATGTCGAGGTGCCATCCCCGTACGTTAGCGAGATCGATTGCAGTCTGTAGGTGCTTTGCTGCAGCCGCCGGATCGAAGACCCCGCCGCCGAGGAACAGCCGAATGCCGGTGATGCCCCCCTTCATCATTGAATCGAGCCTCTCCGACGAGGTGGTCTCGTCGACCAAGGCAACGCCTCGCGCACGATCTCGCCCGAGCTTCTCGATGGCAGCAAGAGTCACTGAATTGTCATTTCCATAGACGGTCGGGGTGACGATGACCGCACGTTCGATATTCAGGAATTTCAGCATTTCAACCAAGTCGTCGGCGGTCGCGGCGGGAGGGGTGTAGTCCCGTTCCGGCGACATGGGGAATTCCTCCGGCTCGCCAACGACATGGACGTGCGCGTCGCAGGCGCCGCGCGGTACATCGAAAGCGACTGTTGTATTCGGCTTTGGGCCGGCGGCAGAAACCCGCTTCAAGTTGGCCATCGAGACGCATAAAGCGCTTGCCGTCTTGAATAGCGCTCGACGTGTCAGCATGGGTCTCCAAAGCCTCGGCTTCTTACGTGGCGTCCCACCGCACTCCGGAAATGGCCGTCACCGTCCGCGCCACCAACCGATACTCAGGTCCCACAGCACAGACCGCAGCGGGGAAGCGCCAAGCGACCAAAGGGGCGCCGATCCGAGGATCATACGTCCGGTCGTGGTGCTCGTGTCAATCGGCGTACCGAGGATGCGAAGGCCGACGCCCTTGCGGCCCAGCCGCTCGATGAGCGCCAGCACCCCCCGGGTAGAACGCGCCACTCGATAGGGTTTCGTGATCGCTATCAGGTCGCCTTTCCGAGCGAACTCGATCGCCCGCTCCAACTCCGGCATCTTCCCGAAGACGCTGGCCTTCTCGCAAAAGTACTCCTGCGCCCCGATCGCGGCCAGATCGCGCCTCTGAGTATCGAGTCGCTCGATGGGTTCGAGTGGACCAATGCGACAATAGCCCACGATCACGGACTTTCCCCTAGCAGCCACATACCTAAAACAGGCCCGAAACACGTGCCGCTTTGGACGGTTGTTCAGGACTGTCGCTCGCGGCAACCACTTTGAGCGAGTCTACTTTCCGGCGCAAGTTTCGGATTTTTGAAGGGTTGGTCTGCACCACCGTGGGTGTATCGGTGTCAGCACAACAACATTTCGGGGGCTAGATGAGGCAAACATGCTTGGTTGCGGGGCAATGACGCGAGCGTTTGCCGCCCGGATTGCGGTCCGCCTGATGCTGTTCTGGACGCTGCCTGTGTCAGCTCTGCCTGTGGCCGCGGCACCCGCCACACAAGGCGTTACCAACGAACCGTGTCCGCCAGGGGCAGTTGTGGCGGAACCTGGGGCCTCGATCCAGGCCGCCGTCGACCGTGGCGACGAGGGCGCGGCGTCTGCTTGAAGAATGGGGTGCACAGGTTACAGGTCATCCGACCCAAGCGGGGCCAGCGCTTCCACGGAGAGGGCCGAACGGTTCTCAACGGCAGCCGATTCCTCACCACATTCAGCCGCGAGGGCCCCATATTGGGTGGCGAGTGGGCAAAAGCAGCGAGGCAGGAGAAATGGCCGCTGCGCCAAAGACGCTCCTGCCTGCAGTCTCCCCGAGGGCTTCTTCGTCGACGACAGACCGCTCGGCCAGGTGCTGAGCAAAGACAGCGTCGAGCCAAGCCGGTTCTATTTTGACCATGCCCGCGCGCATTTACTTCGCCGATGATCCTAGCGGGCATAAAGTCGAGGTGACGGTGGCCGCTTTTGCGTTCGAAAGCGCCTCGCCGGACGTGCTGATCAGAAATCTGACCGTCGAGAAAAAGTGGGTCTGGGGCGCCGACATTCTCGTTGCGGCCTCGCAGGACGTGGAGGTGCACGACAACGCGGTGGCCGTCAGTGTCGGTGGATGCGGGATCGTTTTGGTAGATCAGACCCGCCGGATCAAGGGTGGCGGAAAGTACAAGACACGCAACAACACGGTTCGCAACAACGAAATGTTCTTTGAAGGCGTCGCCTGTGCGGGGGGCGCCTCCGATGTCGAGCCGGGCAACGAAAATTTCGCTATCATCACGGACGGCAATAACCTGTTCGACGGCAACGTCTATCGTGTTCCGCGAACGAGCGGTCGCGCGCTTCGTGTGGGGGCATGCGACTTTCGACTGGGACGGGCTTCGCGGAAACGGAGTGGAATCGAAGGGTCAACTGGTGGTCTACTGACCATCCGCGCGTCGGTTGCAACCCAGTGACCGCACCTTCTCGATCGTCTGCAACCCAGTGCGTGCACCTTCTCGACCGCCTGCTGCTGTGGCTGCACCGCTGTTGCGAGCAACAACAGCGGTGGTAACCCGGGTGAAAGCGTGCCGGAACGCAAGAGAAACCGGGTTACTCCTTAGTTGCAGTAAGCGGCCAGTCTCAATCTGAATACGCTACGAGTTGAGAAAGGACAGCGACGGTTCGCCGCTGAGATCCGCAGCCTTTTCCGTCTTACCATATGAAGAGCTTCGACGCCGAGTTCCAAATCATCCGGGTAGGCGTCCAGCCTGGCATTACCGGAATGTGGCAGGTTTCATTGCGAAGTGATGGCGATCTGCAGGCCAAGAAGCTCAGGATCTGTTCTACATCAGGAACCGGTCGCTCTGGCCTGTACATCCTGCTGCAAACATTGCCTGCTGTTTTGAGCGCCAAAGGAGCTAGGTAACTTCGTGGTTAGCGAATTGAGCCAGGATTTCGTCCATCAGCCAATTCAGGGTTGTGGCCCCATGGTCGCTACTTTCGCCCAGATCGTGGACCTGCTTCGGTGTCCTGACGATGCCGAGCCCCTGCGCTATGCCTCCGGGGACCTTCTTTGCCCGGGCTGCGCGCGCCGCTTTTCGATTTACGAGGAGGACTTGGCCGAAATCCTTCCGAGTCGCCCTCACGCTCTTGCTGGCACAGTTAGCCCTCAATACCGGAATGCGTACATCGAGGCCTTCGAGCAGAATTATCGCGACGATGAGACAAGCCTCGCCTGGGGAGCAGAAGAGAGCGTCTCACAGACCTGGGCCCTCAAACGCCTCCGTCAAGTGAAGTTCGTCCGCCCGCTCATCAGCGAAGGGAACAGAGCCAACGAGTCAGTGCTGTGTGACATTTCTGCGGGAGCCGGCTATTACACATTTGCATACGCTCCTGCGTTCAGATTTGTCCTCCACTGCGACTTGTCCGTGAGCAATTTGAGCTATGCTCGGCGCAAGGCGCGCGCTCTTGGCATTCGGAACATCCTCTTTATTCGTGCGGACTATTTCGCACCGCCTTTCCAGGGCTCTCTTGATCGCCTTCTCTGCCTGGACACTCTTATTCGGGGGGAAGGACACGATTTCGCCCTGCTGACAGCCATCGCGAATTCGCTCAAGCCTACTGGATGCGCCATCGTGGATTTCCACAACTGGTGGCACAATCCACTGCGCCGCCTCGGTCTCCTCCCCGAAAATTTCAGCAACAATCGGAGCTATCGCCGGGCAGAAGCAGAACACCTCCTCCGGGCTGCAGGAATTGAGGAGTTTTCCCTTATTCCATTTCTGCAGGAATTTGATGCCGATAGTGCGACGGGTAGACAACTTGCCAGAATTGTGCCTCCGACACGCTTGGTCTACCGGTTCGCGCCGGGGTGCGACGTTGCCTCTCCCTAGGTGGCCTCTCGTACGGTTGGAGCTCTGCAATGAAGATGTTCGTGGGCCCGGATTGAGCTTCTCAGCCGACCTCCCGGTTCATCGAGCCGAAACTATCCGCTAGCTGCACATAGGCTTGCGCACGACGTACCGCAAAAGAAAACGATACTGCCGCATTGACGATAGGCAGTTCGGTGATGTGTCAAAGAGCCATTTCGCAGGAAAAACTCGTGGATTGGATTAGTGGCCTCTCTAATGGATGCCGATCCCGAACGCATCTGCTGTCAACTTTTTTTCCCAGTCGTGGGCATGCTCGATCATTGTTGGCA
>WNFC01006201.1_pt1 | contig 21111 bp, 23 predicted proteins | sample 5400541 | NCBI WGS metagenome assembly WNFC01 (sample SAMN13153342, study PRJNA577476) | soil metagenome | isolation source: 120 cm saprolite under Douglas fir tree site 2 hole 2 replicate 1 | place: USA:California | collected 2015-04-18
TGCCGGTGGTGGTGCAGCAGCTCCAGACGTTCTATCCCCCGCAGACTCAGATTGTGGTCGCGGCTCCTGCGCCGCAACGCGTGGTGGTGGAGCGTGACTTCGTTCCGCCGCCGGTGGTGGTGACGCGGGTCGAAGAAGTGCGCTTGCATCCGCACGGTGGCCCGCCGGGGCAGATCAAGAAGGAGCTCGGCTTACAGACCGGCGCCGAAGTCGTGCACGGAGTAAAGCCTGGCCGAGTCAAAGTCAAAACAGTGGTCGCCGCTCCCCCATCCGCTCCTGTCGCGGTTGTTCCGCAAGCGCGACCTGGAAAGGAACATGGGCGCGGTCACGCGAAGCGCGAAGAAGTTCGCGCTCAGGCACCGATGATTTCTTCCACTCCGGCGCCTCCGCCGCCCACTCCGATGGCTGTTCCAGCAGCACCGCCGGGACAAGCGAAAGGACATGAAGGCGGTCCGCCGGCCGGTGGCCCTCCCGGTCAGCAGAAAGAAAAAGGCAAAGGTGGCGGAAAAGGACACGGAAAGGATTAAGCGATGAAAAAGATCTCCATTGCCATCGCGGCGCTGGCTCTCATTCTGGCCTTCGGCTGCAAGAATCAGTCGAACTACGCTTCAACGAACCCGAACAACTCGAACAACAGCGTCTCGACACAGCAGACGACGAATCTGTCGCCCGAGGAGCTGGGCGAGTTGGGAGCGAAGATCAAGAAGCATCCCAGCGACGCGCAGAAACTGTTGTCCGAGAAGGGGCTGACCTCACAGCAATTCGAGCAGGCGGTCCGCAAGGTCGCGGAGAGTCCGGAGGATTCGAAGAAGTACGCCGCGGCGTATAAGAAGGCGTCCTAAGGGTTACTGGGTTGCTGGGTTACTTGGTTGCTGAGCCTTCGATACCAGCAACTGAGCAACCTAGCAACCCAGCCACTAAGGCTTCAACAGCAACTTTCCCATCGCCTTGCGAGCCTCCAACAGCCGGTGCGCCTCGGCCGCATCGCGCAACGGGAGTTCGCGGTCGATGCGCATACGGAGTTTGCCGCTCGTAATCCACGACAGCACTTCGGCTGCGCGCCAGAGCAGCTCCTGCCGGTCAGCGGTGTAGTGACCCAGACTCGGCCGAGTGAGAAATGTTCCGTTCTTTGCGAGCCGCGCGGGATCGAACGGCGGCACCGCACCGCTCGATTGCCCAAACAGCGCCAGCAGCCCTCGCCGACGAACGCAATTGAGGCTCTTGTCGAAGGTCGTCTTGCCGACGGAGTCGTAAACGACGTTCACCCCCTTGTTTTCCGTCAAGCGCATCACTTCCGTTTCGAAGTCCTGATCTTTGTAGTTGATGATCTCGTCAGCGCCGAGATCTTTCGCGATCCGCGCTTTTTCTTCAGTAGAAACAGTGGTCAATACGCGTGCGCCTCGCATTTTGGCAACCTGGATCAATAACCCACCGACCCCGCCCGCCCCGGCATGGATCAGAGCGGTGTCTCCATTCTTCAGGGCGTAGGTCGAGATAGCGAGATAGTGCGCGGTCATGCCCTGCAGCATCGCCGCGGCGGCGGTCTTGAAGTCGACGCCGTTCGGGATCGGCACCAGCATGTCGGCGGGAACGGCTGCATATTCGGCGTAGGCGCCGCGGGCCATCGCGTATGCCACACGATCGCCCTTCTTGACCGCCGTTACTCCCGCGCCCACTTCCTCGACCAAGCCCGCCCCTTCAGACCCAGGGATCAACGGAAGCGGAAGTTTATAGAGGCCGGTGCGATGGTAGATGTCGATGAAGTTGACCCCGATGTACTCGAGCCGCACGAGCGCTTCGCCGTCCTTCGCCTTCGGCCTTTCGAACTCCACGTAATCGAGAACCTCGTGTCCTCCGTGCTGTCTGACCTGGATTGCGTGCATATTGACGGCAGATTCTAAACGTGATTCGCGTCACGCCGGCGATGGCCAGGGGCACATCTCATGCTCAATAAGAGGTATGGACTTCGACAGGGACCGAAGAGTCGGACGCGTCAGGTTGTTGCAGCCGGTGCCGGCAGTCGCCGACGGCGAACGGGCCTACATCGTGGACGCTTCCCTGCGCGGCGTGCGGCTGTCGCACACGAATCTCTTCTCGCAGGAGACGCAGTGCGGCGTGACGTTCGAGTGGAACGGGAACCCGATCGAATTCGTCGGGAAGATCCGCTGGACAAAAGCGCAACGAATACCGTCTAACAGAAACATCTATTATTCCGGCTTCGAGATCGAAGCGATCCGGCACGAGTCAGCCAGCGCGCTGCGCGGCCTGATCGAATCGTGTGTCGAACGCGCGATCGACGAACAAAAGGCCAACGCCAAAGGCATACCGCCGGTGGCCGCCAGCCTGATGCAGAGCGGGACGAGCATTCTCTACGGCAGGCACGAGCTGGTCGACGGCGTCTGGAGAAAGATCATGACCAGCGACGCGCGACAGCCATTATCCGGATTCACGGTCTCTGCGAACGAGTCGCGCCATCAGGTCGAGCTGCTGAAGAAAGCCTACGAAGCCGCCGACCCTGCGATGCGCGAGACGATTCGTAAGCTGGCGGAGATCAGCGTTTCGGAAACCGTTCCGGCGCGGCGCTACATCCCGTAGCCTTTGGAGTGCGGCGGCTTGCCGCGCTTTGAAAGATCACGCAGCACCTCCGAGCCGGATCATCGGAATGAATGCCGGCTTTCGCCGCGCTTTCATTTCCTGTTCGAACGCGTACGCGAATTTGATCAGCTTGGGCTCACTCCATGCGCCCGCGAAAAACGAAAGGCCGACCGGCAATCCGAATGCCTGGCCGGCTGGAACCGTGATGTGCGGATATCCGGCGACGGCCGATGGCGTAGAGAAACCGCCCGTATAGTGATCTCCGTTGATCAGATCCGTCGGCCACACCGGCCCGCCAGTCGGTGCGATCAGCGCGTCCAGCTTATGTTTCTCGAGCGTGGCGTCGATGCCTTCCGCGCGCGACAGGCGATGATTCCGCGCCAGCGCTTTTTTGTACTTTTCATCGGTCAGCGCGCCTTTCTTCTGCGCCTTTTCGAACAGCTCCTGTCCGAAGTAAGGCATTTCGCGGTCGCGATTTTCCTCGTTGAACTTGATGAGGTCCGCCAGCGTGCGCGTCTTCACATTCAGCCCGAGGCCGGAGAGATATTTGTTCAGATCCGTTTTGAACTCGTATAGCAGTACTTCCTGCTCACTGTCGTCGTACTTGCCGGTGGTCGCGAGGTCCGCCGGATCGACGATGGTCGCGCCGAGATGCTTGATCGCGTCGATGGCATTCTGCATCACGCGATCGGTGGCGTCGGTGATGCCGAAGAACTTTCGGGCCACGCCGATGCGTGCGCCGCGAAGACCGTTCGGATCGAGAGAGTATTGGATGGGCTTTTCCGCCAGCACGTTCAAGAGAGTTGCTGCGTCAGCAACCGTCCGGCACATCGGACCGGCAGTGTCCTGGCTGTGCGCGATCGGAACGATTCCGGCGCCGCTGATCACGCCGAGGGTCGGCTTGATTCCGACCAGTGCGCTGGCGGACGACGGACAGACGACCGATCCGTCCGTTTCCGTTCCCACTCCGACCGCCGCGAGATTGGCCGCGATTCCCGCGCCAGTGCCGGAGCTCGACCCGCATGGATTGCGATCGAGCACGTAAGGATTCTTGGTCTGTCCTCCCCTGCCGCTCCACCCACTGCTCGAATGCGTGGACCGGAAATTCGCCCATTCGCTGAGATTCGTCTTGCCGATGATCACCGCCCCCGCTTCGCGCAGCTTCTTCGCGACGGCAGAATCGCGCGCGGCAATCGAATCGGCCAGCGCCAGCGAGCCGGCGGAGGTGTGCATGCGGTCGGCGGTCTCGATATTGTCTTTGATGAGGACCGGGATGCCGTCGAGCGGTCTGGCCATCGCGCCGCCGATACGATCCAATTGTTCTGCAGTCGCGAGCGCATCGGGATTTAGTTCGATGACCGCATTGATCGCCGGCCCGCGCTTGTCGATCGCCTCGATCCGTCCGAGATAAGCCTCGGTCAGCGATCGCGAAGTGAACCGGCCACTTCTCAAGCCGTCTCGCAACTCGGCGATCGTGATCTCCTCGAGCTCAAAGGGCGCGGGGGCGGCGACCGGAGCGGCTTTCTCGGCCTGCCGCGCCAGCAGAACGCCGGCCGTGCCGAGCCCCGCGATGCCGAGGAAGTTTCTGCGATCCAATTTAATGTTCATGATTGCGTTCTCCGATAAATCTGTACAAAATATCGAACGAGCCCCGGTAAAAGAGCCCATCATCACATAACGAGGAGGACTCATGCGTTTGACGCGCTCCGTCATTCAGGCGCTTGTGCTGTTGGTTGCCCTTCCCCTCGCCGCCCAGACACTGGAGATCCATTACATCGACGTCGGTTGGGGCGGATCCGTTTTCATCAAGGGACCGGATGGCACGACCGTGCTGATGGAAGCAGGAAATACTGGAAAGGGGACGCAGTACGTGGTGCCGTACCTCAAATCGATCGGCGTTCAACCGGCCAATGGCTTCGATTACATGATCGGTGGTCATCAACATTGCGATCACATCGGCGGGCTGGATGAAGTGATCAATGCCGGTTACAACGTCCGGAACAAGCAGTACTACAACGGATCGACCTACGCCTCGACCTGCGTCGACGGCTGGAACGCCGCCGCAGCTACCACCACCGCAGGCGCACCGGTTGCGATGCCGGTGGGAACTGTCATCCCACTCGGCAACGGCGCCAAGATCACCTGCGTTGCGCGGAACGGCTCGATCATCGGCGGCGGGTCGGTGTCTGTCTCGGATGAGAACGATCGTTCGATCGCGCTGCTGATCCAGTACGGCGGTTTTGACTTTCTCTGGGCCAGTGACCTGGGAGGCGGCTCCGACACCTGCACGGGACGCTCGACGGCCCAGGTTGACGTCGAGAGTTCTGTGATCTCCGCCATCTCGCCCGGCGGCGCCTTTCCATTGATTAGCGCCGGAGGAATCGACCTGCTGCATGTGAATCATCACGGCAGCGAGAGCAGCACCAATCCCACGTACTTCAACATGAGCGATCCAGCGGTGGCCATCATTGGTGTTGGCGATGGTGAGTCTTCGGGCTGGGATCTGCCGCGCATCGATGTAGTCGAGCACGTGTTGATTGCCCAATCTTCCTCCTGCGTGACCGCTCCTCCGACGCTTGTGCTGCAGACCGAGGAAGGCAATCCAATCGGGAGCCTGGCGAGTCACGCCGGTTACTGCGTCGGCAACATCAAGATCACCACCGACGGGCAAAGCATCTTCACGGTCTCCGCGGATGGCGCAGTGCATCAGGGACCAAATGAGGTGACGGCCGCGGCCCTGCCTCGCAGCTTCACCATCGACAATGGAGCGCCACCACCCGATACCACGCCGCCGACGACATCCATTACTTCGCCGGCGAACGGCGCGACGGTTTCCGGCACGACCACCGTCACGGCATCAGCGTCCGACAACGTCAGCGTCATGAAAGTCGAGTTCTATCTCGACAACGTCCTGCAATCGACCGACACCACCTCGCCATACTCGTGGTCGTGGAATACGACCACCGCAACCAACGGCACGCACGCGCTGACATCGGAGGCTTACGACGCGGCCGGAAACATCGGAACCTCGACCGCGGTCAGCGTCACCGTCAGCAACCTGAGCGACACCACACCGCCCACCGTCCCGCCGAATTTATCTGCCAGTCCGACGGGGAAGCGAAAGATCAGCCTTTCGTGGACTGCCTCCACTGACAACGTCGGTGTCACCGGCTACCGCGTCTGGCAGGCCACCAGCGCAGGCGGTCCGTTCAGTCAGATCGCGACCACGACATCGACCAGCTACGCAAACAACGGCCTGACCTCTGGCACAACCTACTTCTATTACGTGCAAGCCACCGATGCGGCTGGGAACGTCTCGGCGGCATCGAACACCGGCAGCGCCACGGCAAGATAGAGAAAGGATATGATGTCGTTCTCCACACGAGCAGACCCGGTTCGTACTCCGCCGGTCGCTTTCGTCTCTCATCATGCTTACGGTCATCCTGTGCGCGATGCTCGTGTCATCGTCAGATAAAGTTCTGCTGAAAGCTTTCTACACTCCGGTCAAAGGTTCCGATCCCGAATACGGACAGGTGGCGATCGAGAAAAACGATCTGCCGCATCGCGAGATCGAGCGCTTCGTCTGGCTGATTCAAGTGCCTGCGCCGGCCGATCCGGGCGATTGGCAGCGCAGGCTCAACGATGCGGTCGACCCGAAGCATGGATCGTTTCGAGTCGCGCGTGCGAGCCCCGACGAAGAGCGTGGCGTGGCAGAAGGAAAGATCATCCTGCAGCGCTAACGTTGGGAGGCCGAATCCCGCTCGATGTGGAACCGATGGATCATCCGGTGGAGGAAGGGCGCTAACAACACGCCGGTCGAGGCGATGAAGAAGAGGCCTGCAAACAGCGCGTAACAGCCGGCGAATATCTTTCCGATGTTCGTGTGCGGCTCGCTGATCGGTCCCATCCCGCCGAGGATCATCGACGACTCGAGGAAGGCATCGATCCAGGGCAGATGGTTGATGAAGTGGTATCCGCTCATTCCGATCCCGAGCGCACCGGCGACCGCGAGGAGCACGTAGCCGCCATGCTGCAGCACTCGCATCGCGAACTGACGCGGCGTCAGCAATCTGTCTTTCATTCGCTCGTACATGACAAGATGCGCGGCGCTTGCGAGCGATCCGACTCGTCCGCCACGGCGCGCCGCTCATGGGGCAGGATATCGAAGATCCGAAGCCGCGCGCCGGCGAAGTTCTGATCGAGATCCGGGCGGCAGGGATTTGTCACAGCGATGCGTACTATCGCGCCGAATCTGGACGCGTTCCGCTTCCACGGACGCTCGGCCACGAAATCGCCGGCGTGATCGCCGGAACGCGCCAGCGCGTGGCAGTGCATTACCTTCTCGAAAACGGCGACATGATCGGCAAGGAAGCCGATGGCGGCTACGCCGAGAAGATCGTCGTGCCCGCGGCCAACGCCATTCCGATCCCCGATCACATTTCCTTCGAGCAGGCGGCGATCATGATGTGCTCGACCGCCACTGCATATCACGCGCTCCGCCTGGCCTCCTTCCAGCGCGGCGAATCCCTGGGCATCCTCGGGTTTGGTGGACTGGGCATCTCCGCGCTCGCGCTCGCGCAACATTTCGGCGCCGCGGCAGTGTACGTTGCGGAGCGCGTTCCGGAAAAACTCGCACTGGCAGCGGAGCTCGGAGCCGTTCCGGATCTACCCAAAGGGATCGATGTGGCGCTCGACTTCGTCGGAAAAGCTGACCTTTGCCTCGAAGCGCTCCGCGCTCTTGCGCCCGGCGGACGGCTGATGCTGGTCGCGATCAATCTTCGGCAAATACAATTCGACGCGTACGCTGATGTCATCACGAAGGAGCGCCGCATCATCGGCTGCTCCAATCACACGCGCGACGAGCTGATCGAATTGATGCAGATGAAACTCGACCTCTCACGCGCGATCACCCGCCGCGCGCCGCTGGAGGCCAACGCCATCAACGACGTCCTCGATGAACTCGAACGCGGGACGCCGCACCTGCGGACGATCATTACGATTTAATATAACGATTTAGATGAACAGAACTTTGATCTCGTCGGGCACAATCTGGGAACAGAAGTACGGTTACAGCCGGGCGGTGCGCGTCGGCGACCTTGTCTTCGTGGCCGGAACGACGGCCGTCGATGACAACGGCGCCGTGGTCGGCGTGGGAAGTCCGTACCAGCAGGCGAAATTCATCTTTCAGAAGATCGATCGTGCATTGCAGCAGGCCGATTCCTCGTTGCGGGACGTGGTACGAGTGCGCACGTTCGTCGTGGACATTGCGCGTTGGGAAGAGGTCGCGCGTGCACAAGGCGAGGTGTTCGGCGAAATCCGTCCGGCCGCCACGCTGGTGGCAGTGAGTCACCTGGTTTCTCCGGACCTGCTCGTAGAAATCGAAGTCGATGCAATCAGAGGCTGATACGACATGCTGTTGCTGATCGCCGCTCTCCTGCTGCCCGGCGATCACCGCATCGACCTGACACATGCTGGCTTGCAGCGCTCGTACATCGTGCACATTCCGCCAGGCGCGAGCACGCCGCGGCCGGTCGTCATCAATCTGCACGGTGGCGGCTCGAACGGCGAAGCGCAGCAGCGCTACACCCGGATGGATAGCGTCGCCGACCGCGAGCACTTCATCGTGGTCTATCCGAACGGATCCGGACGCGGACGATTTCTGGTCTGGAATGCCGGCACCTGCTGCGGTGCGGCGCCGGCAAAACGCATCGATGACGTCGGCTTCATTCGCGCGGTGATCGACGATCTGGCGAAGCGCGCTGCTGTCGATCGCTCGCGGGTCTACGTCACCGGACTCTCCAACGGATCGATGATGAGCTATCGATTGGCGGCGGAGGCCCCGGATCTCGTCGCGGCCATCGCCGGTGTGTCGGGATCGATGGTAGTGATGCAATTCCATCCGACGCTTCCTATCCCGATCATGCACTTTCACAGCTTCGACGATCCCCGCGCGCTCTACAACGGCGGCCTCGGTCCGCCGTTTCCCGGAACCACCACCCGAGCGCTGCATCCGCCGGTCGAACAGCAGCTCGCGAAATGGAGCGCGCACAACGGCTGTCCATCGACGCCGAAAATCGAGAAGCGCCTATCCGGCGAAGGAAACACGGCCACAAAGCTGGTTTACGCGCCGTGCAGCTCCGGTGCGCCGGTCGTCTTTTGGAAGATGAGCGGTTCCGGCCACGTCTGGCCCGGAAAGGACGCCGTCCCGATGGCCGAGCGAGTGCTCGGTAAGCCGACGCACCTCATCGACGCGAACGAAGAGATCTGGGGATTTTTCAAGCAGTTCGCCCGCGCCCACTGAGTCCAAAAAGACCGAACAGGCCGAAGAGTCCGAACAGACCGAGAATCCCCCAGTTGAATCCGTGCTCCTCTTCGAGCGGCTCCGCGTTAGTGGTCGTGGTGTCGGTCGCAACGGGCGCGGTTGTCGTGGTCCCCGTGGTCATCGTTGCCGTGTCGGGCGCATAGGCCGTCGAAGTCGAGGTGTCGATCGGCATCGTGCCGGTGGTTGACGTGCCGCCGATCGCTGTCGACGTCGTGATCTTTTTCAGATGACGCACGCGGGCGGTGCCAGTGGTCGAAGTGGTGGCAGTCGTGCCGACTGTCGATGTCGTGCCGGTGTCGGTGGCACTGGTGTCGGTCGCCGTCGTCGACGTCTGCGTCTGCGTCTGCGTCTGCGTTTGCGTTTGCGCGACGAGCGTCGATCCAACAATCAGAAGGACAGCAGCGATGGCAGATGTTCGCATTTCGAACCTCCTGCCGCGTCGCAAAAGCAAGGTTCAGGCCGCCAGCGGAAGCTCGAACGGCTCATCGTCCCAGAACGAGATCCAGAACCAGATCTTCTGGCTATCGGTGCGGATGAAACCGGAAACTGTTCTCATAACCCACCTCACACCGCCGAGGCGATGACGACATAGCGCAAAGGCCCGCCTGGGCGGATCGCGTCGAACGGAAAGCACGTGATGAGCGTGAGGATCCGTCCACGTGATGGCTCGAGCAGCGAGGTCTCGTTCTTGTTCACGATGCGATGTTCGAGAACGCGATAGCGAAGGGAGTTGCCATCGCGCGTCTGCAACACGATCGGATCGCCGGCTTCCACATCGCGCAGCACGGCGAATTGCGTGTCGCGATGCGCGGAGATCACACAGTTGCCGGCGCGATCCGGCATCGCAGTTCCGTCGACGTGACCGGGGCCGAATGCCATCGTCCGCCCGCTCGCGCCGTCCAGGACGATGTAGCTTTTTCGCTGGCGCGGAAATTCGATTCGGGCCACGGGCCAGGTATCGGCCCATCCCCACGGCTTTACGTCCCGTTCGCCGTGGAGCGTTCGCGCCCACGCTCGCTCGAGCAGAACCTGCGCGAGCTGCGCTTTCGCGTACATCCAGGCACCATGTGCGGAGCACAGCACGCCGGCGACTGCGAGCAAACCGATGAGGACGCGCTTCATAATTAGGCCTTAGGTGTTAGGTGTTAGGCGTTAGGCGAGCGAACACTGCAGCGACGGTGAGCAATGCAATTCCAACCAGCAGGTACATCGGCGCGGGAGTCGCCGTTCCGGGAAGCGATCCATCGATGCCGCCCCAACCCGCAGGCAAGGTCGCCGGCACGGGCCGCGTCTCGCAGGTTTGTTGCGGCACGCCGGATGGAGTGTGATCGACCGCCACAAGGCTGGTGTACTGACTGACCAGATGATGCGGGAGCGCGAGATCGACGATCTGCTGGCGGACATCGCCTTCAGAATCCGCGAGCGCTTCGATCTTCCGGCGCGCCCACAGACGTCCGATGCCCGATTCTTCGGCCGTGACCTGCATGTTGTGCACGTCGTTCCACTCCTCGCCGGCGCGTTTTCCTGACGCGATCACGCGGCCAGTGGGTTTCGAAAACTTGACCGCAATTACCAACGGCTCGCCGGCGTAGAGATCGGGAATGCGCTGCGGCCACATCTCAACAGCGGGATCGTCGAACCGCAGCTCGACGTTGGTCAGCACCGGGCTCTCCAGTTTTTCGAAGAGCGCAGTCATCTTCTCCTGCATTTCATTCGAGCTCCCGATGTACGTGAACGTTCCTCGCCCGAATCGCGCCGCGTCGCGCATGAAGTGCGAATTCGGCGCGGAGCCGATGCCCACCGTGAACAGCCGGCTGCGCCCCAGGTGCGATCGAATGAAGGAAAAGAGCTCCGCTTCGTTCCCGACCTGGCCGTCTGTCATGAAAATGACCTGGCGGACAGCGTCATCGTTGGGCGACGCGTCGCCGAGCGCCGCTTCGAGAGCCGGAAGCATTTCCGTTCCGCCGTTGGCTACCAGGGCGCTGACGAAGCGTTTGGCATCGACGACATTGCCGGATGTGGCCGGACGCGTTGCGCTCCAAAGCGGGCGGGTGACGGAATTGAATTCGATGATGTTGAAGCGATCCTGGGCATCGAGATGATCGATGGCCATCAGCAGCGCCGATTTCGCCTCATCGATCGATGGACCACCCATCGATCCGGAGGTGTCGATGATGAAGATCGATTCCTTGGGCAGGCGATTACCACGGCTGACTGCCGGCGGCATGACCATCACCAGCGCGTATTCTTTTTCGGTGAAGAGCGCGGACTTCGGCTCGCTGCCGAGGTCGGGCTGCCAGACGAGCTCGAAATCGCGATCAGCCGGAACGCCGTCCTGCAGCGAAACCATGTAACGCGAGCCGCTGACGACCGTCGTGTCGATCTTGTAATACGTGCTCTCCACCCGCCGGAGCGAGAAGCCGGAGTCGAGGTCGACGGTGAGATGGAAGGGATGGGGCACCCTCTCCCATCGGGAGAGGGAAGGGGTGAGGGGAACTGCGCCGTTCGGCATGTACCGCGGCCCGATGGCCAACGGAAAACGGAGCCGGAATGCGCCGTCGCGGTATTCGATGTCCTGCTGATACGCGATCGCGACCGTGACCTCCTCGCCTGCCGCTATAGTAGCGATTGATATAGTGAAGAGATTCGGCCTGTCCTGGTTCAGGAGCGACGCTTTCTTTCCCTCGCTCTTTGCCTGCTGATAAACATGTTCGGCTTCCTTGCGCTCTTTGATCTCACCTTCGATCACGCGCTCGCCGACCGTCATGCGCAGCGTGTCGACGGCCGCATTCTCCGGCAACGGAAACGCGTAAATCGCCTCGGCGCACGTCGATTCGGTATTGCGGAATCGCTGCGTCACTTCACCGCGCAGGATCAGACCGCGAACGCGAAGGTTGACGGTGGTCTCGACCGTCGGCGCGGCAACGTAGACACCCGGCTGCCCCGAGCTCAGATAGAGCGTTCCACTTTGGGCGATCGCCGCGATCGGTACCAGAAGAGCGAGAAGTGCCAGCTTGCGAACCATTGCCTGTACCTCCGATGCTCAGAATCGGATGGGCGTGTGGCGCGGGAGGGGCGGGTTTGGGGAAAGGTCCGGGATGGATTGTGGCGAAATTAGGGCACAATCGACTCATGCCCGCGATCGCGGTGATCGACGACGAAGCCAATATCCGCGAGACGGTCGCGTTTGCGTTGCGCCGCGAAGGCTACGAAGTGGAAGCGTTTGCCGACGGCGTCGAAGCGTGGTCCGCCTTCGAGCAGAAGATGCCAGACCTCGCGATCCTCGACATCCTCATGCCGCGGATGGACGGCCTGGAGTTGTGCCGCAAGATCCGGTCGGCGTCCGAGAACGTGCCGATCATTTTTCTCACCTCCCGCGACGACGAAGTGGATCGCATCCTCGGTCTCGAGCTGGGCGCCGACGACTACCTCTGCAAGCCGTTTTCGATGCGCGAGCTGGTGGCGCGCGTACGCGTGCTCTTCCGTCGCGCGGCACGGCGTGCCACGACTTCGCGCGGTGACGAAACGCTTCTCAGCGTCGGCTCGCTGGAACTCGATCCGCAGCGCTTCATCGTGCGCTGGAAAGGTCAGCCGATCGATCTGACGGTCACGGAGTTCATGATGCTGCAGGCGCTGGTGCGCCATCCGGGCCACGTGAAAACGCGTCGCCAGCTCACGCGCGAAGGCTATCCGCACGACAACTACGTCAGCGAGCGCACCATCGACAGCCACGTCAAGCGCATTCGGAAAAAATTCGAGGCGGCCGATCCGCAATTCGACCGCATCGACACCGTGTACGGCATGGGCTATCGCTATCAGCCTGAGGGAAAGTGATGCGGGAGCCCTCGCGGTTTTTATCGCGGATCTCCATCCGCCTCGCGCTCTTCAATCTATTGGTGGTCTTTCTTCCGGTCGCCGGCGTTCTTTTCATCGGCAGCTACGAACAACGCCTCGAGCAATCGCAAATCGAGTCGATGCAGCGGCAGGCGCGCCTGATCGTTGCGACCTTGCAGAGCGGAGCGAACGCCGCCACGACGCTTCGCAACGTCCGCTTTGGCGATGAGCGCATTCGCTTTGTGAAGCCTGACGGCAGAGTGAGCGCCGACACCGGCCCGCTGCAGAGCGTTTATGAAGAAGAGAGTGGCGCGAAAGCAAACTGGCTCTATCGCGTCGGCGCCGCGCTTCTGAAAAAACCGCTGCGCTGGCTGCGCCCGATCACGCGTCCACTCAGCTCGAGCCGGCGTCGAGAAGCGCGTTTCGGCCACACCGCCGCGCTACGTGACCCTCTATGTCGCGGTGCCGATTTACCATCGCGGCAACGTCATCGGCGCCGTGCTGGTTTCGCAGACCACAGACGCAATCCGTCAGGATTTGCACGCCGTTCGATTGGCGACTCTGCAGATTTTTCTGGCATCGGTGGTGGTCGCGCTCTTCCTGACGCTGCTCGTCAGCACGACCATCGTGCAGCCGCTGCGGCAGTTGCGAAAAGAAGCTGGCGAAGTGGCGGACCTTCGCGGCCGTCTGCGCGGCCGCTTCAAGGGATCGATGAAGCGCGACGAGATCGGCGATCTCGCGCGGGCGCTCGAGCGCCTGACGCGGCGGCTGGAGCTGCATCAGCAATCGACCGAGGCGTTCGCATCCGACGTATCGCACGAATTCAAGAATCCGCTGGCGTCGATCCGAATGGCGACCGAGATGCTGTCGCAGGTCGACGCCCCGGCGGAGCGCTCGCGATTCCTTCGCGTTGCGGAATCGGAGATCGCGCGACTGGAAAGCCTGCTCTCGCAGGTGCGCGAGATCACAGTCGTTGATGCCGAAATTCAGAAGGAAGAGCGAGCAGCCATCGACATCAACGCTCTGCTGCAGCGGATCGTTGAGGGCTTCCGGATGCGCGAGCACGATCGCGTGACCTTTGACTTGCAGCTCTCTTCCGCTCCGCTCGAGGTGCAGGCGTCCGAGGATCGGCTGCTGCAGGTGTTCGAAAATTTGCTCGACAATGCGGTCAGCTTCACGCCGAACGGAAAGCAGATCACGATCTCCACGGCGCGCGACGGCACGGTTGCGGTCGTGCGAATCGCCGACGAAGGCCCGGGCATCCTCGACGAAAACCTCGGCCGCATCTTCGATCGTTTTTTCACTTACCGCCCCGACCACCCGACCACCCACCGCCACACCGGCCTCGGACTCTCGATCGTCAAGGCCATCGTCGAAGGCTATGGCGGCACCGTGACCGCCGCGAACCGGGAAGGCTGCGGGGCGCTGTTCGAGGTGCGGATTCCGGCACAGTGAACCGACACGCGCCACTTTCGCCCCGACAAAACTTAATAACTATTGATAAGGCCGGCGGCATAGGTTTTGCCCATGACGGCTTGCGTATCGCGCTGTCAGCAGAAAATCTGGGTTTTCCAATTCATGCGGCGCCCGCCATACCATCGCTCATACCGCCACTTGGCGCTCGGTGCGAACGCCATCGGTTGGAGCATTTGCTGCGGTCTGCTCCCCGGTGTGATTCTGCTGATCTTCGCCCCAGTCATTCTCCGTTTTCATAGCCGATGGGTCATCGCGCTGCTGGAGTGGATCGGCATTCCGGTCACTGAGCGCGTCACTTACCTCGGCAGACTTCCAGTGATTGTTCCGGAAGTGGAGAGCTACACGCCGGCGCACTCGCTCTATCCGGCAGTGATGGCGATCGTCGGGTGCATCGCAGCCGCGATCCTCTTGATTCCCCTGAGTCGCCTGACACCTTTTCGCGTCCTCTCGGGACTAGCTGCACTGCTTTGCGGGATCTCAGGAGCGTTCTTTTACTTCGCCGGCAATCGCTTTCCGTACACCGCGAGTCAGTTCGCGGATGTGTGGGTGCGCGCCGAATTTGTCGTCTGGCTCATCGGCCCCTTTCTCCTGACCGTCATCCTGGGGGCGCTTCCACTGCCCTCCGCCATGACGCTGCTTTACAGCACGATGACTCTGTTCTACGCCGTCTGGTTTTCTGCAATTCGCCTGACGCTGCTGCTGACTCTTTTCCATTTCGCCGGTTTGATCTGGATGCCGGCGGCGTACTTCTTCGCGGGTTTCATGATCGATTTTTTCTATCTGGTGGGTTTCTATTCCATTGCTGTCTCTCGGACGACGCGGATCGTCCAGAGCCACCGCGAGGTGTGGCAATGGTAGTGGCTGCGAAAATCTACCTTGTCGTGGCGGCTGCGATCCTGGTGGCTTATGCGATCCGACATTCGATCTTCAGCCTGAATCGCCTGCTCCGATCGAACCGTCATGGACTCCAGGATGTTTTCGATTCCAAGCCACCGTCCGTCACGGTACTCATTCCGATGCACAACGAGCAGCGGGTCGCGGATCACATCCTCGAAGCTCTGACGGTTGCGGAATACCCGAAGGACTCCCTGGAAATTATCGCCATCGACGACCATTCGACCGATGCGACACTGCAGATCATCCAGCATTACGCACAGCGCGATTCACGAATCCGCACGATGCATCGCGGAAACGGGCGGCCGGGCAAGCCGGCGGCGCTCCACGAAGCAATCGGTATGGCGACGGGAGAAATCCTCATCGTTTTCGACGCCGACTACATTCCTGGCCGCGGGCTGCTGCGCGAGCTGGCGGCGCCTTTTGTGGATCCGGCGGTGGGCGCAGTGATGGGACGCGTCGTGCCGCTCAACTGCGGCGCGAATCTGCTCACCCGACTGCTCGATCTCGAGCGCGCCGCCGGATACCAGGTCGACCAGCAAGCGCGCCACAACCTTCGCCTGATTCCACAGTACGGCGGGACGGCGGGAGCGTTTCGCAAGAGCGCGTATCACGCCGTCGGCGGTTTCGATCCGAACGTCCTTTCGGAAGATACGGAGCTGACCTTCCGGCTCAAGCTCGCCGGCTGGAGTGTGGTCTACGCGAATCGTTGCGAGTGCTACGAAGAGGTGCCACAAACCTGGCGGGCCCGCATTCGTCAGATCCGCCGTTGGGCGATCGGTCACACGCAGTGCTTCACCCGGTTCGCTCTGCCAATGCTCACGCGGCCAGGTTTGCGACTGATCGAGCGAATCGACGGAGTCATGCTCCTGGGGATCTATCTGATCGCACCGCTCCTTGTGCTGGCGCTGGTCAACTCGCTCTTCCTTTTCTTCAGTGGCGCACTCTCGGTCCTCAACGCCTTTCTTCTGACCTTCGGCATCATGGCCTTCAACTCTGTCGGGAACTTCGCCTCCTTCTTTCAGATCGGAACGGCGGTGCTGCTCGATGGCAGCGCGGAACGCGTGCGGCTACTGCCGCTGAATGTCCTGAATTTTGCATTGTCGATCGTCGTGGTTACCGAGGCACTGATTACTCATGGGGCGCGCCGGGTGCTAGGCCGGCACACCGGATGGCAGAAAACGGAGCGCTTCCGCTCATGACCCAGAAAAAATTTGCTGTCGTCTTTGGAACCCGCCCCGAGGCCATCAAGCTCGCGCCCGTGATTCAGAAACCGGATGTAGTCATCGTTCAGGGCGATACGTCCACCGCTCTCGGCAGCGGAATGGCCGCCTATTTCTCCGGATTGCCGGTCGCACACGTCGAGGCCGGATTGCGCACTTACAATCACGAGAATCCATTTCCCGAAGAGGTGAATCGCTCGATCATCGCGCGGCTGGCGCGGTGGCACTTCTGTCCGACCGATCGCGCGAGGATCAATCTCCGTCAGGAAGGGATCGACGGTCCTGGCGTTCAGGTCACCGGCAACACAGTCGTCGATGCGTTGCACTGGGGACGCGCCAAAGCGTTGGGACGATTCAACGGCAGTCTGCGCAAATGGCTGGCCGACACGCTGAACATTCCAACCACCGCGATCGAGCGTTTCGTGCTCGTCACCTGTCACCGCCGGGAGAATTTTGGTCAACCTCTGGCCGATATCTGCAGGGCGATCTGCGAGCTCGAGCGGCGGCGAGAAGACTTACGCATCATCTGGCCGGTCCACCTCAATCCCAACGTCCGCCAGGAAGTTGAGCGAATGGTGAGCTGCTGCGGTCCGCGAATCTATCCAGTGGCACCGGTCGATTACGAAACGATGCTTGCGCTGCTGGAGACCTGCAAGTTCATCCTGACCGACTCCGGCGGGATCCAGGAGGAGGCCGCGGTCTTTCATAAACCGGTCTTGATCATGCGAAAGGCAACCGAGCGGCCGGAAATCGTGGAGTCGGGGGGAGGGATGCTGGTCGGCACCGATCCCGACACGATCGTCTCGGCGGTTCGAGCATCCGCAGCGGCGGACATTGGCGTTCGGCCGACCTCATTTTGACGAGGACGATTCCGCAGACCGTCGGCTATCTCTTCGTGCATCGCAGTGAACGACCTGAAGGGAACGGCGGCTTTCTCGGTATCGCGGCGACCCACGATTGGACGTCGCGTTTCTTCACGTATGCCGCAGCCGGCGGATCGGTGCCACACAGCAGCTATCTGCCCAGAACTCGATTCGACCTCGATCTGAACTTCAAGTTGCTCAGCAGTCGGCGGCTGCTCGCCACAGCCGGCGCCACGATCGCACGCTACCCCCAGCAGCGCCGCGACGACGTGATTGCGGCGGGACTTACGTACTACGCGCCCGTGATCGCCACTTACCGGTTCTTTCACAACACATCGTCCCCCGGAACGGTCCGATCGCATGCTCAAATGTTTCAGTTGGCCGTTGAACATCGCGGCGACCTCTCCGCGTACCTCCGTCATTCATGGGGACATGAGGCTTATCAGCTGACAACGATCGTTGCGCCGGAGAACGTGCGACTTTCGGGACACACCACGACGGCCTTCGTGCGCAAGTGGACTTCATCGCGTGGAGGATTTGTCACCGAAGCGGAATGGCAAACGAAAGGGAGCGACTTTCGGCGCCTAGGAGTTCGCGCCGGACTCTTCTACGCGTTCTGAAGTCACGCGAACCAGACGACAGAAAAGACGATCATCGCCACGATCTGCACGCCGAGCGTGATCATCACCGCAATCCGCCGTTCGGGCGGAAAAACAGTGCGCTCGCGATCGTACTCGTCGCACGCGGGATGTCTCATGAATGGACCGAGCACCCAACATAATCGCGATCGAGCTAATTGGCAACCGCTTTGACGGAAGTATTCTGCGCCGCCCTGGTAACGCCTCCGTGCGCAGTGACGATTCGTCCGTAGAGAACGGCGCCCGTGTTGAGCTCAACGAATTGGTCCGCGAGCAGCGTCGTAATCCGGCCTGGGCTTCCGACTCTCGCACCGCTCTCGATGATCGCCGATCCGGCCGTCAGCGCGTGCTCGGAAATCACAGCGTTTTCGCCAAGATGCAACGTCCGCTCGGCGTAGACCGATCCTGTGATGACTGCGCCCTCGCCGATCAGTACATCGGTCTCGCTGTGGAGCGAGCCGCGAATCGTTGCCTGACGTCCAATGCGGATGTCGCCGCGGGCGATGACATCGCCGGCGGCACTGGCACCATCGGGAATGATGAAGTCACTGACTGTGAGCAACGCGCCATCGGCCCGCGGCCGGCATCGGCTCGGGTTGCCGAACTCGGCGACGGGACGTGACGGTACAGAGTGCCGCTCGTACGATTGCGATTCCGCGGAGCCGACAACAATGCACGGTGCCGACAACAGATGAAACTGAACGTCTGCGCCGAGGATGATTTCTTTCCCGGCAGTCGCGCGGGCACCGAGTTGACAACCATCGCTGACTGACAGCCGAGCTCCGGTATCAATCCATCGTTCGATGGTTACGCGTGGCCCCAGGTCGATCGATCCGGCAGCTTTCAACGCACGGAGGCGAACCCCTTCGCCAACCTTTGCAGAACCTGCGACAAGCGCCTCTTTGGCGATCGTCGCGCCGGACTCCACTCGGAGGTCACCAAGAACATCGAGGATGTGGCCGGGAGCGTCAACTCGACTGAAATCGAGCGAGCCCTCGATCGTCTTCACCGATTCTTCGTCATGCAGCCGGACCCGATTGACGCCCGGAGCGCGGGGCGCGGGGCCGACCGCCTCCTCGATCAGCGCATCAAACGATGTCGCGAAATAGCGATCGTCTTTCCGATACCGGTTGTCGATGTCCAGCGGCTTCGGATCGCGCGGCTTCCAGGCCTCGCGGATTGCCGCGGAGATCGGCAGTAGCGCTCCGGCGGCGGCAATGATTCCAAGCGCAACGATGCGCAGAAGTACGTCAGAATCGATCAGGGCCTCACCTGGATGTTCCCTCTACCCACCGCAAATTCGGGAGCGGGCGCCCCGGCAGCGCAGAATGCAGCCGCATCCGCCGTTCCGAGAAGTGGACTCGCCGTATCGGACGCGTCGTTATGCCCCTCTCCGTTATCGGTCACGCTCCAGAACAACTGGGAGCCGACCGGGATCCCTTGCTCGAAGTCCGACTGGCGAACAATGCCGCCGATTCGGGCGCGATTGCCGGTGACGGTGACGCAGAGCACTTCGCCGCTGGCGCGAATCTGCTGGTCGTCGTATCTCGAGCGGAAGTTGAAGCGTCCAGTGACATGTCCATCACTGTGGCGGACCGCCGCAAATTCATAGCGATCGACGACGACGCCGCCGAAAGGGAATGTGATTTGCGCCGCTCCGGATGCGCTCTGCATACCGTCGTTATCCGCTAACGCGGACAGGGGGATCGCTGTCAGCAGAGCAGCGATCACAATAACCAATTTCTTGGAGGCCATCTCTCTCTCTCTCCTTGAAGGATCTGGAAGGTTCAACGCCCGTGCCATTCCTTTTTCAGCCCTTCTATTTCATAAATTTGTAGCGCCATAACTTACGCGTCGGGGAAGGATGCCTGTTTAGGACGCCGTCCTCAACTATTTCGGCGCGGGCGGAGGCGGCGGGGGCAGGAACATGTACGGCCGCGCAGAAGCGATCCACCACTTACCGCCGCTCTTGCGCATCAAGAGGACGACATGCGGTTTGATCGTCGCGGTCGTCCCGTCCGGATTCGCGACTCCGGTAATTTCGGCGTCCGAATCAACCCATGCCAGCGTCGGCTCGAGAAATCGCACTGACATGTTGGTCACCTTGTAAGTCGAGTCCTTGAACGGACCCTTGTGCTCGTCCGCAAACAACCGCTCGATCTGCGTCAGCCCTGTCGCCTTTCGGCCGGAGGGATTGATCACGTCTCCATCGGCTGACCAGACATACGCCATCGACATCGTGTCGTGCTTGTTCCATGCGGCTGCGAACTCGTCCGCTCGCTCGCGGATCTGTTGTTCATTCGATTTGGCCGGCTGCTCCGGTGCCGCGGCGCAGAGGAGGACCGCTATGAGAGTAGCCCCGAGGACTCGAACCATAAACGCTCCTTTCTGATGTTGGAGGGAAACCGGAGCCTATCACCATAAAATGCAGGTCGCTATGAAGAAGATTGTTTTTCTTGCCGCAGCCCTCGCGATTTCGGCCCAGGGGGATGAAAAGCCCTTCACCGTCGTCGAAGCCGGCATCCCGCAGATGCAGGCGGCTTTAAAGTCGGGCCGCGTGACGTCGCGGGACCTCGTCCAGCAGTGTCTCGCGCGCATCGCGACCTACGAGGACAAGATCAACGCTGCCATCACTGTCAACCCGAACGCGCTGAAGGAGGCGGACGAACGCGACCGCGAGAGGAAAGCCGGAAAAGTTCGCGGGCCACTGCACGGAATTCCGGTCGCGATCAAGGACAACATTCAAACCACCGACATGCCGACCACCGGCGGCGCGCTGGCTTTCGTCGATTACGTTCCGACGTACGAGGCCACGGTCACGAAGAAACTGCGCGACGCCGGCGCGATCATCCTCGCGAAAACGCAGATGACCGAGCTCGCGAACTGGGTCGCTGGAAACCCTTCCATGCCGAACAACTACAACGGCCTGCACGGCTACGGATTCAATCCGTACGATCCGCGCCGCGATCCGCGCGAGGCAACGTTCGACGGCCGCCCCGCGCTGAACACCGGCGGATCGTCGTCCGGCACCGGCACGTCGGCGAGCTTCTGGGCGGCGAACGTCGGCACCGAAACATCAGGGTCGATTCTCAGCCCATCGAACGCGAACATGCTGGTCGGAATCAAACCGACCGTCGGACGCATCAGCCGCTACGGCGTCATTCCGATCACAGCCGATCAGGACACGCCCGGACCGATGGCCAAGTCGGTCACCGACGCCGCCATCCTCCTCGGCGTCCTCGAAGGTCCCGATCCGAACGATCCCG